>Ga0101944_10002125_pt1 | contig 34273 bp, 35 predicted proteins | sample DewCreD2012metaG_FD_75245 | JGI IMG/M metagenome (GOLD analysis project Ga0101944, IMG submission 75245) | Hot spring sediment bacterial and archeal communities from British Columbia, Canada, to study Microbial Dark Matter (Phase II) - Dewar... ... | reverse complement strand
GAAAAATCCCGATAAAGCAGATGACTATATTTTGAAAGTTGCAGAAATTCAAAATAAGATAGATTTAGAATCTGGCATAAACCTTATCTAACCGGATGAAAATTACCATCAATAAAAAACTCCCGTTAAAATTTTATAAGCGCGACGTTCATATTGTTGCCAAAGAACTACTTGGAAAATATTTTGTAAAAAAACACGGGGAAAAATATTTAATCGGCAAAATTGTAGAGGTAGAAGCTTATGATGGAAATGTAGATGAAGCTTCTCACTCCTTTAACGGCAAAACAAAAAGAAATAGTGTTATGTTCGAAGGCGGTGGTAAACTGTATGTTTATTTTACCTATGGTATGTACTACTGCGCGAATGTTGTTACCGGCAATATTAATGATGGCAAAGCAATTTTAATTCGTGCTCTTGAACCGATAGATGGAATTGATGAAATGTCTATCAACCGCTTTGGTAAAAATATTTTGACCGATAAAGAATTTAAAAATTTATGCAATGGACCCGGTAAGCTTTGCAAAGCATATAATATAGATAGAAAAGATAACGGAACCGAACTTACTGGTAACTATATTTTTATAACAGACGAAAAACCCCTTAAGCAAAAAGAAATTGTATCTTCAAAAAGAATCGGTATTAAGAAATCCGTAGATTTACCCTGGCGATACTATATTAAAGACAATCCGTATGTATCAAAGCCCTAAACCAAAATTTATATGATGAATCTCCCTAAAAATATATTGATTGTCCGTACAGACCGAATTGGAGATGTTGTACTTACACTTCCGCTGATAAGCATCTTGAAAAAAAATTTTCCCGATGCAAAAATTTCATTTCTCTCACGCAGTTATACATTACCGCTTATTCAAAATAATCCCGACATAAATGAAACTATAACTCTAAACGAGAAAAATGGTAAACCGGAAATTTTTAGTAACGTTAAAAAACTAAAAGGAAATTTCGACACATCTATCGTTGCTTACCCGACATTTAGAATTGCTCTAATTATGTTCTTAGCCGGAATTAAATTACGGATTGGAACCGGTTACAGATGGTATTCATTCTTATTTAACAAAAAAATTTACGATCACCGGAAAGTTTCAGAATATCACGAGCTTGAATATAATGTCCGTTTGCTTAAAGCTCTGGGAATTGATGAAGTTGTTAATCCATCCATTGTTCAATTTAATCTACAATCGACACAGGAAAGTAGACAATGTGTTGAAGAAGCATTGATTGATAGAAAAGTTGATTTATCTAAAAAAATAATAATTGTACATCCGGGAAGCGGTGGCAGCTCTGTTGACCTCCCTTTGGACAGCATGAAAAAGTTAATCGTAATGATGGCACATGAATTGGATTGTGAGATACTAATCACAGGAAGCAGAACTGAAACGGAACTTTGTCAATCGCTTATTGTAAACGAGAAAACAAAAAATTTAGCCGGCGAATTAGAATTAAAGGAAATGATCGCATTGATCGAAAAAGCTGAAATACTGATTGCAAACTCAACCGGACCGATTCACATTGCCGCTGCACTTGGTAAAAATGTAATCGGGTTTTATCCTAAAATTGTTTCCTGCTCTGATAAGCGTTGGGGACCTTATACAAACAATAAAAAAATATTTACGCCAACTTTAGATTGCAATAACTGCAGCAGAGAACAATGCGAAAGATTAAATTGTATGAGCAGCATTAATGTTGAAGAAGTGTTCAACACTGTAAAATCTTTTCTGGAAAAATCGGGAAAGGAGAAATAATGCAACATAAAAATCAAATAGATATTTTGTTTAAATTCTCGATCAAGTTCATAATGATATTCTTAATCATACTCTTGCTCTCAACCAAGAGTATTGCTCAAAAATCTGAATTCCGTGTTATTGAAAACAAAGCTTTTAAGGTTGGAGAAGTTCTAACCTTTGATGTGAAATATGGTTTTGTAACTGCCGGTATTGCCGAGTTTTCAATTCCTAAAATTACCAAACTTGCCGGACGAGAAACTTACAATGTTGTATTCAAAGTAAATTCTGTCCCAGCGTTCGATCCGTTCTATAAAGTGCGCGACCGTTACGAAACTTACATTGATGTAGAAGGAATTTTCCCGTGGCGGTTTGAACAGCATATTAGAGAAGGAGGATATTCGCGCGACTTCTCCGCATTTTTCGATCAGCGGAAAGGTAAAGCTAAAACTTCCGAAGGTCAGTACGAAATTCCAAAATATGTGAATGACATTGTATCTGCATTTTACCTTGCAAGAACATTCGATTACTCCAACTTGAAGAAGGGAGATAAAATCAATCTGCAGAATTTCTACAAAGATAAAGTTTATCCGCTCGATGTTGTTTTTCATGGAAGAGAACAGGTTACAGTTGCAGCCGGAACGTTTGATTGCATTATACTCGAACCTCTTGCCAAGGAAGGAGGATTATTTAAAAGCGAAGGAACTATGCTCTTGTGGGTTACTGACGACGATATAAAAATGCCTGTAAAAGTTAAAACGAAAGTTATAATCGGTTCTATTGATGCGGAACTAACAAAATATTCCGGTTTAGCCGGTGAACTAAAAGCGAAAAAATGAAGTAACTAAGTTAAGATACATCATACCCCAACAAGTACATTATCAGTGTAATTAATAACATGCTATAATACATCAGGAATGCACCCGCAACTTTGTAAAAATCCTTGTGATCTTTAATTTTTATTGATGCTTCCTTTGTCTCTTTGTAAATCTGAATTAGCTTAATATGCATAACAATAAACGTTAGTGCCAGAACTATTATTCCCAGATATTCATGAAGAGTCATTTTAAATCCAGTTCCGCGAAATGTTACATATATTAAATTATCATTTCAAAGATTTGCTTTCAATCCGTTGATAAAATAAATTGGCATAGTAATTCGAACGTAAAAGGAATTTAACACCAAGTTATGGATGAACATTTAGACAACAACAATTTCAGCGAAAATCAACACCCAAACTTTAAACCTTCTATGAATCCAATGACAGCAGCTTTTTTAGCTCTGGCAGTTGTTTTCATACTTTATCAATTCGGCGGTGCAATTTTAACACTATTAATTTTCGGATTAGATTTTGAAAAAGCCGATGTTAACGCTGTGCGGCTTCTTACAATGGGCGGACAAATATTATTTATTCTTCTCCCCGCTCTTTTATTTGCAAAATTCATTTATACAGATGTTACAAACACATTAAGAGTAAATTTCCCCACAAGAAAGGAAGTATTTGTTTTTATAGGCGGTTTAGTATTGCTTACTCCCCTTCTGCAAAGTTTTCTCTACATTCAAAATTTTCTTTTCAACAAATTAGCTGATAGTAATTCATTCATAAATGCACTAAGAGAGTTAATCGACAAGATTGATAAAATGGTTCAATCCTCTTATGGTAATCTTCTTCAATCACATTCACTATTCGAGGCATCTTTTATTGTCTTTGTTGTTGCCGTAATACCGGCACTTTGCGAAGAAACTTTTTTCCGCGGATTTGTTCAAAAAAGTTTTGAATACCGTTTCAAACCGATATGGAGCATTCTTTTAACAGCACTATTTTTCGGAATCTATCACTTTAATCCATATGGATTATTAGCTCTTATAGCACTCGGCGTTTATTTCGGATTTGCCGCATATATCAGTAATTCCATTTTTATCCCGATGATTCTTCATTTCCTAAATAATTTTTTAGCCGTTATTGCTTATATGGTTTTAGGAGACGAAGAATTGATAAATTCGAGTGTTACTACTACCAACGATATTCTTTATCATGTTATCAGCTTTGTTATTTTACTTTTACTCTTTTCTATATTCATTTATTACGTTAAAAAGAATTATCATTCCTTCAAAAAACAAAAGGAGGAAGTATGATTTGTCCGAATTGTGAATATGAATACGTTGATGGAATTAAAGTATGTGCCGATTGCGGTGCAGATTTAATTCCGGTTGAAGAATTCGAAGGTAACTTATTACATCCTTCAGATTGGGTTGTTATCGGAACATTTGCAGAGAATTATGAAGCTGAAATGTATAAGGCAAATTTAAGCGGTGCAGGAATTGAATCAATTTTCTTCACAAAAAAAGATCGGAATTACCCCGTTTCAGGAAGCTGGGATACAATTAAACTCCTTGTTAAAAAAACAGATGCCAATGATGCCTTAGAAATTATTAATGATATAAAAAACAGAACCCCTGATGAAAATATCGGAGAGACTTCAAATGAAAATGAGTAATCTGGCTACACGTGTAATTGTTGCACTGTTCGGAATTCCACTTATTATTATAGTAAGTATCCTCGGTAAAATCCCGTTTCTAATTTTTGTTCTCTTTATTGGATTAATTTCCTTTTTTGAATTTTCGAAAATGCTTTCACGAAGAAAATTTTATCCTAATCTTGTGATTGGTTTTCTTTCGGTGGCGATTATTATTATCAATTCATTTTACCGTTTCGTTTCATTTGAAATCCTTTCTTTAATAATTGTTCCTCTATTGCTTCTTACAGAGTTACCCAGAAAAAGTGAATCTGCAATTGCAAATATCGGTACTTCGCTAATTGGCATTTTTTACATTGGATTTTTTGCTTCGGCTCTTGTTCTTATCCGCGAGTATTATGGAGATTCATATTTTCTATATGATCAGGGTGGATACATAATAATAGCAGTCCTTGCAACGATATGGATATGTGATTCGGCTGCTTATTTTATTGGGACAGCAACAGGAAAACACAAAATTCTACCGAGGGTAAGTCCGCATAAAAGCTGGGAAGGCGCAATTGCAGGTTTTGTATTTTCAATTATTACAATGGTAGTAGCTCAAATTATTGCACTTAATTTTATCTCGATGCAAGATGCGATTGTAATCGGTTTTATAGTTGGTGTTTTTGGACAGGCAGGAGATTTTGTTGAGAGTCTGTTGAAACGCGATGCTAATGTTAAAGATTCTTCTTCACTAATTCCGGGACATGGAGGAATTTTCGATCGGTTCGATTCTCTCCTTTTTTCTGCACCAATTATTTATTTATACATGGAATTGATAATTAATCGTTAAAAATTTATCCGGGGTGAAAAATGAAAAATATATTCAGACACATTTTATTCTTGTTTCTATTTATTTTTATTACCAACTATTCAGCCCAGACGATTGAAGATATCAAGAAACAGATTACGAGGAATGATGAGAGTCTTCAACATCGTTTAGACCGACTTGAAAAACTTGTTGACGATGTACTCTGGTTTCAACGTGTCGGCGACGTAGCATTTGTAGATAAAATATTTATCACAGGTCCGCCGCCAGCAAAAGAAAAAAATCCTACTGCTCAGGGAGCCGGTAACCCACTTAAATTCTGGTCTTATGTATTCATCCCTAAAGGAATTGACTACAATAAAAAATATCCGTTGATAGTTTTACCTCACGGAGGTGTTCATGCAGATTTCACAACTTACTATACTCATATTATCAGAGAATTAATGTATCAACAATATATAGTTGTAGCGGCAGAGTATAGAGGCAGTACCGGTTATGGCGAAGGATTTTATAAGAGAATTGATTATGGTGGACTGGAAAATGAAGATGTTAACGCAAGTCGCCAATATATTCTCGACAATTACGATTTTGTCGATCCAGATCGCGTGGGTATAATCGGCTGGAGTCACGGCGGACAAATAGCATTATTTAATGTTTTTGATCATCCCGAAAATTATAAATGTGCCTTTGCAGGTGTACCTGTCAGCGATTTAATTGCACGTATGGGTTATAAAGATGACGAGTATCGCGATTTGTTTTCGGCAGATTATCACCTTGGAAAAACTGCAGATCAAAATGTTCAGGAATATCGTAAAAGATCACCGGCTTGGAATGCTCATAAATTACAAACACCATTATTAATCCATACTAACACTAATGACGAAGATGTAAATGTTCTTGAAGTGGAACATTTAATAAAATCATTGAAAGCCGAAGGGAAAAAATTTGAGTACGAAATATTCAAAGATATTCCAGGAGGACATTCATTCGATAGAATGGATCATAAAATTGGAAGAGAAATCCGTTTGAAGATTTATAAATTTCTCGACAAGTATTTAAATCCACCTAAAAAAATTACTACATTAAAAGATATTGATAAAGCTGCTTATAGAAATTAGTGTACATTTGTGTAATTAGTGGCAACTGTTTCTGCCACTAATTACACTAATTTTCACGAATTAAAGCACCACTCTTTTATACGTTAATTTATCTTTCCCAAAATTTACTATTAAACCTAATTTATAATTGGAAACGGCAAGATAATTAATGGTCTGTTTAATAAATTCATCAGGTATTCCATCAATAGCTTTTACTTCAAGAATAATTTTATCAAATACTGTAAAGTCTGCATAATATTTATGTGGTAAAATTACCTCTTTGTAATTAATATCAAATTGTTTTTCTCTTTCATAAAAAATACTTCTTCTTTTAAATTCATATTCGAGAGCATCTTTATAAACAATTTCAAGAAAACCACCACCCAAAATTTTATGGACCTCCATACAGACGCCAATTATTTGAAAAGCTTCCTCTTTGTAAATCAACTCGCTCATAAAAATTTAGTGATAATTCGTGGAATTAGTGGCAATACTTTTATTTTAGTTGCTAATGTAAAATAATTATTAAAAAAACACATCAACAATTTGTTATATATTAGCACATAAAAAATTCTAAAACTTATTCCATATCTTATTACTGGAAATTTTATCGTGGAAATAAACAGAAAGGCATAAATGTCATCCAAACAAAAAATATCTGTAATTACTCTTGGCTGCTCAAAAAACACGGTTGATTCAGAAAGATTAATGAATCAGTTAAAACTGAACAGATTCGATCTAACCGAAAATCCTGAAGAAGCTGATTCGATAATTATAAATACTTGTGGATTTATTGATGCTGCAAAAGAAGAATCTATTAATACAATATTATCAGCCGTAGAATTAAAGAAAAAAGGGAAACTAAAAAAAATAGTTGTTGCCGGTTGTCTCTCTGAACGTTATAAAGATGAATTAAGAAAAGAAATACCGGAAGTAGATTCTTTTTTTGGTACAGAAGCTTATGAAGGAATTGTCAACGACTTCGGAGGCAATCTTAAATATGAATTGTTGGGTGAACGACTTTTAACAACTCCCAAACACTTTGCTTATTTAAAAATCTCCGAAGGATGCGATAACCCATGTTCGTTCTGTGCTATCCCCTTAATGCGAGGTCTGCACAAATCAAAACCAATGGACGAATTAATTAAAGAAACTCAATTTCTTGCAGCTAAGGGTGTAAAAGAAATTAATATAATTGGACAGGATACAACTGATTACGGAAAAGAATTTGGAAACAGAAATATTGCTGAACTTCTGAATCGAATATCCAACGTGGATGGTATTGAGTGGATCAGATTATTATATGCATATCCTTCCCACTTTCCGGAAAACTTAATAGATGAAATAGCAAATAACCCCAAAATTTGTAAATATATCGATATCCCTTTGCAACATATTTCTGATAATGTATTAAAATCGATGAGGCGCGGAATAACCAAAAGACGAACAAAAGAATTGCTTTACACATTAAGAGAACGAATACCTAACTTAGTTTTACGCACTACATTCATAGTTGGTTATCCAAATGAAACAGAGAAAGAATTCGAGGAACTTTGTGATTTTGTAAAAGATATAAAGTTCGAAAGATTGGGCGTGTTCAATTATTCCATCGAAGAAAATACACCGGCATTTATCCTGGGCGATCCAGTTCCTCCGGAGGTTAAAGAGGAAAGAAAGGCGATATTAATGAATATTCAAAAAGAAATTTCTCAAAAGAAAAATGAAGAGCTAATAGGAAAGAAATTGAAAGTAATAATTGATAATAAAGAAGGAGAATTTTTTATTGGAAGAAGCGAAAGAGATGCGCCTGAAGTTGATGGCGAAGTATTAATTAATCAGGGTAATGATTTGAAAATAGGACGCTTTTATGACGTTGAAATTTATGATTCGAATGAGTATGATTTGTTTGGAAAATTAATTAATTAAAAAACTTTGTGTTATTTCTAAAATTAATTTGCAAATAAAAGTTTACTTAAAAACATGCTATGTTCTACTTGTAAAAGTTAGTTTTGTTGATGTTTCGAAAGACTAAATTAATTACTTGAATGAACCCAGGAGTTATAAAAATGAAAAGGATTTGGTTAATTGTTTTTGCATTATCGGTTATAATAAAAGCTCAGGTTGAATATTCAGCGGAAACAAACATTGCTATAAATGCGCCTTTATTTTATATCGACTTTGCAAATTACAAAAGTGACTCACCGGATAAAGCAAGATTAGATGTTTTTGTTCAAATCCCCTACTCTTCAATTCAATTTATCAAAAAAGATAATTCGTTTGCAGGTGGCTATAACGTAACATTAACATTTTATGATAAAGACAAAAAAACTATTCTTTTTGAAAGAAACTGGAGAGAACGAATTACTACTACCGATTTTGCACAAACAATTTCCAGAAACAATTATAACTTTTCATACAGAACATTTGATCTTAATCCCAATACTTATACAATCCGCTGCATATTAGAAGACATTGATTCAAGAAGAGCGTCAACGCGTGAGTATAAAATTAATCTTAAAAAATTTACAGACTCGCTTTCTGTAAGCGACATCCTTTTAATAACAGAAATTATTAAAGACAAATCCGGTGAAAAAGTCGTTCCAAACATTTCAAAGGTTGTTTCTAACAAAACTAACGAATTACCGTTCTCTTTCGAAATATATTCCGATAAAGATCAACAGGTTGTTTTAGAATACCAAATAGAAAACCTCAGAAGCAATACTACCACAAAATATATGGACCCAATTACAGTCAAATCCGGCACAAATCAGATCTTTCATACTATAGATAACGTGAGCTTCAAATTAGGTGATTATAATTTAAGGGTTGTGCTTAAAAATAAAGATTGGAAAGAAGTTTCTTTTTCAGAAAAATCATTCATATCCAAAATTTATGGTTTCCCAAATTCGATTGTGGACTTGGATAAAGCTATAGAACAACTCTTATATATTGCTTCTCCAAAAGAGATCAGTTACATAAAAGAAGCGCAAAATTATGACGAAAAACTGGATCGGTTTTTAAAATTCTGGGATTCTAAAAAACCAAATCCTATAATGGAAGAAAATCCTGTCCTTTATGAATATTACAGAAGAGTCGAATACGCAAATAAACATTTCAAAGGACTGAATGAAGGTTGGCGAACAGATATGGGTTTGATTTATATTACTTTTGGTCCACCTAATAATGTTGAAAGACGACCAATGGAAGCTAATTCAATCCCGTATGAAATATGGGAATATTACGATTTAAATAGAGTTTTTATTTTTGCCGACCCAACCGGTTTCGGCGATTACCGACTTGTTAATCCCGATTATAGCCGCTGGCCCGGATATAGGTAGAAGCAATGTATAGTGCAAAACGTACAATGAAAAATTGAAATTGATAGCTCTCTTTTGGAAATTTTACTAAAAATAAATTAGCAATTCTTAAAATCGATGGTATATTACCATTTGCTCATTGTATATAATTAATTATACATTCTGCATTATCAATTATACATTATTTTAAAATGATACTTACAATTACAATCAATCCGTTATTAGAAAGAAGACTGTACTTCGAAAAAATTTTTTTAGGTAAAGATAACCGCGCATACAAAGAAGAATTTACTGCTGGCGGAAAAGGTATTAATGTAAGCAGACAACTTAACCAACTCGGATTAAAAAATTCCGCTTTTACTTTTTTGGGTGGTAATAACGGTAAAATGTTACGAAATATTCTGAACCAGGAAAAAATTGAACACTCCGTTGTATCAACAAAATCCGAGACCCGTTCAGCAAACCTGATTATTGAAAAAAACGAAAATAGAATTACAACATTCTTTGGAGTAAACAGCTTAATAACAAAAGAAGAAGCAGACGAGTTTAAAGATAAACTTGATAAAATGATTCGCAACTGTTCAATTGTCGTATTCTCCGGAAGTTCTCCTTGTGAAGAAGCCGATGACATTTTCCCTTATGGAATTGAATTGGCTAATAAATACGATAAGATTTCTGTGCTCGATACTTATGGCAAACATCTGGAAAAATGTATTAATGCGTTACCTACTGTGATTCATAACAACATCAATGAAATAGAATCTTTTTTAGGTTTTTCTGTTAACAATGAAGAGGAAAAAATAAATTTTCTTAAACATCTTTATTCAAAAGAAATAAAGATGGCATTTCTTACCAACGGTGCTGATACCACGTATACTTCAAAATATGATTTTCATTACAAGATTACTCCACCTAAAGTAAATACAATTGATCCAACAGGTAGTGGTGATGCTTTTGTCGCCGGTATAGTTTATGGATTGGAACACTCGCTTGTATATGATGAGTTTATAAAAATTGCTTCGGCGTTGGGTGCTGCCAATGCTGCTTCTTGGAATATATGTTCTGTTTCGATTGATCAATTGAATCAATTAAAGGAAGATGTAATAGTTGAGTCGATCGGCAAAAAGATGAAACTAATAGACGATTCACCAACAGCTCACTAATAGATCCCGGATTTATCATGATCGTTAAGATTATTTATGATTTCATCAGTACGGATCATAATCATCAGCGTTATCTGCGTTCTATTTTTCTTTTCATCGCTGTAACAATAAATACTCTTTCTGCCCAGTCGTTGCAGTCGCTCGAAATAAAAGGTAATAATACATTCTCATTGTCCAACTATATGAGCTGGTCCGGTTTTAATTTCCCAGTAAAATATTTTGTTGGAATAGAGGACACCATCAAAAATCGCATTAGTAAAGGTTTAAGTTCAGAGGGATATTATAATTACCTGATTAAAAAGATTGAATTACAGGATATTGATTCTACTCGTTCAAAAATGGTAATTGAGTTATATGAAAATTTACCAACGCTAATAAAAAAAATTTTTTATACCCCACAGATCGAATCAGCTTTCATAGAAAGAACAGTTTCTAATCTTCAAGGTGAAATACTGTCAAACACTGCTTTAAACAATATGTCTGAAACTATTTTAACTAACCTTGAAAATTCCGGTTACCCTTTCGCTAAAATTAATATTGAGTCAATTTTCTTTTATAATGATTCAACTGATCAGAATTCTTTTGCAGATATTTATATTAAAATCGACGTAGGAAAAAAATCGATAATAAATAAAATCGAAATTACGGGTAATAACAAAACAAAGGATTTTGTAATTACAAGGGCTCTGAATATTGGTCCGGGAGAAATTTATGATCAAAGAAAAATTGATAATATTCCGGCAAGATTAAATCGACTTCGATTTTTTGAACCGGTTGATGCACCACAATTCTATTTTAACTCGAAAGATGAAGGTATATTAAAAATTACAGTTAAGGAAAAAGAAACAAATAATTTTGATGGAATAATTGGCTACATACCGGCTTCTGCACAAAATGAAAAAGGTTTTCTTACCGGATTTGTTAATATTAATTTGAGAAATTTGTTTGGAACCGGACGTGCTTTAGCATTCAAATGGCAACAGGAATCCCGATCATCTCAAGAACTTGAAATTCGTTATCTTGAACCATGGCTTTTAAACTCACCTTTCAACATTGAAATAGGATTATTCCAACGCAAACAGGATTCAACTTATGTTCAAAGAAATTATGAATCGCGCTTAGATTATAACGCCACACAAGAAATCACTGCATCATTAATATTCATTGCTCAATCTACTATTCCAACAGAAAGAATAAACAAAATATTTACCGTGTACAATTCAACTGCTTACACTACAGGTGTAAACTTAAGAATAGATACTCGCGACGATCCCTACTCCCCTACCGAAGGAATAATACTTAGTAACACTTATAAATACATCTCTAAAAGAATAAACGGTCCGGAAGAATATATAACCGAAACAACACCTAAAAAAGTAAGTTTTCAAAGATTAGAAGTAGATTTCAACTACTACTATGAATTGTTTAACCGACAAGTTATTGCTACCGGTGTTCATGGACGCGAGTTAAAAGGGAACGATGTTGAGTTGAGTGACTTATATTTATTAGGCGGGACAAACACATTAAGAGGTTATCGCGAAAAACAGTTTGCCGGTAACAGAATATTGTGGACAAATTTTGAGTATCGTTATTTATTATCGAATCGCTCATTTGTATTTGTTTTCTTCGACACAGGTTACTATTTACGAAATGAGGATTTGTTCAGAAAAATATCTGAAGTATCGGATTTTAAGTATGGATACGGATTAGGTTTTAATATCGAAACAACACTTGGAATACTTGGAGTCAGTTTTGCCTTAGGTAAAGGCGATTCATTTGGCGATGGCAAAATCCACTTTGGAATTGTGAATGAGTTTTGAAAAAATCAAAATTCGACAATAATCTTTCTCTTTACTAATTTTGATTATGAACAGTTTATTAGAATTCGACCGGGGTTTTTATTCAACCAAAATAAAACTTATCGCTGGTGTTGATGAAGCCGGGCGTGGACCAATCGCCGGACCTGTGGTAGCCGCCGCTGTTATTTTTGATAAAAAAACTTTCCATCCGGACATTAACGATTCCAAAAAACTTTCTGAACATGCACGCGATAAATTATTTGAGTGGATATTAGAAAATTGCATTAGTTACGGAATCGGTATAGTTGACCATTTGGAAATAGATAAAATAAACATCCTTCAGGCATCACTTAAAGCCATGAAAACTGCTGTCTCACATCTAAAACCAAAACCTCATCTCTGCTTAATAGATGGTAATAAAACATTTAATTCTAATCTGAAAACTATTACCGTTGTAAAAGGCGATTCAAAATCATTCTCTATTGCGGCTGCTTCAATAATTGCTAAAGTTACACGTGACAGAATAATGAAAGAATTATCACTGGTTCATCCTCAGTATAATTGGGGTCAAAATAAAGGATATCCGACACAATCACATATTAAGGCAGTTAAATTTTACGGCGCTTCCGAACTTCATCGAAAAACTTTTTTAACTAAAATCCTAAACCAAGAAAAACAAGAAGCTTTGTTCTGATAAGGAAGTATTAATAATAAATTGAATAAATATGGATGCCGAGAAAAAGAATAAACGAGCAACAGGTTCTAAAGGTGAAGAGATAGCTTGTGAATTTATAACCGGATTGGGTTATAAAATTATTCAAAGAAATTATCAGTTTGGACACGGTGAAATTGATATAATAGCTAAAGACAGAAATACATTAGTGTTTATTGAAGTTAAGTACAGAAAAAATCTTGAATTTGGTCCACCTGAATTAGCAATAACAAAAGGGAAACAAAATCAAATAAAAAAAACTGCCGCTGCATATTTGTGGGAAAAAAATTTAACAGATACAGACAGTCGTGTTGATGTAATAGCTATCCTTCACCCGAAAGATCAAAAACCAAAGATTAATCATATAATCAATGCATTTTAAGCCACGAATTACACGAATGATCACTAATTATCCAAAATCTATTATTCGTGTCTATTCGTGAGATTAGTGGCAAATTATCTTACAAATACTATATCGCTTCAATCTAATAATTCATTTTACTATTTTGGTAACCAAAACAGAGCAATTATCTTTCTCTAATGAAATTACCCAGACTAAAACAAAGCCGGCGACTTTCTTATTCCGATTATCTGTATAATTTTTTTGCAACTATTACGGGTCTTACAATCTTCAACTGGGAATTTATTAAACAAGCTTTCATTCCTCCGTATGAAATTTCCGAAATAAAAAAGCACATGGATGAGCTTGGTGTAAAAACTTTTGGTATTGTAAGCATAACCGGTTTAATAATAGGACTTGTTTTAGCAATGCAAAGCCAACCTGTGTTGCAAAGATTTGGTGCAACAGATTTTCTACCCGGTATGGTTGCTCTATCTGTTGTGCGTGAATTAGGTCCAGTAATAACCGCATTAATTTTTGCTGGTCGTGTAAGTTCCGGTATCGGTGCAGAATTAGGTTCGATGCGTGTGACCGAACAAATTGATGCTATGGAAGTATCGGCAGTCAATCCATTTAAGTTTCTTGTGGTAACACGTGTAATTGCAACAACTATGATTCTGCCTATTCTTTCTATCTACGTTATAATAATAGCAATATTCGGCGGATATATCGCTGTGATAATAACGGAGAATATGAATATTCATTATTATATTGATTCTGTTCTTCGCTCTGTTGAATTTGGTGATTTTATCCCGGGTGTTGCTAAAACATTTGTATTCGGTTACATCGTAGGTTTAGTCGGATGCTATAAAGGTTTTACCGCAGAAGGAGGAACAGAAGGTGTCGGCAGAGCTTCAACAACATCTGTTGTTCTTTCTTCACTTCTTATTTTAATTTTTGATATGATTCTTGTAAAAATTTCTTTATGGATATGGCCAACACTCGGGTAGTGGAAATACAAAATCTATCGAAACGATTTGATGATCTAATTGTTCTCGATAACATTTCACTCGAAGTAAATCGAGCCGAAAATCTTGTCGTCTTTGGAAGAAGCGGACAAGGTAAAAGTGTATTGCTAAAATGTATTATCGGATTAATGCAACCGGACAGCGGAAAAATTTTAATTAATGGTCAAAATATTTTTGACCTTTCTATAAATGAATTGAACCGTCTCAGGAAGAACATCGGATTTTTGTTTCAGGGCTCTGCTTTGTACGACTCAATGTCAGTAAGAGAGAATCTTGCGTTCCCGTTGAAAAGACATTTTCCTGATATGAAATTAAATGAGATAACAAAGAAGGTAGTATCCACATTAGAGTTGGTCGGACTTGAAGATGCGATAGACAAAATGCCATCTGAATTATCGGGCGGAATGAAAAAACGAATTGCATTAGCACGTTCAATAATTACCGACCCGGAACTAATGCTTTATGACGAGCCGACAACTGGATTAGACCCGATTACAACAAAAGAAATAAGTGAGTTAATTATTACTCTTCAAAAAAAATTAAATATGACTTCTATTGCAGTCACTCACGATTTAATCTGTGCAGAGATAATTGCAGACAGGGCAATCTTTCTTAAAGATGCAAAAATTGCTTACGAAGGGAAAATCAATGAACTTATTAATTCGGATGACCATTTCTTAAAAAATTTTTTCAGTAACGAAATAATAAAAGTTTGAGAGGACTAAAATGTTAAAACAACTAGAAGGCGCACGACTCGGAATTTTTATTTTTATAGGAACTGTTCTACTTGTAATCTCAATTTTCTTATTGGGTAGTAAAGAAAAACTTTTTACAAGAACCATAGAAGTAAAAGCATATTTCAATCAGATTGAAGGATTAAAATCGGGAGCACCAGTTCGGTTAAGCGGTTATGATATTGGAAGTGTAAGCGGAATCTCTCTGGTAAGCGAAGAAACAGGAAATGTTGAAGTAAGAATGAGAATAGATGTTTCGCTAAAACATTTTATTCGGCTCGATAGCCAGGCAGCTATTGAAACAGAAGGACTTGTCGGGAAAAAAATTGTGACTATCACTCCCGGTTCGGCAAGTTTTGCCGAAATTGAAGACGGCGGAATTATTAAATCAAAAAATCCTCTTAACATTGCTGCCGTTGTAGAAGAAACCGAAGCCGTAATTTCATATCTACGTGATTTAACAAAAGATCTTTCAGAAATAATTGCTAAAACCAACAAAGGCGAAGGAACTTTTGGTAAACTTGTTAACGACGATCAACTTTATAAAGCAGCCGTTTCAATTACACGCAATGCAGACAATAACATGAATATCCTGACTGAACGTTTAAGTGATATAACCGATATTATCGTAAATACAAGTAAAAGTATCGGTTCTATAATCGCTAATGTTGATACAGCTGTTACAGATGTGCGCCATCTTGTCGATCGTGTTGAAAGAGGCGAAGGCGTTTTAGGAACTCTGATTACAGATCAAAAGGTAGCAGATTCAATCCGTTCAATGATTTTTAATTTATCCAAGACTTCGGAAGATGCAAGAATGGCAACCTCCAGCTTTGCAGAAAATATGGAAGCGCTTAAACATAACTGGTTATTCAAAAGTTATTTTGAACAACGCGGTTATTGGAACAAGGCCGAGTTTCAAATAGAAATTGATAAACGTTTACAAGAACTAAAAAATCAGAATGATCTACTTGATAAAAGAATAAAAGAACTGCTTGAACTCGAAAAACGATTGGAGAATAAAACAAAGTAAAAATTATCTAATTAGTTGTTTGTGAAATTTTTTTATTCTATCAACATAATTTATAGTTTCTTCATGCCGCCATTTGGGAACTTCCGAAGCAACAGCAGTAATATTATCCCAAGCAGTATGATCTAAACTTTTTTCTTTTGCTCTATCCTGTGCTTTTAATATTGTACCTCTGCCAGCATTATAACTACCAAAGGTAAAGTTAAATTTTTCTTTTTCTTCAATTTCATTCCACTTATTAAAAAGTTGCTTGTCATAATAAATTCCAGCAGCAATGTTCCAAACTGGGTCGTCTATATTCTTAAATTCTGGATTTGCACTTTGAACATCGGCAAAAGTTGAAGGCATCAATTGCATCAATCCCCTAGCGCCAACAGAGCTTACTGCATCAGGTGTTAAATCACTTTCTGCAATACTCTGTGCTTTAAATAATTTCCAGTCGTAGCCTATCCCAAAAAATCTTTTTGAATATTTCTTAAAAGTGTCATCATACTCTGTAAATTTCTTTTGAGCAAATTGCAACACATTAAAGAAAAGAAAAAAAGTAAAAAAAATGTACTTCAATTTAATGCCCCCGCAATTATAAGAGCTATAGAAATGAAAATAGCTGCAATAAAAATTGATACTGCCACATTACCTTTTTTTAATTCTTCTTCAAAATCAATTTTGGGTGAAAGTATGTCAAATACTTTGTAAGATATAAACATTAACATCACACCTATTAAGGCATAAAAAATATTTAGCCCGATAATAGTCCATTCCATAATATTATTAATCCTCTTTTTTTATTATTCAATATAATTAGGAATAATAGATTATTCAATTACACTAAGTGGAATAGTGTTTATCCAATTTAGTAACTTGCATGATACAATTCATCAAAATTTTAAAAATGGCAAGAAATAATAAGTCTGCATCGGATAATAAAATTATTATACGCGGTGCACGCCAGCATAATCTTAAAAACGTATCGCTGGAAATCCCGCGCAATAAACTTGTTGTATTTACTGGTGTAAGTGGCAGCGGTAAATCTTCACTCGTTTTCGACACATTATATGCAGAAGGTCAAAGAAGATATGTGGAAAGTCTTTCCTCGTATGCCAGACAATTCCTCGAAAGAATGAATAAACCCGATGTCGATTTCATTAGCGGAATTTCTCCGGCTGTTGCAATAGAACAAAAAACAAGCGCAAGAAATCCAAGATCAACTGTAGGTACAAGTACTGAGATTTACGATTACTTACGTTTACTCTTTGCAAGGATAGGCAAAACATTTTGCTTTAGTTGCGGAAACATTGTTAAAAAAGATACTGTCGGAACCGTTTCTGAATGGCTCGAAAATCAAAATGAAGAAGATAAATTTTATCTCGGCTTCCCTATTCATTATCACGAAGGAAGAACTATTGAAGAAGAATTTGATCTTCTTAGAAAAAAAGGATTCTTCAGAATTTTCGCAAACAATCAATTATTAGATTTAAATGAAGAAATAGAAATCCCCAAATCCATAGATAAATTTATTGTTGTTCTTGATCGATTTAAAGTAAAAAAAGGAAAAGTCAGAGAAACATTAGCAGATTCTTTAGAAGCTTCCTTTAAAGAAGGTGAAGGACGACTCGCCGTTGTTAATGCGGATACACAAAGCATAACATACTTCACACGTTTTTATGAATGTTGCGGTATAAGATACGAAGAACCCGAACCGCGATTTTTCTCATTCAACAATCCTTTTGGTGCTTGTCCTGTCTGCCAGGGTTTCGGTAAAACAATGGGATACGAAATGGATTTGATTGTTCCAAATCCAAACCTGACAATTGCAGAAGGTGCTATTGCACCGTGGAGAACAGTTAAATACAGCAAATATCTTCGCGATTTAATTCGCAACAATAACGGAAGAATTCCACTGAACATTCCTTTTAAGGATTTATCCGCCGAACAAGTAAATTATATAAAAGAAGGCTTCAAAGGTTTTGTCGGAATTAACGGTTTCTTTGAACACCTTGAACAAAAAACTTATAAGATGCATATCAGAATTCTTCTGAGTAAATACAGAGGTTACACTACTTGTCACGCTTGCAAAGGTTCACGTTTAAGAAGAGAAGCATTACAAGTCAAAGTTGCTGATAAATCAATTCATGATATTGTTCAAATGTCTATCGAAAAGGCATTGGACTTTTTTAAGAGCATAAAATTAACCGGAAACGATAAATCAATCGGTCAGAGAATTTACGATGAAATAGTAAAGCGTCTAACATTCTTAAACGATGTTGGACTTGGTTACTTAACATTGGATCGTCTTAGCAGCACCCTTTCCGGAGGTGAAACTCAAAGAATTAATCTTGCTACTTCACTTGGCTCTTCGTTAATGGGAACGTTGTATGTATTAGATGAACCAAGTATCGGTTTACATCCACGGGATAATTCACGTTTGATAAAAATCTTAAAATCGCTTAGAGATATTGGAAACACTGTTGTAGTTGTAGAACATGATCCGGAAATGATGCGCGAAGCCGATATGATTTTTGATATGGGTCCGCGTGCCGGAATTAACGGCGGAGAAATTGTTGCTCAGGGAACTTACAGTGATATTATTAAGAACCAAAATTCATTAACGGGTAAATATCTTTCCGGTGAACTTGAAATACCAATTCCGGAACTAAGAAACAAGAGAAAAACAGAAGTTATTAAAATTTCAGGAGCGCGCGAGAATAATCTGAAAAACATTACTGTAGAATTTCCACTTAAAAAATTTGTGGTTGTAACAGGTGTCAGCGGTTCAGGCAAAAGCACTCTTGTTCATGATATTTTATATGGTGGACTTGTAAAAATGAATGGCGGTAATCCTCCACGGCTCGGTAAATTCGATTCGATTGAAGGTGCCCGTTACATCGATCAGATTGAAATTGTTGATCAGTCGCCTATCGGTAAAACTCCCCGCTCTAATCCGATTAGTTATGTAAAAGGTTACGAATTGATTAGAGAACTCTATGCGTCAACTCCAACGGCACGTGCGCGTGGTTATAAACCGGGATTTTTTTCTTTCAATGTTCCCGGTGGAAGATGCGAAACTTGCGAAGGCGAAGGTTATGTAAAAATTGAAATGCAGTTCCTTGCAGACCTTTATCTCGAATGTGATGATTGTAAAAGCACACGTTTCAAAAAAGAAGTTCTTGAAGTTACTTATAAGGGTAAAAATATTGTTGATGTCCTGAATATGACCGTTGACGAAGCAATTCTGTTTTTTGAAAATGTTGAGAAGATACAAAAGATTTTAAGAGTGCTTGCCGATGTTGGTTTAGGTTACATTAAACTTGGTCAGCCGTCAACAACATTATCTGGCGGTGAAGCACAACGAGTTAAACTTGCATCGCACCTTGCAACACAAAAGAAAAATGTCCACACACTTTTTATTTTTGATGAACCCACCACAGGTCTTCATTTCGACGACATCAATAAATTATTACGATGCTTCCAGATGCTAATTGCAAATCAAAATTCCGTTGTGATTATTGAGCATAACCTCGATGTAATAAAATGTGCCGATTACATAATCGACCTTGGTCCGGATGCCGGCGACAAAGGTGGTGAAATAGTTGCAACAGGAACTCCCGAGGAAATTGCCCAAAACGAAAATTCTTATACCGGTCAGTTTCTTAAAAAGTTATTAAACTAATTTTTATATTCGAATTGTAATATTCTGCTTCCGTTATTTTTATGGAGTGCTTTATGATTCGACCAAAAAATATCTGTTTTTTACTCTCACTTCTATTCTTAAGTTTTATCTCACTGCATGCAGAAGATGGCTACCGTTTATGGCTCCGTTATGATAAAATTTCCGATAAAACTGTGTTACAGGAATACTCAAAACAAATTTCCTCTCTCTACATAGAAGGAAACTCTTCAACAATTCTTGCAGCTAAAGAAGAATTGAAAAATGGCTTATCGGGTTTGTTAGGTAAAAATATTCCGGAAATAAATTTCATCAAATCTGATGGCACTGTAATAATAGCAAACTATCGCAACTCTGAACTGCTTAAAAAACTTAATATATCATCAAATGTTGCTAATCTTGGTAACGAAGGTTTTTTAATTTTAAGCACAACAGTTAACAAGAAAAAATCGATTGTGATAACTGCCAATAGTGATATCGGTGTTTTATATGGTACGTTCCATTTTCTTAAGATGCTGCAAACCAATCAGCCGATTGCCAACATAAATTTTTCATCATCACCTAAAATTAAAATCCGTGTACTTAATCATTGGGATAATCTCGATCGGTTTGTAGAACGTGGCTACGCCGGATTTTCTATCTGGGATTGGCATAAACTTCCGGATTATATTTATCCCCAATACAAAGATTACGCACGAGCAAATGCATCAATCGGAATTAACGGAACAGTGCTTACTAATGTAAATGCGAATGCTCACGTTCTTACTCCCTACTTTCTGGAAAAAGTTGCCGCCCTTGCAAATGTTTTCCGTCCATACGGAATAAAAGTTTATCTAACTGCACGGTTCAGCGCACCGATTGAAATTGGTGGATTGAAAACTGCTGATCCACTTGATAGCGAAGTACAAAACTGGTGGAAGAAAAAAGCAGAAGAGATTTACAAACTGATTCCGGATTTCGGCGGATTCTTAGTTAAAGCAAATTCCGAAGGTCAACCCGGTCCTCAAAACTATAACAGGACTCATGCTGACGGTGCTAATATGTTAGCTGATGCGCTAAAACCATTCGGCGGAATTGTAATGTGGCGTGCATTTGTTTATAGTAACGAAAACCCTGAAGACCGCGCTAAACAAGCTTACAACGAATTTAAACCGCTCGATGGAAAGTTCAGAGATAATGTTTTAGTTCAGGTGAAAAATGGTCCGATCGATTTTCAACCGCGCGAACCGTTTCATCCCTTATTCGGTGCAATGCCTAAAACTCCGTTGATGATGGAATTCCAGATTACTCAGGAATACCTTGGTCAGGGAACTCACCTTGTTTATTTAGCACCAATGTATAAAGAAGTTCTTGATGCGGATACTTATGCCAAAGGCGAAGGATCAACTGTTTCAAAAGTTATAGACGGCTCAATTGATAATCAATCATTAACAGGTATTGCCGGTGTTGCAAATACAGGAACTGATCGCAACTGGACAGGACATTTATTTGGTCAGGCAAACTGGTATGCATTCGGACGGCTCGCGTGGAATCATCAACTCTCATCAGAAGAAATTGCAGATGAATGGATTAAGATGACTTTCTCAAACAACAAGGAAGTTGTTACTACAATAAAAAAGATTATGATGCCTTCGCATGAGTATTGTGTTAATTACATGACTCCGTTGGGACTTCATCACATAATGGGTTGGGATCATCACTACGGACCGGCACCTTGGATTAAAGATAAACAACGCGCAGATTGGACTTCTGTCTATTATCATAAAGCTGATTTAAATGGAATCGGTTTCGATAGAACCGTAACTGGAAGCAACGCACTTAGTCAGTATCATCCAAATGTCGCAAAGTTTTACTCTTCACTTGAAACTTGTCCCGATAAGTATTTATTATGGTTCCATCATTTGCCATGGAATTACAAAACAAAATCCGGAAGAACTCTCTGGGAAGAAATGTGTTATAGATATAATTGGGGCGTAAATGGTGTGCGGGATATGAAAAAAATCTGGAACTCTCTGCAAGGTAAAATTGATGAGGAAAGATTTAATCATGTAAAGATGTTATTAGCAATTCAGGAGAAAGAAGCTGTCTGGTGGAGAGATGCGTGTTTGCTCTACTTCCAAACATTTTCTAAGATGCCTATACCAAATGAGTATGAGCAACCTGAACATTCATTGGAATATTATATGAGTTTAGAATTCCCATATGCCCCGGGAATTTGAAAACTTTTTTGTACACGATTATTTTAAAATAAAAATGAGGATACAATGAAATACTGGTTAATGAAATCCGAAGCTGATTGTTATCCAATTGAATATTTAGAAAAGGAAAAGAATAAAACGACATATTGGGATGGTGTGCGCAACTATCAGGCACGTAACTTTATACGGGATGAAATGAAGATTGGTGACAAAGTAATTTTTTACCATAGTAATGGTGAACCTCCATGTGCAGCGGGAATTTGTGAGGTTGTAAAAGAAGCTTATCCCGATTTTACTGCCTTCGATCCCGAAAATCCTCATTACGATCCGAAAAGCAAAAAAGATAATCCCGCCTGGATGATGGTGGATGTAAAGCTCGTTAAGAAGTTTAAGAATTTTGTACCGATTGACAGTATGCGTCAGAATAAAAAACTTCAGAAGATGCTGCTCCTTAAGCGAGGCAACCGACTTTCTGTTATGCCAATTACAAAGGAAGAGTTTGATGAAATTGTAAAGATGGGAGGATAATTCTTTCGTTAAAAGGATGGATTTAAAATGAATCGAAAGGATTATTAATTTTACTTAACTGTGTTTTACTAATTTGTGTGTAAAGCAAAGTAGTTTTTATATCCTTATGCCCAAGTAATTTTTGAATTATCGAAATGTCTGTACCTTGTTCCAGCAAATGAGTTGCATAAGAATGGCGTAAAGAATGAACAGAAATGTGCTTTTTAATTTTTGATTTTTGTAGTGCTCGTTTTAGAATTGCTTGTATACTCCTAGCGGAATAATAATCATTAACTTGCCCCTCAAACAAAAATTCTTTTGGTTTATACATTTTATAATATTCTCTTAAGAGTAAAAGCATTTTGTTTGAAATAGGAACAAATCGATCTTTGTTCCCTTTTGATTGAACAACTTTTATTAACATCCGCTTTGAGTCTATATCACCCACTCTTATATTTATACACTCACTAATACGCAATCCAAAAGAATAAATAAGAGAAATAATGGTTCGATGCTTAATGTTATCAATACTTTCAATAATTGATTTTATTTCTTCAATACTCAAAACGTCTGGCAGTTTTCTTTCTTTTCTGTAACCTCGTAAAAAATCGCTATTTAGATTTTGCTTAAAGATTGTATCCGAATATAGTTTAACTGCCATCACAGAGTTTTTTATGTGACTAGAAGAGAGATTTTTTTCCTTTAGGTGTACAGCAAATTTATATAATGAATCTTGTGTGGGTTTTTGTAAACCTGAAAACCTATTATATTGGCTACTGCTTGTAAGTAAGTTTTAATTGTCTGGAGTGCATAATTTCTTAAAGAGAGGACTTCCCGAAATAAATTGATTTTGCTATCTTCCATTCGCATAATCTTGTGATTTTGTAGACTATACGCAGTAAAAATAACAAATTCCTTTAAATAAATTAAGTTGCGGTAAATAAGTAGTTGGGTGTAATGCAGAAATAAACATACAGATCCACTGACAAAATGAAGATTGATATTATTAAGATAAATGGAAATAATATTGCGGTTTTGAGATCTTTGGGACTTTTAATCCAGGAGACACATGATGCATTAGATTTAATAGCGGAGGCTTCTTATTTGAATGCCCATAAGATAATTATAAAAGAGAATCAAGTAACTCCTGCGTTCTTTGATTTAAAAAGCGGGATAGCAGGAGAAATCCTACAGAAGTTTTCTACCTATAATGTTCAACTCGCAATCATTGGTGACTTTTCAAAATACACGAGTAAAAGTTTAAGAGACTTTATGTTTGAGAGTAACAAATACGGTCGGGTCAACTTTGTAAGTACATTTGAAGAAGCCAAGGAGAAATTAGGTAAATAATTGCACTTCACCCAACAGCGTGTATAAGCCATTTCTGGTAGCAGATTTGCGTAGGTTAGTTCTTTTATTTGCCTTGGTGTACCTAGATACGTAAGCGCTTTGGCAACGCAACGGCTCATACACGCGGAATGTTGTGCGTCATGCTTTAATGAAGACTTACGAAAAAGGATATATAGCAGAATATGAATTCAACAACTGCGAATAAAAAAGAAGTCATTGATTTTCTCTGGGAATGGACAGAGAATATTAATTGGAAAAAATTACTTATCAGCAAAATTGTAGAAAATGAAAGCCCACTTTCAACTATAGATAGAAAATTTATTTTCAATTATTTTCTTCAGTCGATAAATTTGCATTCCGGTTTGCCGACATTAGCAATAACAAAACCAAATTACACGCCTACACCCAATAAGATTGAACTTGAATCACTTTCTAGTATTACAGGGGTAAATCGACTTGCAAAAAATCAAACGATAAACTTTGCAAAGAATATTACAGTCATTTATGGAGAAAATGGAACAGGAAAAACAGGTTACAGTAGAATTCTGAAAACTCTTGGTTTCAGTTACGACAACAACAAAACGATTCTTCCAAATGTTTACGGAAACACTGAACCGCAGTCAGCCACCATCAAATTCAAGTCAAACGATACTCCTAAAACATTTGTATGGAATGGTGAAAACAAAGATTCAGAACTTGAAAACATTTCTGTTTTCAATAGTAGCTGCGTTCAGTTCTCTATAAGTGACAGAAGTTTAATTGTTTCTCCAATAGGTTTTCATTTGTTCCAACTTGTAAGTGATGAACTGAATGCTCTCGCCCAAATGTTGCAAACAAAAATAGCCGAATATCCGACAACATTGCTTTGGCTTGACAACCTGACACAAGAAACACCACAACACACTTTTATTACATCGCTTTCAGAAACATCAACAGAACAAAAACTAACCGAACTCTCTGACTTCACACCTGCACATGAAGAAGCACTTACTGCAAAGGAAGCCGAGCTTGAATCCTTAAATAAGGCGTTGCTTCAATCTCAGATTCAAATATTGAATGATCAGATTTCAGAGCTTGATTCTATCCTTGGAAAAATTGATTCAGCAAAAAAGGAGTTCAATGATAAAACCTGGCAAGCACTTCTTGAAATCAACAAAGAAATTTCAGAGTTAGAAAGCAAAACGCAAAAAGGGTTAAAAGAAATAGCCGATGAAAGAGGTATTGAATTTTATCAAACACCCGAGTTCAATTCTTTTATTAAGGCGGCAGAGAGTTACATCAAAATAATTGACAAACCAGACTATCCACAAAAAGGCGACATCTGCGTTTACTGTCTACAACCGCTTGATGATTCTGCAAAAGAATTATTGAAAAGCTATAGGACACTACTGAATGATAAAACACAAGAAACCCTTGCAGAATTAAAGAAGAATAAGGCTAAGTTGATTCAACTTGTGTCACAAGTTGATACAAACCTTACTTTTCACCAGCACACTTTCGGTACAGATGAAAACCAAGCGCCAGTTCAGCCAAAAGAAATTATTGATTACAACAGAAATCTTGGCGAATTAAAAACAACTTTCATCACAGATGCAATTGAACAAGGGGCAACTTTCACTTTTGATTATCAATCTGTAGTTAATTTTCTAATTAACAAGCGAACGGAACTTGATAATATCTTAACTCAAAAATCAGAAACACTCGCAAACCATGCAATACGGGAAACTACACTAAAAAAAGAAATTGCTGAATTAAAAGACAGAAAATTTCTTTCAGATAAAGTAGCAGAAGTAAAAACTGCCATCAAAAACCACAAGATTGTAAATCAACTTAATGCTAATTCATCCAATTTCAATACAAATTCCATCAGCAGAAAAACTTCATCAGCAAGAGAAGAACTAATAAAATTAAATTTTGAGGAAATTTTTAGAAATGAATTAAAAGCATTAAGAAAAGATAATCTTAATATTGATCTTAATTTTGGAACTGAGAGAGGAAGTTCAAAAGTTTTTCAAAAAATTAGCCGGTATGCTTTAGCAGAGATTTTGAGTGAAGGTGAACAAAAAGCAATAGCATTAGCAGAGTTCCTAACTGAATTGCAACTTGACAATACAAAAGCACCAGTAATCTTTGACGACCCTGTAAACAGTCTTGATCACCACATTATAGATGATGTTGCAAGACGTCTTCTAAAATTATCATCTGAGCGACAAGTTGTAGTTTTTACCCATAGTGTGTTATTGTTTAATAGTCTTCTTTACCTAATTAGACAACCTTCATTTAAAGGTATTGATTCAAATTTTTATAATGTAAAAAATGAATTCAATGAGGTTGGAATAATATCTGAAGCTGAAGAAGAGATTAATAAGGTGAACAGCTATATTTCAAAAATTAATTCTTTACTAAATAACACCCCTACGGGAAGACCAGAAGCAGATATTGCTGAAGATGGTTATGGATATTTGCGTTCTGCAATTGAATTGTGTGTTGAACACGAGATATTTCAAGGAGCTGTAAAACGTTATCAAAAGAATGTTGCATTAACTTCTTTCATTAAAGTAGATGGGGAAAAAATAGATTTATGTAAAGAGAAATTGAATGAAATTTTTGAGAAGTGTTGCGGTTACATCAAAGGTCACAGTAACCCTATAGAAATTCATAATAGCCCAACTATAAACGATTTAAAAAATGACTTTAATGAATTTATAACAATTAGGAAACAATTTTTATGAGAGAATTTAACTGTAAAAAGCACGAACGCACAACGGCGGCTATACGCCATTAAAACGGCGTATAGCCGCGAACGTAGGCACAAGTTTAGGTAGAACATTTAATACCTTCATTATATGAGACAATTAATAAAATAGAATACATTTAGAAAAACCAATTAAAACAAAAATTATGGAAACAGCACTAAAAATAATTCCACTTATTTTCGCAACATTTGGTGGAATATGGGCAATCTTGACTTATAGAAAATCAAATAAAATTAAGGCTGCTGAGATTTTTTATAATCTAGAAAATAATTTTCGTCAACATATTTCAATACTACTAGAAATTGAATATGAAAAAGATTATCAAGACAAAATAGTCAGAGCAATTCATTCTGTTGAAAACAATTCTACAAAAAAGGAAGATGATGAAACTATTGAAAAATTGGATGGTATGTTGCGACATTTTCACACCTGTTTTTTTATTAAGAAATTAAGAGTAGATAATGGAATGCTTGATGATGCGTATGCTTACTATTTAAAATTATTTGTTAGAAAAGACAGGACAGAGCTTGAAAGGTATGTGGCGAAATATTGGAAATCTGTTTATTCTTGGGCAAGTTTTTACAAATGATTCATAAACGTGCCGACGCCCAATAGCGGCATATATTATTGCTGAATTAGTGAGGGTTTAACTGTTTGTATTTAATAAACTTTCGTGTGAATAGACAGGAAAGTGCTTTGAAATCAGCAACTGAAAGCTACATCCAAACAGTTATAATAAAAGATAACAAAGTAAAAATTAACTAAACGGCATCCCTTCATTTTTCAATGTCCTTGCTAATTCTTCTAAACTATTTATTTTGCTATCAGAATAAAATACTTGTACCTCAAAATGAATACACAATATCACTTTAAGAGTATTCCAAAAAGCAGAATAGCAACTTTCGACATTGTCGCATTAGGAATTCTTAAACATCATATCAGTGCACTTATTGAATTTGATGTTACAGAGAGCAGAAAAAAACTGAAGGAACTTAGAAGAAACGGCACAAACATTTCTTTTAATGCTTGGCTGGTAAAGGTTATTGCTGCTGTTCTTCAACAACATCCGGAAGCTGCCGCATATCTTTACAACAAAAAGAAACTTATTCTATTCAATAATATTAATATTTCTTTTCTGGTTGAGAAAAATGTTAATGGAACCCTAGTCCCCATTCCAATTGTTCTGGAAAAAGCAAATAGCAAAAGCGCTATTGAGTTATCAAAAGAAATTGAAGAATCGAAAAATTTACAACTGTCTGCAAACGATATTGTACTAAATAAAAAAACAACTTTACCGGAACGTATCTATTATTATTTGCCGGGATTTATTAGAAGAACTGTCTGGAAAGTAATGCTTAACAATCCCAAATTTGTTTATAAAAAAATGGGGAATGCTTCGATAACTTCAATAGGGATGATTGGAAAAATTAACGGCTGGTTTATACATAAATCCGTTCATCCAATTTCGTTCGGAATCGGATCGATAATTAAAAAACCGGTTGTTGTTGAAAATGATATCCGGATAAAGGAGATATTAAATATGACAATCCTCGTCGATCATGATGTTATAGATGGTGCGCCAATGGTAAGGTTATTAAATGACCTGACGAAGTATATCGAGGCCGGAGACTATATTGAAATTACTTAGTAGAAACATCTGAAAAATATTGTCCGTCATTTCGATCCCGATTTATCGGGAGAGAAATCTTTAATTATGATAAGATTTCTCTCCGAAGGAGTCCTATTAACAGTCGCAGAGTTTATCCCGCATAGCTGGACTCCTTCGAAATTATATTTCTGAATTTTTCAGAAGCTTCTAAAAGTTAAATTACTATATAATCTCAAATAGCAATTAAAATTTTTTGTGTGAAATAATGAATCTTACTCGAGTACGACAAATAAAAAGTGGGTGTGCGAAATCCGGTCCGGTTGTTTACTGGATGCAGCGTGATCAACGCGCACATGATAACTGGGCTCTGCTATACGCACAGCAGAAAGCATTAGAACAAAAAGAACAGTTGCATGTTGTTTTCAACCTTGTTGCAAATTTCTTAGAAGCTACGATACGACAATACGGATTTATGCTAAAAGGTTTACAGGAAGTTGAAACTGAACTAAGTAAGTATAACATTCCATTTGTAATTACCACCGGAGATGCTGGAGAAGAAATTCCAAAGTTTCTCGAAAATATAAATGCTTCTTTACTCGTTACAGATTTCAATCCGCTTAAAATAGTTAGGGTGTGGAAAAAATCCGTTGCCGATAAAATAAAAATCCCCTTTCACGAAGTTGATGCGCATAATATTGTTCCGTGTCTGCATGTTTCCGATAAACAGGAATTTGCGGCATACACAATTCGTCCGAAGATTCAAAAATTACTCCCTGAATTTTTAGACGAGTTCCCTCCTCTTCAGAAGATGAAAAATAATGTTACTGCTGAAAAAATTAATTGGAGCAATCTTTACAACTCACTAAATATTAATAAAGAAGTAAAAGAAGTTGAATGGTTAAATCCGGGAGAAACAGCTGCTCATAAGATTCTTCAGCAATTTATTACAGAAAAATTTGCTCGTTACGGTACGAACCGAAATATTCCGACTAATGATGCACAATCGAATCTGTCACCATACTTTCACTTCGGACAAATTTCACCACAGCGCGTTGCACTTGCAATTCAGCCGTTAACCGAACATACAGAATCCCACAAAGCATTTTTAGAAGAAATGATTATTCGACGCGAGTTATCAGATAATTTTTGTTACTTCAACAGTAACTACGATTCGTTTGATGGATTTCATCAATGGGCAAAAGATTCACTCAACCTACACAGAAAAGATAAGCGGGATTACATCTATTCATTAGAAGAATTTGAACTCGCCAAAACTCACGATGATCTCTGGAATGCTGCACAAATGGAAATGGTTAACAAAGGAAAGATGCACGGTTATATGCGAATGTACTGGGCTAAGAAAATTCTCGAGTGGACAAAATCACCAGAGGATGCAATGCGAATCGCGATTTATCTTAACGATAAATACGAACTTGACGGACGCGATCCGAATGGTTACACAGGGATTGCATGGTCAATTGGCGGCGTTCACGATCGTCCATGGTTCGAGCGATCAGTTTATGGAAAGATTCGATACATGAATTACAACGGTTGTGCAAAGAAGTTTGATGTGAAGAAATATATAGGTGATAACATTTAAAAAGCCCCTCTCAATTGGAGAGGGGTTGTGGTGAGGCTTTTACTTCTTTTTCGCTTTTTCTAATTCCTTTTTAAACTCATCATAAGATTTTTTCCCTTCAAGAAAAGAGACCTTCTTACCGTTCTTATCATAAATAAAAGTTGCGGGTAATGCGCCATTCCAATCTTTATCGAGCGTGTTAATCAATTCTTCGTCTCCATCAAAACCATTTACATAAGAAACAAATTTTGCGTTTTGCGATTTCAAGAACGGAATTATTTTTGAATCAACTTCTTCGGGAAAATCAACACTAATACCAATAAACTCAACATCTTTTAATTCCTCTGCCAATTTATTAATTGCCGGAAACTCTTCTCTGCATGGTGCGCACCATGTTGCCCAGAGATTGAGAAACAGCGGTTTCCCTTTCCGGTCTTTAATTAACTTTGATAATTTCTCTTTAGTAATTGTTTCGACAATAATTTTATCACTTTGCTTTTGCTTGTCTTCTGCAAAAACAGAAATCTGTATTAAGGACAGAGAAATAAATATGGCGAGGAATATTCTTTTCATTTTTAACTTACCCTTTTAATTGTACATCCAAATGCTTTGGTTTTTGTGTTCGATACGGCTTTACCACCAAGAATTTCATCAAGTGCTTTTCTAAGATCGTGAGTTTTGACATCGCTTTGCTTCCTTGAATCGTCAATTCTGCCGTGATATAAAACTTCAAAATTACTGTTCAAAACATAAACTTCCGGGGTGACAGATGCAGCAAATTTATCTGCAATAATATTTTTTTCATCTTTTAGAATAGGGAATTGAAGATTATTATCCTTTGCGTGTTGCTTAATTTCCTCTACACTTTCCTGTTTATTTGAATTAATTCCTACAAAAGCAATTCCTTTGTCTTTATAATCATTATATAATTCAGCCATTCTGGAATTATAATCATTTGAGATTGGACATTGTGTAGCAACAAAAATTATTACAATTGCTTTGGAGTCTTTGAAATCGCTTAGCTGATGTTCTTCTCCATTATAGTCCTTTAGCTTAAAGTTTTCTACTTTAGTAACATCACCGGCAAAAAGTATTGAGGTTGAGAAAATAAGAAGTGCTGCTAAGAATTTATTCAGGTTTTTCATTTATCCTCCTATTATTTTATTGAATGAGTGGCAAAGATATTTAGCAAATATCTATCCTGTCAAACAGAATCGGTAGAATAAAGTTCCAAAATTTTTGAATTATCAAATACCTCTATGTCTGTAATTGAACCACAGGGATAGTAATTTTGTTCATAATAAAAATCTATAAAGGGGAAATAAATATGAATAAGAAACTTCTTGCAGCTTTCCTGTTCTTAATTTTAATTACCGGATGTAAATCAGCAAATGCACAATTGCAAATAGTGCCAGCTTTTCCTAATCTTAGTTTTGATCAACCTGTAGATATTCAACATGCCGGTGAAGGTTCGAACCGTTTATTTGTTATCTCTCAACCCGGTATTATTTACGTTTTCAAAAACGATAACAACGTTACAACAAAGAAAGTATTTCTCGACATTCGTGATCAAGTATTATTTGGTGGAGAACAAGGATTGTTAGGTTTGGCGTTCCATCCTGACTTTAAGAACAATGGTTACTTTTATGTTAATTACACTACAAATAATCCAAGAAGAAGTGTTGTTTCCAGATTTAAGGTAAGTAATAACGATCCCGATGCAGCAGATAGAAATAGTGAATTAGTTTTGTTAACTGTTGATCAACCGTATTCTAATCACAACGGCGGACAAACATCATTTGGACCTGATGGTTATCTTTATATTTCGTTCGGCGATGGCGGTTCAGGTGGTGATCCTCAGAATTATGCACAGAATTTAAGATCGTTGTTAGGTAAAATTCTGCGAATAGATGTAAATAAAAATTCCGGCAATTTGAATTACAGTATTCCCGATGATAACCCATTCAAAGGAAATACAAACGGATTACGAGAAGAGATTTATGCGTTTGGTTTAAGAAATGTCTGGCGTTTTAGTTTTGATAAGCTGACCGGTAAAATTTGGGGCGCTGATGTTGGTCAGAATGCATGGGAAGAAATAAACATAATTGAAAAGGGAAAAAATTACGGCTGGCGAATTATGGAAGGTAAACACTGCTTTAATCCACCTAATAATTGCAACACAACAAATTTAACTATGCCGGTATGGGAATATGGTCATAATAGTGATGGCGGTTATTCTATAACTGGTGGATACGTTTATAGAGGAAATTCTTCACCAGAACTCTATGGTAAATATGTCTATGGGGATTTTGTTTCCGGCAATATCTGGGCACTTGAAATGAACAACAATAATTTTAGCAACAACTTATTATTTAAAACCAACCACAGTATCTCTACCTTTGGAGTGGATGAAAATGACGAGCTCTATTTTGCAAATTATAATACAGGTAAGCTCTATAAATTCAAAAGTACGACAACTAAAGTGGGAAGTAACTCATTACCCGGTTCCTTTAGATTGCTTCAGAATTATCCCAATCCATTTAATCCAACTACTAAAATAATTTATGAAATTCCGACCAATGGATTTGTTTCACTTAAGGTATATGATATTCTTGGTTCTGAAGTAGCAACATTAGTTGAAGAAGAGAAAACAGCTGGTGTTCATTCGGTGTTGTTTAATAGCAGAAACTTTGAACCCAACAGAATAACAAGCGGAGTTTATTTTTATACGCTAATATTTAATAGTCTCGCAATACTTGGTCAAAGTTTTATACAAACAAAAAAACTGATTTTGCAGAAATAATCATTTTACATACAAGAAGAGAGCACCGGAGTTATTCCCATTGTTAATGCGTGTGTAAAATGTTTCGTCCATTTTTACTTCGTATGTCTTGGGATCAAGGTAACGCGCAACAATTTCAACATTATCATCTTCATAAATCCTGAGCTTAACATAATTAAGAACATAACCGTAACGTGGATGAGATATTAAAACCGTTTCCGAAACAGAAATAAAAGCATTATCTATTCTTACAGATCCTTTCGCAAAATACTCAAATGTATTCAGATCCATTCCACCTATTGCATTTGGTGCTACCTCTTCCTTGCCATCTATTACTAATCTGCATAGTTCATAGTGAATTATGGCTCTTACTGTTTCTCCTGATTTCAATGAATTAAAAAGCTGATTGAAATCCTTCAATTGTTGCGTTTGGGCAAAGATTGAAAACGGAATTAAAATCAGAACAAAAAATTTTTTCATTTTTCCCTCGCAAGTAAATTTCTCTAATTAAAACATAATAATTACCTTTCATAGGTAAAAATATTCATTTAGTTAACATAAATGACAACATTCAAATATTCATTCTGGGCAAAACTTATCTATCGGTATGGAAATATTATCGCTACAATATTTCTTTCTGTTCATTTCATTTCGTCGATAGTTATGATGTTTCATAAATGGTATTTTGTTTTTTTTGCAATTATTAACGGATTTATAATTTTTCTTATAAACAAATATTTTTTCAAAACATATAAGCTCTTCCCCTTTAAAATAACTGCCGATAATGATAAGATAATTTGCACAGACTTTTTAATGAATAAAAAGGAATTAATTATTTATCATTCAGATATTGAAAATATTACCGGCGGAATATTCAGTGGTTATCCTACCAGACCAATTTACATTTATGATGGTAAACAAAAATTATCAATCGGATTTTATTCTCATGTGGGGCAATTTCAAAACTTACTAACCATTATATTAAAAAATATTCCTCAGCCCTTATATAATCGATTGCTGGAAAGTATGAAAGAAATGAGAATCGAAAGGAAAAAATAAGAGGTTGTTTGAATAATAGTTTCTTTCTTAATACAAAATTTCCACGTAATAAATCAAACCCCTGATATCAGTCGGGCTTTATTTTTTTAACTATTTAAACAACCTCTTTTTATCAACTATGCTTTGTAAACTAAGATCGCATCTTTAGCTTGTTTAGCAACTCTGAATTTTACAACCTTCTTGGCTGGAATAGTAATAATTTCACCAGTTTTTGGATTTCTACCTTGACGGGCTTTTCTGTCAACTAAAACTAATTTTCCTAAACCAGGAATAACGAATGACCTTTTAGCTTCTTTGTAAGCGAGTTTAACTAATTCGCTCAAGAATTCACCGGCTACTTTTTTGGAAACACCGGTCTTATTTGCAAGATGAGCTAGAATTTGGCTTTTTGTCATTGCCATGATGTAACCCCTTTATTTATTGGATGTAAATTCAAGCGAAATTTAGCACTTTTTTACTTGAAAACAAACAGTTTTTGTCTTTTTTGTTTAGCGTTTGACTTACATTAAGTTAGAT
>Ga0101944_10002122_pt1 | contig 34308 bp, 20 predicted proteins | sample DewCreD2012metaG_FD_75245 | JGI IMG/M metagenome (GOLD analysis project Ga0101944, IMG submission 75245) | Hot spring sediment bacterial and archeal communities from British Columbia, Canada, to study Microbial Dark Matter (Phase II) - Dewar... ... | reverse complement strand
CCGAAGGGCACCGCCGAGAAGAACGAGGCCGCGCCGATCTTGCCCTTCCAGTAGTACGCGCCGCCATGGGCCATGTCGGCCGTGCCCGCCGCGACGGCGTCGAAGGCCTCGAAGGCGGGCACGAGCTCGCCGGCACCGTACACCTTGATGGACAGCCGCCCGCCGCTGCAGGCCTCGACCATGCGCGCGAACTCGAGTGCGCCGGTGCCGAGCGCCGGGAAGTTCGGTGGCCACGTCGTGACCAGCTTCCAGCGGAATCGCCGACCCTCGGCGGCCGCGACGGGCCCGGCCGCGTCCCTCGAACAGGCGCTTGCCGCCGCCGCCAGCGCACCGAGGCCGAGGCCCTGAATCACCCGCCGCCGCTGCATGTAGCCCCCTTGGTGTCGCGAACCTGAAGAACCGGACTGCGCGTAAACTTACACGGTGACGCGAGTCTAGGTACGACCCGCCGTCCTGAAGGGCCCAACGGGTATTCAAATGCCACTTATTACTTTTATTTGGGCGGTTTTTGATAATTATTAGACACTTTAGTTCGGATTGGGAGATATGAATGCTATATAAACTCCACTGAGGTTATTTTTTACAGTTTATGGGGATTATTTACTATTTAGTCGGCCTTCGTTCGGTTGAGTGGGATTAGTCGCGGCCTCAGGACATGATCGGCCTGCTTCAAAGGGTTTCAGAGGCCAGCGTCGCGGTCCAGGGGCAAAGGATCGCCGACATCGGCCCGGGCCTGCTCGTCCTGGTCGGCATCGAGCGCGGCGACAGCGACGCCGAGGCGGGTCGGCTGCTGCAGCGGCTCGTGAGCTACCGCGTCTTCCCGGACGACGCCGGCCGGATGAACCGAAGCGTTCGCGATGTCGGCGGGGGGCTGCTGCTCGTGCCGCAGTTCACGCTGGCCGCGGACACCAACACGGGCACGCGGCCGAGCTTCACGCCGGCCGCCCCGCCCGAGGAAGGCCGGCGGCTGTTCGAGCATTTCGTCGCGCAAGCGCGGCGCCAGCATGCGCCGGTCGAAACCGGCGAATTCGGCGCGCACATGCAGGTCGAATCGATCAACGACGGGCCGGTCACGTTCTGGCTGCGCGTCGCGCCCAAGGCGACGGCTGCGGGCGCACTTTGAGCAGCGCACCGACCATCAACATGACCGTTTCAGTGCGTACACTTCGCTTCGAGCGATGCAGGAGGTGGCGATGAAACTGACGAGCAATTCGTTTACCGACGGCGGACGGATTCCCGGCGAGTTCGCGTTCGCGGTGCCCGACCCGGCACACCACGTCAAGCTGTCGTCGAACAAGAATCCGCACCTGGCCTGGGACGACGTGCCGGCGGGCACGAAATCCTTCGCGCTGATCTGCCACGACTACGACGTGCCGAGCAAACCCGACGACGTGAACCAGGAAGGCCGCGAGATCCCGGCTTCGCTGCCGCGCGTGATCTTCTACCACTGGGTGCTCGTCGACATCCCCGCGACGACGCGCTCGATCGAAGCCGGCGCCTACTCGCACGCGGTCACGCCGCGCGGCAAGAACGGCCCGGCCGCGATCAACGGCACGCGCCAGGGGATCAACGACTACACGTCGTGGTTCGCCGGCGACCACGACATGGAAGGCGACTATTACGGCTACGACGGACCGTGCCCGCCGTGGAACGATTCGATCGTCCATCACTACGTGTTCACGCTGTATGCGCTCGACATCGAACGCGTTCCGCTCGAGGGCCGCTTCACCGGCCCCGATGTGCTCAAGGCGATCGAAGGTCACGTGCTCGCCTCGGCGAAGATCACCGGCACATACACCCTGAACCCAAGGCTGGCGTGAGGCGGGCGCCCGCCACGCTGCTGCTGATCCGCCACGGCGAGACCGCCTGGAACGCCGAGCACCGCATCCAGGGCAGCCTCGACATCCCGCTGTCGGCGGCCGGATTCTGGCAGGCGGGGCGACTCGCCGAGCGGCTCGCGGTCGAGCGCATCGACGCGATCTACGCGAGCGATCTGGCACGCGCCTGGATGACCGCCGAACCGCTCGCCGCGCGCCTGGGGCTCGATCCGCGCGCCGACGCGCGGCTGCGCGAGCGTTGCTTCGGCGTGTTCGAGGGTCACACGCTCGACGAGATCGCCGCGCGCTGGCCGGACGAGTTCGCCGCGTGGCGCGAGCGCGACCCGGCCTGGGCGATGCCCGAAGGCGAGTCGGGCGCCGAGTTCATCGAACGCGTCAACGCCGCGCTGCACGACATCGCCTGCGAATGGGCCGGCGCGACCGTGGCGGTCTTCGCGCACGGCGGCGTGCTCGATGTCGCGTACCGCACCGCGCGTGCGCTTGCGTGGGATGCGCCGCGCGAGCACGTGATGGCCAACGCGGCGATCAACCGCATCGCCGCGTTCACCCCGCCGCTGCGCATGCACATCGTCGACTGGGGCGACATCGCCCACCTGTCCGAAGCGCGCGACGAGACCTTGACCTAGGGTCAGTCGCGGGCGCGCGGCCTTCGTAGACTGCGCCCATGCGAGTCACGCTCGACCTGGCCCTGACGTTCGCCACCAGCTTCGGTATCGGCCTGCTGGTCGGCATCGAGCGCGAACGCAACCCGTACGCGAAGGCGGGCGTGCGCACGTTCGCGCTGATCGCCGTGCTCGGCACGCTGTGCGCGCTGCTGGCGAGCGAGGCCAACTCCGGGTGGGTGCTCGCCGTGGGGCTCGCCATTGTCGGCGCCGCAATCGCCGGTGCGTACTTCGCCGATCCGCGGACGAGCGCCAGCGACTCGGCGGCGCTGGCCTGCGAGATCCGCCCCTGCGCCAGATCGTCCAATAGCCGCTGGGGCGGATCGTCGCGGGGGTCCTCTTGCAAGCTGGACAGCCAGCGCCCCGTGCCCTGGTGCAGGATGGCCCGCAAGTTGGCCAGGTTCAGAAATCGCTGCGTGAACAGTTCATCGCCATACTGCTCGATGAACGCCTGCACCTGTTTCCAGGCTTCTTTGTCGTGCAGCCGTTCCAGCACGCTCAGCCGCAGCGTCCGGCTATGCGCCAGCCAGCCGGCCAAAAGCCGCTGCGTGAGCAATTCCAGGCAACTGACCAGCGCTTCGGGCTGCCGCTCGCCGCCGCGCGCCCCCTCGCCCCACTGCCTGGCCGACAGCACCAGGTGCTCGACCAGCGCCCGAAAGCCGATCTTGAACAGCTCGTCGAATTCCGTGACCGCCCCGGGGCCGGCGGGATGGTCGCGTTCCATCTGCTGCGCGACCTGCAGCAGGCGGCAGGTGGCCGACCACAGCCCCAGCCGCGGCATCCAGCGCAGCAGATTCTGTAAAAGCTGCTGCCGCAGACGCACTTCGACGATGGTGTGCGGATGACCGCCTTTGCTCAGCGGCACATAGAGCAGCGGCTGCGAGGCCAGATGGGTCAACAGCGGCGGCAATAGCGCCAGCACCCGCGCTCGATCCCCGTCCAGCAGGGCCGCCTGAATCGGCACCAACGTGGCCAGCTCGCCGCGCACCGGGGTCTGCGGCTCGATCCGCACCAGGGCAGCCGCCAAGAGGTGCGACGCCTGGGCCATGTCGATCGCCACCGACATGATCGACTCCAAGAGCGACTCGAGCACCACGCGCTGACGGTCGTATTCCACCAGCGCGTCGTGGTCGGGCGTCGGCGGCGGAATGCGGTAGCTCCGCACCGCCGCCATCAGCTCGGCGATCCCCGCCCGGTGGCGCTCTGCCTGCTGCCACCAGCGGCGGAGGGCCGCGGCCCGCGCGGCGCGGCAAGCTTCATCCGCCTCGGGCGGCAACCGCAGGGCGGGGTGCGTGGCGGCCTGGATCCAAAGCTGGGCCACCGTGGCCAGGAAGGCCATCCGCTGGCTGAGCCGCTTCGATTCCTGCGTCAGCTCGTCGGCGGTGTCTCCACCGGCCTCGAACACGCTGCCGTCGATGCCGTCATCGGTCGAGTCGCGATACACCACGCCGTCATAGGCTGAGGCGAACGGCGACGGCGCTTCTTCATCTTCGGCCGAGGCGGCGCCGCCTTCCGCCGCCGAAGGCCCCAGCGCGAAGCGTGGCACCGTCCAGTAGCTTTCCGCATTCGCTTCCAGGTAATCGAGGAATTTCTGCAACGTTTCCCAGGCCTGCGGCTGCGAGGAGGGAAGGTCCTCCGCGGCCTGCGGCCACGGCGCTTCCGCGGCCGGGAACTCGCCGGCAGTCGGCGCCAGCACCTGCGCCAGCCATCGCCGCACCCACTGATGCCACGAGCGCTCTTCATGCCCCAGCCCTACGACTTCCGCTTGCGAGAGCCAGTGGATCAACAGCGCCCGCGTGGCGACGGTATCGCCGCGCCGCAGCAAGCCTTCGATCACCAGCGCATACGCCTCGGCCGAGTCGAACATGGCCGCATGCGGCGCCCAGAACGCGACATCGCCCACCGCCGCCCCGCCCTGCTGCCATACCTGCATCGTCTGGGCTACGCGCTGCGCCGCCCGATACACCGCCAGCGCGTCGGCCGCCTCGACGCTGGAAACTTCGTGCACGGCGAACTGATGCCACCACCGCGAGGTCTCGTGAAACTGTCGCGATACCTGCTGCGACACCTGCCGGTCGGCTGCGGCCGCCGCCTCGCTCCACACCCGCGAATACAGCGCCCACAGCCGGTCCATCCGCGCGACCAGTTCATCGGCCCGATGGTCCCGGACGCTGTTCTCCAGCGAGGGGAACAAGCTGAACTGGGCGTCGAAGCCCAGGATGTTCCAGGGGTCGATCACCGCCCCGCAGCCGATCGCCCGCTTGAGCACCTCCACCACTTGCGGCAGGACCGCCGCCGCCTCCGCCAGTTGCCCCCGCTCGCAGGCCGTCTGGGCCATCGTCATCAGGCAGTCCATCTGGCATTGCATCCGGGCCGAAGCGCACGGGACCACGTCCGCCTCCTGCCGGGCCGCCTCGAAATGCCCCATCCGCGCGAACAAACGGGCCAGATGCACGTGCTCGAGCTGGCTGGCCCGTCGCCGCGCCAAATAGGCGTTGAGGTGCTGCCGCGCGCTGCCGAACGGCTGGCGGCGCTGCCGTGCCTCACTCCGCAGTCGCTTGCCATGCGCCCCCTGCATCCGGGCCAGCAGCCGCTCGTAGAACTCATCGCGATACCGCGCAACCCGCGGCAGCAGCTTGGAAAGGCTCATCCCCGAGTCATACGTCATCGGGCTGTCGCCGCAGATGCCGCTGGCCATCAGGATCGTGCCGGCCAGGACCGCCGCGGCTTCAAACACCAGTTCCTCCCGCGGCAAATCCGGACACTCGTCGATCCGGCTCATCAGCGCATCGAGCGTGACTTGCTGCACGACGAACCGCCGATACCGCCCCTGTCCGTCCAGGTGCCGGCCGTCCCACTGGCCGAAATGGTGGTTGGGACGTTTATTGGCCGGATGATCGAAATCGTACGCCCGCGGATCGACCGCCAGCTCGTCAAGCAGCTCGAAATGGAAGCAGGCCTGGTCCAGCAAATCGCTATCAGTCGACTGCAAAATCGCCAGCGCCTGCGTCACCACCTCCCGTTCCGGCCCAAAGGCCACACCCGCCCCCCGCACGTACAACGGGATCGGGCGCAAGAACTCGTGGGGATACGCCTCGAGCTTCTGCTTTTCCAGAACGGCCACTGGGCGATAGCCCACGTAGTCATTGAGGAGCCGCAAAGCCCCGGAGAGAATCCGCTCCTCCTCATCCCAGGGCGGACCTTGCCGCAAAACCGCCTCAAAAAAACGACCGACAAAAAATGATCGAAAAAGCCCCTCGTCCGTTTGGTGAAACAAAAGGTCGCGATGGAACTCCCGGTAGGCCGACAGCCCGCGATCGAACACCAGCCGCAAGGCCGCCTCGGCTTGAGCGGCATCGCGAAACGCCGAGCTAACCGCTTGCAATTGTTGGAGACGCTCGCGCAGCCGCTGGGCCACGCCTTGCCAGATGGGCCGGACGCCAGTCGAAGCCACGTCTTCAAACAGCCGGTCGAGATTGGCGAGGAACTGGGGGTCTGGGGCGCCGGAGGAAAAGTTGAGATACGCCAGCACCTGGTCCGCAGGGGGGCATGCGGGAGGTGATGTCTGGGGAGATGGCATTTCGTAAACTCCGACTTGGAAAAGAGTTACGCAAAAAAGCGCTGGGCAGGCATGCGCTCTGGCCCGGCGCGATGCCCACCCACTCCTTCCCGGCGTGCGATTCCATCGTAAAGTGGTCGTGCCGAAGGGTCTAGCGGAGGCCGGCACGCCCCGTCAGGGGGACGCCGCACGCTAAAGACGGGCTCGACGCGAGGATTCTTTTCCACCTGGGAGGTAGGCAATGCTGGGCCACATGGTGTACTTCACGCTCAAAAATCGTTCCCCGCAGGCAGTGACCAAACTGGTTGAGGACTGCCGGAAGTACCTTTCAGGGCATCCTGGAACGGTCTTTTTCGCGGCAGGAACGCTGGTGGAGGACCTGGCCCGGCCAGTGAACCAGCGCGACTGGGATGTGGCGTTGCAACTGGTTTTCGAGAGCCGGGAAGCGCACGACGCCTACCAGCAACACCCGCGGCACTTGCAATTCATCGAAGAAAACAAGGCGAACTGGGAAAAGGTCCGCGTGTACGACGCGTACGTCCGTTAACAGCTTGCGCGGACAGGCAGGGCACGACGTGCGCTCGGGTGGCTTGCATGGTAACGTGCAGCGCAAGTTGGGTCCTGCCAAGGAATTGGGCCAAACGGCCTGTAGCCGTTGTGTCCGGCGTGCCGGTGGTGCCATCCATACCACGCCCAGGCAATGCATTGCGGAGCGATCCGCCTTGCAGTCGATGGGACTAGCGGCACGTCACGATGGGCTGCGCGGCAGCGCTGTTTTGCCGCCTGTCTCCCGGCAGAGAGTGCGGATCGCCCGGCCCATCGGCGTGCGTCACCTCGCTTGTATGATCACGAGGTGCGTAGTGACCAGCCCCCCGGCAACCCTGAACAGGGCGTGTGCCGACGGCGTAAGCCGTTTGCGGGACCTCCGTGCGCGCAGCGTGCCGGTGGGATTTCTGGTCCTCGCCGCCTCGGTGATGGTCAGCCAGGTCGGATGGGACACTGCTGCCCTCGCCCAGTTTCCGATCCGACAGATTCCCGCGCGCCATCCGCAGGCCGCGTCAGCGCCTGCTGCCGCACCATCGATAGCTAGTGGGGCGGCACCTGAGTGGGCATCTGGTGCCCCTTCGACTTTCCCGTTCACCTCGCCCTACCAGCCTGCGGGAGCGGCGCACGGCCAGGCGGCCACGGGCAGCAGCCTGGCCGCCTGGGTGCATCAGCCGCATCCGGCTGTGGCGCGGATCGTGGTTCCCGAGCGCAACGGAGTCTCGCTCGGCAGCGGGACACTGGTCGACGTGCGGGGCGAGTTTGGCTTGGTGGTAACGAACTGGCACGTGATCCGCGATGCCGCCGGGCCGATCCAGGTGGAATTTCCCTCGGGCTTCCGGACGACCGGAGAGGTGGTGAAATGGGATAAGGATTGGGACCTGGCGGCGCTGAGCATCCGCCGACCGCCTGTCGCGCCAGTGCCGATCAGTCCGCAGCCGCCGCGTCCCGGCCAGTGGCTGGCCATTGCCGGGTATGGAAGTGGAACCTGGCGGATGGTCAGCGGGGCGTGCACGCAGTATCTGGCGCCGGGGGCCGAGTTCCCGTATGAGCTGGTCGAACTAGCGGCCGAGGCACGGCAGGGAGATTCCGGCGGACCGATTTTCAACGAGCGTGGCGAGCTGGCCGGCGTGCTGTTCGGCTCGGGGCCGGGCTATACCTCGGGCAGCTATGGCGGCCGGGTGCTGCAGTTTCTGGCCAGCGTGGTGCCTGGAGGGCTGTCGGGCAGCGATGCGGCCCCGTCTAGCGGCACAATGCCCAGCCAGCTTGCGGGTGCTTTTCCCGTTGGTCCCAGTCCGCTGGCTTCTCTGGGACGGCTTCACGCAGGCGGCCCACCCTCTGGTAGCGAGGTCGCGGCCGGTGCGGTGCCGGATGGCGTGATCACCCCACCCCCTCAAGCGACCGCGCTGCACACGCCGCCTCCCACCTCCTCCACGACGGCTCCCGGCTTGGCCGGCGGGGGGGCGTCGTCCGACACCGCGGCCAGCGTGCCCGCCTCGCCTCCGCCAGCGTCCGAGGTAGCTCCGCTGACGCCCGTACAGCCGTTTGCCACGCGCCCGCGACCCGCAAACCCCGCTCTGCCGGCCGCCTCTGCCCTGTCGGCCCCGTCAGTCGCCTCGGATCCGCTGGGTGTCGCCGATGGACGGTCCGCTTGGGGCGGGCTGCGGCCCGTCGTGGAGATGGAAGACGAAGACCCGCGGGTGGCGGTCGTCCCAGGCCGCGCGAGCGGGGCTGGGCCTGTACGGGAGGTAGCCCCAGCCGCTAAAGACGAACCTGGCCTGGCCAGTCTGCATGCGGAATTGCCGCCCCGCCGCGAACCGGCCGCGGCAGCGCATGGACGCCCCGTCGCTTCGACCGAAGCGTTGCTCATGGTCGTCTGGAGGCGGCTGGCGGGGGATACGCTGTACGACCAGGCCAAAACCGTGCTGGCCATCGTCGGCCTGGTCACGTTGGCCGCGCTGCTCTTGCACAAGCCTGCCCGCCAAGGTCCGTACGACGCCGAGTGATCGGGCAGGTAAGCCGCTGTGCTCCCTGCGAAGCCCCGCTCGATGTGCTTCGCTTGCTGTGTGAGGCGGTAGCTTCCGGCAGCCTGGTCCGAAGCGGACGTGTCAACCGCTGTTCAGACCGCTGCTGGCGATGCAGACCTTGGGAGGCAAGGCGGGGTGTGCTGTCCTGCCGCAGGTGTTTGACTTTCGCATGCCTTGAGGCGTACGATGCGCCGGTCGCGGGCCGCTGTCACGTCGTTTCTGGCAAGCGCCATCGGTCGCAGGCGATTCTCTCGGATGTCGTGGCCCCCTCGCACGGACGACGCTGTGTCCCTGCGAAAAGACTTCTTCTGCCTGTGCCTTGGTCAGCCTGCACCGTGGAGAAGTTCTCATGCTCGACGGAGTCGTGGGATACGTGTGTTGCACGGGTGTAGTGCTGTTGTCGTTCGTCACGGTGGTCGGCCATCTGTTGTGGCTATTGGCCGCCGCGGTGCTGCGGGCCTTGTTCGGCGACGTGAAGCCTCATCCCGGTGAGGTGCGGGCTACCTCCGAGCTGCCGCCGCAGGTGATTCGCCAGCAGATGCTCCGCGCCATGGGAGAGCAGGTGCGACGGTGGCAAGAGCAAGGCCACCTCAGCGCGCCGCAAGCCCAGATGCTGCAAACGCTGATCGACGAGGAGTGGAGGCAGCTTGGCGCCGGCAGGGCACTACCGCCTGCGATGCCGATCGCCGCAATGCCCCGCCCCTCGGCCCGGCCGCCGTGGCCGGGCGTGGATGAGGCAGCCGCGCCTGGCCATCCGGACCAATCTGCCGCCGAGTTCCCGAGAACCCCTGGAGAAGCCGTTCCACTAGCGCCGCCAGTGCAGGTGGCGGCGCCGCGGGAAGACGTGCTCTGGGCCGAACCGGTCGCCGCCGAGCACACCGGCTCCGCTCGGCAAGCGGCCGAGGCCGCACATCCACTGGATCGCGGCGATCACGCGGTCACGCCGCAGCCCGCGCGGCCCGTGCATCCCCTGGATCGTCGCGACGAGCCGGTCGCGGTCCCCCAGCCGGTGCAGCGTCCCTGGACCGACATGCTGCACAGCTTCATGGAGGAGCGGAACATCCGCTGGGGAGAACTGCTGGCGGCCGGGCTGATCGTGCTCTGCTCGGTGGGGCTGGTGATCAGCTTGCGGGCGACCCTCCGGCAAGTGCCCTACTTTCCCACGCTGCTCTTCACCCTGTTCACCGTGGCCTTCCACAGCGCGGGGCTGTACACCCTGCGGCAGTGGAAACTGGAAACGGTGAGCCGGATGATCCTGCTGATCGGCCTGGTGCTGGTGCCGCTCACCTTCTGCGCCGGGGTGCTGCTGTCTTCGCAAGCAGGGCACACGGCGGCACTGGTAGGCGTGCTGGCCCTGACCAGCGCGATGCTGGGCTGGGTGGCCTGGTCGGCCAGCCGGGTCCTGGTGCCCGATCTGGCCTGGCCGCTAGCGGTAGGCATCCTGCTGTGCGGGCTGGCGCTGGTGCCGATCCAGCTTTACGCTGATCATCCCGCACCGCTGGTCTTGACCCTGCTGGCGATGCCCGCTTTGGCCGGACTTGCGCTGGTGTGGGGGGCCTTGCTGGTGCGGATGGCTCACTGGCGGCAGATGGCGCGGCCGCGTCTGGTTCGCACGATGCGGGCCCTGGGTGTCAGCGGGTTTGCGTTCCTGGTCGCGGTCTTCTTGCTGCTGGCACAGCAGGAAGACCGCCGCGCAGCGCTGACCACCCTCAGCCCCTGGCTCAGCCTGGTCGCGTCGGGCCTGCTCGCGGTGGGGCTCCAACTCCAGGAGCGAACGAAGGCCCGCACCTTGGCGGAGTGGCGGGTCGTCGGGACAGCCATCGCCATCGCAGCGGCCGCAGCGCTCTTGGGCCTCGTGGCCGTGGCCTGGCCAGCCCCGCTGCCGCTGGTGGCGGTGAGCACGGCCGCCGGTGCGGCTCTGGTGGGGCTGGGGACGGCCGGCCAGTTGCCGCTGCTGTGGCCGCTCGGGGCGTGGTGCCTGGCGCTGGCCAGCCTCCTGGGTCTCCACCTGCTCACGGGACAATTGCCGTGGAGCGACGAGACGTTGTCTACTTGGCCGGCGCGCTCGGAGCGGCTATTGAAGACGCTACTAATGCCCCGCAGCAGCCTGTGGCTGGGGCTGTGGGCCATGGGGCTACTGGTCTTGGCGCGGTGGATGCCTCGAGCGGCGGCGGAGCCCAAAGAGGATTCGCCGCAGAACCCACGCGACGAAGCCTTAAGCAGCGCGACGGCGCCTGGGGGAACCGGCGCGACGGGGCTGTGGCCGCTTGTCGATGCCTTGCACGCGCCCCGGGCTGCACTGGAGCTGACCGCGGGGAGCTTCGCGCTGGCCGGCCTTGCCATTGCCTTGTTTGCCGGCTTTGTGGAAGTCCCGGCGTGGCAGCAAGACCGCCCGCTGGCCGGCCCGCTGCTGGCCGTGTACGGCGTGGCAATCGTGCTAGCCGGCTTCATGAGCCATCAATCGCCGTGGATTCGTTTGGGCAGCGTCGTGCTGTGGCTGGCGACGCTGCAAGTGCTGTGGTTTGCTTCGTGGCCGGCTGGTTGGAAAGATTGGAAAGAGCTGTTCGTCGTGGCGGGCAGCACCAGGTTGGGCGGGGTGATGCTGGCCAGCCTGCTGCATGGCTGCGTGATGGCGGCGGTGGCTTTCGCGGTAGATTGGCTTTCTGCATCGGCTGAACGTGATGGCCGGGCCGGCGACAGAACGTCCCCCGATCGCGGCCGGGGCGAGGGCTTGCCCTACGCAGACGCCGCCAGGCAGCCCAGCCCGTCGCTGACCAGCGCCCTGGCCGAGACGGCAGCAGGCACGCTGACGGTGGCGTTGCCGCTGGCGATTGCGTGGGCGGTCGTCGATGGCCAGTACTACCCAGCCTCCCGCGCGATCGCGGCGCTGGCCGGTGGCTGGCTGGTCGTGATGCTCTCGCAGCGCTGGGCGGCCGCCTGGCAAGCGTGCGCGGCGCTGGCCGGCCTGGCCGTGGTGCTGGGGGTGGCTGGCTGGGCGCAGGCATCCGCCGCGTCGCTGGGCAGCGCGGGGGGTTCGCCCGGCACGGATGAATCGCCTGCCGCGTGGGTCTGGACGCCTCGGCACGCGTGGGGGCAGACGCTGGGCACGGCAGTGGCCGGGGCTGGGCTGATGCTGCTGGCGCGGGTCCTGCGGCGCTGGCCGCGCGGCGCGCTGGCCGCGGCGGAGCCAGAGTGGGGCGGTGTGGAGCGGCTGTGGGTCGGTAGCGCGACCTTCCTGTTGCTGGTGGAGAATTGGGGGCTTTGTCTGGAAGCGATCGCGCGGGAATTGGGCTTTTCCTCCACAGAGCAGGCGTCCGCACCCATCCCGTCGGCATCGCTGCTGCAGCCGCTGGCTTGGGCGGCGCTGGCCGCGGTGGTCGCGGCCTGGGGCGTGGAGCTGGTCCTCTCTCGACGCAGGGACGCGGCCGTGGTCGGCTGGAGTCTGGCCAGTTTCGCCGCAGTCGGGCTGGTGGCCTTCCTGGGCGGGCTGACGTGGGGCGCTTCGTCGCTGACCCGGTGGGGGGCCGCACTGCACATGGGCATCTGGGCAGCCGTCGCCCTGTCACGAGGGTCGCTGGCTCGGGCGAGCCAATCGCTGGGCTGGTCGACGCTTAGGCTATCGGATGAAGGACGGCGCTGGCTGGACGTTCAACCCTGGCTCACCGGCGGCAGCGTGATCCTGGTGCTCACGGTGCTGACCGTGACGCAGCACCTGGGCGGGGCGACGCTGTCGCTGCCGGCAGGGGGTCTGACGATGCGGCTGGGGCCGATCGTCGATCTGCTGACGCCTTTGGGGGTGCTGGCCCTGGTGCTGGCCGCCTACGCCTGGCGTCACCGCGAGGAGTACGCGCTGGGAGCTTGGGGCGTCGTGCAGCTCGGCGCGAACCTGGCACTCGTGAACAGCACGGCCTGGCAGCAGGCCCCGCAGGACCTGCCTTGGCGCGTCGTGCTGGCGCTGCAAACCAATGCCCTGGCTGCGGCTTTTTGCGCCGCGGTCTGGGGGAGTCTGCGGCGCTGGCGGCAGGCTTTGCCGATGCCTGCCTCGCCGACGCTGGCCAGGCGCGGCCCCGCCGCGTCTGGCGGGTGGCTGTGGGTGGAGTTGCAGCTTTGGCACCTTCCGCTCGTAGCGGCCCTCCTCGGCACCATCAGCCTTTCGGCGATCGCGGGTTGGGAGGTTTTCTGGCAACCGGCCGCCGCGTCGCCGGTACTACGACAGGCGGGGCACGCGCTGAGCGCGGCTGCGATCGCCTTGACTGCGATCGCGATCGTCGCAGGCAGTGGCCACTGGCCGGTGGCGGTGCGGGGCCTGTGGCCCTCGCTGGCCGCGCTGGTACCGGTGGCGGCGGCTGGGATGACACGGCTCGATCCGGGCGGCCAGTGGGTCGCGTACCATGGGCTGGAGGCGGGGTGGGGGCTGGTGGGTCTGGCCGGGCTGGCTGCCAGTGCCTGGCGACGCGAAGCAGCCGCGCGGGCTTGGAGCACCGGTTTCCTGGTCCTCCTTCTGACCCTGCTGGCCCTTCGCGGGAATGAGCACGACCCGCAGGAGCCTTGGTGGTCGCTGGCAGCGCTGGCGATGGCAGGAGGGATGACGACGACGGCGGCCCTGGTGTGGCGATCGATCCCCTGGTCCTGGGTGTCCTGGTTTCTGGCCGGTCTGACCGTCCTGACCCTGTGCCTTTCCCCCTCGGGACGACAGTTCATCGACGCCCGCGCACCGCAGGGTCTGGCGCCGCTGGTGGGTGGAGAACTGGTTTTTCTGACGCTGGTGGAGGCGGCTGGTGGGTGGCTGGCCGTCGAAATCGCTGCGCAGCGACGGGGCACGACCCTGGCGCCCATAGGCCCGTTGCCGCGGGTGCACGACCTGGCGATCGGTCTGTTGGTCGCCTGCTGCCTGGGTTGGCGGTGGCTATGTGCCTTTCCCACACGGCTGGATGCCTTGATCGGACCTGGGACATCGGCTGACTGGACGAGCTATTGCGTGTGGGCCGCCAGCGGGACGCTGGCGCTGGGCATGCTGGTCGCTGCAGCGCTGTGGGAAGCGCGGGCCTGGTATGCGCTGGTGGCTGCGTATTTCTGGGGACTGGCCGCGTGGGGCGTGTTCGTCGGCGGTGTTGCAGCCTGGAGCCTTCAGGGAGATCGGTGGGATTGGGAATCGTGGTCCGCTTCGGTCTGTGCGGCGCTGGCATTGCATACGGCTGTCTGCGGGCAGCTTTGGTTTTATGGGGCCAATCTGGCTGCGTGGGGGGCCCGGCTGGGGATCGCCGATCCGCTGGAGGGTTTGAAACGCACCGACCGCTGGCTGCCTGCCCTCCAGGTCATGCTCAGCGGTCTGGCCACGCTGGGCGCCACCCAGGTGGTGTTTGCGGCCGAGCTGCGGGCGGCGCGGGTCGTGGCGGCACTGGTGCCTGCCGTGGCGGCCTGGGGTCTGGCTTGCCTGGCTCAGAAAAGGCGTCAGGAAGGGATGCAGCTTGGCTCGCTACTATTGGCCGGCTACGCGGCCGTGCTCATGGGCTGGGTCGACATCGGGGGTGTTCAGGACGCGTCAACCGTCGGTATGTTCTATGCCTTCCGCCTGCTGATGGTGCTCTGCGGCCTGACCTTCCTCTACGCCTGGGTGCTGCCGCGGTCGCTCTTGCGCGACCCTTCGTGGCAGGCGGCCAGCCATCGTGCGGCCTCGACGACGGCGGTGCTGGCGGCCGGCACGCTAGTGACGACCTTCGGCTGGGAGATCGCGCTGTTCACTCCTGGCGAAGGCACGCCGGCGGATGGGCCGCAGGTGCTGGCGGTGGCGGTGCTGATGGCGCTGGGCGCGGTGGGGCTGGTGACGCTGGCGCTGTCGCCGACGCGCGATCCATGGCGGCTTTCCGAAGCCGGCCGGGAAGGATACGTGTACGCTGCGGAGGCGGTGCTGGTTCTGGTGTTCGTCCATCTGTATTTGTGCCGCCCGCACTGGTTCGCCGTCGGATTGGCCCCGTACTGGCCGCTGGTCGTGCTGGGAATCGCATTTGCCGGCGCAGGAGCCAGTGAAATCGCCCAGCGCTGGCAGCTTGACGTGCTGGCCCGACCGCTGAAGCGCAGCAGCCAGTGCCTGCCCTTGTTGCCTGTGCTAGGCTGGTGGATCGTCGGGTCGCAAGTCGACTACGCCCTGCTGCTTCTGGCCGTGGGCCTGGTGTACCTCGTGCTGAGCTGGCGCTACCAGAGCTGGGCTTCGGCGCTGGCCGGTGTCGTGGCCGGCAACGCGGCACTGTGGCGCTGGTACAGCGACCATGAGCTGGCCCTGCTGACCCACCCGCAGCTCTGGCTGGTCCCGCCGGCCGCCTCCGCCCTCGTCGCCGCGCAGTGGCACCGCCAGCGGCTCAGGCCCCAGATGCTCACGGCGATCCGCTACACCGCGACCCTGGTGATCTACGTCAGCTCGACCAGCGAAATCATGGTCGGCGGTTTTGCCGACCGGCTGTGGCCTCCGCTGATCCTGATGGGGCTGGCGGTGGCCGGGGCTCTGGCGGGCATTGCGATGCGCGTGTGGGCGTTCCTGATCCTGGGCAGTGCGTTCACGATGGTGGCGCTGTTGGCGATGGTGCGTCACGCACAGCGCGAGATCGGCCATGTCTGGCCCTGGTGGGTCTTCGGCATCACGCTGGGGGTGATGCTGCTGGTCCTGATGGGCATCTTCGAGAAAAAACGAACCGCCCTGCAGCGCTTCGCGAAAGAACTTTCGCATTGGGATCGCTAATCGAAATTAACTGGCTATACGTCGTTTTGCCGCAGAAAAAAATATGCCTCTGTGGCAATGTTTTTTCTCTGGCGTTTGTCGGTAATTGGTGAGGATCGTCGGGGAATCCCCTATTTTCAGGTAGTATGCAAAAAGGCGCTGTGAGCGCTCGTCCTGCCAACTGCGACACAATGACGCACTGATTGCGCTAGTAATCAAGTTCTGCAGCGGCTGACCGTCACTCGTCCGTGGAGGAACGGCAGTTGCAGCAAATTGCTCGTTCCGGTCCAAGGCGGCCGTCGAGCGTTGATATGCGTCTTCTTGTCGCAGTCGAGGTTCTTCGTGAGTGTGCGTCCCCGTATCTCGCTGTGTCTGATTGTTCGCAACGAAGCCCACCAGTTGGAAGCCTGTCTGGCGCCGGTCGTGAAACTGGTGGACGAGGTCATCATCGTGGATACCGGCTCGACCGACGCGACTCGCGAGGTGGCCGCGAAGTACGCTACGCGTGTCGTGTCGTTTGCCTGGTGCGACGATTTCTCCGCCGCGCGCAACGAAAGCCTCCGCCACGCCACTGGCGACTGGATTTTCTGGCTGGATGCCGATGACCGGATCGACGCGGAGAACCTCGCTCATCTGGAGCAGCTTTTCCAGAACCTCAATCCGCGATCGGTGTATCTCATGGACACGGTCTGCACGTCGCAAGACGTGGCCGAGGGGGAGCGCGTCATCTCGCACGTGCGTCTCTTCCCGCGCGACTCGCGTCTGCGGTGGCAGGGGCGGGTGCATGAACAGGTGCGTCCATGTCCCTCGACGCTGGGATACGAACTGGTGCTGGCCCCCGTGCGGATCCTCCACACCGGATACGCCGACCGGGCGCTGTTGACCCGCAAACTGCACCGCGATATCCGGCTGTTGCGCATGGACTATGCGGTCGATCCCCACGAACCCAGCACGTTGCTGCATCTGGGGCTGGCCTATGCCCGGCTGGGGCAGCTCGATCAGGCCGAGAAATACCTCCAGGAGGTGCTGCACCGTGTGCGTGTGCCGGCAGACTACTTGAGACGGGTGTATGGCACGCTCACCGAACTGGCGTTGCAGCGGGGCCGGTTCGCCCAAGCGCTGCGCCTGACCGACTCGGGCCTGGCGGTGTTTCCCGACGATGAGTACCTGCGCTACTTGCGGGCGGAAGTGCTGTACGAACTGGATCGTTATCAAGAATCCCAGGTGCTGCTGGAGCAACTCATCGCACAGCCCGATCAGCAACGATACCGAGGCGGCGTGCCGGCCGATCTTGCCACGCGACTGGCTCCCCGCTGCCTGGGCGAAGTCCTGCGAATCCAGGGGCGACACGCGGAGGCGGTCGAGCTCCTCACACGTCTTGTCCAGTCACATCCAGATGACACGCTGGGATGGCACAGCCTGGGCCGGGTCTATATCGACCTAGGGGACGGAGTGGGGCTGGCCGGCGTGCGGGCTCAGCTTGCCCGCTGCCACCAGGGAGAGTTGTTCTCCGATCTGCTGCTAGCCGCCTGGGAAATGAAGCAACGCAACATGGCGGAGGCCGCCGAAGTGCTCGACCGCGTGATCGCCCGGGCACCGCTCATGCCGCTGCCGCGGCTGATGCGCGTGATCTGCCTCGAGGAACTCCGCGCACCTGTTGCCGCGCTGGCATCGGCCTACCGCGACCTATTGCGGCTCCAACCATTCCACACCCAGGCCGCCCAGCGTCTCCGAGCGCTGCAAGCGGCTCTTGACGCTTCCGCGGGTTCCGCGGCTGCCCCCACCAACGCCGCTGCACGAGCAAAGCCCGCAGTCCAACCTGCACAATCGTCCGCGCGATACGAAACTTCACAATCCCCCTGGTCGTTTACCGTCGTGGCCGGCCTGTAACCCCGACTATCCTGGACTGCCTGCTGCGCCCCAGGCACGTCTCTCTTTTTTGAGAAACCCCTTCACAAGCGCATGGCCCTGCCAGCCAGGTATTGCTGGCTCACGACGAGCCGTTGGATCCCTCCACAGGCATCTGACGCCAAGCGGCAGCGTCTTCTCCATCCAGCCGTAAGGTCAGGCATTTGGCGCTGCCGCCGGCTTTGACAAACTCTCCCAGCGGCGTTTGATGCGGCGTGTAGCCCTGCCGGACGAGCTCTTCGTGCAGACGTGGGCAACCGGTGTTGGTCACTACGTGCCGTCCTACGACGACGGCGTTGCAGGCAAACGCCCGCGCCTCGTCGTCTGCTACCGCGACAAGACGTGGAATGAACTGCGTAATCACGCGCTGGCCATAGGCGTCAAACGCCGGCGGATACCAGATCGCTGTGTCCGGGGCCAGCGGGCAAAAGCACGTATCCAGGTGGTAATAATAGGGATTCACAAGCTCCAGCGGGATCACTTCACAGCCCAGCTCTTGGGCCAGCCATTGTGCGCCGCGTATGTCGCTCCGGATGCGGTAGCCCGCAAAAAGAGTCGCCCCGCAGAATAACGCGTCGCCTGCTCCTTCAAAGAAATGTTCGCTGGGCGGTCGCACCACCTGAAAACCGTGCGAGGCAAACCAAGCCGCGAACACCTCCTCTTCTCCTTGCCGTTGGCGGGGGCGGAAGTGAGAAAGGATAGCCCGCTGGTGGAAAATCAGCCCGGCGTTGGCGGTGAACACGAGATCTGGCAAGCCAGCCACTGGCGGGACCAGTTCGATCTGCGCGCCAAGGCCCCCAAGCAAGTCCACCAGCGCCTGCCACTGCGCCAGGGCCAGCGTGCGGTCAGCCTGCCGCTGCCGGTTCATCCAGGGGTTGATCTCGTATTCGATCCCGTAGTAATCGGGCCGGCACATCAGGATCCGCGGAGTGGGCAGGGTCATGGCGACGTGGGCAAGCGGGTCCCGAAAGAACAGGCCTGAAGCAGGCCGGCGTCTGGCCCCGCAGGCGGGGCGGCTGCCGCGCGGAGGATGCCAACAGGTTCCTCCCGTGGGCATCATGGTTCCCAGGGTGCGCGTTGCCGCAACCCGCCGCAAGGCCGTTGCTGATCCCTATAATAAGGAGCACCGAGCACGATACGACCCCCAGCCGTCCATCCCATGCCGCCATCCTCTGCCCGTCCGACGACGCTCCGCCAGTTGCGCGAGAGCGGCTGGCAATCCAAAACGGTCAAGCGCGAATTGCATGATAATTTTCTCGCAGCCCTGTCCCGGGGCGACGAGCTGTTCCCGGGGATCGTCGGCTACGACGACACGGTGATCCCGGAGATCAACCTGGCCCTCTTGGCCGGTCACGACATGCTGTTTCTGGGAGAAAAGGGACAGGGCAAGAGCCGCCTGATGCGGTCGCTCGTCCGGTTCCTCGATCCGGAGGTTCCCTACCTGGACATTCCGGGCGTGGCGATCCACGAAGACCCCTATCACCCGATCACCACCGTGGCCCGCCGCTTCCTGGCGGAACATGAGGAGAACGAAGTGCCGATCGGTTGGTGGCGGCGGGAGGAGCGCTATGGCGAGCGTCTGGCTCCGGGCACCAAATTCGCCGACCTGATTGGAGAGATCGACCCGGCCAAGCTGGCCGGCGGGGTGAGCATGTCGGCGGAAGAGGCCCTGCATTTCGGCCTGATCCCGCGGATGCATCGGGGCATCTTCGCCATCAACGAACTGCCGGAGCTGGATGAACTGGTGCAGGTGGGGCTGTTCAACATCCTCGAAGAGCGCGATGTGCAGATTCGCGGCTACCCGATCCGTTTCGACATCGATGTGCTGATCCTCTTTTCGGCCAACCCCTCCACCTACAACCGCAGCGGCAAGGTGATCCCGCAGCTCAAGGACCGGATCGGCAGCGTGATCCACACGCACTACCCGCTCGAGCGCGATCTGGGCATCCAGATCATGGAGCAGGAGGCGAATATCGACCTGGGCGGCCCGTGGCCGGTCGTCGTCCCGTATTTCATGAAGGAATTGATCGAGCAGATCACGATCCAGGCCCGCAAATCGAAATATATCGACCAGGCGTCCGGCGTCTCGGCCCGTTTCAGCATCGCCAATTACCGCACGATGATCGCCAGCGCCCGGCACCGGGCGGTGCTGCTGGGCGAACGGCCGGCCGTCCCGCGGATCAGCGATCTGGCGCACCTGTACAGTTCCTCGCTGGGGAAGCTGGAGCTGGACCTGATGGGCAGCCATCAACTGTCCGAGCGGCAGGTGCTGGACGCCGTGATCGCCGAGGCGATCCGCGTGGTGTTCCAGGAATATGTCGAAGAGCATGGGCTGGCCGAGATCGCCGAGATTTTCGGCCGCGGCGTGAAAATCGAGGTGGGCGACCTGTTGCCCAGCCAGCACTACGCCCAGCGGCTGCGGCGGGTGCCCCCAATCTGGGACAAGGCGTTCGAGGTCAATGCCAGCGGCGACCCGGCCGTGCGGGCCTCCTGCGTCGAGTTCGTCCTGGCCGGGCTGTACGCCATGGAAAAAATCAGCCGGGCACAGCGCCATGGGAAGATTGTCTATGAAATCCAATAGATCACATGCCCTGAAATGTGGGGCCTCGTCGGCGAGCATCGCGACGCGGCCTGGCGCGGGGCGCGTGCAAGCCCGAAGGACGCGAGCCGTCGGGCCCGCGGTATCGGGACGCGTCCGCACGGCACGTCGCCCCGGGTGGGTTCGCCAGTCTTGACCCTCGTTTTCCGGGGATGTTATAAGCGCCGGTAGGGATGGTCCGATGACAACTTCCGCCAACCGTGCCGCCCGCGCCATGACCGCCATCACGATCCGGGTGTTGGATGGCGCCGATCGGGGGCGCGTGTTCGAGAACCTCACGCCGCCGATCACGATCGGGCGCGAAGAAGGGAACACGATCCAGCTCAACGACGAGCGGGTCAGTCGGTTCCACGTGAAGATCCAGGAAGACAACAACCGCCTGGTGATCACGGACCTGGAAAGCACCAACGGCACGCGGGTCAACAACGAAGAGGTCAAGCTGCGGATTCTGCATTTTGGCGACATGATCCAGCTTGGCCGCAGCGTGCTCTTGTTCGGCTCGCGGGACCAGATCGCCCAGCGGCTGGCCCGGCTGCGGAGCCAGGAGGAAGAGCGGACCGGGGACGCCGCACAGCTTCAGAAGCTCTCATCGCTCGATTTCGAGCTGAACTGGAACGAAGAGGCCGACTTGCAGCTCACCCTGCAAGCGCTGGAGCCGCCCGAGTTGCCCGACCGGCTCACGCCCGGCCAGGCGGCCCAGCTTGCCGAGCTGCTCGAATACCTCCACTTGCGGCTACGGAATCTGATCGCTGCCGCTCGCCCCGAGCCGCAGCGCAGCGGATATGTGCTGTTGGAAATGCGGACCTGGCAGGGACTGTTAGACCTGCAAGCGCGTCTGGCCGAATACCTGCGGAAGGTGGGAGAACCCTAGCGGCGATCCCTCGCAAACCGCTCGTGGGAACCCGCCGTCGACCCATTGCTCACGGCGGCCGCGCTCGCCTGGGCGCGCCAAGGACCGCGGCGCTGAGCCGCACGCCGGGGTGGGAAGCGCTTGGGACAGGCCCGTTAGACGCTTTCCAGATACAGGCCCCGGCGGCGACGCTCCTCGCGGCGGGCATTGTCGATCAGCGTGGCGACTTTCTGCACGTCGTCGATCCCTCGCAGGATGAGCTGCGGGTCGGACACATCGCTGGAAAGCAGCTTGATCGTACCCACGCCGAACAGCCGCTCGATCGGACCCTGCGAATAGCTCACATCGTCGATGTCGATCACTTCCACGCGGTTGGTCACCCGGTGCAACAGCCCGTGCTTGTGGATCAGCCGCTGCGTGGTGAGCGTGTATTCCACGCTCAGCCGGGCCACCAGCAGGTACAGCATCGGCCAGCCCCAGAGCAGCAGCACGCCCACCAGGTACAGCCACCAGACCAGCGGGTGTCCGACCATCAGGGCGAGCACGGGCCCCAGCACGGTCACGAGGGCGGCGGCGACCCACCAGCCCACCAGTGCCTTGGCGGAAAAGGTGCCATGCCACAGTTCCTGCTCCACATCGGGTGCCGCGGCGGCCGCGGTCTGGGCCGCCCGCACCTGGGTGGCGGGGCTTGGGCTGCTGGAATTCCCCCCGACAGGTTTGCCGCAGCGCGGGCAGAACTGGGCCGCGGCGGGTAGCTCGGTCTGACAGGCACTGCACTGCATGGCGGATCTCTCTCCTGGGACCGGGCGCCGCATGGTCTGGCAACGGATCGCGGCGAAGTGTGTCGGCGCCTCGGCTGGACCGGGCATCCAGCGCCGCTGCGCCTGGCGGGATGATTATAGGCCGCCCTCCGGCGGCGGGCAGCCGGTCGCGGCTTTCCGGCCTGTCGTGGCACGGTATAGTGGATCAAGATGTAGCCCGGATGTGACTGGATCTGTACCTGCGATGCCCAAGTATGCGCTGTCCCTACTGCCATAGCGATCAGGATCGGGTGATGGACAGCCGCGCCAGCGACGACGGCTACGTCATCCGGCGCCGCCGGGAATGCCTCCGCTGCAAACGGCGATTCACCACGTACGAGCGGCTGGAGGACCTGGGGATCAAAGTCGTCAAGAAGAACGGCGTGCGGGAGCCCTTTTCCCGCGAAAAGATCCGCGCGGGGCTGGCCAAGGCCTGCTGGAAACGGCCGATCAGCGACGACCAGATCGAGGCGATCGTCACGCACGTGGAAAGCTACATCTACACCCACTGCGACGGCGAGATCGACAGCGCCACGATCGGCGAGCTGGTGATGGCGCGGCTGGCCCAGGTCGACCAGGTGGCCTACGTCCGCTTCGCCAGCGTCTACCGGCGGTTCAAAGATGTCCGCGACTTCGTGGACGAATTGCAGCCGATGCTCCAGCGCTCCCCGCCGCGCCCCTAGTGCGCCTCTCGTCCCTCCTGCTTGTGCCTTGAGGAATCCGCATGCCCCAGTACGACGCCTTCTTGCTGGTCTCCTTCGGTGGGCCCGAAGGACCGGAGGACGTGTTGCCTTTCCTGGAGCATGTGCTCCGCGGCCGCCCGGTACCTCGCGAGCGGATGATCGAAGTGGCCGAGCATTATTACCACTTCGGCGGCGTCAGCCCGATCAACGCCCAGAACCGCGCCTTGCTGGCGGCCCTCCAGGACGAGTTCGCCGCGGCCGGACTGAAGCTCCCGCTGTACTGGGGCAACCGCAACTGGCATCCGCATCTGCCCGACACGCTCCGCCAGATGCGCGACGATGGCGTGAAGCGCGCGATCGCCCTGTTCACTTCCGCCTTCAGCAGCTATTCGGGCTGCCGCCAATACCGGGAGAACATCGCCGCCGCACAGGCGGCAGTCGGCCCCGGCGCACCCGAGGTGGACAAATTGCGGGCGTTCTTCAACCATCCGGGCTTCATCGAGCCGATGATCGAGCGCACCCGCCAGGCGCTGGCGCAGTTGCCGCCGGCGCAGCAAGCCTCGGCGCAGCTCGTGTTCACCGCCCACAGCATCCCGCTGGCGATGGCCCGCACCTGCGCTTACGCGGCCCAGTTCGAGGAAGCGTCGCGCCTGGTCGCGGAAGGGGTGGGGCATGCGAGTTGGCAGCTTGCCTACCAGAGCCGCAGCGGTCCGCCGTCGCAGCCCTGGCTGGAGCCGGACGTCAGCGACGTCCTGGGAGCGATCGCCCGCCAGGCGGCCCAGCAGCAGCAACGGCCGCCTGCGGTGGTGCTGGTGCCGATCGGCTTCGTCTCCGACCACATGGAGGTGCTGTACGACCTGGATGTCGAAGCCCGGCAGAAAGCCCAGGCGTTGGGCGTGCCGCTGGTGCGGGCGTCGACCGTCGGCACCCATCCGCGCTTCGTGCGGATGATTCGCGAGCTGGTCGAAGAGCGGATGCGGGAGGATCCGCGGCGGCCGGTGGTGGGGCGGCTGCCGCCCTGCCCCGACGTCTGCCCGCCCGATTGCTGCGTGTACGATCCGCGGCGGCCGGCGTAAACACCGACCTCGCTCATCGACGCACGATGGGCCGCGTCGCCCGTCGAGCCGCTTACGCATCGCGTGGGACGGCCCAGTGGCCAGGGCGGTAGCTGCGGCGGAGGAGCCGGTCGGCCTCGTCGTCGCCGACCATCCGCTCGCGCGCTGGGTCGAAGTGCAAGGTGCGACCTACCCGGCACGTGATATTCCCCAGATGCGCCAGCGACGCGGATAAGTGCCCCACTTCCGCATCGCAGCTCAGCGGCGTGCCCTTGCGGATCGCGTCGAGGAAATTCTGGTGATGGGCCGGCAGGTCGACCGTACCGGTCATCTTCCTCCCCGCGGCATTCTTGGCACCCACGATGTGCCAGCCGCCCCCCTTGCCCAGGATCAGCACGCCCTTGGTTCCATAGAAGGCGTTCCCATTCTCGTACCCTTCCTGGAAATAGGGCGACCAGATCCGCTGCTCGAAGATGAGCTGGCGCTTCTGGCCGACGCGGCCGTCTCCATCCCACTGGAAGACGCAATACTGCGTGTCGGGGAACTGCTGGTCGTCGTCGAAGAAGTATTTGCTGCCCAGGCCGGTGATCGTCGTGGGCTGCGTGGTCACGCCCAGCCCCCAGCGGGCGATGTCCAGGTCGTGCACGCCGTCGTTGCCCATGTCGCCCGTGCCGAAGTCGTACCACCACCGCCAGATGCTGTGCAGCAGGTTGCTCTGATAGGGGCGGTAGGGGGCAGGTCCCAGCCACAGGTCGTAGTTCAGGTGCGGCGGCGGCTGGCTGGGCGAGGCATGCCCGATCGAGCGGCGGAGCTGGCTGTTCCAGGCCTTGGCCACCAGCACCTGGCCGATCTCCCCTGCCTGGATCGCCGCCATCGCCTCGCGGACATGGGCACTGGAGCGGCTCTGCATGCCCACCTGCACTTTCCGCCCGGTGCGCTGCGCCGCCTCGACCAATAGCCGCCCTTCCCGCAGGTTGTGCGACACCGGCTTTTCCACATAGACATGCTTGCCGGCCTCCAGGGCCAGCAGGGCGGCGGGCACGTGCCAGTGGTCGGGCGTGGCGATCCACACCGCGTCGACTGATCGGTCGTCGAGCACCCGCCGCAGGTCGTCCACCGCGGCGGCCGAACCGCCATGCTGCTCGACCAGTTTCGCAGCGGCCGCTGCCCGCTGCGCATCCGGGTCGCACACGTACTTGACCCGCACATCCTTGCGGGCCAATAGCAGCCGCAAGTGGCCGGTGCCCATGCCTCCCGGGCCGATCACTGCGACAGTGAGCGTCTCTTCGGCGGCCTGGCTCAGCCGGGCGGCCGTGGCCAGGGCGGTGGCGCTGACGAGCTGGGCGGTGTGACGAAGGAAGGTGCGGCGGGAGGTCCAGCGCATGACCAGGCTCCTTGGCAGGCAGGTTGGAAACGATCGGGCGAAGGCGATCGGAAGCGTTTCCGGTCGATCGCCCCTGCACCAGCCGGTGAGACTACCATTCGATCGCATCGCGGCGCAAAAGTCCAGATTCGACTCCACGCCGCCCGCTGCTCGCCCAAGGCCATCGCGCTTACAATACCGCGTCTGGCCGCCGTCGCCCGGCGCGGAATTGAGATCCTCGCACGTCGTCCGCGATGACCCACGAGCATTACATGCAGCTTGCCTTGGAGCAGGCCCAGCAAGCGCTGGCCGCCAATGAAGTGCCGGTCGGTGCGGTGATCGTGCAGGGCCAGCGGGTGATCGCCGCCGCCCACAACCAGCGGGAAATGCTCCGCGACCCGACCGCCCACGCCGAAATGCTGGCCATCACCCAGGCCGCCAGCTACCTGGGAGACTGGCGGCTGGAAGGGTGCACGCTGTACGTGACGCTGGAACCGTGCATCATGTGCTGCGGGGCGATCCTGCTGGCTCGTGTCCCGACGGTCGTGTACGGGGCGACCGACCCCAAAGCCGGCGCGGCCGGCTCGCTGTTCCACCTGCTCAGCGACCCGCGGCTGAATCACCGCTGCCAGGTCGTAGGCGGCATCCGGGCCGGGCCATGCGGCGATATCTTGACCCGCTTTTTCCAAGCCCAGCGGCGGCTGGGCAAAAAGTGACCCCTGCTGGCAGGCACGGAGCTTCGCCTTTCCGGGCACACCGACGCAATCCGGGGTCTTTCGCACACCGCGGGCCGGTAAAACGCAGACCCTCGCCCATGGGCCGGCCTTGGTCCGACCGCTCCTGGGATCGCTACCGATCGGTGAGCAGCGTCCGCATCCCGTCCATCAGCACTGCTTCCACGTCGGGAGCGACGCCGCTGGACCGGGGGCTCGTTTCATAGCCTCCCTGCGGGTAGGCGATGGCCGTGCCGATGTAGCCGGGGCCGTAATCGCCATAGGCGGCCATCGCCACTTTCAGGTCGGGCCGCATCGCCTGGGCGGCAAGCTGGTACTCGACGAACAGTTCCCCCGGCATATGCAGGATCCGCACATCGCCCAGCGCCAAACACGCCAGCTGGATCCGATGTCCCTGCTGGCAGCGCAGCAGCCAGGCGAGCTGATCGACCGGGCTAGTCAGGCTTGGTATCTGCGGGTTGGCCAGGTTTTTGGCCAACTGGTCGCGCAGCACGGTTTCGTTCAAATGCGCACCTGGCGGCAAGGCTACCGCGACCGTCTTCCAGGAGACCTGCTCGGCGGTCAGCGGCGTCTTCTGCGTCGCCTCCCACGCCCGGCGCATGCCGTCGGCTAGCCGCATGGCCAGCGCGATGCGATTCTCCTTCGCGCCGTCGTTGTATTTCCCCGCACCGATGTTACCCCCGGCGCCATTGAAATGAATGTGCAGCGCCTCGGGCACGGCCTGGCCGCGGACGAACCGCGCAATGCCCGGAAAATCGGGGTTGGGGATGCCAGTGCGATAGTAGCTCTGCGGATGGCAGGCGTAGTAGCTGAGGACGACCAGAGGCCGATCCTCTTGCCAGAAGCTGACCAGCGACACTTTGGGATCGATCGTGCCTTCCGGTTCGGCCCGTACAGCCGGGTCTTTCGTGGCCGTGTAGCGGGTCACGCGGACCTTGCCATCCGGCCCGAGAATCCGGCGGTTGGATGCCACCTCGTGCACGTCGGCCTGCCCCCAGCCCAGGTGCGTCACCCGCTGGGCGGCCGGCAACGCCTCTTTTACCGCGCGGGCCGCCTGCTGCAGCACTTCGCGGGCGAAGTGGCCGTCGTACGATCCCAGGTCACGTGCTCCTGCCTCCCTGAGCAGCCGCTCCGCCAAAAAGTCGCAGACCGGGGCGTCGTGCTGGTGCAAGGTGTGCACGGCGACGCGGCTGGGGGATGTGCCGGCCGCTTCCGCCAGCGTCGAGCGGAAGGCGTCGTGCGCTTCGTTGGCGATGCCGATCCAGTCCACGGCGCACAGCACGATCGGCTGGCCGGCCCCCAGCAGCACGACGCCGCGCATCCGCAGCGGCAGGTCGTCCCGGCGGAGCACCTTGTCATACGCCATCATGAAGCCGACCGGTGGCGTCACGTCCAGATCGAAGGTGGCGACCTTCAATTCTCCCGCCGACGCCACGACCCCGCTGCCGACCACCAGCCACATCCCTAGCACCAGCCAGCGCCCCATCCGGTTCATCGGCACCTCCCCCGTCGAACGGCGTTACTTTGGCCGCGAAAGATGGTTTCTCCAGCGTTCCCCGGCACAGAGGCTCACTCGAGGATTTCGCTCAGCACCCGGCCATCGACGTTCGGCAGCGTCATGCCCAATAGCGCGGCGATGGTCGGTGCCACATCGACATTCCGGATCAATTCGAGCGTCACGCCGCGGCGGATGCCCGTTCCCGCGGCGATGAACGTCGCGTGCATGTAGGGGGGCGTCGGGTCGTGCCCGTGTGTCCCTTTCAGCCCGCCCGCGTCGCCCACCGGCGGCATGGTCAGCGTGCCAGCGAACGAGTAACCCGGCCCGGTCAGCAGTACCAGGTCCGCTCCTTGGGGATTGGCCTGCGGCGAAGGCGTGCCTAGCCGGGCGAACTGGGAGGCGTCCAGCACGGCCGTCACGCCTTCCAGAGCCGCTAGCTCCTTCTTCAGTTGCGCGAGGATTTCCTCCTTGTGGGCGTCATCCAGCACGTACACGAAGGCGGAGCCGCCCTGCGGCACACACCACGCCTTGCGCTCGGTCACCTGGTCGCGCTCCCCCGTCTTCACCAGCCCCAGCGACTTAAACAGCGCATTGGGCCGGATGAACCGCGTGTAAGGAGCAAAGCCGTGGTCCGACACGACCAGCAGCGTGACCTTGCCGGCCAGCGGGCCCTCGTTCACGCCCGCCCACAGCGCGGCGATCTGGCGGTCCGCCTCCGCCACGGCCTCATAGGCCGGCGGCGTATGCGGGCCATAGGCATGCTCGACGCCGTCCGGGTTCACCAGGTGCAGTAGCGTCAGATTCACCTTGTGCGTGCGCACCAGATGGCGGGCGATCTGGGCATGCACCTGGTCCCGCTGCACGGAGTAGTCTTTGTTCCAGCCCCAGGACACGAGCTGGGCCAGATCGATGCCGGCCTGCTTGAGCTCCTCCGCCAGCCCCCGCGTCGTGTACCGTGCGTGGATCTCGGCGCGATCCGAATCAGGGATCGCCCACTTCAGCGAGGCGGCTCCCGTGGTGCACGGCCAGACGACCGCCGCAGAGGTCAACCCCGCGGCATGGGCCACGTCGTAGATCGTGGGCGCCTTCACCGCTTGATCCTTGGAAAGCTCCGGATCCCCAATGTAGGTGACCTGCCGGCCCTGCTGGCGATCCCAGGCGTTGTTGCCGATCACCCCATGCCGTGCTGGGTGCACGCCCGTCACGAGCGACGTGTGCGACGGCCAGGTCACACTCGGAAAACTGGTGAGCATCCCGCGAGCCCGCGCCCCCTCCGCCGCCAGCTTCCGCAACGTGGGCATCTCCGCCCGCGGATCGTCAAAATAGCTGGCGGCTAGCCCGTCGATGCTCACCAGAATCACGTGCCGGTCGCTGCGAACGCCGGGTGCCGCCCCTTGCGCCAGAGCCGTGCCAGGCAGCCAAAGCCCCGTGAGGAAAAGAATCCAGCTTGCCAGGAAAAACCGTGACTTGGAGAACATGGAACCTCCTTTCAAAATCGCTTGCGTGCGGTTATGGTAACCGCTGGCCAGGCCCGCCGCGACCAGCCTGCCACGTGCAGCCGGTTGCCCATTTGCGGCAAGCCGCACCGGTCGGGTTCTGGTGTGGGACACCATCCCAAAGTGCCGTTTTTTCCTAGACATGCCCGGCGGATGTGCCGGGCAACAGCAGCCTGGATGGTCTTCCGCGAAGGCATTTGGTGTCGGCCAGCCAGGGTCCTGGGGTGTAGTGGATCGCAAGGTAAACGGTGGACTGTGTTCGCAAGATGAACGGCTGATGAAGTTTGCGGTGCCAGGGAGCTTTGGCGTTGAGCGTTTGCGACAACAAAGATCGTTTTTCCGGGGAATAGACGATGACCATCAAGATCGCCATCAACGGGTTTGGGCGGATTGGCCGGCTGGTGTACCGGGCGATGCTCGAGCAGGGGATCGTCGGCAAGGGTAAGGAGGTGGATGTCGTGGCGGTGGGCGATATCGTGCCAGCCGACAACCTGGCCTACCTGCTGAAATACGACACGACGCAGGGGCGTTTCCCGGCCACGTACCAGACGCGGAAGTCCTCGCCGGACAAGGCGGAAGACGACGTTCTGGTGGTCAACGGGGACGAGATGCAGGTGGTCAGTGCCAAATCGCCGGCCGAGCTGCCGTGGAAGGCGCTGGGCGTCGATCTGGTGGTCGAGGCGACCGGCTTGTTCACCGACGCGGAGAAGGCCAAGGGACATCTGACGGCCGGGGCGAAAAAGGTGATCATCACGGCCCCGGCCAAAGGGGAGGACATCACCGTGGTGATGGGCGTCAATCAGGAGAAGTACGACCCGAAGAACCACCACATCATTTCCAACGCGAGCTGCACGACCAACTGCCTGGCTCCGCTGGTGCATGTCCTGCTCAAGGAGGGGTTCGGCATCGAGGAAGGTCTGATGACCACCGTGCACGCCTACACGGCCACGCAGAAGACCGTGGACGGCCCCAGCCGCAAGGATTGGAAAGGAGGCCGGGCCGCCGCGCAGAACATCATTCCCAGCACGACCGGTGCCGCCAAAGCGGTGGGGCTGGTCTGCCCGGAGGTCAAAGGCAAACTCACCGGCATGGCCTTCCGCGTGCCCGTGCCGACCGTGAGCGTGGTCGATCTGACGGTCCGCACCGTCAAGAGCACCAGCTACGCCGAAATCTGTGCCGCCATGCAGGGGGCCAGCACGTCGTACCTGAAGGGCATTCTGGAATACACCGACGAGGAGGTCGTCAGCAGCGACTTCATCCACAGCTCCGCCAGCTCGATCTTCGACCGCGGCGCAGGGATCGAACTCAACTCGCGCTTCTTCAAGCTCGTAAGCTGGTACGACAACGAGTGGGGCTACTCCTGCCGCGTGGCCGACCTGGTCAAGTACGTGATCCAGAAGGGCTGGTGACGGCGAGAGGCCGACGTGGCCGCAGGCAACCGACCCGGGCGGCTGGGCCAGGACGTGCCGGACTTGTCAAGACGCGCCGATCAACCGCCACGGGCGGAACGGAGGGCATGCGGACGACCACACCCATGGCTGCTCGCGAGTTCGCGGGCGGCGACTCGTCCGGCGGCGACCGCAGTGGCGAAGTCGATGTGAGCGGGCCAGGGGGGCCCTGCGCGGAATCTGTGCGGGTCGGGCAAAGCAGCCAGCCCCGTCCGAGGGGCTGTGTGCGGAAAACCGCACGCCAAGCGCGCGGTTAAACTAGCGTGCCGCGGTCTGGCCTGGTGAGCAGTGCATGGTCGACTCGCGTCCCTTGAGGCGACGGCCCAGGGTCTGCGCAAAAGCGGGCACAAAACCCAGCGCACACCGCCGCGTCGTGCCGTAGAGTCTCCCCTGCGGACGGTCCCAAGATGAGCGGAGGCTGGACGGATGCCGAACGAAGGCGAAGGCCGAAGTCCGCTCTTTTCGACAGCGCTGGCCCATCATGCGGCCGATCCATTTCGACTTCTCGTCGAGTCGGTCCACGATTACGCGATCTTCATGCTCGACTCGGCCGGGAAGATCGCGAGCTGGAATCCGGGTGCGGAGCGGATTTTCGGTTACCGGGCCGAGGAGATTCTGGATCAGCCTGTCGCGCGCCTGTACCTTTCGCAGGAAGCAGGCGAGGCGCCGCACGCGGAGCTTCAGGCCGCCCTGGTTGCGGGCCGGCATGAGGTCGAGGCCCGCCGGCAGCGGAAGGACGGCAGCGTCTTCTGGGCCATCGCGACGCTCACCGCCCTTCGCGACCACGCAGGCCAGCACGTCGGCTTCGCCCAGGTGATCCGGGACATCACCGAGCGCCGGCTGGCCGAGGAGATGTTGCGGCTCAAGACGGAAAGCTTCCGGACCACGCTGCAAAGCATCGGCGACGCCGTGATCGCGACCGATGCCCAGGGACGGGTCGAACTGCTCAACCCGGTGGCCGAAGCGCTGACCGGCTGGTCTAGCGAAAAGGCCCGCGGCCGGCCGCTGGACGAAGTGTTCCGGATCGTCAACGAAGAATCCCGTCAGCCGGTCACTTCTCCCGTGGCCCGCGTGCTCGAGGAAGGCATTGTCATCGGGCTGGCCAACCACACGATGCTCCTGGCCCGCGACGGGCGGGAGATTCCGATCGCGGATGCAGGAGCGCCGATCCGCAATGACCGCGGAGAGATCACCGGCGTCGTTCTGGTGTTCCGCGATCAGACCCACCAGCGGCAGATCGAACGGCGGGAGGCGGCCGAGCGCGAACTGTTGCAGCAGATCGTCACCGGGGAACCGCTGCGCCCCTGGCTGGAGCGTCTCTGCCGGCATTACGAGCAGCTCTACCCGCCCGCTCTCTGCTCGGTGCTGCTTCTCGAAGGAGACCGGTTGCGGCACGCGGCCGCCCCGAGCCTGCCCCAGGCCTACTGCCGTGCGATCGATGGCCTGCGGATCGGCCCGAAGGTCGGTTCCTGTGGAACGGCGGCCTACACCGGCGAGCCGGTGCTGGTGGTCGACATTCCCCATGATGCCCGCTGGGAGGGGTATCAGGAGCTGGCCCGGCAGCACGACCTGGCGGCGTGCTGGTCGATCCCGATCTGCGGACGCGGGCAGCACACGCTGGGCACCTTCGCCGTTTATTACTCGCAGCCGCGTTCGCCAACCGCCGAGGAGCTGACGGACCTGCAGCGCTGGGCCTATCTGGCCGGCCTGGCCATCGAGCGCGCCTTGGACCACCAGGCGCTACGCGACAGCGAGGAGCGCCACCGGCACATCTCCGAGCTGATTTCCGACTATGCCTACTCGTTCCGCGTCGAACCGGACGGAACCCTCCGCGGCGAGTGGATCAGCGATTCGTTCACGCGCGTGTTCGGCCTGACGCAGCCCCAGGTCGCCGCCCGGGGCGGCTGGCAGTCGATGGTGCATCCGGAAGACCTGTCGCTGGCCACGGCCCATGTCCAGCGGCTGCTAGGCGGGCATGTCGATGTGTGCACGATGCGTTTCGTCGCGCCGGACGGGCGCGTCCGCTGGCTGCGCGATTATGCCATGCCGGTGTGGGACGCAGCCGCAGGGCGTGTGGTGCGGATTTACGGCGCAGCACAAGACATCACCGAAAGCCGCCAGGCAGAAGAGGCTCTCCGCCGCAGGCATCAGGAGCTGACCAGCCTGATCCGGTCGATCGACGGCATCGTCTGGGAAGCCGATCCGGAAACGTTCCGCTTCACCTTCGTCAGTCAGAAGGCCGAGCGCCTGCTGGGCTACCCGGTCCAGCGCTGGCTCGAGGACCCGAATTTCTGGCGGGACCACATCCACCCGGAGGACCGCACCGCGGCCGTTGAGGTGTGCCGCCTGGCGACTGCTGCGGGCCGCGACCACGATCTGGAATATCGCATGATCGCCGCCGACGGCCGGACGGTCTGGCTGCACGACATCGTCACGGTCGAAGTGGAAGCAGGTCGGGCGGTGCGGCTGCGGGGGATCATGGTCGATATCACCGGCCGCAAGCAGCTCGAAGCCCAGCTTTTGCAGTCGCAGAAGATGGAGGCGATTGGCCGGCTGGCCGGCGGGCTGGCCCACGACTTCAATAACCTGCTCACGGTGATCAACGGCCACGCCCAGTTGCTGCGCGATGCCCACCCCGAGCACGATCCGCTGCACGACTCAGTCGCGGCGATCGCCGAAGCAGGGGAGCGGGCGGCGTGGCTGACCGGCCAGTTGCTGGCCTTCAGCCGGCGGAGCGTGGTGCAGCCGCAGGTGCTGGACCTGAACCAGCTCGTGCGCGAAACCGAGCGGCTGCTGCGGCGGCTGATCGGAGAAGATATCGTGCTGGCGACCGATCTGGAGGAGCCGCTGGGGTGGGTGCGTCTGGACCCCGGCCAGCTCAGCCAGGTGCTGATCAACCTGGCGGTCAATGCCCGCGACGCGATGCCCCGCGGTGGCCGGCTGACGATCCGCACCCGGCGCGTCCCGCATCGTCCGCTGCCGGCGGCGTCGCGGACCGCGTCCGACCCCTCGGAGTGGATCGAGCTGGCCATCGCCGACACCGGAGAGGGGATGCCGCCGGAGGTCCAGGCTCATGTTTTCGAGCCGTTCTTCACAACGAAGGAAAACAGCGGCGGCACGGGGCTGGGGCTGGCGGTCGTCTACGGCATCGTGCAACAGGCGGGCGGCCAGATCGAAGTGGAAAGCCAGGTCGGCCAGGGCACCTGCTTCCGGCTCTATTTTCCCCGCGTCGAGGCGTCCCAGGCCCCTTCGCCGCCGCAAGAGCGTCTGCCGCCCGCCGCGACAGGTGCAGGCACGATCCTCGTCGTCGAGGACGAAGCCGGCGTGCGCGGGCTGGTGCGGACGGTGCTGGCACGCCAGGGGTACCAAGTGCTGGTAGCCGACAGTCCCGCCCAAGCCTTGGAACTGCTGGCGAGCCACCGCGGTCCGCTCGACCTCTTGCTGACCGACCTGGTAATGCCCGGGATGAACGGCCGTCAGCTCGCCGATCAGGTGCTGGTGCAGTATCCCGACGTGAAGGTCTTGTTCATGAGCGGCTACACCGACGATGCCGCCATTCGCCACGGGCTGATCCAAGCGACGGTGCACCTGTTGACCAAGCCGTTTTCGCCCCAGGCCCTGATCGAGAAGGTGCAAGCGTTGCTGGCCTCAAAAGCGGAATCGTAACGTCGCTTACGGAGGCGCCGCCGCTTCCGCCGCCTGGCCCCGATGGGGAAATTGCACCGCCTGCACCAGCTCGAACTGCTGGCCGAGCTTCCGCAGCAGGTCATCGAGCGGTCCGCCCTCGGAGCGCGACGCCACCGCATCGTGCCGCCCCTGCGCACGCCACACGGCCTGGTCTGGCCCGGCACCTTGCAGCGTGACCCACTGCGGCTGCGTCAGGGACGGGTCGCTGGGCAGCGCCGCCTCGGTCAGCAGCTTCGCCAGCGCCTGGGCGTCGGTCAGCGGCTGGCGGCGGGCGAGCAGGAGCAAGGTCTCTGTGCCGTCCTGCCGGCCCAGCGTCCAACTGCTGGACTGCGCGGGGCACATCACGAAATGCGTCGGACGCCGCGTGGGAGGCGGCTGCGCCACGTCCAGCACCTGGAGCGTATCGTCATTCCACGGGTACAGCGGCACCACGCGCGCGTCGGCCGACAGCCAGACCAAGTAGATGAACGCCGGCTGGCTGAGGCGGGCATCCACCGTAAATAGATCGCCGTGCCCGGCGGGAACCGGGCCGGCCTCGGCCAGCGAGCGGGCCTGGCCTCCCTGGGTCGAACGCAGCGTGACGGTCAGGTACCCGGCGAGGGGAGGCACGGGCCGGCGGCAGGCCCATCCGCTTGCGGCACAGCCCGCCAGCACCAGCCAAACGACGATGCGATACATCCCCCGCCAGCGCGCGATGGCTCGACCGGAAATGCCGGCCGCGCTGGCCGGCTCAGCCCACGCCCCCTCCCGCGTCGCTGCCCAATGCGGCGTGGGTCGGGCGGCATCGTCTGGCGGCGAGGCGGCGTCGCTCTCGCTCACGAGAGAATCGGCGCGTGGTGCGGCGGC
>Ga0101944_10002119_pt1 | contig 34373 bp, 22 predicted proteins | sample DewCreD2012metaG_FD_75245 | JGI IMG/M metagenome (GOLD analysis project Ga0101944, IMG submission 75245) | Hot spring sediment bacterial and archeal communities from British Columbia, Canada, to study Microbial Dark Matter (Phase II) - Dewar... ... | reverse complement strand
TACGTCGAGCCGGGCGAGAGCGGCAACAAGGTGGACGTGCGCTGGGTGGCGCTGACCAACCGCAAAGGCGTGGGCCTGCTGGCCGTGGGCCGGCCGTTGCTCAGCGTCAACGCGCTGCCCCACACCACCGACGACCTGCAGGCGGCGGCGCACCCGCACGAGTTGCCGGCGCGCGAGTTCACCGTGTTGAACCTGGATTGGAAGCAGCAGGGCGTGGGCGGCGACGACAGTTGGGGCGCGTGGCCGCACGAGCCGTATTTGATCCCCTGCGCGCCGCAAAGCTACGGCTTCCGCCTCCGCCCGTTCCGCACCGGCGAAGACCCGGCCAAGCTGGCCCGGCTGGTGGTTCGCTAGTCCCGGCCGGGACCGGCGCGGGTGTGATCGCGCGGGAGCGTATGGAGTGTTTGACCCGGTGAGCAGCTAGTCCAGCTTCTTGCCGTTGACGACCAGGGTCAGGCCTTGGTGCGTGTCGTTCTTGACGAACTCGGCTTTGACTCCGTTGGGGACCGTGTAAACGACGTTCAAGGTCTGGCCCTCGAGTTTCCAGCTCACGCTCACAGGGCCGCGCACGGTGGCGGTGGTGCCGCGTGCCCAGGTCAAGCCATTGAGGCGCGGGCTGATTTGCACCGTGGCGGCGCCCGGGGAGGTGTCTTTGATGCCGAGGATGATCCGGTTCAGGAAGCGCGACGGCGCACTGGACCAGGCGTGGCAGTGGCTGCGCGTCGGGAAGCCGCCGCCGCCGGTCGTGCCGCTGGGGAAACTCTCCCAGACCGTCGTGGCGCCGGCTTCGACCATCGGCAGGTAGTGCCGGTAGATTTCCCGGATGATTTCGTCGTCCAGCCCGAATTTCTCGAACGCCTCGTAAAGGTAGAGTGCGGCGAAGGGCGAGCCAACCTTCACCATGGCCGGCGGCGGGTTGGTCAGGTTTCGAAGCGCGGCCGGGATGCGCTCCGGAGGGATTACATCGTAGAGCAGCCCCAGAAAGCTGGTGTGCTGGCAGATGGAGGGGCTGATCGAGCCGTCATCGCGAATGGCGTCGGGGTAGGCGTTTTTCGTGTCGTCCCACAGCCGGTTGATGCCAGCAACGAGCCGGGCCCGGAGCGAGCGCAGCCACGGGACGTGGGTGAGGTCACCCAGCACGTCGGCTTCCTTGAGGGCGGCGTCAATCGCCCCCGCCACAAACAGGCTGTTGTGCAGGACGGTCTTTTGGTTTTGATCAATGTTCACCCAGTCGAAGAAGTTCCAGAACGGGCCGGTGAACAGGTCACGGTTGTCCACAAATTGTTCTGCGCCCTTCAGGTTGCGGATGACGTCCGGATAGACTCCGCGCAGCCAGTCCTTGTCGCCCGTCTCCCGGTAATGGTCCCAGGTCGAGACGCCCCAAAGCAGACTCCAGGCGGGGATGAGCACGTCCCAGCCGGACGGCGTCTGGCAACCGGCGATGGGGAAACGCTCCAGAGACCGGGCCGTGAGGCGGATGCAACGGCGCGCCAGGTCGTGCGCGCCGAACACGCTGTAAGCCAGGAGCGATTCGTTGCGCGCGTCGCCGACCCAGTGGGTCTGCTCGTAGAGCGGGCAATCGGTGAACGTGTCTTCCATGCAGAGCTTGAGCGTGCGTGTGGAAATGTCCCAGATGCGGTCCAGCCGCACATCGCTGCAACTGAAGCTGCCGATATAGTCCAGCGGGTAGGTGGATTCGATGAGGTGGAAGTGGCGGATGTGTACGGGCGAGGTCTGGTTGCGCAGTGTGAGGAAGACGTAGCGGCCGGAGCGGCGCTTGAAGGAGGTGAACTGGTTGCGGCCCTGTCGGGTGATGTAGCGCAGGCCGTTGCGGTTACCCCACGGGAACTGGATGCGGCCGTCTGGCGCGATGTACTCGACAGCGAAAATGTCCACCTGCACCCCGGCGTCGGCCAGCAGGTCGAAGCTCCAGTAACCGCAGTTCTGCTCGCCCAGGTCGTAGAGCAACTCGACGTCGCCGTTTGGATCGGGATGGATGGTGGTGAACTGGGCGTTGTCGTGCAGGGCGCCGGCGGGGTTGACCACGCGCGTAGTGGCATCGCCCACCACCTGGCGTTGGGTAAACTGCCAAAACACATCCTGCACAAACATCGTGTCGGCGGCCATCTGCTCGCAGCGCGAGCCGAGGATCTGTCGGAGTTGCTCAACCTCTCGAACGGCGCCGAGCCACTCGTCGGTCTGTCGGCCATAATCCCGCGCCAGCCGGCCCAGGGGCAACTCCCGATCGCGGTAGGGCGCCCAGACCAGGTCGTTGGTGGCAACGGCGAACTCGGACAGGCGGATGAAGACCCACGGGTTGGAGGCCGCGGGGTTCAGCGGGTTGCGCAGACGGAAGCCCTGCGGATTCAAGAAACGCACCGCCTTCTCCTTGTCGTGCCCGAACAGATCACGGGCGAAGGCCAGCACCAGATGTTGCCCGGCCGGCAAACTGACCTCCCCCTCGCGCCGTTGTCCTGCGATGGCCAGTTTTATGCCGTCCAGCCGCAGGTTCACTCGGGTTTCCCGATCGGCTTCCAACACCGTCGCCATGCCAAAACCGCAACTGGCCGAGTGGTTGGCCTCGATGACGCCCGGATTGACCAGCCGCGCCGCCGGGACGCAGAAATTCCAGCCCTCGGCCCGGACGACCTTGGCACCCAGGAACGCCTTGAAGGCAAACGGCTGTTTCGTCAACAAGGCCACGTCCCTCGGGTGCAAATCTTTCCACGGCCCGGCTTCGGCTCCAAACAGCACCGCGGCGCGCCCAAACGACAGCTTCTCCTCCAGCCGTGCATCATAGAGTTCCGCCGGCGACATCTGGATGCTGATCTTGGGGGTGTTGGTGACGAGTGCGGGAAACGCGGCCACCTCCCACGATCCGTCGGTGACGATCGTGGCAGTCTTTCCGCCGGCCAGCGCCACGTCGAACTGCGCCAGCAGCCCGGCCTGTTGGGGCACGTGATGGAAATCGCCCACGCCGTAATAGCGCGCCATCACGCGCACGTCATTCACCCCGTCCACCAGGTAGGCCGTGACGTCCAGGTCGTCGTACTGAAAATGTTCAGGCCAACTGCGGGCCGGCCCGTCGTTGACCCAGTGCCCGTTGATGAACAACCGGTAGAAGCTGTCGGCCGTGATGCGCAGGCGGGCGTGGCGGCAACCGTCCAGGCGAAACTGTTTCCGCGCCACGATCGCCTGGTTGTAAGCGTGAACATCCGCGCCCTTGAGCCAGATCCAATGGGCCTGGAGCGGCGGGGCGACTGCATCTTTCGCCGGTGCAGGCAGGCCGAGCAGCAGGACCGACGCGGCTCCGACACCGAAGCTGCAAAGGAAGGGACTCAGTGAAAACGCCGATTTCATAGGCACGTTGGGATTTCTAGCGGCTTGGACGGCGGGCAGCAATCGGAAACCGTGGCAACGGGTCGAAGCCGCCCCCTCAACGGTGGGGGTGGGTGTTTTCGCCAAGCGGAAAGCGGATGCAAGAACGGTGTGGATATGTTGTCGGCATTTGGTCGGCGAGTCCGCCTCCTTGTTGAGAAGGAACAGGCGTCCCCAACGGGGTGGCGCTACCGGCCGGTCGGCGTGGGTTGGCGGGCGCGGGGTAGCTCACCGGGGTGTGTGTGCTCGCGTGGCCACGTCTTTGAGACGCCTGCCCCACGCCACTGTGCAATCCGGCTGAAAAAGCGTGACCCAAGTCCGACAGGCTGGTAGGCTTGGCTTGAGGCTGCGACCGCCTCCGCTGACGTTAAACCCAATGAGAACGCGATCCGCTAAACACGCTGTGGCGGGCCGATGCTGCGGCCTTCAACGCTCGCCGCGCCCGATCTGGCCCCGGGCAGGGCGTTCGGGCGGGCTGTTAGACCGGGGCAAAACTGCTTGGACTGCGGGCCTGCTGATGGTTTGGGTCGCAGCAGCCCACGGTGCCGAGCCACTTGTGCCTCAAATTCAAGGTCCTTGGTGGCAAGTGGCCGGCGACCCGGACCTTGGGCCATTGAACGATCCGAAGCAGCAACCGGTTGACTTTGCCATCTGGCAGGCCGCCGATGGTTCCTGGCAACTTTGGTCGTGCATCCGCCACACGCGATGCGGCGGCAAGACGCGGCTGTTTTATCGCTGGGAATCCGCCCAGCTCACCAACTCGCATTGGCGACCCATGGGCATTGCCATGCAGGCCGATGCACAATACGGCGAAACCCCGGGCGGCTTGCAGGCGCCGTTTGTGTTCAAGGACGACGGACGGTTTATCCTGCTTTACGGTGATTGGGAACACATCTGCTCAGCCGAAAGTCGCGATGGGAAAACCTTCAGCCGCCGATTGGCTCCTGCCGGCGTTTCGCGCCTGTTCAGCGAGGGGGACGGCGCCAATACGCGTGATCCAATGGTGCTGCGCGCGGGCGCACTCTGGCACTGTTACTACACGGCCCACCCGCAAAACCGCGGCGCAGTCTATGCCCGCACTTCGCCAGACCTGCGCACATGGAGCGCGTCGCGCGTGGTGGCCCGAGGCGGGCGCGCTGGCACCGGGCCGTGGTCAGCCGAATGCCCGTTTGTGCTGGAGGTCCAGCCGGGCCACTTCTACCTGTTTCGCACGCAGCGCTACGGGCCAGAGGCGCAGACCAGCGTGTATCATTCCACGGACGCACTGAACTTTGGAGTGGATGACGACTCGGCCCATTTCGTCTGCACCTTGCCGGTGGCTGCGCCGGAAATCCTCAGCTATCAGGGCCAGATGTTTATCGCCGCCCTGCTTCCGAGCCTCAAAGGTATCCAGATCGCCCGGCTGAGCTGGAAGCCCGTGCCATCGGTTCCGGCCAAGAACCGGTAAGAAAGGCCGACCTGAGCCAGAGGCGGGTTGTGCTGGGGGAAAGAGAAATGGCGCCGATGGGCCGTCCGGTTGATTCCCGTTGGCGGAGATTTGGTTCAGGAGATTGGTGCCCGTGGCTGAGCGCCACGTCAATCCGGCGGTTGCAACGTTGGAAATCGTTCGTCCGGTTGCGCGAACTGCCGATGAAATCGTCACGTTGACCGCCCTGCGCCAAGCGCGCCAGGCTGCACTTGCTCAGCGGGACGTCTCGGGCCGCCAGACCAGCGCGTTGAGCAGAATGCGCTGGAACGTCGGGTGGTTCAGGTCGTCCAGTCCGTGCCCCGGTTGCAAATACACGATCCACCCCTTGCCCGCCGGCTTGCACCAGCCGGCGTGGGATTGCGCGTAGGTGCGACCCGATGCGGAGTCCGCATAGCGGAAGCCCAGCAACAGGGTGCGCGGCCCGGTCAATGTGTGGTTCAGGTAAACTTCCGAATTGGTGAGCGTGAAGGCGGGCAAGAGCGCCGGCGGGGCGTCGGCCGAGGTCGGAAAGGCCACGCGCTCCGGGTAGTGAACGTTGTCCGTGGTGATGAAGTGGCCCTGGGCCAGGTTGACCACTTGTTGGGTAACCCCCTCGATCCACTTGTAGCCGCCGCGACTGAAGTCTCCCTCGGGCAGCGCCACGCCCAGGAATCTGAACCAGTCCTTGTTCGAGCGCTTGCCGGAGCTGATCGAGTGGTGAAGCACCACCAGCTTGCCGCCCGCCTCCGTGTAATCAATGAAGGCCCGCTCGGCTGCGGGGTTTAATCCCCGATGAATGTACACGGCCACGGCGTCGAACCGGCTCAGGTCGGGTGGCAGGTTGGTTTGCCAGACAACGCTGCCGGGCGTGTGCTCGATCGCCTGGAGTCTGCCTGCCACTGCCTCCATGGCCGGAAATTCGTCCGCGACAAACAACACCTGCCCGGCGAATGAAGCCAGGGCGCCGGTCACCAGACAGAGCCACGTTATCCAAACCCTGTTCACGGGGGGATCATGATGGACGCCGTCCGGTCCGGCAAGTTCGGGCCGCAGGTGGCAGTGCGCCCCGGGTTGGGAGACCTACCGGGATTGGCGCGGCGCGCGCAGACCCCGTTTAGTGGTCGCCACAATTGCAGCCGTCGCCGCAGCTCTGACTCTCCAGTTCTTCGGGCGTTGGCAGACGCCCCAGCTCCAGCGTCATGGCGACGTGTTGCTCGATGTTGCAGCGCAACTCGTGCAGCTCGGCCTGGGCCTCGAGGAAGGCGCGCACCACCGGGTTGGCCAGCAGCGCGTTGCGCTCGCTTTCAAAGGCCTCCAACTCACCGGGGCTGATAAGGCCGTCGAGCTGGTGGCGCTGACGGAGCTCTTGGCCCTTGCTGAGGACGCTCTGGTACTGGGCGCGCGCGTCGGCATCGGCCACAAAAGCCGAGATGTGTTCTTGGGCGGCTTGGAAGCCGGGGTGTGCAAGGATGGCCTGGCACAGCTCGCGGGTCTTGTCCGTGATGGCGGGGGCGTTGATCAATGTGTTCATGCGTTCGGGCATCGTCGTTCACCGGACGGCATGCCCGGCTGCAACGGCGGCGCTCAAGATAGCCCCGGTTGCCAGTAAAGCAATGCCCAGTTCAGCGATGGCCGCCCGGCCGGCGGCCGTCGGCTCAAGGCTGACCAAGCCTGGCCTTGACAGCCCCTGCGGCTCTGCTAGCAGTTGGACATGACAACGCCTGTTAGTCGGCGCGGTTTCTTGAAGTCCTCAGCCCTCGCGGCCGCTGTGCTGCCGCTGGCTTCTCGTGCGCAGCCCGCTGCCCCGGGCGATCGCCTGCCCGAGGGGCGCATCGGTGCGCAGACTTTCAGCCGGTTGATGCTTGGAGGCAACCTGATCTCCGGCTACGCACACGCGCGTGACCTGCCCTATGTCTCGCAGCTCATGCGGCACTACAACACCCCGGCCAAAATCCGGGAAACACTCGAGCTGGCCGAGAGCCGCGGCATCACCGCGTTCAACTCGTGGGTTATGGACAATAACCGGCCGCTGTTCGACCACTGGAAACAGGGCGGCAAATTGAAGTGGATCGCCCAGGTGCGACTGGATGGCAATGGCGGCTTCGACCAGGCACGTCGGGCGGTGGACGAGGGCGCGTTGGCGGTCCACATGACCGGTGACAACGCCGAGGGCCTGCTCTATCGCAACCAGTTCGACAAGGTCGCTCAGATGGTCCAGTTCATCAAGGACCGCAAACGCTTGGCTGGCGTGGGGGCGCACGACTTGCAGGTCGTTGTCGAGGCCGAGCGGCGGCAACTGGACGCCGATTTCTACGTCAAGACCCTCCACACCCACGAGTATTTCACTGCGCCCCGGTCGGACGATACGGAGGCCGTGGGCAAGCACGACAACTCCTGGTGTCGCGACCCGCAGGCGGTGGTGGATTTCATGGCCAAGGTGCGCAAGCCCTGGATCGCGTTCAAAATCCTGGCGGCAGGCGCCATCTCACCGCGCTCCGCCTTCCCATACGCATTCAACAGCGGCGCCGACTTCATCTTGGTGGGCATGTTTGACTGGCAGATTGAGGAGAACGTGGCGCTGGCCAAACGGGTGTTGAGTGTGGTTGCCGGCGCCAACTCACGCCGCACCCGGCCGTGGTGCGCCTGAGCCGCCCGGCCCGGCGCGCCAGTGCCGGCACCAGAGGCGGCGCCCGCGGGGGGTGTGACCCCCAAGCTGTCAGGGCTGTGGGCCGGACCACCGTTTGCCAGCCAGCTAGCGGCAGCAAAGCCCGGATGCCGGAGCCAGCCGCGCGTCAGTCACGAAAGGGAGGGTTGGGCTGTTTCGTCTGCCCACAGCGCTTCCAGCACGCTTGTGGCAAATTCGGCCGCCGCCGGTTCGACCGACAGGCGTGGCCCGGCCACGTTGAGCACTCGGATGCGCTCACGGCGCAGGAAGGCGCGCAGTTGGGCCACCGCCGACGCCCCGTGCCGGCTGCGGGCCAGGTGCAAACAGGGTTTGCCGTATTGGACGGCCAGCCGCTGAGTCAGGGCCGAGCCGCCCGACAAATGAGCCGCCACGGTGAAGATGACCGTCCCGTCCGAATCGCGGACGTTCCACGCCGTGCGCTGGGCGCAATCGCTGTCTGGCGTTTCCCTCAGCGCGTAGGTCTCTTCGATGCGGCCGTCCTCGGCCCACCGACCAGCCGGGCACCAGCCACCATGCGGGATGCCGTGGCGGATGGCAAAATCCAACGCCGCGCGGTCCACGCCGGTCTGACCGCCGGACACAATCCGCTCCAGGAGCGGTGCTGTGACGGCGCGCCCTGCTGGCGGCGCGGGCGCTGGTTGGCGTCCGGCGGCCGAATTTGGCTTGCCTGCGTGAGCCACACCTGGACATTAGCGATCCGACAGGCCTATGGCGAACGATTTACAAGCAACCGCCTCCAAGCTGGGGTTGACCACCGCGCGTCACCACATCTTCCTGTGTGCCGACCCGACCGTGCCGCGATGCAGCGCGAAAGCCGACGGGCAGGCTGCCTGGGACTACCTGAAACGGCGGCTGCAAGAGCTGGAACAAGCCGGCCAGCCCGTGTCCATGCTCCGTACCAGGGCCAATTGCTTGCGGGTGTGCCAGCGCGGACCGATCGCTGTCGTTTACCCCGAGGGCGTTTGGTACCACTCGTGCACGCCAGCCGTGCTGGAACGCATCATTCAGGAGCACTTGCTGGGAGGGCGCGTGGTAGAGGAGTTTGCCTTCGCGCGACGGCCCGCCCCGGCCGGCTGAGCAGCCGGGGCAGGGCGACTTATGAGATGGCGACTGGTCCTGGCCGACGGGTTGTTGGTGGGAGACGCGCTGCCCGGGAGGTGTTGACTGCCAGTGCTAAGGGCGGCGGGGCAACACCACAGAGCGCCCGGTGCGGCAAGACACGGTTTTGAGATTTGCTTCCGGGGAGGGTTTCGCTTACACCTAGGACGCGGCGCTTCTGGCGCATCACGATGGCATCCCACGTGGAAATCTACGACACGACCCTCCGTGACGGCAGTCAGGGGGAAGGCATCAGCTTCTCAGCGGCAGACAAGCTGCGGATCGCCGAGAAGTTGGACGCGTTTGGCGTGCATTACATCGAGGGCGGCTGGCCCGGCTCGAATCCCAAGGACATGGAGTTTTTCGCGCTGGCGCGCCGTCGGCGGTGGCGACGTGCCCGGTTGGCGGCCTTTGGCGCGACCCGCCGCAAGGGCCTGCCGGTCCACCGGGATGAGCAGGTGCGGCTGCTGTTGGAAGCTGGCACGCCGGTCGTCACCATCTTCGGCAAGACCTCGATGCTGCATGTGCGGGAGGTGCTGCGGTGCACGCCGGAAGAAAACCTGGCCATGATCCGGGACACGGTGCGCTTTCTGAAGGATCACGGCAGATTCGTGATTTACGACGCGGAACACTGTTTCGACGGCTACAAACTGGATGCCGACTACGCCGTGGCCACGTGGCAGGCGGCCGAACAGGGGGGGGCCGACCTGGTGGTGTTGTGCGACACCAACGGGGGCTGCCTGGCGTCCGAGATCACTGCCATCACCCGCGAGGCGGTGCGCCGGTTGCATTGCGGCGTGGGCATCCACACGCACGATGACATCGGCCTGGGCGTGGCCAATGCGCTGGCGGCCGTCGAGGCCGGTGCCGGCCACGTGCAGGGCACCATCAACGGCTACGGCGAGCGCACCGGCAATTGCAACCTGACCAGCGTGATTCCCTGTCTGGCGCTCAAAATGGGCCGGCGCTGCGTGCCGCCCGCCTCGTTGCGCAAGCTCAAGGAGCTGTCGCAGTTCGTGGACGAAATCGCCAACCTGCGTCCCAACCCGCGCCAGCCGTGGGTGGGGGCGTCGGCCTTCGCGCACAAGGGCGGCACACATGTCAATGCGGTGCAGAAGCTCACCGCCAGCTACGAGCACATTGACCCGGCCCTGGTGGGCAACCAGCGCAACGTGCTGGTCAGTGACCTGGCGGGCCGCAGCAACATTCTGATGAAGGCCCGCGAGCTGGGGTTTCGCCTCCGGCCGGACACGCCGGAGTTGAAGCAGATTCTGGCCGTCGTGAAGCAACGCGAGCACGAGGGCTTCGAGTACGAGGCTGCGCCCGCCTCGCTGGCGCTGCTCATCCGGGGTGTGCTGGAGCACAACCCGGAACTGCTGTTCACCGTGGACACCTACCACGTCTCGATGCGCCGGGACGCCAAGGAGTCCATTTGTGAGGCCACCGTCCGGGTGCGCGTGGGCCAGACGGTCCACCACACGGTGGCCGAGGGCGACGGTCCCGTCAACGCGCTGGACGGGGCGTTGCGCGCCGCCTTGGTCCAGTCCTTCCCCCAGTTGCGCAAGATGCGCCTGACCGACTACAAGGTGCGAATTCTGGACACCACCAGCGGCACGGCTGCCAAGACGCGCGTGTTGATTGAATCCACGGACGGGAAGCGGGAATGGAGCACCGTGGGCGTCAGCGTCAACATCATCGAGGCCAGCCTCCAGGCCCTGGTGGACAGCATCGAGTACGCACTGCTGTGGAGGTGAACCGGCAGATTTCCGACACATGAAGACGAATCGTTTGACCGAAGGCGCGGCCCCGTTTGCGGCCCGGATGCCCAACCCCGCCGTGCTCCCGACCCGCTGTGCAGCCAGACACGGGGGACGACTTGCGCAAGTTGCGACACGGCAAAGCGGCCGACTCGCGCGCATTTTTCGGCGGGGTCTTGCCACCATGAGCCTGGCGGCCGTGAGCCTGGCCAGCCCCGCACCAGGAGCGGACTGGGCTACGCTCGAATCGCGCGCCGGCACGGCCAACGGGAAACACATCGTGCTGCTGGCCGGCGACGAGGAATACCGGTCCGAAGAGAGCCTGCCCATGCTGGCCCGGATTCTGTCGCAGCGGCACGGTTTCAAATGCACGGTCCTGTTCTCGGTCAGCCCGGCCGACGGAACGGTGGATCCGGTCAACCAAACCAACGTGCCGGGGATGCATCTGCTGGACACGGCGGACCTCGTGATCCTCCAGTTCCGTTTCCGCGAATTGCCGGACGCCGACATGAAGCATTTCGAGGCCTACCTCAAGGCCGGCAAACCGCTCATCGCCCTGCGCACGGCGACGCACGCCTTCGCATACTCGCGCAACAAGTCCAGCCCGTTTGCCAGCTACGATTGGCAGAGCAAGACCTGGCCGGGCGGGTTCGGTCAGCAGGTGCTCGGCGAAACCTGGGTCGCCCACCACGGCGATCATGGCAAGGAGAGCACGCGCGGCCTGGTGGACGGCACCAACGCCAAACATCCGGTCCTGCGCGGCGTGCAGGATGTCTGGGGGCCGACGGATGTTTACAGCGTCATCCACCTGCAGCCGACCGACATCGTGCTCATGCACGGGTTGGTGTTGCGCGGCATGAGGCCGGACGACCCGCCCAACTGGCACAAGTCCCTGATGCCGCTGGTCTGGGTGCGCGATTACGCCTGGGGAAACGGCAAAACGACGCGCGCCCTGACCTCGACCATCGGCGCGGCGGTGGACATGCAGAGCGAAGACCTGCGCCGTCTGATCATCAACGCTTGCTACTGGCTGACCGGTCTGGAAGTGCCAGCGAAAGCTGACGCCAGGTGTGTGGGCGAATACAAACCCTCCTGGTTCGGCTTCGGCAAGTTCATCCGCGGAGTCAAACCCTCGGATTTCGATCTCAAGTAGTCTCCCGCCCGACCTGGCTTGCGCATGTCTGAGATTCCGAAAGCCTACGAACCGCAGGCGGTCGAGGCAAAGTGGTACGCCTTCTGGGAACGTGAGGGCTGTTTCACGGCCGATCCGCGCTCGCCCAAGCCGGCGTATTCCATCGTCATCCCGCCGCCCAACGTGACCGGCGTGCTCCACATGGGGCACGTCTTGAACAACACCATCCAGGACATCCTGGCCCGCAAGGCGCGCATGGACGGCAAGGAAGTCCTCTGGCTGCCGGGCACGGACCATGCCGGCATTGCCACGCAGGCGGTCGTCGAGCGTACCCTCCGCAAGGAGGGGAAAATGAAGCACCGCGACGATCTCGGGCGGGAGAAGTTCCTCGAGCACGTCTGGGCGTGGAAGGAAAAACACGGCGGCATCATTCTCCAGCAGCTCAAACGGCTGGGCTGCTCGTGCGACTGGTCGCGCCTGCGCTTCACGATGGACCCGGAGTATTCGCGCTGCGTGCAGAAGGTCTTCGTCGAGCTTTACAAGAAAGGCCTCATCTACCGCGGCAAGCGGATGGTCAACTGGGACCCCGCCGCTCGCACCGCGCTCTCCGACGAGGAGGTCGAGATGGTCGAAACCAAGGGCCACCTGTGGCACTTGAAGTATCCGCTGCTGGATGAACAAGGGCGGCCGGTGCCGAACGAGTTTGTCGTGGTTGCCACCACGCGTCCGGAGACCATGTTGGGCGACGAGGCGGTGGCCGTGAACCCGAAGGACGAGCGTTACACGCGGCTGGTCGGCCGCAGGGTGCTGCTGCCGTTGCAAAACAAACCCATCCCGGTGATCGCCGACGAGATGGTGGACCCGCAGTTCGGCACGGGCTGCGTGAAGGTGACACCGGCCCACGACCCAAACGACTACGACATGGCGGTGCGCCACAAACTGCCCCTGACCGTGGTCATCGGGCCGGACGGCAAAATGACCCGGGAAGCCGGGGGCGGCTTTGCCGGGCTGGACCGGATCGAAGCCCGCCGGGCGGTTGTGGAACACCTGGAACGCCAGGGGCTGCTGCTGAAGGTCGAGGACTACGTCCACAACGTGGGCCACAGCCAGCGCAGCGGCGTGCCCATCGAACCGTTGCTAAGCGAGCAGTGGTTCTTGAAGTATCCCAGCGTGGCGCCTGCGACCCGTTGTGTCGAGCTGGGCGCCCTCGCCGACAAGGCAGTGCCGGTGGTCCAACTCGTCGCTGGCGAGCCAACTGGCGACGACCGGGCGGCCCTGCGCACGGCGGCCCTGAAACTGGCGCGCCAGCAGGGGTGGATTGGGAAATCGTTCCGCAACGAGGACACCGGTTGGGACATCCTGGTACGACGCAAGAGCCTGTCCCACGCGTTCAACAGCCGCGATCCCGTCGTGATCCGAGCGGTAGCCGTCCTGCCCGAGCTGATACGGACGGCCATTCTGTGGTGCTCTGAGGCCCACGACCCGCCCGATCCGCGCTTCAAGGCGGTTCATCGGTTCGTCGGAGCTTTGCGCTTCGCCGGCGAACTTTATTGCGTGCCGATTTTGGTCAAGGAACTGGCCGATGGCCGGATGCTGTACGACTACAGGGCAAAAAAGGCAGCCTTCGGCGGTAAACCTCTGGTGGCGCATCTCCCGGAGGAGAAGTTGGGCATCCAGCCTGCACCGAACGCTGCCGCAGTGAATATGCTCGAGCTGCTGGCCGCCGTCAACCTCGCCCGGCCCGGCCAGGGCATCATCCGCTTTCATCCCGACCGCTGGGTGAAGACCTACACGCACTGGATGGCCAACCTTCGCGACTGGTGCATCAGCCGCCAACTCTGGTGGGGGCATCGCATTCCGGTGTGGTATAACCATCAGCTCGACGCGGCCATGGACGTCGTGCCGGAAACCGTCCGCATAGGCGGTGGGGAAATCACCGGTCCGGACGCCCGTTCACTCCGCCGGGCCGCCATCCGCTACGCCCGGGAGAAGGGCATTGTCGGCAAGGCGTTCCGGAATGAACGAACGGGTTGCGTCATTCGCATCCGACTCCGCAGCCTCACGCACAGTTTCACACACGCGGGCATTGACCAAATCCGAGCGGTGGCGGCGTTGCCCGAGTTGATTCGCACCGCCATCCGCATCGGGTCTGCACACCACCAGCCGCCCACGCCCGAGATCACGGCCCTCCATGTGTTCTGGGCATCCCTGACGGTGGGCGCGCGGCATTACTCCGTCAAAATGACCGTCAAGGAACTACGGGATGGCTCGCTGCTTTACGACCACCTCCTGCTCAAAAAGAGAAGCGCGCCCGACGGTAAAACTGATTCTGCGGCGGCGCATCTCCCGGAGGAGACGTTGGCCGACCGCCCTGCATCGGGCGCGCTGCGTACCCTGCCTGAGTTCGTAGATTTTGTCAATGCGGCCCGCTGGTCGGTGCGCTGCCAGATCGAATGCCCCGGTCCTGGCTGGGAACAAGACCCTGACGTGCTAGACACCTGGTTCAGCTCCTGGCTCTGGCCGTTTGCCACCATGGGCTGGACCGGCGACAAGGCCCGCGATGCCCAAAACCCCACCCTGCGGAAGTTCTACCCCACCACCGACCTGGTTACCGGCCCCGACATCATCTTTTTCTGGGTTGCCCGCATGATCATGGCCGGCTTCGAGTTCATGGGCGACGTGCCCTTCCGCAACGTCTATTTTACCGGCATCATCCGTGACAAGCTGGGCCGCAAGATGAGCAAGAGCCTCGGCAACTCGCCCGACCCCCTCGAACTCATCGGCAAATACGGCGCGGACGCCCTTCGCTTCGGCACCATGCGCAGCGCCCCGCTGGGCCAGGACGTGCTCTTCGACGAAAAAGACGTCGAGCTGGGCCGCAACTTCTGCAACAAGCTTTGGAACGCCTGTCGCTTCCGGCAAATGCAGGGCGGCCAGGTGCAGGCCGAGATCAACCCCGCCCTGCTAACCAGCGACGACAAGTGGATTCTGCTCAAGCTGGACCAGGCCATCCGCGAAATCACCCACGCCTTCGCGGCCTACCGCTTCAACGAGGTCACCCAGACCCTCTATCGTTTCTTCTGGGGCGAGTACTGCGACTGGTACGTCGAGGCGTCCAAAGTAGTGCTCGGAAAGGCCGAGGCCGGGACCGGGGAAACCGCGCGCCGGGTTAACACGCTTGCCGTCATTGATTTCGTGCTCTCGCACACGCTGCGGCTGTTCCACCCCTTCCTGCCGCACATCACCGAGGAACTCTGGCACGGCATGGGGTACGCCGACGCCATGCCCGAAACCCAGGGCGGCAAGACCATCATGTTCGCCCCCTGGCCCAAGCCGCTGAGCGACGAAGAAAAAGCCCACTTCGGCCTTGACGACACCACGCTGGCATTCGTGGACGCCAAATACGAACTCGTTTCCCAGGGCCGTAATCTGCGTCGTGCTGCCAACATCGCTTCCAACAAGAAGGTCCGCTATGTTCTCAGACCCACCCGCGAGATTGACCCCCTTGACATGGCCGTGATCCAGCTCCTGCTCAATGCCGACCCCGTTGACGTTGACCCCAGCTACCAGCCCGGCAAGGCCACGCCGACCTGCCGCACTGCACTGGGTGACCTGTTTCTGCCACTGGGCGGTCTCGTGGACGTGGCTGCCGAGACCGCCCGGCTCACCAGGGAATTGGACAAGCTCGAAAGCGAAATCGCCAAGCTTGAGCAGAAGCTCGCCAACCCAGCATTCGTGCAAAAGGCGCCGCCGCATGTGCTTGCGGGGCACCAGCAACGCCTCACCGAGTTCCGGTCCAAACGGGATCACGCCAAGCACGCCCTCGATACGCTCGGCGCTTGAGTGCCCCCAAGGGGCTACCGCAGTCCTGTGCCGGTCAAACGCGCATCCAGGCGTTGAATCCGCTGCGGGGCCGGTGTTTACATTGGGGGCTTCGACCAGCCAAGCCGGGATTCACCCGTCAATCAAACCTCGACGGCCATTCTTCCCAGAGACGACATCAGCCGGGGAACCTATGAAAACAGGGTTTGGACATGGTCCGAGGCGATTAAAAAGGAAGGCGAGGCCGGCTGCCCGGCCTCGCCTCGATCAGACGGTCATTTCAGCCTGTGGGCGCGTTTCAGTAGTCCATCTCGCCCCCGCCATGGCCGCCGCCGGCCGGCTTCTTTTCTTTCTCCGGAATCTCGGTCACCAAGCACTCGGTGGTCAATAGCAGCCCGGCAATGGAGGCCGCATTCTGGAGCGCGGTGCGCGTGACCTTCTTCGGGTCCACAATGCCCGCTTTCACCAGATCGGTGTATTCACCTTTGGCGACATCGTAGCCCTCATTGCCCTTGCGCTTCTTGACCTCCTCGACGACAACCGAGCCTTCCACACCGGCGTTATTGGCCAACTCGCGCAGCGGGCTTTCGATGGCACGCTTGACGATGTCCACGCCGATTCTCTCGTCCTCATTGGCGGGCTTGACCGCATCCACGGCCGCAAGGCAGCGGATGAACGCCACACCGCCGCCGGCCACGATCCCTTCCTCGACCGCGGCGCGCGTGGCGTGGAGGGCATCCTCGACGCGGGCCTTCTTCTCCTTCATTTCGGTCTCGGTGGCGGCACCGACGTTGATGACGGCCACGCCGCCGGCCAGCTTGGCCAGCCGCTCCTGCAGTTTCTCGCGGTCGTAGTCTGAGGTGGTTTCCTCGATCTGACGCCGGATCTGATTGACGCGGCCCTGGATTTCAGACGGCTTGCCGTGACCCTCGACAATGGTGGTGTTCTCCTTGTCAACGACCACGCTCTTGGCACGACCCAGGTCACTGAGCTCGAGGTTCTCCAGCTTGATGCCAAGGTCTTCGCTGATGAACTTGCCGCCCGTAAGGATGGCGATGTCTTCGCACATGGCCTTGCGGCGGTCACCGAAGCCCGGTGCCTTGACGGCGCAGCAGTTGAGCGTGCCGCGCAGCTTGTTGACCACCAAGGTTGCCAGCGCCTCACCCTCGACCTCCTCGGCGATGATGAGCAGCGGCTTGCCGACTTTGGCGATCTTCTCCAACAGCGGCAGGAGGTCTTTGAGGCTGCTGATCTTCTTCTCGAAGATCAAAATGTAGGCGTCCTCCAGCTTGCACTCCATGGTCTCCGCGTTGGTGACGAAGTAGGGCGACAGATAGCCCTTGTCGAACTGCATGCCTTCGACCACCTCGAGGGTGGTTTCGATGGACTTGGCCTCCTCTACGGTGATGGTGCCGTCCTTGCCGACCTTGTCCATGGCGTCGGCGATGATCTCACCGATGGTGGTGTCCCAGTTGGCCGAGACGGTGGCGACCTGCTTGATCTCCTCCTTGTCCTTGACCTTCTTGGCCAGTTTTTCGAGCTGGGCCACTGCGGCGTCCACCGCTTTCTGGATGCCCCGCTGAATGCCGATGGGATTGGCCCCAGCGGTGACGAACTTGAGGCCTTCGCGATAAATGGCCTCGGCCAGCACCGTGGCCGTGGTCGTCCCGTCCCCTGCGGCGTCACTGGTCTTGCTGGCGACCTCGCGCACCATTTGCGCGCCCATGTTTTCGTACGGGTCCTCCAGCTCGATCTCCTTGGCGACGGTCACGCCGTCCTTGGTGACGGTGGGTGAGCCGAATTTCTTGTCGAGCACGACGTTGCGCCCCTTTGGGCCGAGGGTGGCCGTGACGGCTTTCGAGAGCTTGGTTACGCCACGGAGCACGGCTTGCCGTGCGGCTTCGTCAAACAGTAGTTGTTTTGCTGCCATAATCGTGTGTCAGAGTTTTGAGGTTTTCGGGATCAGAGTTATTCCAGGATGGCCAGCAAGTCGTCGGAACTGAGGAGCTTGTACTCCTTGTCCTCGACCTTGACCTCCGTGCCGCCGTACTTGCTGATCAGTACGCGGTCGCCCACTTTGACTTCGAACGGGATTTTCTTGCCGTTGTCGTCGGTCTTGCCCGTGCCGAGCGCCCGGACAATGCCCTCTTGGGGTTTCTCTTTGGCGGTATCGGGAATAATGATGCCGCCTTTCTTGGTTTCCTTCTCCTCGACCGGTTCCACGAGGACCCGGTCGCCGAGGGGTTTGATGTTTAGTGCCATACTTTGTTTTCGGTTTGGTTTGGTTGTTGTGTTGGAATTAACTCCCGCCGCACCCGCGGGCGGGAAGATTGGTTGATCTCGGTGATTCGCGGCGTGGAGCGGCCTGCTGCAGGAGGCAGGCCGGGCCGCCCTTCAAGCCGGCGCGCCACCGTTATTTCTTTTCGTCCACCACTTCCGCGTCAATGATCGGCCCGTCGTCTTTCTTGCTGGAATCGTCCCGACGGCTTTCGGCTTTCGGGGGCTCACCCCCGCCGCTGGCGCGTCCTGCCCGGGCCTTTTCGGCTGCTGCTTTGTACAGCTCGGCCGAGACCGCCTGCCAAGCCTCGTTAAGGCGCTCGCTGGCGGCACGGATAGCCGCCGGGTCGCTGCCCTTGAGCGCTTCCTTGACCTCGCTGATGGCCTTCTCGATACGCTCGCGGTCGCTTCCGGAAATCTTGTCCTTGTTGTCCTTGAGCATTTTCTCGGAGCGATAGACCGCGTTATCGGCTTCGTTGCGGGTCTCGACCTCCTCGCGCCGCCTGCGGTCCTCCTCGGCGTGCGCTTCGGCGTCTTTGCGCATCCGTTCGATCTCCTCCTTCGTCAGCCCGCTGCTGGCGGTGATGGTGATCTTCTGCTCCTTGCCGGTACCCAGGTCTTTGGCGCTCACGTGCAGAATGCCGTTGGCATCAATGTCGAACGTGACCTCGATTTGGGGCACGCCGCGCGGCGCGGGGGGAATGTCCGTGAGATGAAACTTCCCAATGGTCTTGTTGTCCCGGGCCATGGGCCGTTCCCCTTGAAGCACGTGAATCTCGACGCCGGGCTGGTTGTCCGAGGCGGTGGAGAAAATCTCGGACTTGCGCGTCGGGATGGTGGTGTTGCGCTCGATGAGCTTGGTGAACACCCCCCCCAGCGTTTCAATGCCCAGTGACAGTGGCGTCACATCGAGCAGTAGCACATCCTTAACCTCGCCCTTGAGCACGCCCCCCTGAATGGCCGCCCCTACGGCGACCACTTCGTCCGGGTTAACCCCTTGGTGGGGCTGCTTGTTGACGAGCGACCGGGCTGTCTCAACAACCTTCGGCATGCGAGTCATGCCCCCAACCAGCACCAGTTCGTCAATTCTATCCGCCGTCAGACCGGCGTCTTTCAAACAGGCCCGCACCGGACCGACCGTCCGCTCGAACAGGTCGTCGCATAGTTGCTCCATCTTGGCCCGGGTCAGCTTCATGCTGATGTGCTTGGGGCCGTTGGCGTCGGCTGTGATGAACGGCAGGTTGATTTCGTACTGTTGGGCGGAACTGAGGGCGATTTTCGCTTTTTCAGCCTCCTCTTTGATGCGCTGCAAGGCGTCGGGCTGCTTGCGCAGGTCCATCCCGTGCTCTTTTTTGAACTCGTCCAGAATCCAATCCATGATGCGGTTATCCCAGTCGTCGCCCCCGAGGTGGGTGTCGCCGTTGGTGGCTTTGACTTCGAAAACGCCGTCGCCGATCTCCAGCACGGAAATGTCGAACGTCCCGCCGCCCAGGTCGTAAACCGCAATCTTCTCGTCCTTCTTTTTGTCGAGGCCGTAAGCGAGCGAAGCAGCCGTCGGCTCGTTGATGATGCGCAGCACTTCCAGCCCGGCAATGCGGCCTGCGTCTTTGGTAGCCTGACGCTGGGAATCGTTGAAATAGGCCGGCACCGTAATGACCGCCTGCGTGATCTTCTCGCCCAGACGCATCTCCGCGTCCGCTTTGAGCTTTTGGAGGATCATGGCCGAAATCTCCGGCGGGCTGAAACGTTTCCGCTCGCCGTTGACCTCAACCTCCACATGCGCGTCGCCGTTTGGGGCCTCGACGACCTTGTAGGGCATCCGCTTGGCCTCTTCCTCGACCTCGCGGAATTTGCGCCCCATGAACCGCTTGATGGAGTAAATCGTGTTGCGCGCGTTGGTAACAGCCTGCCGCTTGGCCGCGTCTCCCACAAGGCGCTCCCCGCTCTTCGTGAACGCCACCACGGAAGGCGTCACCCGACGCCCCTCAGAGTTTTCCAGCACCACAGGCTCGCCCCCCTCCATGACGGCCATACAGGAGTTGGTCGTGCCCAAATCAATGCCCAGTACCTTCGCCATACGCAAAAATCCTCTTCTCTAAAGTCCTACACTCGGACGCCTCATCTCAGCTACGACGGTACCAACAGAGACCACAATACCTAGAATATTTGTAGCCAGCACTTTGCAACATTTGAGCTGATGTGCCTGGACAGTGGTACAAGCGCCAACTGGGCCACTGTGACACAGCGATGCGACATCCCAAACCTGTCTTGTCACACTCGATGCCCCGTCAGTGTGGCCCTTGACTTGCCCAGGACGAGCAACCAAACATGCCCAGAGCGGGCGATTACTTCTGGAGCGCAGCACCAGCGTTTACCTGTGCAGCCGAGAGGACAGGTAAGTGCCGCTCGTCGGCAAGCCTGTGTTTTCAGGAACGGTGCATCTGCACGATGCCTGTCACGGCTGGCCAAGACTCAGACTCGCGACTCGATAATAGCCGGTAGCGTCCCGAACATCCGCCTTGAGCGCCAACTCGACGGTGCGCTCACCGTCCGGTGTTTGGTCAAACAGGCCGATGGCCACAGCATACTCGCCAAGCGGCAAGTTGGCGGGCAGGACAAGCCGTCCCCGCACTTCAATTGGCCGGCCGGGCAGCCAGGCCTTATCGGCGTGGGCCAGGACGCCGGTCCAGTTTGTGCCGCCCCCAGTGAGTTTCACGCGCAGCTCGTAGGGGTGATATGGCGGGGCCACGCCGCGGTTTTCCAGCCGCAGCATCAGCGGCAGGTTTTGGCCTGCCTTGACCGGCTCCAACCACTCGACCGAGCATGGAAACAGCCAGTAGCCGCAGCGGTTGAGCATTTCGCGGGTGAACCCCGGGTTGTCTGCCAGCCATTCGTGCGCGTAGCCGTGGTAGCCGATGTAGGTCGCGTGCAGCAGTTCCAGCGCGCCGCGGAAATAGTCCGGGCCTTTCTTGCCATGGCCGTACTTTGCGACCATTGAGTCCGGCCGGCCTTCCCAGTTGCCGAGGCGTTTTACGGTGCCGTAATGCTCCAATTCAAACACCGTGGGCGTTTGCGGATAGGCGTCGGCGAAGAACGCCGGGCTGCGCACGGTGAACCGGTCGCTCGTGCCGGCCAGATACCCGTTGACCAAGATACTGTCGTCGCGGTAGCTGATCCCGTTGGTCAGCACGTAGCGATGCAGTGCCTGCCGCTCGGCCGGGTCGCTCAGGGCATAAACGAAATCATCTGAAACAACCAGCTGCGCGCGTTTGAAGTGCTTGAGGTGCAGGTCCACGTGCCGTTTGCGCGCGGCGAAGCCCACCTCCTTGCGGCTGCCGGCCCAACTGTGGCCCTCACCCCAGTCGCCAATACTGCCAATGTCCACGTAGCGCACCCAGGGCTGGTGATCGTAACGCGCGGCGAACGCCGCCAGGAACCGGTCGAGTTTGGCCAGGAAAATCGGGTCGTCAAACACGGGCTCCCACGGTCCGTCCGGCCCGCTGGGTTGGCCCATTCGATAAAAACCACCCTGTGCACCGGCTTCCTTGACCCAGCGCGGCGTGGCGAACTGCTGCTCGATACGGTCGGTGCTCGTCTCCTTGCAACTGATGCGAAAAGCGATGCCCAGCCCGTGCGCTGTCCACTTCTCGATGAGCCGGTCAATCACCGCCCAATTGAATTGGCCCTCGTGCGGCTCGAGATAGGCCCAGGCCAGGCGGATGTAGAGATGGTCCATGCCCGGGAACTCGATCAGGTCGGCATCGCGGGCGATTTCGTATTTGTTGATGTGGTTATCCGGGTAATGGTGATACCAGCCCTTGTGCGGGTTCACGAGCACGCGTTGGGCATCCTGGAGAGGCGTTAAATCATGCCGGCGCCAAGGTCCCGCTGGCGCTGGCCGCACGCCCTGATACACGTCCGGGTTGGCCATCACCCGGAAGAACTCGTCGCGGCTGGCCTTCAGGTCGGTGGCGGCTTTGGGAATCACCAGCACGTCGCCTGACTCGCCCGGCGGCACCCGGAGGTAGCGCATCGTCGTGCCTTGAAACTCCGCCCGGCGAACCTCCGCCCCGGTCCAGCAGCGCGGTTGCCATAGCCACACCAGCGGCGCGCCGTCGCCGAGCTGATTGGCCCGGCCCAGGTCGGTCTGGATGAACCGTTTCATGTCCAGCGTGAAGGGGTTGTCCGGCAGCGGCGCGAAATCCTGCACGGTGAACACCGAGTCCCTGTCCCAGAACTCTCCCCCGCCCCAATCCACCGAGCGGGTCTTTTTCGCCACGATATACGCCGACCAGCCGTCCTTGCCGTTGTAGCCGCCGGTAACGGTGAGATTGAAGACCACGAGGTTTGACGCGATCTCGGGGTTCGTGAGCAGCGCGTTGGCCACGGTGGTCTGCGGCCCGCCGGCGATCACCAAAAGCGGCTTCTGGGGTGATGCCTTCTTCGCCTCGGCCACGATCAAGCGGCTGCCATCACTCGGATGCGGCACGGTGTCTTCGATGCGCCCGCTCTCCGGCCGCACCAGCACGCGGTCGCTGCCACGCGTAAGGTCGGGGATATTCTTCAGACCGGAGTCGCGGGCAAGCTTGAGGGCTTTTTCGGCGTCCTGCCACGACTGCTCGAACGAGTATTGATACCCCTTCTGCCAGTCCCACATGTCGCGGCTGACGATGTTGCCGCGGAGGTTGGCCCGGCCCAGACTGGCCTGAGCCCAGAGGTAGTCGTTATCGAAGACATCGAACCACCAGTCGTTGTCGTAGAGGATGGGGTTGTCCGGCCCGACACCCTTGAGGCGCAAGACGCCGTTCTCGGCCGTATGTTCGGGAACGACGGCCTGGGCCACCACAGCCAGCGCCAGCGCGCCTGTGCATAGAAACCGATGGAGAGTTGGTTGCATTTCGATGGTTTAAGTTCAGTTCCCGCTCTTGAGCCACACGACCATTTCGCCCGCGCCGCGGTTGGACCAAAGGTGATACGAAATCGCCCTGGCGGGGACGGCCCTTCCATTCCGCGACAGAAATCCTTCCAAGACCCAGGTGCCACCCAGCAGGTCATCATGCCGCACCCGATTAAAGTTTGCACCCGGCAGCAGCGCAAGGTCGAGAACGCAGCCGCCGTGGTCCGCGCCCTCGAAGCAATACACGATCGGCCCGCGCTGGAAGGCGACCTTGCTAACGCAGTCCCTGACGTTCGGATGCGCGACCACGCGGCGCACGGGCATCGGCAGGTCGAGTTGGATCACGTCGCCGGAGCGCCAGGCGCGCGTGAGTCGGGCAAAGCCGTTGGTCAGCACGCTGCGGAGTTCCACGCGTTGCCCGTTCACCGTGAGCCTGGGCGCATCGGCCGCAGCGTTGGCGAAGCGGTAAAGGTCGCCCGGCACCGGCTCGTCCTGCGCCCAGCCAGGAATCCTCAACCAGATTGTAGGAGCCGAGGTGACGAGGCCCTGATCTCCGGCCGCGGCCGAATTGAGCCTCCTCACGTCGGCTCCTACAGGTGCCGGTATTGACAGCACTAGCTTCACCCGGCCGTCCCACGGATAGTTGCCTTCCTGTTTCACTTTCCATGTTGCGCCGCCGACTTCGACTTTCGCCTCGCCTGCGATGAACAAGTTCACGAACAGTTCGTTCCCCCGCGCGGCGTAGGTGAAGCCCGGCACCTGCGGCAGATACCGCGCCAGCGTCGGCGGGCAGCACGCACACGGGAACCACTCCTTGCGCGTCGCCGACGCCTCGGCGTGCGGCAGTCGCGCGACGTTGGCCGGTGCCCAACCAAGGTTGAACGTGAATTTGCCATCCGACTCCAAGGGACAGGCGTAGAAGTAGCGGTCGCCCGAGAGCGACACCCCGGCGGCGAGGTTGTTGTAGAGCGTACGCTCGATCACGTCGAAGTAGCGCGCGTCCGGCTCGACACGAAACATGCGCGTGGCCCACATCGCAAACGACACCGCGGCGCAAATCTCGGTGTAGGCCGTCCGGCTCGGCAGTTCGTAGGCCGGGCCGAAACCCTCGTTTTCGTGGTGCGAGCCGATGCCGCCATTGAGGTAGAGTTTGCGCGTGACGACGTTCTCCCAAAGCCGCCGCAGCGCCGTGTGATACCGCGAGTCGCCGCTGAGTCGGCCGACATCCGCCGCGCCCGCGTAGAAGTAGGTCGCGCGCGGCGCCTGCCCGACGGCCTCGGTCTGCTCGAACAACGGCGCGTGGTCCTGCGAGAATTCGCCGCGCTTGCGTCGTCCGCCCGCCTCGGTGCCGCGCGTGTCCACAAAGAACTTCGCCAGCTTCCACCAGCGCGCGTCGCCGGTGGCCTCGTAAAGGCGGACCAACGCCGGCTCGATCTCCTCGTGCCCGCACACGTCCACGCGCTTGCCGGGGCCGAACAGGCGGGTAATCAGCTCCGCGTTCTTCAGGGCCACGTCGAGCAGCGAGCGCTTGCCGGTGACCTGGAAATGCGCCACGCCCGCCTCGATCAGATGACCGGCGCAGTAGAGTTCGAGGTTGTCGGAGAGATTGCTCCAGCGTTTGAGGTTGGCCGGGCCGCGACCGCGTTCGCTCATCTGGATGACCGTGCGCAGGTACCCGTCGGCGTCCTGCGCCTTGGCCAGCACGGCGATGAGATCGTCGAGTTCCTTTTCGAGCGCCGGATCGGGCCGCTGCTGCAAGCCGTAACAGGCGGCTTCGATGGCCTTGTAGAGAAACTCATCCCAGTTCGGCAGGCCGCGGTAGTCGCCGTCGCGCAGCCCGGCCACGCGCTCGAAGTTGGCGACAATACCCGCCTCGCGGCACATGCGGAGGATGTGCGGGATGGTGACGGCGCGGTTGCGGTCGAGCAGCGGCTTCCAGAAGGCGTCGGAGACGCGGAGACGCTGGAACTCGACAAATCGTACGGCCTCCTGAAGAGGCTCCCCCGGCAGTGCCTCCTGCAGCGACCAAGCAAGGATCAGTGCGATCAGCTCACTCAAATGCCACTGGCTCATGGTAGTCACTTGCTGTCGGCGCAGCAGCGAGCCGGCAAATCGCTTCACCAGACGAGAGCCGGTTGAGGCCGGTTGGCAATGCTTCCGGTTGCTGTTTCACCCAACGGCGGCATGTGGTAAGGGAGGTCAGCTCCAGCCGGTCCCGTCCGACATGAATGGAGGAATTGCTCACCTTGAGTTCGGCTTCATGAGTGTTCGTTTCGGTCTGTGAGTCCTCACGGCAGACGCAGGCGAAAAAACTGCAGCGGCGCCGCGTCGCTGTGAACCGATGCAGCCCAGGCGTCCGCCGTGCCGGGATTGGTCGCGAAACGATGCCACGAGCCGAAATCGGTCGTGAATTCGATCACGGCCGAGCGTGGCGCATTCTGAACACGCAGTTGGAGCTGCGCCGGGGGCGCGACGGTGCCCTCGAGCTTCATCGGTGGCACGGCCGGGCAGTCGCCCGCGGGGCACCAGCGGTAAAGCAGGTTTTTCCCGCGAAAATCTTCCTCCACGAGGATGAGATACTCGCCGTTTGCGCGTTTGAACGCCTGAAGGGCGTATGGCATGTCGAGCCAGCCGGCCAGGCCGCCCACAGCGGTGCCGGGCTGGAAGGTGCCCACATACGCCCCGTTCGTGACACTGTGGACGTGTACGTATTGCCTGCCGTGCGTGGGCTTGACCATGCCGAGGAAGAAATAGTCGCCGGCCACATCGAACGCCTGGGGCGTGAGCGGTCCTTCGTTGGGATCGGTGTTGCCGTCGCGCGGGAGGGCGTTGTTCGTCCAAACCGGCGTGCGCGCGCCGGCCAGCCAGCCGTCGTAGCGACACGCCGTCGCCCCGATCACGCCCCACGTCTCGACGCGCTGGCCGGACAGGTAGCCGGTGAGGTAGAGCGTGTCCGTCGCGGCGACGTACTGGATGCGCCGGATCAAATCCCAGCCCGCGGGCCAGGCCCAGGATTGCGGGCGCGCCCAGTCGTAGTCCGGGGTGCCATCGGCATTCCAGCCCTTGAACGGATAATAGCGGATGCGGCGGCCGTCGGCGTCGCCATGCCAAATCCCACCGCGGTCGTCCACGTCCCAGGCCCACTTGTCGTTGGCGCTGATGGTACCCACCCGCCGCGCAATCTGGCCGTGCGGCTCGTCAAAGGCGTAAAGCTCGAAGCCCCCGGCGTACTGGCCGATCTGGTACATGAGCCGGCGGCCTTGCAGCCAGCGAAGCAGCACGGATTTTCCCCCGCCCAGGCGGCCGTCGCCGGGGTGCGTGACGTGGTCCAGGGTAACGGCTCGCAGCTTCGCCTCCTGGCCGGGCGTGGTGATGTTGAGGTCGAGATCGTAAATGACATTACGCCCATACACCACGCGCCCATCGCTGTCCGGATCGAAGCCAAAGGTATCCACGAACGCGGCGTTGTGCAGTTCCCACCGCAGTTCGCCCCCGGGGGTGAAGGAGCGCAGAAAGAGATTGCCGTTAGGCCCGTGGCCGAAGCTCATGCCGACGTAAAGATTGCCCTGCGCGTCGGTGCCTGCGCCGCGGAGGGCAAAAAGCTTGTGCGGCGTTGCCACCCCTGGCGTGCCGCTGCGCAGGCCTCCCTCGTCGCCGAACGTCTTGACCAGCCGCGGTTCATCACCGCCCACGTCGAAGAACAGCACCTGCTGGCGCGGGCCGTCATCGCAGACGATCAGCCGCCCGTCATGGGCAAAGGCGACCGCCGACGGCTTGCCGGCGCTCGTGATCGTGCCCGACAACGCCGTGCCGCCGGTGTCGAAGTGCCGAATCTGTCCGCCGGCGATGATCCACAGCGAGCCGTCGGGCGCGATGGCCGCGTCGAGCGCCTGCGCCACGGGGAAGCCGCCCGTCACGGCGAGCGTGTTCGTCGTGCGCAGCTCGATGGCGTCGGCATACACCACGGCCAGCACCGCGCCGCGCGACGTGAGGCCGACGGCGTCCTTCGGGATGGCCACGTCGCCGAGGATGGCGGCGGAGTTGAGGCTGCCGGGCGTCCAGCGGAAGCGGGCGAGGCGCCGGCCGGTGTTGGCGAGGAAGATCTGGCCGCCGTTGACGGCGCAGGCGCGGTTGCCGGTGCCCCAGCCCCAGGCGCTGTTTTCCTGGGCCTGGTTGTGCTTGACGAGCACACGGTTCACCTGGCCGTCCTTGTGCAGCCCTAGGCAGCGGCCGGCCTCATCCCAGTCCACGCCGGCGATCACCGTGCCGTCCGGCGTGACTTCGATCTCGTCCGCGCCGTTCTGCACCCAGTAGCCGAAACCATTGTCCCCGCCGTTGCCCCCGAAGCTGTTGCCCACCCAGCTCGTCGTGTAGCGGCCGGGCGGCGCATGAAACTGGGCGGCGCCAACGGACAAGCCGAGGAACGTCGTGATGCAGCATGATCGGAGGAGTTGATGGAGCAATGTCATGAAGTGAATAGCGCGCTCGTGAACGTGGTTTGCTTTTCTGGAGGCAGAGCTTCAGCTCACCACCGGCCACTTGAAGGTGGATTCGAGTCGGATGCGCCTGCCCCGGGCCGAGGACTCGCGCGCGGCGGTGATGATCTCCAGCACGTGCAGCGCGTGTTCCGGCGTGACCAGTAACTCCTTGCCCGTGGCCAGACATTCGGCTGCCATCACCGCGCCGAGCGGCCAGGAGTATCCCCCCGGGTCGGTTGCATGGCGCTTGAGCTCCGGCGCGTCCTTGGTCGCCAGGTCCACGCCCAACGGCGCCCAGTCGTAGCCGACCAGGCCCATGAAACCCTTGGAGCCGACAATCGTAATCGTGTGCCGTGTTTCCTTGCTGCCGTCGTGACCGTGCGGATTGAAGTAGTTGAAGCCCGACTGCACATGGGAAATGACTCCCCGGCCGTGATCGAGCAACACCATCGCGTTGTCCTCCTCCGTGACTTTGATGCGGCCCTTGTCGCCGACCGTGCGTTCCGGCGTGACGATGCTGACCATCGCGGTGACCGACTTGGCGGGGCCGAGCAAGCCGGTGAGTGACGTCAGGTTATAGACGGCGAGGTCAGGCATGGAGCCGCCACCCTTCTCGTAAAAGAAGGCCGACCAATCCGGCCCTTCGTGCCCGTAATCCGCGTGGGCCGCCGCGACCCGGCCGAGCTTGCCCGCCGCCAGTTGCTTCGCCATGAACGCAAACTGCGGGCTTTGCACCGTGATGGGCGCGCCCCACAGGCGGAGGTTTTTCTGCCGCGCCAGTTGCAGCAGCTTCCGGCCGGCGGCCAGCGAGTTCGCGATGGGCTTCTCGCTCCAGACATGCTTGCCAGCCTCCAACCCGCGGCGGTTGATCTGCTCGTGTTCCTGCATGTCGGTGAGGTCCACCAAGAAGTCGAACGGCACGCCCGCGAGCATCGCATCAATGTTCGGGTAATGATGCGCAATCTTGAACCGCTCTGCCTGACGCTTGGCGCGCTCGGGCTTGATGTCGCACAGGCTGACCACCTCGACGAAGGGTGATTGCGTGAGGGTGGGCAGGTAGGCGTTCGACACGCTACCACAGCCGATGACGCCCGTGCGAATGCGCCTGGCGGGCGGATCGGCCGCGAGTGCGGTCAGCGCGCCCGATGCGACGGCCGCCCCGGCGAGCAGGGCGGTTTTGGTGAAGTCACGACGAGTGAGTGCGGATGTTGTGTTCATAGTTTTGTTTCGAGTGTTTGTGGTTGATTCGATCCGTTCGGAAATTCACGCCATGATTTGGCTGCCGCGCCGATCCAGCCGGCATCCACGCCGGTCGCGGCCCGGAGGATCGGCAGGCCGCGATGCAGTTCGGACCAGATGTGGCGGCGGGTGGAAGCGATGAAGTGATCCCAATACGGCCCGTCGCTCAGCCCCAGCCCGCCGCCGATCACGACCGCTTCGGGATCCAGCACGTTGACGAGCAGGGCCACCTGCGACTCCAGCGCTTCCCCGGCGCTTTGAACAATCGTTGCCGCGACCGAATCGCCAGCCGCGGCGGCGGCAAGCACTTCGTGGCCGCTGGTCGCATGGCCATGAAGCGCGTTGAACCGCCTCACGAGCGCCGGCCCGGCGGCAATGTCCTCCAGCGTGCGCTGGCTGACATGACCGCATTGCTCGCAAGGAATGCTCAGCGGACTGCTTCCCATCGTGCCGGTCGCTCCCCGCGCGCCGAGAAACGGCCTGCCGTCGAGCATGAGGCAACAACTGATGCCGGTTCCCACCGTGACGTAGAGGAAAGTCCTGAAAGGTTTCGCCGCGCCGAACAAGGCTTCCGCCAGCGCCGCGGCGCGCACGTCGGCTTCGATGACGGCAGGCGCAATGGTGCCCAGTTCCTCGCGCACCGGCAGATCCTGCCACTGGATGCAATTCGAACTCGCCACCCTGCCGTCGCGGTCCACCAATTCGCACACGCCCAGACCGATGGCAGTGACACGCCCGGCCGCGCCGGCCAGTTCGCGGGCCAGGCGCAGCGCATCATCCAGCACGGGGCGGCCACCGCGACCGGCATCCGTCGGCGCCAGGCGTTGAGCCAGCACGCGTCCCTCTGGAAACGCGATCAACCCGGCGGCGATTTTCGTCCCGCCCACATCAATGCCGATTGCGAGGAACTCGGACGCGCTCATGATTTCGAGGAAAGGCTCGCGGCCGCCGCGTCATCCAGGAACACGCGCGTGTCGGGATGCCCCTGCAGAAGCGACGCCGGACAGTGCGGGCCGCGCGGGCCCTCGACCATCGCCTTCACTGCCGCCGCCTTGTGCGAACCGTAGGCCACGAGGAGAACGTGCCGCGCCGCCAGAATGGTTTTCAGACCCACGGTCACACCCTTGGCCGGTGCGTAATCGCCGCCGAACCAGTTCCGGTTTGCCGCGATGGAGACCTTTTCCAGATCGAGCAGGCGGCCGGCGGAATCTGCTGCGCTGCCCGGCTCGTTGAAGCCGAGATGACCGTTCTGGCCGAGGCCGAGGATGATGACATCTAGGCCACCGGCCTGCATGATCTTGCGTTCGTGCTCCCGGACACTGGCCAGCGCGTCCGCCTCCAGCGAACTGACAGTGTGGAATTGCTCGGGCGGAATGCCCCACGCCTGCTGCACGCAACGGCGCAGCAGGTTCGCGCAATTGCGCGTTTCGTCGGGCGGCACGCCCACGTATTCATCGAGCGCGAATACCTGCAGGTGCGAAAGCTTCAGCCCGCGTTCACCGATGCGCCGGTAAAGCTCCATGGGCGTGTTGCCCCCCGCGACCATGACGGTGTGGGTCGTCGGGGCGGTGAGCCAGCCGGCGAGGCAGTCGGCGGCCGCGACATTGGCGATGTCCGCAGAGGGATGGACGCTCAGCTTCATTACGCCTCCGCCGCGCCGCGGGCCAAGGCCCGGATGTAGGCCGCATTGCAGCCGCAGCAACCGCCGAGGTAACCGATGCCTTCGGTCTTCGCCGCTTTGCCGAAGGCGACGAACTCCTGGCGCGAAACCTGGATGGTTTCCAAATCGTCCGGAAACGCCGGCAGGCGGGTGAAGCTGTGGCAGTCGTCCATGGTGCGAAACGCGGCGGGCTGCGCGGCCAGCGGAACATCGGTCGCCGCGCGCATTTCCCGGAGCAAGGGGAGCATTCGCTTCGGGTCCTGCTCGCAGTTTGCCCCAACGGCGATGGCGCCGAGGTCGGCCATCACCTTGGCGCACTCCGCGGGCGTGTGACCGTCGCTGCATCGCGTGATGAGCGGACGAAAGCTCATCGTCGCGACGGCGGGAAGCCCAGCGGCGGCGGCGCATTCGAGCGCGACTTTCATCTCGGCGAGATGGAAGAAGGTTTCGAGGATGAGGAAGTCCACGCCCGCGTCCTTAAGCAGCCGGATCTGTTCGGCGATGTGATCGCGCGATTTGTCCAGCGAGCCCATACCTTCGCGTTCGATGAGTTGCGTGCGCGACACGCTACCGGCCACCAGCGCGCGATCACCTGCAACTTCCCTGGCGAGCTTCACCGCGGCGGCGTTGATGGCTTCCGTTTGCGCGCCATACCCCGCGCGGCTCAGCTTCTCGCGCGTGCCGAAGAAGGTGAGCGCCTGGAGCACCTGCGAGCCGGCGTTGAGAAATTCGCGGTGGAGTTCGCGCAGCGCCTCGGGGTTCTCAATGGCGACTTCGGGTGTGAACTGCCCGCTGCCGCGTCCGGTGCCGACTTTCTCGCGTCCGGAGCCGCTGTCCACGTAGCCGCGGCGTTCGAGTTCGATGAGATAACCGCCGTCGCCCAGGACGACGCCGGATTTCAGGAGTTCAGTGATGGACCGCATGGGGAACTTGGGATTCAGGTCTTAAGGTTTGGGGTTTGAGATTCCATTGGAGGCGTTTCCCGCGACAGCGCGAGGACCGACAACATTGCCGTGCTGATGCCCGCCCATTCGCGTGCGCCGATTTGTTCGCGCAGGAAGAGCACCGCGACCGGCACGCTGACGAGCGGGTAGAGGTTGCTCAGGGGCGCGATGACCGCCGCCTGCCCGCCGCGCGCGTAGGCGGCGAGTACAGCCAGGTTGCCGAACGCGATAAAAAATCCCAACGCGATGGCGATGGCCCAGGTGCGCGGCGCGATGGCGTCGGGCCACGGACTGCGCCAGGCGAAGAAAACCCCGACCGGGATGAACGCACCGAGATACACGAGTGCCGCCGTCTCCCCGGGCAGATGATTCGTGGCGAGCTTTTGCAGAAAGCCGGACAGGCCCCAGAGCAAAATGGGCGGCAGGGCGTAAAGCACCGTCGCCGACAGCAGCCCGCGCTCGTTCTGGACGTTGAACAGCCAGATGGCGACCAGCGCCAGCACCAAGCCGGCGAGCTGAATCCGGTTCAACCGTTCGCGCAACAGGAGCACCGCCAGCAGCACCGTCACAAGCGGTGCGATGGCGGTGATGGACGCCACCGCCGCCACCTTTTCGCCGCGGGCAATGGCCGCGTAGTAGGCGATGTTTCCCAAGCAGGTGATGGCGCCGCCGAGGAACGCTAGCGCCACGCCTCGACGCGGTCCGACGCGCAAGCCCGCGCGACCCGAAATCGCCAGCGGCACAAGAATCGGCGCGAGGCCGATAGTAGAAATCGCCTGGCTCTGCTCGGCCGTCAGCGCGTCCCCGAGCAGTTTGGAAAGGACGGCCCACACTCCCCATGCGAGCAGCGCCGCAAACGTCCACAGCAACCAGCGCGGTCGCGCCTTTGTGCTTGTTCCGCTCATGGAAGCTCCATCACACGCCGATTGCGGAAGCGCCCCGTCTTGCCATCGTTGCAAGGCGCCTTCCAGTCCGCGCCCTTCGCAGCCCGCGCCTGGCCGGCGACCAGAAGTGTCAACGCCATGCTGACGAATGTTCGGAGCATTCGTGGACGCAAAGTATGGACAAGCTGCTGACTGAGGCAATGCACTTGAGTGCAAAAAGAATTGAGATTGCGTTCAACCCCCGGATACGCTGCGCGCATGGCTCGTCGGCCCTCGAACCCAGCCGGCCGCCGCGTCGCCATCTGCGTGGACAAAAGCCGCAGCTACGGCCGCGGCGTGTTGCGCGGCATCGCCGAATACGTCGAAACGCACGGGCGATGGTCGTTGCATCTCGATCCACGCGCCTCGGGCAGCTACGGCGCGGACTGGTTGCGTGGCTGGGACGGCGATGGCGTGCTCGCCTTCATCGAGGATCCGGCGCTTGCGGATTCCCTGCGCCGCGCGGGAATCCCCGCCGTCGAGCTTTTCGGACATCGCCTGGACCTCGGGCTGGCGCACGTCGGCAACAACGAGGAAGCGTTCGGCCGCATGGCAGCCGAGCACCTGCTCGAACGACACTTTCGCCACTTCGCCTTCGCCGGCATCCAGGGCGCGCTGTGGTCCGAGCGGCGTCGGGATGGTTTCGTCGAGGCGTTGTGCAAAAGGAATCTCGCCGTGCGGGAGATGCTCATGGCAGCGGATGACCGCGCGGGGCTGGCGGACTGGGAGGCGAACCAGTTCCGTTTGCGCGCCTGGCTGCGGGATTTGCCCAAACCGTGCGGCCTGATGGCGTGCAGCGACCGCCACGCGCTGCGCGTGCTGGACGCCTGTCGCACCGAGGGCATCGCCGTGCCGCAGGAGATCGCAGTCATCGGCGTGGACAACGACGAGGAAACCTGCCGCTTGGCGCATCCGCCGCTGACCAGCGTGATGGACAACGCACGTCAGGTGGGCTGGCGCGCGGCCTCGTTGCTCGATGAACTGATGGCGCGCGGCAATTCCGTTTCCAACCAGCGCGTCCTCGTCCCGCCCCTCGGCGTGGCGACGCGCCGCTCGACCGAAGTCACGGCCGTGGCCGATCCGCTCGTGGCGCGGGCCTGCGACCTGATTCGGGAGCGCGCCTGCGAAGGGTTGGGCGTGCCCGAGCTTCTCGCCGCGCTGCGCATCTCGAAAACGTCCTTCTACGCGCGCTTCAAAAAGTGCCTCGGCCGCCTGCCGCACGAGGAAATCCTGCGCACGCGCCTCGGCCGCGCGCAGTGCCTGCTTCGGGAGACGGGTCTTTCCACTGCCGAGATTGCCGGACGCTGCGGCTTCACCCACCCCGAGTATCTGCACGTGGCCTTCAAGCGCGAACTGCGCCAGACTCCCGGCGCGTTTCGACGCCAGTCGAGGGCCGACAAGGAAAACCGGGCCAAAGGATGAGGAAACCGTTCCGGGCCTGCGCACGGCCCGTCTTCGCCACGGCTGCCGGCGCAGCGGGAACGGGCTTTTCACGGTGCGCGGGCGTTCGTGGTGATGCCCTCGAGCAGCAACACCCAGTCGCCATCGGCAGGCGGCTCGAAGGCGTGGCGCTTCTTGTCGGTCAGCACAGCGATGCGCGTGGTCTCGCCGGTGCGCGGATTGAACCACGAGGCGACAACGCGCGCGCCGGAGATTTTCGTCAGGTCGATGACAAGAGCGCGCTTGGACGGGAGATAACTGAGGGCGAACGAACCGTCGCGGGCCAACGCGGTCACGGCGTAGTCGTTCGTGGCGAATGCGCCGCGACCATCCACGGCCACCACGTTGTTCAGGTCGGGCGTCAGTTTCCACCACGGCCGCGCTTGCAGGAGGGCGCGCAGGTGTTTGAGGCTGTTCGCGCCGGGAAGTTCGAGCACTTCGCGCCAGTTTTTCGGAAAGTTCCAGTTCGGGCAACCGTAGGCGTGGCCGAAGCCCCCACCCAGCACTGCCCAATAGGCCTGCTTGCGCACCTGCCACGCGCTGCCCCACGCGCCGTGCTCACCTTCGTAGGTGGACTCGCCCAGGAAGAACGGGCGCACGGGAATCTTCGCGAACTCGGCGTGGCTCACTTCGTAGATGTCCGGCTGGTTGTTGTTCCACGCCTTGTTGAAGCCGCGGAAATAGGAATAGACCATCGAGACATCCAGCCAGCGTTCATCCGCCGGCCAGACGTCGGTGCTCGAATGGGTCGAGGCGGCGTGGTAAGTGATGAGCTGCTGCGGCGCGGCATCCTTGAGGCCGAGGCCGAGGGCGCGAATCTCGGCACGGGCGTTGTCGGGATCATTGTCGCCGCCGAGAATCCACAGCACGTGGTCAAACTTGCCGTAGCGCCGGCCCAGCCAGCGGCCCAAGTCGCGCGCCTTCTCGGGGCCGTTCACGTTGAGCGGCGCGGGGCGCTGCTGCTTGTCGCGGCCCGCCCAGCCTTCGCCGCAGCAACCCGACCACAGCGGTGCGATGGCCAGCAACATCCCCTGTCGTTGTGCCTCCCGCACCACGCGGTCCACATGGGCGAAGAACGCTTCGTTGGGCTGCGCGAAGTCCTGCTGCGGCGGCAAGCCGGCGAAGGGCAGTTCCCCGGCGCAATTGGTCATGCCGAGGAAGCCGGTCAGTTGCACTTGGAGCGCGTTGTGCGGGA
>Ga0101944_10002118_pt1 | contig 34375 bp, 27 predicted proteins | sample DewCreD2012metaG_FD_75245 | JGI IMG/M metagenome (GOLD analysis project Ga0101944, IMG submission 75245) | Hot spring sediment bacterial and archeal communities from British Columbia, Canada, to study Microbial Dark Matter (Phase II) - Dewar... ... | reverse complement strand
CTTCCCCTCTCTCCGTATCACAAGTCGCTTGCCCTCTTTCCCTCTTACTCTTCCCCCTACCTCTATCCGCCAGTATCTCCCCTCCCTCACCACTACCTCATCCCCTGCCTCACTCATCATTAGCGCCCGCGAGATGGTCCTCACCGGCTCTGTCTCACTCCCTGTCTTCCCATCATCCCCTTTCCCTTTGTCTACCACGATCACCCGGCTCTCACTCTGGCAGGGAAACAGAAAAAGGGAAAGGAGGAGAAACACGAAGAGGACAGGCAGGCAGAAACAACGGGAAGGCAAAAAGAAAAAAGGAGGCGGGTGTCTTGAACAACCAGACGGTGTGGGAGGGGAGTTGGAAGAATATCCGCAGGTCAACCGGGAGCAAGCGCAGAAAGAAAGGAATCTCCAACGGCTACCGGTGCAATGCAAGACAGGTGGCGGTCTCACCCTCACCCCCGGTTGCCTCTATTATACTCTGTGTGTGTGTGTGTGTGTGTGTGTCAAGGGTTGGACGAGTCGGGCGCATTGCTCACGCTTTTCGGGAGGCGGACTGTGGGCGGGAAGGCAAGGGAGTGAGGGAAATGAGGCTCTGGCAGGGATGCTGCCCCAAAGTGGTAGTGAAGCGCCTCCAGCCGTAAAGGATGCGGCAGGCAGCCCGGGCGACACTGCCTTTTGGTCTTCGATTTCCTCGTCGGTTGCGCTGGACTTTTTTCTCCCGCAGTCGCTCCATATCCTCACTGGCGGGTGCTTCTCTCCCAACCTCTGCGAGGGCGACCTTCTTTCAATCCCTCTCCCATGCAGGGGCAATCCACGTGAGGGTAAGGACAAAGATGCGGCTTGCTTTTCCTTGTGTCTGAACGGCACGGCACGCCGAAGAAAGGGTCTCGCCGGAGCGGAACACATCGTCGAGGAGAAGGATGTGCCTGCCCGCAAATCTGAGGTCGGCAATGCGGAAGGCGCCCTCCAGTTCCCGCCGCGCCGACTCCCTGTCAGGTGTGGTGCGGATGAGGGCAGTGTGCTTCGTCTTCAGAAGGTAGTCGCCGGGGCAGGGTACACAGAGGATGGCGCCGACTGCCTGCGCGACGACGGAAACCGGCTGGAAAGCGCGGCTGGTATCCGAGGGTGGAATCGGGATGATACCGGCGATGTCAGAAAGTTCGTCCTGCGACCGGATGAACGAGGCGACTGTCTCGGCAATGGGCGCAATCTCCGAGGTGTCTTGCTCCATCTTCAGTTTCCACAGTGCGTCGCTCATCGGCGTATGGCGGGCAGGTGGCGGCGTCAGGCAGCGGCTGTGTCTGTCCAGCGCCCAGCCCCTGTGCCACGGACCTTTTATCTCTTTCGGAGATACAGGAAGATTCATCACGATTGCTCCGCTGTGAATCAGGACCCCCGCGGTTCAGTATACTCTTTCAGGGGTGGGAGGAAAACGATGGTGCAGGACCCTGGGGCGTATCGGCCGCCTACAGCCCCTTTTCCACGCGCATCTCCGGGAAGTAGTGCGAGAGAATCTCGATGTATGTTTTCTTCTGCCGCGCGAGAACCGCCGCTCCCGCCTGACACAGTCCGATGCCGTGTCCGCTTCCCTTCCCCTCAATGACGAGGTCGTCGCCCTCCTTGCGCAGGGTGAAGGAGAGCCCCGGGATGGTGTTCCATCCCCAGCCGGCGGCGATGAGAGACCTGAACTTCTCGGCGGGGATTGCCTTGCCGTCCATCAGGACGGTTCTGACATACCCGCCGGCGGCGGATGCCTCCCCGACCTCAAAAGAGACAGGCCTGACAGTCGATGGGTCAACCTTCGCGCGGCGGCATAACTCGCTCCACGAGACGCGCCTGACCCACGACGCGAGTTCTGCGGTTTCTGAATGAGGACAGGCAACCTGCGTGTAGGCGCCAGGCACAGGCGACTCTGCCCAGATGAGTTCAGGCGTCGCCGTCATCCCAGCGCAGCATCCGCAGAAGAATCCCGGCGCAACGCGTCCGCTGAAGGTGAGAACCTCTCCTCTTGTCTTTTCCGCTGCTTCCTGCGCCCTGCGTCCTGTCTGCGAGGCGTCAGTCCCTTTCCAGAACTGGCAGTGGGTTGTGTCGCAGAAGTCGTGTCCTTTGTGTCTCTTTTCTCCCCGGTAGAACACCGCGTACGAGCGGCACACGACCACCTGCGCCTTCAGCGCCTCCTGTGGTGTGCCTGGCGGCAGTTCTGAGGCGGCAACTTCCGCGCAGTACTGCTCGATGTCCTCGGTGACGACCGGCACGATGAACGCCGGCTGTCCCTTTTCCGACGAGATGAGAAAGGAGAGTCCGCCGCGGTAGTTTCTCCGCAGGGAATCCCTGCGCGTTCCTGCCGCGAGGGTGAACGAAAACGGCGCTCCTGCAACTTCGTCTTTGCTGACCGCCACCCTTTCGCCCGGCTGTACTTGACTCTGCGCCGCGGTCTTCCCGTTCTCGACGACCGCAAGCGTACTGCCACGCAGACGGAGTTCAATGGATGCCGACTTTGCGCCGCCAGTCCATCCGTGCAGGGCCGTGTCGCGGAGAACCATCTGGTACCTTCCCGCATCCTTTGCCTGAATGACAACGGAGCGCGGAGAGAAGAGGGAAAAGACGCCGATGCTGACGGTGTCGGCATGACACATCCCGCTCATCCAGAGTCCAGCCGCGAGACAGGCGAAGACCCGCGTTTTCATTGCGAACCGTTCGTGAGGCGAAGGAGTTTGCCGGCAAGTTTGGCGGCATCTGACCCCTTCCCGTGAAGGAGAAAGACGCAGATGCCTCTGGTAGGTTTCTCGGCCGGCGCGAATCCGACAAACCACCCATGCGTTTTCGTGTAGTCGGACTTCCCTTTGTGAAAGTACGAGGCGGTCCCTGTCTTGCCCGCAATGGACGGCATCCCCGTCTCTCTGGCAAGGTCAGCGGCGGTTCCCACTGCGACTGTCCGGGAAAGCGCGTCTCTCACGAATCCGGAAATCTCAGGTGCGATGTCCACCCGGCCGAGGACAGATGTCTTCTCGCCGGCAAGGTCATAGAGGACTCCGCCGTTGAATACGCAGGCGCAGGCGGCAAAAAGCGAGGCAGGCGACACCCGCAGCCGCGTGCCGATACCGACCATCGTCTCCACGGCCTCCATCCTTTTCCATTCCGGTCTCGTTGCTGCCTCCCAGATGCCGAACTTCTCAAGGACGGAGAAAAACTTCTCTGCCGGCAGGCGTTCGGCAAGGACGCGGAAGTATCTGTCGCACGAGACGGCAAGCGCCTGCGAGAGGTTGAGCGTGCCATGTCCCCGTCGGTACCAGCAGGAGTCACACACCCTGTCGGTTGGTCTGCTTGGCTCGCAGGCGACAAGCAGTTCCTTCACAGAGGGATTGTCTTCCATCGCGGCGAGAGTGGTGAAAATTTTGATGAGGGAGCCGACAGGGTGGGGTGTGGTGAGAAAGCCCTCAGGGTCGTGCCGGAAGACCTGCGCTCCTGTTGCGGGATTGATGATGAGTACCGCGTATTGTTCCTGTACCACAACCTCCGCAGCCGTCGGAGCGCACTCAGCCGCGGCGGGATATGCCAGCAGAACTACGGCGCACGCAGGTAGGAGACAGTTTCGCATATGAGTCCGGAATGAACCTGCCGCGAGACGGTCATCCGCTTCACAGATGACGCCCACTCCGCGAGGGACGGCAGATTCTCGGAGAAGAAGGAGGGGCTGTCCTCGCTCTCCCAGCCGCTGCCTGACGCAAGGAAACCGACGGTCTTCAGGCAGTCCTGCCTGATGCGGTCAATGTCGGCGGTGATGAACACAGAGGTGGCCTGCGACGCGCGCAGAGGCCTTTCCCCGCAGGCAAGCGCTTTTTCAACTGTTGTTCTGTCGCGGCTGAGAATGAGGTATCTTCCGGCAAGGCAGGCGGCTGCCCCGCTGCGCGGCGCGCAGGGCGGCTCTATGTACCAGACAGGCGTTTTGCTGTGCGAAGATACGCCTGAAGGAATGAGGGAGTCGCCTCCTCCCGCCACGAGGCGTTTTCTGACGCATCCGGCAAGGAACTGCTGTATCTTCTGGATGTCCAGAGAGGACGGAGTTTCCATCTCCACCACGCACAACCTGCTCCACCTCAGGAAGAGGTTCTCCTGAAACCAGCCCTCAAGTCCGACGGCAACAGCCGATGGCGTACCGGGCGCAAGCAGTGAGGAAAGCGAGGAGATGTCTGCAGCGGCGAGGCAAGGGTTTGAAAAGAGGGCAGTCGAGACCAGCGCGCTTGTCACGTCAGGGTCGTGCTGCGCGCTCAGCCGGGCGTAGTAAGGTTTTTCGGGGAAGAACGAGGCGATGCCGGAAAGGTCTTTTCCGGCACTGAGAGGGACGCTTCCGGCAGGGTCGGCGGCAAACCACCGGCGCTCTGTCCATCCCTCTTTCGTCTCCGCGAAATCCGCCAGCCCAGCGTCTATCCAGCCAAGGTCGGCAGTGTTGCGGAAGACCCAGTAGGTGCGGAAGTATGTGTTCCTGAGCGCATCCTTCGTGAAAAACAGCGTCGCGTCTCCGCAGGAAAAGTCAGGGTCAAACGCCCTGCGGAAGACCGCCTGCGCTTCGTCCCGGAACTGTCCGCGCGTTCTGACGCGCTCGGCGATGCTGAGGAACGAAGGCACGTCGTTGCCGAAGACAAGGGTGTTTCCAAACCGGCAGAAGGCGAGGGTCACAGCGCCGTCGTCCCCTTCCTTCACCGAGTAGGAGAATGTGCCGCTCCGCCGTTCCTCAAACCGGGAACTGACCTTTGCCAGCACGCTTTCTGCAAATCTGCTCTCAGGGATGGAGGTCGCCGCGACAAACTTCAACTCCTGTATGTCAAACAGCCACACCGCCGACTCTTTTCCAAGGAAACTGCGCAGGTTGTCCAGCGTGATGCCGAATCCCGCGACCTCTTCCATCTGCCTGATTCTGCCTTCCAGTTTGTTGTACAGTTTCGACTTCTGGAAGTCCTCAAAGTTCCTGCTCTCGTGGTATCTCCTCGCCTGCGCACCCGCGCGGTACCTGTCAATGAGTTGCCCGGCGTCTTTCACCTGCAGATAGAGGACAGGCATCGGCGAGAACCACTCCTCAAGCGCCTTTCTGTCAGATGCCGGCGGCTGCTGTCCCCGCAGAAATGCCGCGACCCCTGCCGCGAGAAGCGCAACTGAGCCCCACTGCAACGCCCTGTGTCTCTTCATTCCCATCCCTGTCTGTTGGCGAGGTCTCCTGTGATGACAAGAAGCCCTGCCTGTTCCTTTTTCATCTTCTCGTGGAGGTTGCGGAACTGCGTTTCCCGTTGCCGGGACATCCGGAGTTCCTCCTCTTTGATATCCGGGCACTGTTGCAGGTACTTCTCCGCAACAGCTGCCGCGTGGTATCTGCCAAGCGCTGCTTCAATCTGCGCGAGCGTCCTGAGGAAAGAAGGATCTGCCGCAGATGCAACGCCGCGGTGTTCCGTTGCCGAGGGTTCGGGAACCTGAGTCAGCGGGTCTTCCCAGTATGCAGAAAACCCGGGCGGCAGAAGCGGCTGCGCCACGTGGAGCGCCTGATAGTACTGGAACTCCGGCTGGGCTGCGCTTTCGGCGCGAGCGACAAAGAGCGCAACCAGTTTCTTGCGCACGCCGGTATCGTCCGGATACCACGCAAGGTATCCGAGATATCCCTTCACCGCGTCGTTGATCTTTCCGTCCGCTTCCGCAAACCTGCCCAGGGCCAGGCAGATTTCAGCGTTGTACGCGTGTGCCGCGATGGCGCCGTTCATCTCAGCGTATGCCTCCTGTTTCTGCCCCGCGTGGAAAAACAGTGAGGCGCGCGCAATGACCGAATACGGACTGTCGGATTCCGACGTCCTGGCAAAGAGCGCAGGGAACAGACGCCTCGCTCCTGAGACGGAAACTGTTTCTCCGAGGAGGCATGCTGCCTCGTATCGTACCCTGCGGGACGCCGCCTGCATCATTGAGGAGTCGTTGCTTGGCGCGGAGAGGACCAGACCTGCGAATATGCGCGCCGCCTCTTCCTTTTTCCCCATCTGCGACAGGAGTTGTCCGAGCGCAAGGATGTTGGCATCGTCTGCAGGCGCAATCTTCCTCAGGGACGTTCTGCACGAGAGCGCCTCATCAAGGAGCCCGTGCGTCTCGGCGAGTTCTGCCGCGGAGGAAAATGCTTCTCTATCAAGCGGCCGCGCCTGAACCGACTGCCTGAGGAACGTGGCGCCCTGCTCTTTCCTTCCTGTCTTCAGACAGACCTCCGCGAGGCCGTAGTAGTTGGCAGGGGTCCTCTCGTTCAGCGAAAATAGCCGCCTGCGGTACATCTCTTCAAGGGTCTCAAGGCAGAGGTCCTCCCTGTCGAGGGATTTCCAGAGGAGGGCGACCTGTTCGAACGACTCGGGATTCTTGACGCAGTAGTCGCGCGCAATCTTCTTGCTGTGGGAGACCTCTCCGGTCTTCAGGCACGCGGCGATGCGGTCAAAGACAGCCCACTGAGGCAGTTGTTCATCCTTCCCGAGGGTTCGTTCCACCGAGTCAATCAACTCAAGCGCCTTTCCGTACGCCGAGATGGCAAGGTAGTACGCGGACAGTTTCTTTCGCCACTCGTCTGCCTGTTTCTTGAACCTGCCGATGTCCTCTTTTGGAGAGAGCGCTCCGAGCGCAAAGAGGTAGAAGAACTCTTCCTCTTGAGGCGGAACGAGTTTTTTCTCGATCACATATGAGGCGAGCCAGACGCTGGACGGGTCTTTCCTGCACAGATCTTTCAAGAGCATGATCCACCCGGCGTCGTCGCGGCTGATGCGGTCGGCAAGGGATGAGAGAAGTTCCCGCAACTGGGACGGATTCATCTTTTCCGGATACAGGCGCCCGGCATACTCTTTCAGATGCCTGAACGACTCTTCTTTGAGCCCCTCGTCCCACAGGAGCCGGATATACCTGCAGTGGTCAGCAACTCCCGCCCCTTTGCCCGAGACCATCTTGTCCCACTCCGCGAGGGCAAGGTCTTTTCTTCCCGAAAGGAGGTGCGCCTTGCCGATTCGCTCCCGCACATCGTTGGCGGGTGCGTTCAGCGCTCCCGCAATGGAGTACTCCTCAATCGCCTTCTCGTACTTTCCCGCCTTGAGGTATCTGTCTCCCAGCCATATCCGGCGCCCTGCGTTTAGCGGAGCGCCTTCTATCTCGCCATACAGGTAGTCCTCAGGGTTCCCCTGCCTTTTTTCTCTCTCGACGAACTCACCGTACCGCCGGCAGAAGAGGAACCAGTCATTCCCTATCAGTTCGGTGGCGCGGTCAATCGGCTTGTGTATCTGCTCTGACACAGGTCCTGCGCGCAGTACCCGCCCAAACAGGCGCTCTGTCTCGTCGGGTTCCTGCCGGAAGAAGGAGAGGATGAGAATTTTCTTCGTATCCCTCCACACCTGCCGCAGCCGCGCGCCGGCGCGGTCAATCGTCTCCACTGCGCGAGAGCAGTTTCCCCGACGGATGAGGTAGTTTGCAAGGGCTCCCGCCTGCGTGTTCGGTCTTGCAGTCAGAGAAAGACATCCGTTGTCGAGCGCATAGGACAGGGAGAAGAACCTTCCAATCTCAGGGGATTGTGTGCCCGGGAAATCGCCTTCAAGCAGGATACCGTTGCTGTACGCGTACAGCAGTTCAAGTTCTGCCATCTCCTTGTGTGGTGAATGAACGAGTCGGTCAGGGTCTTCCGGAAGGTACAGGAAAGCGCGAGCAAGTTTTCTGCGGCACTCATATTTTTCCCACGAGTCCCTTGAGGCGCTCTCCTCCTGCCGCAAGAGGGCGCAGGCATCTGCGAACGCCTGTCTGTCCGTGTAGAATGTTGCCAGAGCGTCAACATGATAGTTTCTTTGGTTGACCAGCATCTTGAGCAGAAACTCCTCCGCATTCTTCAGATGCGCTCTCCGCGCAAGGTCAAGAAGGTACTGTTCCTTGCGTCTCTGAATCCACTCCTCCGCGGAGCGGAGGTCCTGCGGACAGCCGAACATCTCAAGTTCGTCCGCCAGCGTTGAGGTCACCGCGTTCTGCAGAACGCGCAGCGAATCGCGTATCGCATCCTTCTGAAAATTGACCTCCCGGCCAAGTTCCCTGCCGTAGATGCCGTTCAGTTCGTCAATCACGCCAAGAAGCGCGTCTGTCTTGCCCGCCCGCACGCCCGCTGCCACAAGCGTCCGCGCCGCGTCGGGAGACAGCGGGTATCTGTACGGGTCTTTCTTCAACAGCGAGAGCGCCGGCGGGATAAACTCGTACGCGCGGCGGTAGTCCCCTGACTCAACGCACAACTGCGCCAGTTTCAGCCAGCCCTCAGGGGTGGACGGTTTTGTCGCCACAATCTCCGCCACCGCCCACTCCGTCTCATTCCGATTGCCTGCCGCGCCTGCCACGCGCGCAATCTCGTACAGGTACCCTGTTGACCGAGTCAGTTTCCAGAGGTTCTTCAGCGACAGAATCGTCTGGTCGTAGTTCTCCGTCCGCAGGTACAGGTCTGCGAGCGCTTGATGGAGTTCTGTCCGCTGGGGTTCGTTCACAATCGCCTTGCGGAGCCACTCCTGCGCGGCTGAAAGGTTGCCGGACATCTCGCACAGCCGCGCCATCACCACCTGAAACCTGTAGTCCTTGAAAGATGTCTCCGCTGTCCGGCTGTAGTACGACAGAAGCACGGGCAAGAGGTCGTGCTCCCTCGCCAAAGTGAACGCCGCGCTCAGTTTTTCCTCGTTGAGAGGGTCCCTGTTGACAATCTCAATGTGCTGGTCAAGCGCCTCGCGGAACATACCTCTGTCACAGTATTTGTCAATGAGTTGCCTGCGCAGGTCAGCGACCGCCTCGCGTTTCTCGTCGCTGGTGAGCGAGGCGTCTGCCTGCACGGACTGTATCGCCTGCCGGTAGAGTTCCACCACCGCGGAAAAGTCGCCCTGCGCCCACCGCAGGGAGGCGAGCGTGTCAAAGTAGCCGGTCGCGGAAGGATGCCTTCTCAGCAGGTCTTCAAGAATCGCCGCAGCCTCGGCGTACTTGCCACGAGACACAAGCGTTGCGGCAAGCTCGTGCAGGGCGCTGTCTCTTGCCTCGCCTTTCGAGGAGGCGACGGTTTCCCTCAGGCACCAGAGCACCCGCTCGGCATCTCCTCTGCGTTCGTAGTAGTTCTTGGCGAATGAAAGAATGGAGCAGTACTCTTCTTCGCCCCGGTATTTGTCAATCATCCTGCTGACGGTGGCATCGGCCATCTTCCAGTTCTTCTGTTCTTCGTAGAATGTGGCAAGGCGCCTGAGGTACGTACTGTCTTCCCGGGAGACGACCGCCATCCGCTCAAGGACGCGGGCGATGTGTTCTCTGTCTGCTGCGTTGGCAAAGAACCTGTACAGGCGGTCAAGATACTCCAGGTTTGTGAACTGGCTGATTGCCGAGGCGTACAGCCGTGCCTCTTCCTGCCGTTTGCCGAGGACATCAAGGTACTGCCCGAAGGCGAGCGTGTACTCCTGGCGGTGGGTTCCCCTCAGTCCGGAGGCAAAGGCGCGCTCGACGACCTTGCCGAGGTTCTTTTTCCTTGTCAGGTAGACCAGGCGGCTGCGGACTCCGGCGTTGCCGAACGGGTCTTCCGCGAACACCCTCGCATACTCGCTCACCGCCTCAGGCAGGTTGCCGAGACCTTCAAGGAGGATTCCCATCTCCTTTGCGAAGAGGTCATCCTTGCCGAACTGCCTGCGCGCCCGCTGAATGGTTGCGACCGCTTTTTCGTACTGGTAGTAGTCCCAGTAGACCGTCGCAAGTTCCCTGTGCAGCTCTCTGTCCTGCGGTCGTATCTTCACAATCTCTTCCCAGAGGGAACCCGCCTTCTCGTACTTCCCTGCGTCCGCCCATATCTCGCCTGCTGTTATCCACAGGTCTTTCCGGGCAGGCAGGAGGCGCGCAAGTCGCTCATATCTTTCTCCTGCCTCGTCTGTTCTGCCCAGCGAGCGGCTCAGCGCCGCGCACTGCCTCTGGAGCACCTCGTCGCCGGGGTAGGCGTCCGCAAGTTCCTGCGCACAGCCGAGCGCCTCTTCAAAATGTCCGAGCCATTCCCATCCATCGGCAAGGAACCTGAGATACGCAACGGTTCGCCTGTTGGCGCACCGTTCCAGTTCAGCGCGCAGTCCGTCTTTGAACATCAGGTATGTCAAAAGAAACCTGCCGATGTGTTCATCCAGCCAGTAGCACTCCTTTGTCAGCGTGACCAGCGGCTGTTCGTACGCTGGTCTCTTTCCCCATTCGTAGAGGGAGTGGTACAGGTCGAGGAGAGAGACGGCAAAGTGCTTGTTCAACGGGAATCTGTCGTGGGCATACCGCATCATCTCCAGAAGGAAGCCGGAAGAGTCCCACCTGCCAGGCAGCCGCGGCATCTCCCTGAGATACGCTTCGAGTTCCTCGCAGTTGAGCGTATCGCGTATCTGTCTTGTCAGCGCTTGAAACTGCGCGTCTCCCCTGCGGATGAGATACCACCTCGCGATGCGATTTATCCACTTGGGACCCCTGAAGTGGCTGAGCGCCTCCTGATACAGTTTCAACTGTTCCGCGTACAGGTCGTGGCCGGTGAGAAAGGCGAGAAGTTTCTCGTACAACTCCTCGTTGTCAGGGTGTTTGGCTATCTCGTTCCAGTACAAACCCATCGCGCGCAGGTACTCCTTCTGCGCAGTGAGGGATGAGACAAACGCGTCAAGATACGAGGAGTAGTAGGCGGAAAGCGCCTCGCTGCCAGCGCAGAGGTCAAGGATGGTCTGGTATGTTTCCCACGCCTTCTCGTACTCTTCTTTGCCCTCATACGCATCGGCGACCCTGCGCCTGACCTCCAGCGCTTTCTCGTCGCAGGGGAAGGACGCGAGGTAGTCCTGTGCCCAGGCGATGGCGTGGTCAAAGTCGCGGTAGGCAAAGGCGGTCTCGATGACCTCGCTGAAGATGTCCGGCAAGAGGGCTGATTTCGGGAATCTCTTCCTGAACTCAAGGAACAAATCGTAGGCAATCCCGCGGCTGGCATAGATGGTGGTCACCTGCTCCAGTTCCCTCAGTTTCTGCCTGAGCCCCGTGTCGTTCAGGAGCAGGGAGAGAACCGCTCCGGCGAATCCCGGGCTGACATCGAAAAAGTCCTTCCGGAACAGGTCTGAGAGGCGGTCTGCCCCGAACTGTGTGGAATCAGTTGCGCGCAGCACGAGATAGAAAAGCCGGGAAAGGTTCTCTTCTGTCGGATTCCTGAGGAAGAGCGTGTAAATGACGCGACAGGCGTCTGCTGTCCTCTGTCCGCTCAGGTAGAGGACGCCCAGTTTTTCAAGGCAGACGTCATCGTCAAGCGCCTTCGGATTGTCTGCGACCCACCGGTCAACCGCTTCATCCGCTTCCTTGTGCCTGCCGTAGTACCTCGTCAGGAAATACCGCGCGACAGTGTCGTCAATCGTCGGCGCCCTCTTTGCGAGGAGCGCCTTCCGGTAACCGCTCAGCGCGCCGAGCGACTGGAGGAGGTCAAAGTATGCGCAGAAGAGATTCTCGTCCGGCCTGTCCCTCAGCAACCGTTCATACGCGGCAACCGCTCTGTCCTTCATCCCGAGCGCGAGGTAGACGGCGCTTCTCCTCTGCGCCGCGATGACAAACTGGTCGGGGAACAGTCTCTCAAACACGTCGAGTTCTCTCAGCGCCTCCCTGTATCTCTTCTTCTCGATGAGGAAGGCGATGTAGTCATCCCGGTAGGCGGGATTTCTGGGGAAGAAAGAGATGAGTTTCTGATACGCGGCAAGAATCGCACTGTCCCTGCCGTGGTCTGTCGCGATGGAGACAATCTGCCGGTAGACATCAACCGCGCCTGCGTCGTTGTGGACCCGGGTTGTTGCCCCCTGGAACAGTCGTGCCGGTTTCGCGGCCGAAAAGGCGCGGCCGGGGCTGGCAACAGTCTGCCCTTCCTCTTCCGGCTCTCCTTCCTCCATCCCCCCTTCTTCTGCTTCTGCCTTCTCTGTGTCCCGGTAAATCTTCGTCCGTCTCTGCTCTGAAAACACATCTATCTTCGGGCTCTTCTCCGCACTCTCAAAGAGCACCTCTATCTGCCTGTCTATCTCGAGCCGGTCGCCGTAGTAGTCGGCAAGGACTGCCAGCGCGGCAGGAGTCCGTCCCTGTATGCGGCAGTACTCCACAAGCATCTTCTCGGCGTCGGAGAACCTTCCCAGAGCCCGGTACGCCTCGGCGCTTTTTCTCGCCGCCTCGCCCGCCCACTGGGGGTCTTTGAGGAGCGGGGCAAGGAGCCCAATCTGCGTCTCGGGGGGAACCGGCACAAAGGTCTTGACTCCGAGAAACTCCTCCTCATTCCAGCAGCACCTCTCCACGGGAGTGAGTTTCCTTGTTCCGGGCGACGCCGCGCCGAACAGGGATACCGTCCGTCCGGCGACCTCCTCTTCCGAACTCAACGTGACGGGCGGCTGTCCCTGGGGGGAAAGCGGCGGAAGCAGGGCGCACAGCGCGAGAAGTATCGCAAGGCGAACCGTCTGCCTCATAGTCCTCTTACCTCAACCGGCACGCTGACCAGCGTGCAGTTGTGCGCGAAATCCTCTGCCGTCACCTGAATCTCGTACCTTCCGGAAGGCAGCCCCGGCGGAATGCGTAGAGTGCCGACAGACGCCTTTCGTCCGCTGTCGTAGTTCAGGTTCACGGCGGCAGAACCCGCAATCCGGGCGCGGATAGAGCGGGTGTCGCTATCCGCGTAGGCGACAAGTTCAATCTCCTGTCCGGGTTTCACCCTGCCTGAGCCGGCGAAGACACGCACCGATGGAGGTCTGCTGTCTATGACGAAACTCTTCTTGTCCTCCATCACCCTGCCGTGCGCATCTGTCAGGATGAGGGTGCACTCATAGGCGCCGTCTCTCATCCCGGCAGGAGCAAGGAACCTGGTTTCCCACACCCCCTGCGAATCATCGTACGCGAGCGGCTTGATGAGTCCGAACGGGAAGACCGCAACAACTCTGATGATGTCAGGACTTGCCTTCACGCGGAGAATCGGGTCTCCGGGCTTCATTGTGCGCGGCCTGAGCAGCGCGCGCGGCGCCGCAAGAAAGGCGGTGTACGGCGTGACAAAGTTGTACTGCTTGGAGAGGGAGATAACCTCCTCAATCCACTCTTCCCGCTCGCCTTCCGTCCGGATGAGGCGGAGAAGGTCGTCCACTCGCGCCTTTGCCCACACCCGTGGCACATCAGGGTGAGAGGTGTCTTTTGCCGGCAGAAAGAAGGTGTCCGAGAAAATGGTCTTCTTCCCTGCGTGAGAAAACGCGAATGTTGCCTTTGCCTTCTCCTGCGGTTTCGTATACCTGCCCACGAAGTGGATGGACGACCTGTCAAAGAACTTCTGGGGACCCGCAGGATAGACCCTGTTGACCGCGGCGTCCAGAGAGAAGAGCGCACCGGTCAACACGGCATCGCTCATCCTCTCCAGAAACGCGCTCAACTTGTAGGAAATGTCCTCAGTATCCCTCGCCCAGAAAAACGCAGAGTCCGTCCCTTGCGCAATCTGTGCGAGGAGAGGGGCGTTGGCGTCGTCGCCAACCCCGAAGATGTGCAACGGGATGCCCGCGCCTCGCGCCGCGGAGACCACCTGCTCCAGGATCCTGCCGTACGAGACCTCTCTTGCGGTCGGGTGTCCATCGGTAATCGCTACCACGGCGCACGCGCCTTCTCCGGCATATCGGGCAGCCGTCTCAATGCCGGCGCGAAACGCGGCGAGAAGGTCTGTTCCTCCCGCCTGATACTGTGTGCCGAGCCATGCCAGCGCCTCATCCGCCCGCGCGGCGGGGGCGGCGGCGCGGTCAGCAGGAAATGCGTTGAGGCGGTCAGAGAAGGTGAGCAGGAGGAATCTATCCTTCGGCCCCAGCGCGTGGAGGAATCCGTCGAGGAACTCCCATGCTCGGTCGAGTTTCTCCCACCTCATCGAGAGGGAGAGGTCACACAGGACGACGACGGTTTTCCCGGGCCGTTCGTGTTCCGGAGTCGCCGCCGTCAGGTTTGTGTACGCTTTTGCGAGGAAGTAGCCGTCGGTGTCAGGCACCGGTCTCCCCTTCGAGAAGAGAGGCACGATGCGGTGCGCCCTGTCGGGGTCGCGGTAGGAAAGGAACGACAGGTGGCAGACGGGCACATCGTACCGCCATGTCACCGAAACATCCTGGTCAAGGGAGAACTCCTTTGCCGAGAAACTCCCCCTGATGCAGGTCGGCGTCTCTGTGTTCAGTTTCAGCGGGATGGACGGAGTGCGCACCGCACACCGGGAGACGGGAAGTTGACTGCGCAGGATGAACTCAAGGGTGAAGAATCCCGCCTTTTGAACCCTGTACCTCTCCGGCTTCAGTCCGAGGAGATAGTGTGAGACCAGTCCCGTGACCGGCAGTTCCTCGGTGTACTGAATCTCTATCCGCTTCGTTCCCAGCGCGGGAATGGGAAAGACCTTTGCCGAAAAGACATTCCTGCGCTCCTCTTCCGCCTGCCGCAGAAGTCCAGGGTCTCTCCTGCGGGAGACAATCTGTTCGTACAGTTGCTCCGCGCGCTTCTTTTCAAGCACGACCCCGGGCAGGCGCACGCCATCTTCCCAGATGGCGAACTGGCTGATGGCGGCCGACTCAGGGATGAAGAACTCATAGGTTCCTTCAAGGTCGCCGTGCGTGCGGTTGCGGAAGAGCTGCCGGAGAGACGTCCTGCTGAACCCTTCGTCAATCTCAATCTTCACATCCATCTCTTCCAGGGTGAGGTAAGGTTGCGGTTGCGCACTACCCGAGGGGATGAGCACGCCGGTATCCGCCCTGAGAAGGAAGGCGCAGGAGAAAAAAAGCGCAGCGACTACCGCAGCGTGTCGTCGAGCGCGTCGAGAGACACCCGCAGCATTCCGCATTCGGTCCCGCAGTAGAGGTACCCGCTGTCCTCGCAGAATGCCGTCACATTCCGCGAGGGCAGGCGCCTGACTAAGTATACCGCTGTTCCGCTTTCTCTGTCAACGGCGCAGATGCCGCGTCCGAGAGTGCCGGCGAGGATTCTGTCGCGGAACGCAAAGAGCGCGTTCACATTGACTTCAAAGGCGCACGCCTCCTCGAAACGCTTCCATTGGGCGGGCGGCGAAAACCGATACAGACCTCCGCCGTATGTCCCGACCCAGAGGGAGTCGCCCGCAGGCAGAAGGGCGGTAATCCAGTGTGCCTTCAACGGAGAGTTTGCCGTCGTGAATGTCTCCTTGACCCTGCCGTCGGAGATGACGGAAAGCCCCGCGAGGGTGCCGGCATACACCGCGCCCTTGAATGCCGCGCACGCGTACACCCTGTTGCTGGCAAGTCCCTGAAACCGGCTGAGGTTTCGCGTGGCCCCCGCGCGAATCCACGAGAGTCCGCCGTCCGCAATCGCGCAGAAAAGGTCGTCCCCTTCCTGCCAGATGCCGCTGACATTGTCTCCGGCAAGCCCGTCCTGCGAGGTCATCTCGTACTGTCTGCCGTTTTGCGGGATGAACACAAGCCCTTTGCTTGTGCCTGCCAGAAGCGTGCCGTCCCGCGAGTCGTAGGAGAGGCAGTTGACCTCGCGGCATCTGTCGTTCACGATGTGTCTGCGCACCTTTCCACCTTCCCACACAAGGATGCCGTCTTCAAACGTGCCGACATACAGTGTGCCGTGCCCGTCGGTCGCCAGGGAGGTGACAAACGGCGCAGGGAGGTCTCCGGCGTCAGGAAGGCGTTTCATCCCCGCCGGCGTGGTCGCATACGCGCCGTCTCCGGTCAGCACAAAGGTTACCCTGCCGCAAGTGCGGATTCTGTTGACCCGCGCGTCCGCAGGCAGGAGCGATTCGCTGCGCCGTTGCCCGATGAACAGCCCTTCTCCAAGCGTGCCGACCCACGTCTCATTTCCGACGGGGGCAACGGAGAGGCAGACCTTTCCCTCGAGGACAGGCACACAACGCCACCCCGGTCTGATGAGGAACGCGCCAAGCGGCGTCGCGGCAAGGAATCCGTCATCCGCGGGAGCAAGTCCCAGCACCGTCTGCGAGGGCAGTCCTCTTCCGCCAGAGATCTGTTCAACCTGCTTCCCGCGGAGGAGAAAGACCCCGCTGTCAAAGGTCCCTGCCGCAACGGCATCCCTTGTCGCGGCGAGAGAGCGCACCTTCAGCCCCGCCAGCTCCCGGATGGGCAAGACGCGGCTGCCGTCGAACCTGTAGACTCCGTCGCCGAAGGTCCCTGCGTAGAGGGCGTCGGCAGACGCGGCAAGGCAGGTAATCTGGTTTGCCTGCGGACGCTTTGCTGAGAAGAGCGTGAGTTTTCCGCCGGAAAAGGCGGCAAGCCCCTGTTCCGCGCACCCGATGAAAAGGGCGTCTCTGAACACCTCAAGGCAGGTAACCTTGTTCTCCGGAAGTCCTTCGAGGGTGGTCAGCCGTCCGGACGGCTGGAAATTTTCGTCGTAGATGACTATCCCGCCCGACTCGCTTGCCACATAGTACCTTCCTTCGAAGTACGCCGCGTCAACGGCAGATGCGCTGCACACAAACGTCTCCCAGCCAGCAGGCGGCGGACAGACCGTCGCCGATCCGGACACATCCATCCGTGAGGAGGGTGCGCGCGAGAGAAACAAGAGCACCCGCTGGACCTTCAGGTGCGCGACGAAGAACAATCCGGCGCCAGCAAGGATGACCACGGCAGCCGCGAGCGCGGCGGTTTGTTTCCTCCTCATTGCCGTATTGTAGCACAGGCAGGACTCTGTCCGCGCGCGTGTTTCACGGCGGCGTCAGCCCTGCTGGCGTGGCAGGCAGACACCGAGGGATGACAGCCCGTAGACGAGGGCGATGGCGGCGCCGCCGAGGAAGACGTACCGGTATCCCCACATCTGCCAGATGACGCCTCCTGCGAGGGCAATGGAGATGGAGAAAAAGTGGTCTATGGTGGTTCCCATCGCAAGGGTTGGTGCCACATGGTCGGGATGGACGGCTGTCTTTTTCAGGTAGGTTGCGCGCGCCATCCCGAATGAGAACATCAGGAGGTCTGCCACAAAGCAGGCCTCGGTAACCAGAAGGGCGGTCCGGGATGAGAAAAGCGCTTCCGCAAACCCGTAGGCAAGGCAGATTCCGACGAGGATGAACCCCTCTGCCGCAAGCATCGCCCGTTCCCCGAACCTGTCAATCGCTCTGCCGATCAGCGGCTGAAAGAGGATGCCTGCCGCTGCGGCGATGGTCATCAGAACGGCTATCACCTGAGTGGGCTGCGCGAACACGCTGACCAGCACCCACGGCGCAAAGGTCAGGAAGATCTGCTTGCGCGTGCCAAAAAGAACCGAGAGCCAGTAGTAGAGGAGGTAGGGCCGGTACAGCCGCAGATGGATGTGCGCGGGGTGGGTTCTCCCCGTCTTCATCAGGGAAAAGACGACCGCCGCGCAGGCGAACCCCGCGCAGGAAAGGACAAATGTCTGAGTGAAGTTCATCCCGAGAAACCGGAATCCGGCGAACACAAGACCGCTGCCGATGATACCGGCAAAGGTGCGCAGTCCGTTTACCTGACCGAGGCGCCTGCCTGCGTCAGCGTCGCGCGCCAGTTCCATGCTGATGGTTGACTGCAGGGGAATCAACAGGTGAACTCCGAGGCTGTACAGGAACAGCCACGCGAGCATCACCCGGTATGTCGGCGTCGCAAATGCGATGAGGAAGAGGCCGAGACAGGAAAACAGCGCCGAGACGACGGCGAGCCGCCGGGTGCAGAGGAAGAAGAGCACGGCGGACACAAACGCCACGAGAAACCCGGGGAGTTCTCTGGGCAGTTCAAGGAGCGTGCGCTGGATGCTGGAGAGTCCGAAGGTGTCGTTGAGGTAGTTGTTGAAGACCGCTTCCATCATACTCTGCGAGAAACCGACGAGCGCAACCGCGGCGACAAACAGCCGCAGTTGCCTGCCCATGCTGCCGAACCGGGCGCCAAGCTGTGGTATCACCTTTGCCCTTTGAAAAGAAGCGCAGAGGGACGCATATGGTAGCATATTGGCAATGCGTGCCCCCATTGTGTGCGCGTGTCTCTTCTTCGCAGGAGGAACTATGGCGGCAGCCCAGTCCCCTGTCTCCCGGTATGTGCCGTGGGTGCTTCCGTGGGACGATGCGGCGGCATCTTCTCTCAGCGTGCCTGCGTGGCTTGAGAGACCGTGGCTGAAGGATGGAAAGATTGTCCGCCTGACTGTCGGTCCAGACGGCCATCTTTCGGCTGACGGCAGGCGCGCGCGCCTGTTCGGCGTCAACCTCTGCTTCGGCGCGTGTTTCCCGGAAAAGGTGGACTCGGAAAAGATTGCGTCGCGGATGGCGAAGTTCGGCATCAACTGCGTCAGGTTCCACCATATGGACAACCGCCGGTTTCCAGACGGCATCCTCGACCCTGCCTTTCCTGACTCCCGTCACCTGTCTCCAGAGGCGCTTGACCGGCTTGACTACCTCATCTTCTGCCTGACACAGCACGGCATCTACGCGAATATCAACCTCCTCGTCTCCCGGAAGTTCACATCCCGCGACGGGCTTCCCGCGTCAATAGACGGACTTGACTGGAAGGACAGCCACATTCCTGGCTTTTTCCTTCCAGAGCACCTCTCCCTGCAGAAGGAGTACGCGCGCGAACTGCTGACGCACCGCAACCCGTACACAGGGCTGACATTTGCCGAGGACCCTGCGGTTGCCATCGTGGAGATCAACAACGAGAACGGACTTCTGTGTGCGTGGTACTCGGGAGGACTTGACAGAGTGCCCGAAGAACTGAAAAGACCCCTTGCCGACAGGTGGAACCGCTGGCTGATGCAGAGGTACCGCGACACCGCCGGTCTTGAAAAGGCGTGGAAGACACTCAGCGCGTCGGCAGGCGAGGAACTTCTGAAAAACGGGAACTTCGCGGACGGACAGCAGTCGTGGACGTTTGAGCGGCACTCAGGAGCAGAGGCGTCTTTTTCTGCGTCGGGAGGAATCGCGACGGTTCAGGTGACAAAGCCCGGCACGGCGTCGTGGCACGTGCAGATGACACAGCGCGGGATAGCGGTGCAGGCAGGCGCACCCTACACGCTCTCATTCGTGGCGCGCGCGGACAGGGAACAGACAATCACCGTTTTGCTGAGCCAGGCGCGCGCGCCGTGGAGGAACCTCGGGTTCAGCGAGACAGTGGCGGTCGGCCCGACGCCGAAAAGATTCACCTTCGTGTTCGCCCCTTCCGAGTCAGAAGTGGAAAGCAGGCTCGTATTTTCCGGTATGGGGACACAGCAGGCGTCATACTCGTTTTCGTCCGTCTCTCTTGCGTCCGGAGGCAGGATAGGGCTCGGAGAGCAAGAACGCGTGGAAGACCGTTCGGTCGCTTTGTTTTCGCGAGGTGCGCGGGGCAGAACGCAGGAGGCGGTTTCTGACTGGATGGAGTTCCTCGCAGAGGTAGAGGACACATACTGGGCACAGATGTACCGGTTTCTGAAGGAGGACCTCGGCGTCAAAGGGCTTGTCGTGGGCACCGCGGCGGCGTTTAGCACAGTAAGCGCAATGGCAAAACTTGACGCTGTGGACACCCACTCCTACTGGCAGCACCCCTCTTTTCCCGGCAGGCCGTGGGACCCTGTTGTCTGGAATGTCGGAAACAAGACGATGGTGAACGAAAACGGCGGCACTCTTCCTGGCATCTTCTTCCGACGGGCAGCGGGCAAGCCGCATCTGTGCACCGAGTATAACCATCCTGCGCCGAACACGTTCTCCGCAGAGGCGTTTCTCCTTCTTGCGGCGTACGCGGCTTTGCAGGACACCGACGGCATCTTTGCCTTCACCTACAGCCACCGGACAAGCGCGTGGGACCAGAGGAAGATACCGAACTTTTTCGACATAGACCAGCACCCCGGAAAGATGGCTACCTTCCCTGCAGCTGCCGCGCTGTTTCTGCGGGCGGATGTGTCGCCTGCAAGGGAAGAACTGCGCATCTCCCTCGCGCGCAGGGAAGAACTTGACGCGCGGTACGGGAAGGGCAGAGGGCAGATATCTGCTCTGACAAAGGGTGTGCCGCCGGAGATCTGCCTCGTCCACAGGGTTGCCCTGGAGATTGACGGGAAGCCGGCGCAGACGGGAGAGATTCCGGCGGTGTCTTCACGCGAAATAGTGAGCGACACCGGACAACTTCGCTGGACAAAGGATGAGAAAGGCAGAGGTATGGTGACCTGCTTTTCGCCGCGCTCACGGATGGTGGTCGGCTACTGCGGGGGGAAAACGGTTGACCTCGGCGGGATACGCTGCTCGGTCGGCTCCACAATGCAGGACGGATGGGTGGTGATTGCGCTTACCTGTCTTGAAGGTGCCTTTGACCGCGGGCGGTTGCTCATCACCTGCCTTGGCTCCTGCGAGAATACGGAGATGGGATGGAAGAACCCGGAAAGAACGACCGTTGGAAAGGACTGGGGAAAGCCGCCGTCTCTCGTAGAAGCGGTTGCCGTGGGGATGACCGTGCCGTCCGCAGGGGCTCGTGTGTGGGCTCTCGACGAGAAAGGTCAGAGGAAAGGCGAACTCACTGTGAGTCGCGCAGGCACCGGTTCGTCGTTCACCCTCTCGCCTGAGTGGAACACGGTCTGGTACGAGGTTGAACTTCCCTGACTCCCCGGTCTCAAGTTTACTGTGAGAGGAGGGGTGACTGTCCGGGTTCTGTCCGCGCCACGCCTGAAGGCGGATTGTAGAGGTTGAGCCGCTTGAGCTCGGCGACCGCCTTCCCCTGAAGGACCTTCAGAGCGGTGAGGAACTGTTCGTGGTCTCTCTCCCGCGTCTCCGCAAGCCAGCGAACCTCTGTGTCATTCAGCACTGCGATGGGGTATGTGTTCGTCAGCCGTTCAATCTGAATCTTCCCTGCGGGCTGCTGTTGAAGCACGCGCACCCTGTCAAACTCAAACGGCTTGTCAGTGAGGTATCCGTAGAGTACCGAGGGCGTGTCATATGCCGCGCGTTCTCCCGCAGGGTTGGGCTCAGTGTAGGCGAGGACGCAGTAGTAGCGCCCCCTTTATCTTTGCGAGAATCTCGTTCCTTTCCCTGAGGTACTCCTCTGGCACAGAGTCATTGAGCGACTGGTTCATTGCCTCAAGTTGCGAAATCCTGTTGCGCGCCGCCTCCATCCGGCTGGCGGTTTCGGCAAGTTTGTTCTCAATCTTCTGTTTTTCCGCCGCCTCGTCGAACGGTCCCTCGGCAAGAAGGGCGCGGGCAGACAGGGTCCTCAGTTCTGTCTGAAGGTTCATCTGCTGGTTTTCGAGTGCGGCAATCTCCTGGTTTGCTTTCTCGATGAGGTCTGCGATTCTGGTAAGTTGCTGGGTGAGTCGCGCGTTGAGACGGTCAATCTCCTGCCGCACCGTTTCAGGACAGACGAGGTCGTCAATCTTGTCCGGACGGACGACTTCCCACGAACACGCGGTCTGCGAAAGGAGGAGTGCGCCGAGGAACACCCATACCACTCTCATCCTGCCCTCCCTGTCAATCCATTCTACCACCCCCGCAGCCGCCCTGCAACAGTTTTTCGCCGTGCGGTATCTGCGCCTGAGCAGGCACAGTGGCGGGAAGCGGAAAGAAGAGGTAAAATAGTCATCTGCGCAAGCCCCTGTAGCTCAGAAGGACAGAGCAGCGGTTTCCTAAAGCGAAAAAGGCAGTTTTCGTAAGTCCCTGAAATTGCTCGCAAACCATTGACTCTCAAGGGTTTCCGTCACTCTGCTGACTCAGTCTGAATCAGTCCAAATCATGCTGTTTTAGACACCGGGTGGACACTATTTGGACACCAGGGAGGATGTTGAGAATCCCCTTATTTTCCCCGGCTGTGGTTATCAAGTAAGCCTATAGGAAAACCATTATCAGAAATCAGCGCTGACCTGAGGAAGTGCCGAGAAATCTTTCTCTCACGCTGTTCTCAACGATGCGCCAGACATCCCTCTCCTGCTTGCTGAATGCTCTATTCAAGGCGTGCGCCTCTTCAAGGCGACCGGCTTTATTCAATTCACTGTAACGAACGGGAGTTTCCCTGGGATCAAGCTTGATGAGTTCAAGTATCTGCTTTGGGCATGCATCGGGAAGGATGTAGCAGGTTATCGGTTCCACTCCGAGCTCGAATCCTGCTTTGTTTATGTACCACCCGAATTGCTGTTTGAATTTGCTCCCGTACATGGCGTGGCAATAGAGATAGGACGGGGTTGCCCGTTGGCACTCATGGCAAAGCCGGTTCTTGAACTCGAGGTAATCCATCACCTGGTCTTCCTTGTATTTGTACAGCACCTGAAGTTTCATCAACGATTCCACAAGGGAAATCGGGAAGTGCATGGAATCGAGGATGAATGCCCTCGTCGGGTAGCGGTTCAGCAGACGAGGTCTTGCCAGGCGAAACCGGATGTAGTTTCTGATGGCCTCTTTCGCGCAGGAACAGAGAAAGACAGGATCGCTCTCCTTGGACTGAAAGCCGAAGAAAGCCCCGTAGAAGCCGGGGTATAGAACCCTGGGAAGAGGAAGGTCTTCCAGGGCGACGATGCCGTCGGTGGATGCAATCTCCTTGTGACCGGCCTGTTCTTTCATATCTCGAGCACTTCTCCGTCCTTCAGGATCATGACATTCTCGAAGAGTGCCGGATAGGTGTCTCCTCCGAATGTGTGGATAGGCACCAATCTCGCTGGCTTGAGGGCCGCGGCGAATTCGCGCAGGTACTCTAATCCGGCGTGCCCTCCGGTATGGACCGACTCGAGCACAAGACCCTTCTCGCGGCAGAACCCCCTGAAGCGTTCGGTCAGATACCCCTCCCACATGGAGTAGAGTATCCTGGCGCCCCTGATGCCCGTGACTCTTTTCAGAAGCAAGGGGAAGACGGAATTATCCCTTGCCAGCATGAGAATTCGGTCCTTCTTCTCGTCTATTTCGTCCAGCTTGATCTTGCGCTCATTGTACCGGTAGAGCAGTTCCTTCTGACCGGCTTCAGCCAGGGCATCGGCGTGACGCTTCAGAAACTTGATCCGTATGTTCTTCCAGTCAGATCGCGGAATCCCTCTGGATATCGCATTCAACTTGTCCAGGATAAGAGCGGTGTACAGGTCTATGGCCAGGATTGAATCCGTCTTCAGGCAGGCCCGGTAAGCGGAGACAAGCCGGTCGATATTCTGCGATGATGTGAAGAGGAAGGTGATCGTTTTGCTCTCCGCAAGGATCTCTGTGATTCTCTTTTCGACTTCCTCTTCGTTCTTGTAGACCTGATTACCCCGACCCAACATGGTGCCTTCCATCAGGAGACAATCGATATTCTTCAACGGGTGGTCAATCATGCGCCGGAAGAGAACGCTTTTCCGACCGTGCCCCCGAAAATCGCCAGAATAGAAAACTCGCCTGCCATCTGCCTCAATCAAGAACGCTCGAGCATCAAAGGCCGAATGGTCCACCAAGTAAGGGGTTATCTTGAAATCTCCAAAGGTTATGGGTTTACGGGGCTCCGCCGGCCGGGTGGTCCAGTCCCTGGTCTTTCTCCGTACAAACAGGTCGGTTATCTCAACCAATTCGCGGGCGCCGCGGCTCAAGTAGACCGGTATCTCGGGGTCGGCGTAATCCAAGAGGCCGTAATGGTCCATGTGGGCATGCGATATCAGGATGGCATCGATTGAACGACGCGTGCCCCGGTACAAGCCTTCAATCGATGGCAGGATACCAAGTTCCTGGAGTTGAGCAACCGACTTTCCCTGCATGACCCGCGAATCGAATCTCTCTCTTTCCCGATCCACCAGCGGCATCCCGAAATCCACCAGGATCCTCGAGTTGTCGGTTCTCAACTCAACGCAATTTCCCCCTATCTCCCGCGCACCACGATGAATGATTAGTTTCATATCCGGTTCTTGATGAAACGGACGGCTATCTCGGGATAGCTATTCTGCAGTTGCCGGATGCTTTCCCGGGCAATCCCGGAGTATCCACTGACCACTACCAATCCTTCAACTTTCCGGTCGATCTCTATCTCATCCCAGCGCTGGGGTTCCAGTATCTTCAATAACTTCATCTGACGGTAAGTTTCCCGGTAAGAACAGGCCCATTCTTCGATGTGAGATTCAATGTGATGGATGTAACCGTTCAATTGCTTGCCTACCGCGCCGGCAAGCTCCCTGTTGTTTCCCAATTTCACCTCGATCACTACAAAGGAGAAGTGGTTGCCTTGCGTCCGCTTCAAGGCCAGCAGGTCGATTCTGCTGTTCATGCCCGGCTCGGTTACCTGGCGATCAATTAGTATCAGATCGTCCCGATCTACATTGTCGGTTATGAGCAATTGCTCAAAGACGATTTCTTCCCCGTAGTTCACCTTCTTGATGTTCCTGAGTAGCGCGTCAAGGTTCTTCTTCTTGAACAATGGGCGCAGAAACCTATTTCTAACCCTGATTCGACAGTGACTTCCAGCATCTGTGCACGTGAAACGCGGATCGTCCCTGAAGATTTCACGGCTGAATTTCCTGTGAATCACCACGTCATAGCATCCATCTTTCACCGGCGTGACTTTAGCCAGGCTGTTGCCTCGGTAGTAAAGGTTGAAGTAATTGTCACGGAGCCGTAGATCCAGTTCTCCACGGTAATCGCTGATCTTCTTGACTAGGAAAGCAAAATCAGCGCATACCCGTTCGAGGTTTTCAGCGCTGAAGTATCGGTTCATAGTCTTCGAATGATTCTTAGGGGTAGAGTCTATGTTGGCACATCAAATGCCAGCACAGTCAGCATCATCTCCCGGTTGGAATCGTCACGATGAGCAAATACATAGCGGAGTATTGTCTCCGACTGCCCTGCAAGTGACCGTTTGTGGTTCGGATGGGTCTCAACTGTCTTGTGAATCGTATCGAGCACGCTGGAGAAGTTCTTGTTGCCGGGTTCAATGAGTAAGTATTCAGTAAACCACGTCTCGCCTATTCGAGAACTCTTCTTCACACTGTGCGAACAAGGTTGAGGTTCACTGATTAATTTTCAAGTTGAATTTTGCTTAAGACTCTATCCCATTCCTTCCCAAATTGTCAAATTTAATTCTTACCTTGATTATACCCCCCCCACTTTTGTCAAGTGTTTCGCAATTCCTTGATAGAAGCGGGTTTCAGGCATTTTGAAAAAACAAAGCATTTGTTGACAACGGTTGTTTTTCCGGGAATAATGTATATATCTAAACATAGATACATTAAAAGGAGGATGAAATGACAGAAAGAAAAACAGAGAAATTGAATAGGGAAAAACAAGAAGTGATAAAAGAATTGCCGCCTCTGGATAAACTTATGCGTGGCACCTTTATTGAATCTTATCTGGAGTGCATACGAGCCGGCTGTAAATGCCATAAGGCAAAGAAGTACCGACATGGACCGTACTACAGGGTTTCTTATGGGAAAGATGGCAGGATGCATCATGTGTATGTGCCGGTAAAGATGAAAGAGGAAGTTAAAGGCTGGACGGATAACTATAACAAACTCTGGGAAGCGATAGAAAAAATATCAGCGCTTAACGTAAAGATATTGAGATTACATAATGGACGGAAGAAATAGTGTAGCGTTTGCCGAGAGAGCGGAAGAACGACAGACAGGCTATGAGGCACTGCTGGAGGAGAATGCGTATTTGAGGGAAGAGAATAAAAGACTGCATAGCGATAATGAGCAGTTGCGTGAAATCTTCCGTATTGCGACCGTTGAATTTGAAAAGAAAAACAGGGAGAAGGAATCTTCAGGCGCAGAACTTGAAAAAGCGTACGCTGTAATAAAGGCGCTTACGGAAGAAAACGCGGAGTTGAAGGCAAGACTGGAAACTGAAGAAGGCAAGGTAAAACTTCTGAACAAACTGGCGTTCGGGAAGAGAAGCGAGAAACAACAGCAGGATGAATCCGGCAGTCAAAGACAGCATAAAAGACGGGGTGCGGTTACCGGACACAAAGGCAGTGGCAGGAAGATACCGAAAGGACTGCCGGTGAAAGAGGAAATGATAGACATCCCGGATGAGGAGAAGTTCTGTCCTGTCTGCGGGCTGCCTTACAAAGAAACTGGGATAGAAGAGACGTCCAGCGAGGTATGCGTGGAAAAGGTGTATTATGTGAAGCGGATAAGGCGGAAGGTATACAAGAAAACCTGTACCTGTCCCAATCAGATTATAACCGCGCCTGCCCCGGGCAAACTTATACCCAAAGGCAAGTTTTCCCTTTCTTTCTGGGTGGAAGTGCTTCTCAACAAATACAAAAACCATATGCCGGTAGAGCGGCAGGTGAAAGACATGGCAGACTACGGACTTGCGGTAAGCAGTGGCACGATATTCGGCGGGCTGAAGAAGATATACCATCTCTATCTTGAGCCGTTATATCTGGGGCTGGTAAACAGTGTCCGGGAATCAAGATATATCCACATAGATGAAAGCGGCTGGAAGTTATTTGTACTTATTGATGAAAAAGGCAATTGCAATGGTTTTATCTGGGTGTTCGTCTGCAAGGACATCAGGGTGGTGGTGTATGTCATCCGTCCCGGCAGGGGGGCATCTGTACCCTGCGAGATATTGTTTGATATGGATATAGAAGAGGCAAATCTGTTAGGAACCATCCCGACCGGAGATAGAAAGCGCATCACCGTAGACAGGTTTTCCTCATACAAAACGCTGGAGGGATTGGGACTGGTGGAGATAACCTACTGTTGGGCGCATCAGCGGAGAGACTTTATTGCGGCAAAGACAAAATATCGGGAATTGAAAAAATGGGCCGATACATGGATTGAAAACATTGCACGGCTCTACCATATCAACAACGAACGGGTAAAACATGCCTGTCAATCCGTATCTTTCAAAAAGCACGATAAAGAATTGAGAGAGGAGATTAACCGAATTGAACAGGAGATAACCAGTCCGATTATAGAACGGCAATGCAAGCATCCCCAGCAGAGAGCGCTTCTGGAAAGTATGAAAAACCACTGGCAGGGATTGACCGTGTTTGTCGACAACCCTGAGGTGGAGATGGATAATAACATCTCCGAGAGAATGTTGAGAATCCCTGTCCTGGGCAGGAAAAACTACTGGGGCAATCATGCCCTCTGGGCCGGCCAGTTATCTGCCGCGATGTTCTCAATTGTTCAATCCTGCACTTACAATCATATCTCGCCCAAAGAGTATCTTACCTGGTATTTGTCAGAATGTGTCAAAAGAGGTTCTGCTCCGTCTGAAGATGAGATAGGTTCTTTCCTGCCGCATAATCTTACCACCGATATGAGAGAACAATTGAGGGTGAATAAACCGGAACAACTCATCTTGCCAAGTGTATGAGCCTGTCTGGCTCGCCTCCCAGGAGGTCAGGCAGGCATAACCCCCCTACAGACACAAACGGAAATTGCAGGCAATAAAATCGGAAAGATTGAAAATCAACAACAGTTTCATAAATGGGTAGACGTGGTTTACTGAGGACTTACGCAACGACATAGGTTTCAGTCGGCAGGAGGACGGCACTTACCGACTGATCATCTCTGATTTCGACAGGAGCATTGCCAAGACTAGGAATCTTCACGAACAGATCAAGCAGCGATACGCCTACTTCAAAGTCAAGCAGGAACTCAAGTCGCAGAACAAGGAAGTTGTTCAAGAGATAAGGCACCAGGATGGTGTGATAGAGCTCGTGGTGGAGGGCTGAGGTCAGATGGATAGATGGGATTTCATCATGAGAAGTGTCGAGGATGGCCAGCCCTCTGCACCCAAGAGGATCCCTGCGCAGAACTCGGCCCGGTGGGATGAGATTCTCCGAAATATCGGAGAGACGGCGCCGGGTTCGTCGGTGAAGAGGCGCTCGTCACGCAAGACTCCAAGTCTGCACGGTGCCTCTCCTGAACAGAACGGGGCGACGAGACCAAACTCAACAGGCTCCATTGCCGCTGCCCAGAATCATGGATCGAACAGACCCATATTCAGCACGTCTGGACTTGACTTTCCGCGGCCTCGGCCACGCGCAAGCCAGGGGAACGGGTTTGCTGCTGGGAGTCCGCAGATGCTCAACCTCGGAGGCTTCCTTATTCTGAGAAACATCATCCTGGCAGCCGCAGTTCTGCTCGTAGGAATCATCCTGATCACAGCCTCCTTCGCATTGGTGGCCTTCTTCACTTCGCCGATGGGACATGTTGTCGCGATCATCGGGACAATAATCGCCTTCTTCTGGATTGTGAATAGGGGCGGCTTCGTGGTCTGAGAAACGTGATGGATCTCATGTCGGGATTGCCATGAGGACCAAGGAAATGGAAAAGCGACTTCTGGACGTGAACGAGGCTTCCGAGTACCTCGGTGTTTCAAAGTACACCCTCTACGATTGGGTGTCGCAGAAGATGGTGCCTTACGTGAAGATGGGAAGGAAGACCCTGTTCGATCGCAAGAGGCTCGACGATTTCATCCGGGAGAACACGGTCGAAACCAGGGATACTCACCGTTGCGCAATACGCACGGAAAAGTTACAATAGAACGTTATGGGAATCTTCAAGAAGGGGAAGAATTACTACGCCGACTACTACGTGGAGGGCCGTCGGAAGCGCGAGTGCGGCGGTCCGAACAGGAAGGTCGCTGAAACCCTGCTCGCCAAGCGGAAAGTGCAGGTGGCGGAGGGACGGTTCCTTGACATCCGACGGAATGAGAAGATTACCTTCGGTGAGATGGGACAGCTCTACCTTGAGACATACAGCAAGGTAAACAAGCGGTCCTTCAACCGGGACGTGACGCTCATCGCGAATCTCGCAAAGGTATTGCAGAAGCGGTACCTGTATGAGATCACAGCTCTGGACGTTGAGGACTACAAGCGGCGCCGTCTCGCCGAGGACGTTTGTGTCGCGACGGTCAACAGGGAACTCTCCTGCCTGCGAGGCGTGCTGAACAAGGCCGTTGAATGGGCCAAGCTGCAAACACCCGTGCCCCGCATGAAGTTCTTCAGGGAGGACAACTGGAGACTGCGGTATCTGGAGAAAGACGAGGCTGTCCGGCTGCTGGCGGCCGCTGATGAGCCGCTGAAGTCGGTCATCGGGCTGGCGCTGAACACCGGCATGCGGCTGGGCGAAATCCTCACCCTGAAGTGGCAGGACGTCGACGTGAACCGGGGTTTCGTGACGCTGCGCGGCACGAAGAGCGGGAAGATGCGGCATGTGCCGGTCAACAGGCTCGTGGTTGAGATCCTGATGCGGAACAGGGGGTCCGGCAGTTTGGTCTACGTCTTTCCGGGCAGGGACCCGTCTCTGCCGTTGAGCAAGAGCCATGTGAGTCGTGCGTTCAGCGTCGTGGCGAAGAAGGCGGGAATCCTCGACTTCCGCTTCCACGATTTGCGGCATACGTTCGCCAGCTGGCTGGTCATGGGCGGGGTGAACCTGAAGACCGTCCAGGAGCTGCTCGGCCACCAGGATTATGTGATGACACTGCGTCACGCGCACCTGTCCCCGGACGTCACGAAGCAGGCGGTGGAGCTCATCGGGAATGAACTTTCCAGTGGCTCCGGCGCGCCCGAAAATGGACACCAGATGGACACTATTTGGACACCAGAGGCAAAATCGGCGACTCCGATTCCGTCTCTAAAGCATTCAAAATAAAGCATTTGCCCCTGTAGCTCAGATGGATAGAGCAGCGGTTTCCTAAACCGCGTGCCGCCCGTTCGAGTCGGGCCAGGGGCGCATTCTGGATGGAGATGCCGCTGACGGGGAGTTCCCTCAGCGGTTTCCCGCCTGAAAACGGTTCGTGGATATGCCGTGGCGCGTTGTGGTCTCCGGAGCGTGCGAGCCGTCCCTCAATATGGGGATTGACACCGCACTGTGGGAGATGGCGTCAACCGACGCGAGGGAACCGGTGGTGCGGTTTTACTGGTGGAACCCTCCTGCGGTCTCTCTCGGCAGTTCTCAGGAGCCAGACCTCCTCGTCAATCAGGAGTTCTGCCGCGCCTCGGGCATCCCTGTGGTGCGCAGGCCCACCGGAGGAAGCGCAATCTTTCACGATATTGAACTGACCTACGCGGTCATCGCGCCGACGGACGCGCATCCCCTGTTCGGACAGCCGCTTTCCGCCTACCTGAGCATCTGCGAGGCGCTGAGAAGGGGTATCTCTTCTCTTGGCGTTGACCTTTGCCTGAGAGGCGCCTCATCGGGGAAAGAGCCGGCGTACACCTCTGAGGCGTGCTTTGTCCTTTCCAGCAGGCACGACCTTGTGAAGGACGGAAGGAAGGTGGTGGGAAGCGCCCAGAGGTGGAACCAGCGGGCGTTTCTCCAGCACGGCTCCATCGTGCTTGACATCAGGGAGGAACTCTGGAAAAGCGTGTTTCGCACCGCTCCAAACCTGAACAGGACAGGAGCCCTTTCTCGCCTTCTTGGCACACCGGTTGACCGTCTGGTTCTCGCCGGTCATCTCGCTGAGGGGTTCTCCTCTGTCTTCGGAGTTGAGATGAGGGAAGCGCCGCTTTCCCCCGCGGAGTCAGCCCGGGCGGAGCAACTGGCAGGGGAACGGTTTTCCCCTCTTTGACCGCGCAGGGCAGTTGCCGCTACAATATGACGGGAGCGACAATGGCAAAGAGAGTGGTGGTCGGAGTGTGCGGCTCCATCGCGGCGTACAAGGCGGCAGAGGTGGTGAGTGCCTTGAGACAGCGCGGCTGGCAGGTGCGGGTGGTGATGACCGAAGCGGCAACCCGCTTCATCACTCCCCTGACGCTTGAGACGCTTTCGGGCAACCGCGTGGCGGTGGATATGTTTGACAGGAGCAACTGGGAGATAGCGCATATCGCGCTGAGCGAGTTTGCGGATGTCCTTGTCATCGTTGGCGCAACTGCGGATGTCATCGGAAAGATTGCCTCAGGCATCTGCGACGACCTTCTCACCTGTACGGTTGCCGCCTGCGACAGGCCCGTGTTTCTTGCTCCTGCGATGAATGAGCGGATGTGGAAGAACTCCATCGTGCAGGAGAATGTCGGCAAACTGACCCGGCTTGGCTATCGGTTCATCGGACCTGACACCGGATACCTCGCCTGCGGGAAAGAGGGCGTCGGACGGCTTGCCGACCCGTCAACGATTGTGGAGCGTCTTGAGAAGGTTGCCTGCCGCGGCAGAGGCAGGACAGGCAGACGGCGGTAGGCGCGCGGTCTCTTGCCTGCGGGAAGGATTTCGTTTATAATCACCTTCTGCGTGAAGAAAGGAGATGTATGGCTGTTTGCATTCGGCTTGTCAGGACAGGAAGGAACAACCGTCCCTTCTACCGTATTGTCGCGGTGGACAAAAGGAAAGACGGCAGAGGAGATGTGCTTGAAGTCCTTGGTTCGTACGATCCCCTGCCGCATCCGGCAAAGGTTCAACTGAAGGACGAGCGGGTGACATACTGGCTCGGGGTCGGCGCACAGCCGAGCGCAACGGTTGCCTCACTCCTGAAGAAACGGGGCATTGACGCGCAGTCGCTCGCGAAATGAGGATTGACATCCTCACGGTGTTCCCCGGCGTTTTCAGTCCCCTCGACGAGAGCATTGTGCGCCGCGCCAGGGAAAAGAAGATCGTTGACATACAGGTCTGGGACCTGAGAGATTTTTCCGAGGACAGACGGCACCGGAAGGTTGACGACGCCGCCTACGGAGGCGGACGGGGTATGGTGCTTGCCTGCGGGCCCATCTTCGCCGGCGTGGAGGAGATACGGAAGTACAACCCTCACGGGACGGTGATTCTCACAAGTCCGCAGGGCGCCGTCTTCTCTCAGGAGCTTGCGGTCTCCCTCAGCAGGAAAGAGGGGCTGATTCTCATCTGCGGCAGGTATGAGGGGGTTGACGAGCGAGTGACGAGCATCTGCGACCTTGAGGTCTCCATCGGCGACTATGTGCTCACCGGTGGAGAACTGCCGGCGATGGTGATTGTGGACGCGGTCGTTCGTCTCATTCCGGGCGTTCTGCCGGAGGGTGCGTCCTGTGACGACAGTTTTATGGACGCGCTTCTTGACTGGCCGTGCTACACCCGTCCCGCGGAGTTCCGCGGGATGAAGGTGCCTGAGGTGCTCATCTCAGGAGACCACGCAAAGGTCAAGGAGTGGCGAAGGCGGCAGGCGGTTGAACGCACCCGGCTGCGCAGGCCTGACCTGTACGAGAAGTATCTGAAGACCGCCGCTGGAAAGAGGCGCGCGAGGAAAGGAGCATCCTATGAGCAAGCAACTTGAAGAACTCCAGCAGTTGCTGGTTCCGCTGAGAGATGTGCCCGACTTCCGTCCCGGAGACGAACTCGCGGTCCATGTGAAGGTAAAAGAGGGAGAGAAGGAGAGGATACAGGTGTTTGCGGGCGTCTGCATTGCCCGCAAGGGGCACGGAGTGCGGGAGACATTCACGGTCAGGAGAGAGGCGCTTGGAGAGGGCGTTGAGCGCGTCTTTCCCGTCCACTCGCCTCATATCGCGAAGATTGAGGTGGTCAAGAAAGGCGATGTGCGGCGTGCGAAACTGTACTACCTGCGCAAGAAGTAGCAAGAGACGATGGACCGCCGGCTCCTTGGTCGGCTGGGAGAGCAGTTCGCGCGCGAGTTCCTCGTATCCCGCAACTACCGTATTCTCGCCGTCAATCACCGCACCCCCTCAGGCGAGATAGACATCGTGGCGCGGCACCGCCGCAGCATTGTCTTCATCGAGGTGAAGACGCGGACCGGCGCCGGCTACGGCCTGCCGGAAGAGGCGGTCACCTCCCACAAACTTTCCCGTCTGCAGCGAAGCGCCCGGATATGGCTTCAGAAGAACCGGTACGATGGCGAGTACCGGTTTGAGGTGCTCAGTGTTCTGTGGGGAGAAAACCCTTCGTGCGAAATCGTCCCTGTTGAGTAGCCGGTGGCACGGGGGTATAATCCACACAGGGAGGAGACGAAAATGAGAACTCGCGTGATACCTCTTTGCCTTGCGTGCGCAGGGATAGTGGCCTGCGTGTCGTGCGCCCGCAAGGAAAGTCCCGCGCAGAAGCCGAACGAACTGACTCCCGGCAACGCACTGGAGCAGTACGGCGGGGTGATGGGAAACGCTCTGAAGCGGGCGAAGGAGATGGACATCCTGATGCCTCTCCAGCACTCCATCAGTTCGTTCCGCGCCACCGAGGGGAGAAATCCGTCCTCTCTCGAGGAACTCGCCGAGAAGGGGTACGAACTGCCGAAGCCGCCGGAAGGGAAGAAGTTCACCTACAATCCGTCCACAGGTACCGTCGGAATACAGTGAAGGAGCGCGTCGTTTCTTGCCCTGTTGCCTTCCCGTGATTTAGAATTACCCGCATGCTCGCGAAAGTGGAGTCGGTCACCCTGTGGGGCATAGAGGGTGTCCCCGTCGAAGTGGAGGTTGACATCGGCAGGGGATTGCCCGGCATCTCCGTCGTTGGTTTACCAGACCCTGCGGTGAAGGAGAGCCGCGACCGGCTGAAGCCCGCCATCAAGAACTCCGGTTTTGAGTTTCCGAACAGAAAGACGGTCATCAACCTTGCACCTGCGGATTTGAAGAAAGAAGGACCCTACTTTGACCTGCCGATTGCCCTCGGGATGCTTTCTGCGGGCGAGGCGGTGCGCCTGCCGGAGATGAAGGAGACCTTCTTCGTCGGAGAACTTGCGCTTGATGGTTCGGTGCGTCCTGTCCGCGGCGCCCTGCCGATGGCGCTGAAACTTGCCGAAAAGCCGGGACGCAGGTTTGTGGTGCCTGTGGCCAACGCGGATGAGGCGGGGGTGGTTCCCGGCATCGAGGTGTTCCCCGTCAGTTCGCTGAGAGAGTGCGTGGAGTTTCTGGAAGGGAAAAGGAAGATAGCACCGCACCACGTTGACGCGCAGGAAGTATTCGGCAGGCGCAGGGAGTACCCTGTTGACTTCCGCGAGGTGAAAGGGCAGGGTTTCGCAAAACGCGCCATAGAGGTTGCGGTCGCGGGCGGCCACAACATCCTGATGGTTGGCTCGCCCGGAGGCGGCAAGACGATGCTTGCCTCCCGCATCCCTACCGTGTTGCCGTCGCTGACTCTTGACGAAGCGCTCCAGATTACCCGCATCCACAGCGCGGCAGGAATCCTGAAAGAAGGGTTTGTGGCGACACGGCCGTTTCGCGCGCCACACCACTCTATCTCCCATGTCGCGCTCATCGGCGGCGGCAACATCCCGGGTCCCGGAGAGGTCAGTTTAGCCCACAACGGAGTCCTTTTCCTCGATGAACTGCCAGAGTTCCGCAGGGACACGCTTGAAGCGCTGCGGCAGCCGATGGAGGACGGAAAGGTTGCGGTCTCGCGAGCAAAGGGGAGGATGGAGTTTCCCGCGAGGTTCCTCCTCGTGGCGGCGATGAACCCCTGTCCCTGCGGGTGGCTGGGGGACAGGAGCCACTCGTGCCACTGCACGGTGGGGCAGATACTTGGATACCGCAGGAAGATCTCCGGTCCTCTTCTTGACCGGATAGACATCCACATAGAGGTCAGCAGCGTGCCGGCGAGCGTATTGATG
>Ga0101944_10002117_pt1 | contig 34390 bp, 30 predicted proteins | sample DewCreD2012metaG_FD_75245 | JGI IMG/M metagenome (GOLD analysis project Ga0101944, IMG submission 75245) | Hot spring sediment bacterial and archeal communities from British Columbia, Canada, to study Microbial Dark Matter (Phase II) - Dewar... ... | reverse complement strand
GGCGAAGATGCGGCTGCGTGTGGGGTTGGCTTTGATCGTGATGCTGGCCATGGCCTTGGGGCGCATCAAGCAGAAACAGGAGGAGGCTCTCCGCTGCCTTGTCCGTGCCGCCTGAGCGCCGTGTGAAGCGTGCCGGGACGGGAGGGCAGGGAGGGCATATGGCCCGGGGTGGCTCCGCGCGGCCCTCCGGAGCGTCCTGACCCTGTCCTATGCCGCATGAAGGCCGACGCACCCGCCCACGCGACCTCCTCCCCTCGCTCCAGAAACGCCCAACCGCATACAACGCAAATGCCTCCGTTGCTTCGGCCCTTGACAGGGCGTGTGGTGGCGGTATAATACACTGAGGGAGGGGGGTGCGCCCGAAGTAGACTGGAGGTGCGCGAGATGGCCGACAAGCTCAATCCGCAGGCTCCCCAGGCCGAAGAGTCCGAACTCGACCAATACGTCGAGAAAGAGCCCAGCAAGTGGGAGGAGTTCCTTCAGCGGCAGATGCGCCGCGCGCCCTGGTGGGCCATCTCATTTCTCGTTCACCTTGTCGCCTTCATCGCCTTCTATAACTGGCCCTTCGACGCCTTCGCCCGGGCAGAGGTGGTCACGAACATTGACGTGAACCTGCTTGAGGAGGTCAAGCTCGAGACCCCGCCCGAGCCCCCGCCGGAGCCCGAGGTAGAGCAGAAGGAGGATGAGCTCGACGTGCCGATCGAGGACATCCCGATCTCGCCCGAGCCAGTGAGCAAGGACGACCCCGGGCCTGACCTCGACATGGACGCGCCGCCGGACATGGTGAAGGACGTGGAGCGGCCGGTGACGAGTATTGACCCGCCGTCGAACACTCCGGTCTTCGCGGTGGACAGCACGGCGGTGAAAGGCCTCACGCGCGGCATCTACTCGGGCCGCAAGAACTTCGGCACCGGCGTCGCCGGCGGCGGGCGTGGCGGGACGGGACGCCACGTCGAGAGCGCCGTCATGGCCGGCCTCATCTGGCTGGCCAAGGCCCAGGAAAAGGATGGGAGCTGGAGCTGCAAGCGCTGGGACGGCAAGAACGACTACGACGTGGGCATGACGGGCCTTGCGCTGCTCGCCTTCCTGGGCGCGGGCTACACCCACCTGAAGGGGAAGTTCAAGACCACCGTCGAGAACGGCCTCGGCTGGCTCGCGGCGAACCAGAAGGACAATGGCAGCTTCGGCTGGAAGACCTTCTACGAGATGGGCATCGCCTCGATGGCTGTCTCAGAAGCTTATGGGCTCACCCAGGACCCGAAGGTGGGCCGCATGGCCCAACGGGCCATAGACTACATTGTGAAGACCCAACCTGACCACGGCGGGTTCCGCTACGGCGGCGCCGTGCCGAAGGACGAAGGCGACATGTCCGTCACCGGCTGGCAGATCATGGCCATCAAGTCGGCCATCTGCTCCGAGCTCAAGGTGCCCCAGGAGGCCGTGGAGCGCTCGCGCGTGTTCCTCAAGAACACCCTCCGCGAGTACGGCGGGAGCGCCTACATCGTGAGCAGCAAGAGCGCGGCCCCAGCCGTCAGCGCCATCGGCATGCTCTGCCGCCAGTTCCTCGGCGGCGACTACGACGCCGAAATCCGCGCCTGCGCCGACTACCTGCGCCAACATCAGATGAGAAACGCCAACGTCGGCCCCAAGACCGGCAAAGACCATCTGGTCGGCGACCTCTACTACACCTATTACTCCGTCCTCGCGATGTTCCAGATGGGCGGGGAGTTCTGGACCGATTGGAACAAGTGGTTCCGCGACCCGCTCGTCAAGTGCCAGGTCCACCAGATGAACGACGCCCAGGGGCGGTTCGTGCGCGGGAGCTGGGACCCCGAGAACCACCAGTGGGCCGCCCACGCCGGTGGGCGCGTCTACGCCACCGCCATGGCCATCCTCAGCCTCGAGGTCTACTACCGCTTCCTCCCCGTCTACAAGCGGTAGGCCGCAGGGTTCCGATGTCGGCGATGCCTCCCCCGCGTGCCGCTGGGCGAGCCCGCTCGGCGGCACGCCTGCGCATGGCTCGCGCCGCCACCCGCCCTAGCCCTATGCGAGAGATGCCCGTCAGTTTTCGCGCGGGTCACGGGCCTGCTGAAGGAACCCCCTTGGTGTCCTGGAGCCCAGCAGGCGGCGAGGCCGGCGGGCTTCGGCGGCAGCGGCCAGTTGCCGCCGTGTCGGCTCCGGCGTGGCCCGGCGCACGGCTGCGACGAGCTGCGACGGGCCAAACGGCTTGGCGAGAAAGGCGGCCCCGAGCTCGTCGCACACGGCCATCACGCGCCGCGGGTCCCCCGCGCTCATCACCACCAGCCTACAGCCGGGCCCCCGGCGCGCGAGGCGGCGGGCCAGCGTCAGGCCGCCGATGTCCGGCAAGTCCACGTCCACCACCACAAGCTCCGCCTCCTGTTGCCGCCACAGGGCCAGAGCCTGGGTGCCCGTGACGGCGACCTCCACCGCGAAGCCGCGGTCGGCGAGAATCTCCGCCACAGTCTGCGCCAGATACTCGTTGTTGTCCACCACCAATGCGCGCGGGGAGGACATCGCGGGTCCCTCGAGCCGATTCCCCTCCACCCACGCCCACCGGCAATGGCGGGCGCGCCTGGCCGCCGGCTTCCTTTACCGGCCCCTTGTCGAACCTCGACGCAAACACCGTGCCATCCTGTGTGATAGCTGCGGCACCGTTCCCTGCCGAGGGCTAAGCACAAGGCGGTGCGACACTTGCGTGCCTCCCATGGCCCGCCACCCCGGCGCTCGACTCGCCGTCGGACTGTCATTCTGGCGCCCGCAAACACCACACCTGCCACTGCTCCCCCTGCTGGCACGCCACGATGCCGGTGTGTCTGGCCTGGGCGGGATTGCCGCCTGCGAGGTTCCAGATTGCAGATTCCAGATCGGCTGAGGGGGGACTGCGAGGGCGTGGGGCATGGGGCGCTGGCCCGGTCGAGCGTGGCTCATAGGCAGCGAGGCGTGCCCCCTGCGCCCGTTGGAGGCAACGGGTGCCCGCGTCCGGGTCAGCGGACGACGAGGACTGGGCAGGGGGCCTCGTCGAGAATGAGCTGGCGCTCGCGGGCCGCGATGTCGCGTTGGCACAGCGTCCAGCGGAAGGCGCCGATGACGATGAGGTCTGCGCTGCAGCTCTTCTGCTCGGCAAGCACCGCGCTGTGGACGGCGCCCTTGAGGAGAACGGTTTGGGCCTTGACGCCGTTCTCCCGGGCCAGCTCGGCCATGAAGCTGAGGTGCTTGCGGCCGGAGTCCTCCAGCTCGCGCTCGTACTCGCGCATCTCCATCTCCACCATGATGTGGGTGGAGAGGAGGTGCTTGAGGGTCGCCGTGTCCACAACGCTCACGGCGGTGAGCGGGGCCTTGTAGACTCTGGCGAGCTGGACGGCGCACTCGGCGGCCTTGAAGGACGACTCTGTGCCATCCACGAGGACAAGGATTCTGCGGAACGGTTGTTGTGCCATGGGCTACCCGGGACCTTTGGCGATCTTCATTATGACAAACTGCTCTCGCTCGCGCTCTTCGAGGACGTCTTCGATGTAGGCGATGGTCTCCTTATAGTCGGGGATGAAGACCCTGTCGAGAGCGTTGACGCGCCGCTGGGTGCGCCGCACCTCGCTGGCGAGACGCAGGACCGCGTTCTCGATCTCCGCCAGGCGAGCGATGGCGTCCAGGGCCTTGGTAAAGAGGGCGATAACGGCGTCGGAGAGCGCGCTGCCGGAGGCGGTGGAGACTTCGGCCTTGGGCGGCTCGTGCTCGGCGACGACGGTGGGCAGGTCAATGCCCATGACGGGCCGGCCGCTGTAGGTGAGCCGGTGGGCGCGGGTAATGGCGAGGGCCTCGCGGGCCAGGGCCTCGGTGCCGGAACGCAAGGCGGCGTCGCGGAATGCCGCGAAGGCGGCCGCCATCGCCGCGTCCACCTCCTTCTGCGCGCGCTTGGCCGCCTCCAGGCGGCCCATGAGCTCCAGGACGAGGATCTGGCGTTTCTGCTCCAGGAGGTCGTAGCCTTCCTGGGCGGACTCCAGGCCGCGCTGAAGGGCGAGGAGGCTCGACTTGGTTGGGGGGACCTCGAGCTTCGCCACGGGCTAGGCCTCCTTGGCTTCCGAGCCGCCCTCGCCCGCCGCAGGAGGCGTCGGGTGCTGCGAAGGCGAGCCGTCCGCCTCCTTGCGCTCGACGACCTCGGCCTCGGGTGGCACCTTGTAGTGCCGGTCGAGCAGCTCGGCTCGGATGCGATAGAGCTCGGAACGCGGGAGGATGGAGAGGACCTCCCAGCCGAGCTCGAGGGTCTGGTGGATCGAGCGGTTTTCGTCCTCGGCCTGGCTGAGGAATCGGCGCTCGAAGGCTTCGCCGAAGGCCAGATAGGTCTTGTCGAGGGCGGGCAGCTCCTCCTCGCCGATGACGGCGGCGAGGCCGCGGACGCGCTTGACGACGGCGTAGGCGGCGAAGAGCTGGCTGGCGAGCGGGGCGTGGTCCTCGCGCGTGCGGCCCGCGCCGATGCCGTCCTTCATCAGCCGCGAGAGGCTGGGCAGGCCGGCGATGGGCGGGTAGATGCCGCGCTGGAAGAGCTCGCGCTCCAGGACGATCTGGCCCTCGGTGATGTAGCCCGTCAGGTCGGGCACTGGGTGCGAGATGTCGTCCGAGGGCATCGTGAGGATGGCCATCTGGGTGATGGAGCCGGAGGAGCCTTTGACGCGGCCGGCGCGCTCGTAGATGGAGGCGAGGTCGCTGTAGAGGTAGCCGGGGTAGCCCTTGCGGGCGGGGATCTCGCCCCGAGCGGTGCCGATCTCGCGCAGCGATTCGCAGTAGTTTGTCATGTCGGTCAGGAGGACCAGGACGTGCATGCCACACTCGAAGGCCAGGTGCTCGGCCAGGGTGAGGGCGGCGCGCGGCGTGAGCAGGCGCTCGACGGAGGGGGCGCTGGCGAGGCTGAGAAAGAGCGCCACGTTGCCCAGCACCCCGCTGTCCTCGAAGGAGCGGGTGAAGAACTGCGCGACGTCGTGCTTGACGCCCATTGCGCCGAAGACGATGGCAAAGTGGACGCTCTCGTCGAGGAGCGTGGCCTGACGCGCGATCTGGGCGGCGATGCGGTCGTGGGGGAGCCCGTTGCCCGAGAAGATGGGCAGCTTCTGGCCGCGCACCAGGGTGTTCATCCCGTCAATGGCCGAGATGCCGGTCTGGATGAAGTCCCGCGGGTACTCACGCGAGAAGGGGTTGATCGGCTGGCCGTTGATGTCGCGCTCTTCGCCGCCGACGGGCGGCGGGCCGCCGTCAATGGGCCGACCGAGGCCGTCGAAGACCCGCCCGAGCATGGAGCTGGAGACCGCCAGGAGGAGCGGCTTGCCGAGGAAGCGCACGCGGCTAGTCTGGGCGCTGAGGCCGCTGGTGCCCTCGAGGACCTGGACGACGGCGCGGCTGTCGGAGACGTCGAGCACGGTGCCGAGGCGCGTGGCGCCCTGGGGGTCGGTGAGCTCGACGACCTCGCCGTAGCCGACGTCGCGCACGGCCTCCACGAAGACCAGCGGCCCGGCGATCTGCTCGAGGCCCATGTACTCGAGGCCACGGTCCACGATTGCCATCAGGCGTATCCCCTTTCGAGCCGGTCGAACTGGTCGCGCATGCGCTCGCGGATGGCCTCAAGCTGCTGCGGCTCGTCGTTGGGCACGGTGGAGCGTGCCCGCACGATCTCGTCCACACAGGGCAGCTCGCGGATGCGGACGAGCGGCGCCCCCTTGGCGATGATGCGGTCGGCCCGCTCGTGGAACTCCGCGATCAGCCGCATGAGCATGGCCTGCTTGCGCGGCAGGCAGTACATGTCGATCGGGTCGAAGGCGTTCTGCTGGAGGAAGCCGTTCTTGATCATCTCGGCCACGAGGAGGACGAGGCGGTGGCTGTCGGGCAAGACGTCGGGTCCGACGAGCTTGACGATCTGCTGGAGCCTGTCCTCGCGCTGAAGGAGCTCGATGAAGCGCTGGCGGAGCGCGGCCCAGTCGGGCTCGATCTCCTGCCACCACTCGGTCACGTCTCCCACGTATTCGCTGTAGCTGCGCAGCCAGTGGATGGCGGGGTAGTGGCGGGCGTTGGCGAGGGTGGTGTCGAGCGCCCAGAAGCAGCGGATGAAGCGGCGGGTGTGCTGGGTGACGGGTTCGGAGAAGTCGCCTCCTGGCGGTGAGACGGCGCCGACGATGCTGATGGAGGCCTGCTTGCCGCCGAGGGTCTCGACGGCGCCGCCGCGCTCGTAGAAGTCGGCCAGGCGGCTGGGCAGGTAGGCGGGGAAGCCTTCCTCGGCGGGCATCTCCTCGAGGCGCGCGGCCAGCTCGCGGAGGGCCTCGGCCCACCGCGAGGTGGAGTCGGCCATGACGCCCACGTGGTAGCCCATGTCGCGGAAGTACTCGGCGATGGTGATGCCCGTGTAGATCGAGACCTCGCGGGCGGCCACGGGCATGTTCGAGGTGTTCCCGATCAGCACCGTCCGCTCCATGAGCGGGCGCCCGTTGCTGGGGTCGGTGAGCTCGGGGAAGCTGGTGAGCACGTCGGTCATCTCGTTGCCGCGCTCGCCGCAGCCGACGTAGACGATGATGTCGGCGTTGCTCCACTTGGCCAGGGCGTGCTGGGTCATCGTCTTGCCTGTGCCGAAGCCCCCTGGGATGGCTGCGGCGCCGCCGCGGCTGAGCGGGAAGAGGGTGTCAATCACCCGCTGGCCGGTGACGAGGGGCGCGCTGGGCGCGAGCCGCAGGCGATAGGGCCGCGCCTTGCGCACGGGCCAGCGCTGCGCCAGTGTCACCGCGCGGTCCCCCTTGGGCGTGCGGACCACGGCCACCACGTCCGAGACCCTGTAGTCACCCTCCGGGGCGAGCGAGACGAGGGTGCCGCGCACGTCGGGCGGGCACAGGATGTGGTGCTGGACGGGGATGGTCTCCTGGACCGTGCCGAGCACTGTCCCCGGGGCGACGGCGGAGCCCTCCCTGGCGCGCGGCACGAAGCGCCAGGGCTTGTCGAGGGGCAGGGGCGGGACCTTCTCGCCGCGGCGGATGTAGGCGCCGCTCTGGAGGGCGATGGCCGGCAGGGGGCGTTGGATGCCGTCGTAGATGTTGCCCACGAGGCCGGGGCCGAGGGACAGCGACAGCGGCGCGCCCGTGCGATAGACGGGTTGGCCGGGCTTCACCCCGGTCGTGTCCTCGTAGACCTGAATGGTCGCCAGGTCGCCGCGGAGCCGTATGACCTCGCCGATGAGGCGCAGGGGGCTTACCTCGACGACCTCGTACATCAGCGCGTCGCCGAGGTCTTTCGCCTGGACGATGGGGCCGGAGACGCGGGTGATCGTGCCGGGCTGTTCCATGGGCATCATGTCTTCTCGAAGAGCCTTGCGGCCAGTTCGCGGCGCAGCTCCGGCCTCAGCCGCCGGAGGCGGGCCTCGAAGGAGTTGTCGTAGAGCAGGCGCCCGTCGGCGGAGCGGACGACGACGCCGCCGTCAATGGGCGCGGCGTTGCCGGAGACCGTGATGGCGACGTCGCGCCCGACGCGGCGGCGCACGTCCGCGAGCCAGGCGTCGGTGGCCAGGGCGCGGTCGGCCTCGGCCAGCTCGATGACCACGCGGTCGCTGTGCATCGCAGCGATGGCCTGCGCTGCGAGAGCGGCGACGACGCCGGGATAGTCGTAGGACGCGCGGTCGGCCAGGCGCGCCCTGGCGGCCTCGAAGAGCTTCTCGAGGGCGGCCTCGCGCTCGGCGAGCAGCTCGCGGCGCGCCTCCTGGTCCACTGTGGCCAGGACGGAGCGTGCGATGCGGTCGGCCCGGCGCCTGGCTACATCGAGGACCCGCTCGGCGGCGGCCGCTGCCTCCGCCTCGGCCGCCGCGAGGGTCTTCTTCGCCTCGCGCTCGGCGCGCTTGCGCACCCGGTCCGCCTTCGTTGCGGCGTCCTTCAGGATTTCGTCCAGCAGCGCCTTCTCGCTCGCCATAGTTGTCCGTTCTCTATCCGGCGTGCAAGTATGCACGCCCTACACTTTGATGCCGACGGCTTCGCGGATGAGCGCGAGAAGGTCCTTGCGCTGGGGCGAGGGGCCGCCAGGCCCCGGCACCTCGACGAGGAGCGGGAGCTCGAAGTCAAACCGCAAGGCGTTCACCTCCTCGCGGGCCATGTCCGCGACGGTTTCGGTGACGATCAGGATGACGACGTCGCCAGGGCGCTTGAAGCGTTCGAGGGCCGCGCGCGCCTGGTCAGGCGTCTGGACGACCTCGCCGGGCACGCCGGCAAACCGGAAGCCCAGCACCGTGTCCTCGTCGCCGATGACGTAGTACTGCATTGCACCCTCAGACTTCCGAAGCCGCTGAGGGCTTCGGGAGTTCCTGCCTCAGAAGGCTTCACCTCAAGTAGCCCATGAGCAGGATGGCGATGATGAGGCCGTAGATGGCGATGCCTTCGGCGAGGCCGACGAAGATGAGCGTGCGGCCGAGCAGCTCGGGGCGCTCGCTCACGGCGCCCAGCGCCGCCGAGCCCACGCGGCCCACCGCCACGCCCGCGGCCACACACGCCACCGCCGTCGTCAGCGCCGCGCCGAGCGCGAAAGCCACGGTCTCGATCGGCTCCCGTTTGGCCACGGCCGCCTTCGCCTCCTCCTTAGGCTCCGCGTCGCCGGCCGCCAGGGCCATGTTCAACCCCACACCCAGCGTCACCGACACCAGGGCCACCAGCACCCCAGTGGCGACGATCGTTCGTTGCAGCACCTTCTCCATGTTGCCTCCTGGCGTTGTCAAGAGACCCAAGGGCACGAAGACCCCAGACTCCGAGAGCGAAGCTCCAAAGGAGCGCCCGCGCCCCTCACGAGAGCTTGAAGGGCCGATACGCCTTGCCTTCTCCTCGAAAGAACTTGCTAAGGAACTCGTAGTACTCTAGACGCATGGACTGGATGGAGACGACGAGCCCCTCCAGGGCGATGACCAGCGCATTGCCGAGGACCACGACGAGCAGGCTCCACAGCGGGCCGCCGGGGGCCTCGCGCACCATGCGCGCGATGGCGAAGATCGCCACGCAGAGCGCCCCGTGGGCCAGGGCAAAGGCCCCCACTCGCACGAAGGACGCCGTGTTAGCCATATACCCGCTCACCGTCTCGAGGACATCCACGAACCCCTCGATGAGGCCGGTGAAGAGGCTTGGGCGATGGGCGGCGTGGTCCTTTCGCGTCATAAGGTAGTGGAGCGGCTCCCTCAGAAGCAGGACGAGCAGGGGCAGCACGATGAGGAGCAGGACCTCGGCGGTCGTTGGCCCCCCCTCTTGCCAGACCACTGTGCGGATGCCGAGGCCCAGGGCGCCCCAGTAGAAGATGAAGCCCACGACGCCGAACTTGTCCACCACGGCGGCGAAGTAGTCGCGTGAGCGGACGCGGTTGACGACGTTGAGGACCACCGCGAGGCTGATCATCACGACGCCGAGGCATATGGTGGTGACGAGCAGGCGGCCGATGTTGCGGGTCTCCATCGGGGCGAACCAGCCGCCCCAGGGCGGGCGGATGGCGCCCTCGACGCCGAAGACGCTGCCATAGACCCAACCGAGGGCGACGGCGGCCGCGCCGGCCATCGCCAGCAGGAGCCCGAAGTCACGCGCCTTGTCGCCTCGGCCCCTCCAGGCCAGGGCCGCGCCGATGAGGGCCACGACGCCCCCCTGGCCGACGTCGCCGAACATCACGCCGAACATCGCCAGAAAGCTCACCGCCAGAAAGAGCGTGGGCTCGATCTCCCGATAGCCCGGCTGGCCATAGCCTGCCACCAGCATCTCAAAGGGCCGCAGCAGCCGTGGGTTGCGCATCAGCGTCGGCGTGTCCGGGTCCCCCTCGCGGGGGTCGGCCACCTCGATGACCACCCGCCCCTCGGTCAGGCGCAACAGCTCCTCGCGCAGGGCGTCCACGCGCACGGAGGGGACGTAGCCCGTGATGTAGTAGGTGGAGCTGGTGTGGCCGAAGTATGCCTGGGCGTGGAGGAGCTGGAGGTCCACCCGCAGCCTTGCTCGGCAGGCGGCCAGGAGGGGCCCGACCTGTGCTGCGATGCGGCGCGCCTCCTCGCCCAGGGCCTGCTGCTCCTTGGCGATGGCCTGGAGGCGCTCGTGGCACCTGTGGACGATTGCCGACGGCGTGCCGCTGAGGCTCGCGGGCAGGCGCTCGGAGCGGAAGCCTTGCTCCTGGAGCGCCGCGTCGAGGGCGAAGCGGCCGGCCCGCGTGGTGAAGGCCACGAGCCGTTGCTGTCCTTCGGGGGACCGGAATGGGAGGACCACCGCGCCCTCGCCCACGGCCTGGCGCACCTTGGGCACGGCCTCGGGCGGCAGCGTGCCGATGGCGAAGTGGAGGAACTCCATGTCGCGGAGTTGCTCGGCCGGCACCTCCAGGGGGCGGTAGGCCTCTACGTCGCGCAGCACCTGGTACTCGGTCTCGATCTCCGCGTCGAGCTGCCTGCGGCGCTCGACGAGCGCGGCGTGGCGCTCCTCGATCGGCCTCAGCACGGCCTCGAGCTCGTCGGGCCCAGCGTAAGGCAGCTCGGCTGCGGGCTGGTCCTCGGCGATCTCGAGGGCGTCGCACAGGGCGCCCACGCGCTCGAGGAGCGCCTGGACGCGCGACAGCTCGGCCTCGAGGCGAGCCGGGGTGACAAGCTCGCCGCCGTCCGAGGCCTTGGCCTCCGACAGGTGCAGGACGCCCAGGCGGCCGAGCCCCTCCGTCACCGCGCGCACGTCGCGGTCCAGTATCAGCACCCCCAGCCTCTTCATCGGCGCTGCCTTGAGCACGACGGAGGTCTCCGAGCTACCGCGGCCGAATCAGGCCCTCGCGGATGGCCCCCGGGGCCATCCCGTATCTGACGCCCTCGACGACGTGGAACAGGTTGGCAAGCTCCACCCGCTTGATGGTGTAGAAGGCCACTGCGGCGCCGAGGTCGGCGACGGAGTGGTAGAACTGGCGGTTGGCCACCTGGAGTATGCGCTGCCACAGGGCGCGCTCGAGGTCGGCGATGGTGGCGATGGCGCGGCCGCCGTCGCGTGGCAACAGGTCGGGCGGCAGGAGCTTCACCATGTCGCCGAAGTCGGGGAAGGCGAAGAGCCGATCGAGCTCAGCGGCGTGCCTGGCACCCGGCGCGAGGAACCGTGCGGCCTGCTCGTAGGGCAGGCCGTAGTTGAGCTTGAGGCGGAAGACAGTGAGGATGTTGTAGGCGGCGATCTCGTTCCCCACGAGCGCGTCGGTGCCGGCGCGGTGGGCCGCGGGCAGCGCGCGCTGGCGGGCCACGAGGCCGCTGTAGTAGGCCACGTCGAGAGCGGCCTCGACAAAGAAGGTCTGGCCCGTGTCGGCATAGTGGGCTGCGCCCGCCTCGGCGGCCGAGCGTAGGGCCGCATCTGGCACCAACGCCAGGAAGTCGGCCAGCCCGCCCGCCTTGAGGAAGGCCGCGGCGTCGAGCTCCAGGTCCCTGGCCAGCGGGGCGAGAAAGGGCCGGACGCGCGCGAGGGGCTCGCGGGCCCTCCATGCCCGCAGCAGCACCTTGAGGTTTTCGACCTGGAACCGCCGCATCATCCAGACATAGAGGGGGGCCAAGGCGTCGGGAAGAAACCGGCGGATGCCGTCGAGTGCGCCAACGTGGTCGGCGAGCAACCGGCGCTGGAGCTCGCGGTGGTCGCCCGGCGTGGCATCAGGGTACAGGCGGTGCCAGAGCTGGCCCACCGAGCGCAGGTCGCACAATTCGTCCAGGCGTTCGTGCTCGTAGACCCGGCTGCGCAGGCCGTGGGTCTTGGCCTGGATGAACTCGACGCTAGTCGGGATGAGGGAGATCATCGCCTGCCCCCGTGACCGCGCGGAGGATCGACTCGACGGCCTGCCTTGCCAGGGGCTCGGGGACACTGGCCGCGCTGCGGTTGGCGGCCCGCGCCTCCTCCAGGCGTGCCCGCTTCTGCGCGCGGGCCGCCTCGGTGCGCTCGGCGACGAGGCGGGCGGCTGCCTCCGCTGCGCGCGCCCGCGCCTCCTCGACCCGCCGCCGGCCCTCGGCCGCAGCCGCCGCCAGGACCCGGTCCGCTTCGGCCTCCGCCTGGGCCACCAGCTCGCGCGCCTGGGTCTCGGCCCGCAGGAGCTCCTGGATGACCTCTCTCATGGGCGTGGCACCCCGAGCGCGTGCGAGGCGCGGCCGGGGCCTACTCCTCAGCGCGGATGGCGTCTATCGCCTCCCGCGCGCTCTTGGCGTTTCGCAGACGCTCGGCCAGGCCGGGCACCTGGAGCAGCCGAGCGACCTCGCCGAGGCACTGGACGTGGGGGCCGGGATTGTTCGCCTCGGCCAGGACCAGGAAGATGACGTAGACGGGCTCGCCGTCCGTGGCGTCGAACTCAACCCCCTTCTTGGAGATGCCGAGCGCAACGGTGAGCTTCTTGACCGAGGCGTGCTTGCCGTGGGGCACGGCCAGGCCGTCGCCGATGCCCGTGGTGGCAAGCTCCTCGCGGGCCAGGATCGCCTGGAGGGCGTGCTCGCGGTCCTGCACGCGGCCGGCCCGCGCCAGCATGTCGATCATCTCCGCAAGCACTTCCTCTTTGTCCTCCCCCTCCAGGCCTATCTTCACCACACTCTCGTCGAGGAGGTTGCTAAGCTTCATGCACCGATCCCCTTCCGGTCTTCCGTTACGGAGCCATCCCGAGGGATGCCCTAACATCCGGCCAATATAGCAGAAGCCACAGCCCATTGCAATTCCGCGCGCCCCTCTCGCGCGCGCCCCCGCGGCCGTTGACCTTGTGGCCGGGCCGCGCTATAATCCCCAGCCGACCGACCGCGGCCCCTCCCAGGAAATGCCCCATGCCGCCCCCGCCCAGCATCCGCCCCCCAGCAAGGCGACGCCTCCGCCTGCCCTGGCTGACCGCACTTGTGGGGATGGCCTCCCTTGCCATCGGAGCCGAGCCGCCACCGGCACCGGCCGCACCCGTCCAGGTCACACTGCCCCCGCCCCCGTTGCCGCCCATCGCGCCCCCAGGCCCGCCGCCCGCGGACCCCGCCGCGTCCCTCTACCGCGCCCCGGGCTCGCTGGCCGACGGCTATCTGCTCACGCTGGAGGCCGAGCCCAGGCCCCCGGTGCTCAAGAGCGGCAAGCCCACCACCCTGGAGGTCCGACCCCACGACGTCGTTCAGGCCCCCGGCGACCCAAAGCCCATCGAGGGGACGATTGACGAGGAGGCCGACGGCCTGGTCCGGTTCCGCGACCTCAAGGGCATCGCCCACCCGAAGAACCCGTTGCGCATCGCGGACCTGTTGGTCTTCCGCCGCCGGGCCGGCACCCTGGCGGCCGTGGTCCGCGAGCGCTCGGCCAAGGCCGCCGACGACCCCGACGCCCACCTTGCCCTCGCCCAGGATTGCCTCGACGCGGACCTCCTCGCCGAGGCCGAGGGCGAGCTGAGGCGGGCGATTGGCCTCGCGCCCCGCCGGCCCGACCTGTGGCTGAAGCTGGCCGACCTGTGCCTGGGGCGGGGGCAACGCGACGCCGAGGTCGCCGCACTCGCGGCCGCCGTCGCCGCCAAGGCCGACTCCCCGGAGGTCCGCGAGCGCCTCGGCCGCCGCTGCCTCGAGTTCGGCCTCTTCCACCTTGCAGAGCAGCACTTCGCCCGCGGCGTCGCCCTCGCCGCCAAGCTGCCCGATGACGCCGGACCGGTGGACAAGGCGGCTGCCGGGCTCAAGGGCGTCGAGGTCGAGCGCCTCCTGCGCCTGCTCGCCGAGGCGCGGCTCCTGAGCGGGCGCGCCGCAGAGGCCGTTGTCACCCTCAAGCGGCTGCCAGAGAACGCAGCGGTTGCCAACGCCCTGGCCGTCGCCGACATCTTGGGCGGCCAGGCCGAGGCGGCGCTCGCGGCCCTCCGCAAGGCGGCCGAGGCGCCCGACGCCCCGGTGAGCGCGCGGAACAACCTGGGTGCCGCCCTGTTCAACTCGGGCGACATCGCGGGCGCCCTGGCCCACTTCGAGGCCTGCCGCGCCGCCGCGCCCAGCCACGCCAAGGCCACGGCCAATGCAGCCCTGGCCTGCGCCGCCCTCGGCCGCCTGGAGGAGGCGCAGAAGCTCATCGCGTCCCTGCGGCCACCGCCAGGCACCTCGCTCGGCTATTGGCTCGCCGCGGGCTACGTGGCCGAGCAGGCGGGCAACGCCGACGCAGCGCTGGCCGCCTACCAACAGGCCCGCAAGCTCGACGGCGGCTGCTTCCATGCGGTCGCCGGCGTCGGCCGGGCGCGGCTGGGCCAGGGGGACGCGAAGGGCGCGGCCGAGGCATTCGGCGACGCGCTGGCGTTGGCCCCCGGCGATGCCCAGGCGCTGCGCGGCCTCGGCGCCTGCTGCCTGGCGACGGGTGAGTTTGCGGCCGCCGCCGACGTCTTCCGCAAGCTGGCCGGGGACGCCCGGGCGACGCCTCATGACCTGTTGCGCCTTGCGGCGGCCCTCCTGCCGCTGCCTGAGGGCCGCAAGGAGGCCGAGGGGCTCGTTGCCAGAGCGCTGGCCGCGGCGCAGCCGCCTGACCCCTATGCGCTTGCCCTCGCAGGCTGCCTTGCCGCCACGGGCGGCGCGGCCGACGGGGCGGAGGACCTGCTGCGCCAGGCACGGCGCGCCAAAGCGCCCGACGTGGCGAAGTACGCTGCGGCGGCGCTGGAGCGCCTGCTCGCCGCGCGGGGCGAGGAGGCCACGCTTGTGGCCTTCGGCGCCGGCGGCGCCAGCCGTCTGCCCGATGGCTGGCGGGCCACAGGCGAGGGGAGCCCAACCCCGCAGGTTCTCCAGGACGAATTGCGGTTCGAGGGCGCGCCCGCGGCAGCGAACGAGCGCGGGGTGGCCACGGTCGTGCCGTTTGGCGGGGGCGCTTCCGAGAAGGAGAAGGGGCCTGACCGCCGGTTCGCCCGCTTTGAGGTCGTGGCCAGCGTGCCGCTCACCAACGAGGCCGCGGTGGGCATCGCACTCGGGATGGGCCAGAGCACACTCCAGGTCGCGCTCCGCACCACGCGCGGCCCGCAGCTCAGCCGCCGGCTGGCCTACCGCATCGTGAGGGGGCCGACGCCGGCCGCGTGGGCCGAGCTGCCCGGCACGATTGCCGTGGAGCAGTTGCGGCTGGGGATCGGCCTCAGCGTTCGCGCGAAAGAGGCTCTCGACATCTATCTTGGCGGGAAGCCTGTGGGCGACGCCGTGCCCTTCGACGCGCTCGCCCAGCCGGGCTCGGACGTCACCGTGGGCGTCTTCGTCGCGGCCGAGCCGCAGCAGCAGTGCCTCTTCAGCGTCTACGAAGCCGAGCTGGTGTGGAAGAGGTGAGGAGAGATGACAGACGGCGGCTGATCACAGAACCTCTATCCTCTGCCCTCTGTCCTCTGCCACCTGGCTTCCCCGTTCCTCGCGCCTGGTCCGTCATCACTGCTTCTTGGGCTTGAGGGCTTCGATGATGAGGTTGGCGCCCTCCTCGGGCTGGCCGTCCTTTGCGGCGGGGGTGAGGCGGATGGCGGCGAGTTGCTGGGCGAGGTCGCCCTTGGGGTCGAGGCGGTCGAGCGCGGCGCGCCAGGCGGCGGCGAGCTCGGGGCGGAGCGAGTTTTCCCAGAGAACGTAGTCGCCCAGGTCCTTCCCCCTGAGGACGACGCGGCCGAGGTGTTCCTTCTGCCAGGCCTCGTCTGGTGCCGTCCACAGGGCGTAGTAGAGGCCGGCCACGGGGCGGTCGTCGAGGGCGTCCACCCAGTGAATGGCGTTGGTCTTGGGGTCCTGGCGTCCGCTGGTGTATCGCACTTCGGCCCCTTGGGGGACGACGAGCGTGTAGCGAAGCTCGGGTCCGCCGCCGCCGAGCTCGATGCGCGGCATGAGGGGCTTGATGGCGTCCTCAAACTGCTTATCGGTGAGCTTGAGCTCCTGGAGTGCGGCGGCGTATGCGCCCTGGGCGGCCTCGGGCTCGGCGAGGGCGGCGAGCTTCTTGCGCAGGGGGGCGTCGAGCGGGCGGCCCATGCGCTTGGCGACGAGTGCGGTGCCTACGCTGATGGCCCCCTCCTTGGTGAGGAGCTTGGGGAGGTCGGCGGCCTCGAGGTAGCCGCGCTCCTCGGCGAACTGGACGAGGAAGGCGGCGGCGGCGACGAGGGTGCGTTCGGCCTCGTCGCCGGCAAACCCGGCCGACGCGCCGAGGTTGGCGTGTGTGAGGAAGAAGAGGGCCTCTTTGATGTCGTTGCGGAAGGGGCCTTCGATGCACTTGAGGAGCTCGTCGAGCCCCTTCTCGCCTTGGAGCTGTTGGCGCGCGATGGTGGCGGCGAGGCGGATGAGGAGGTCGGCGGCGTCGGCGGCCTCGCGCAGGCGCGCGAAGTGGTCTAGGCGCCCGGGCCGCCGCTCGCGGTAGTAGCCCAGTTGGCCGAGGCGCGAGGTCCAGAGCGTGTACTCGCCGCGATTCGTCTCGTCGCCGCGGCGCAGGTCGGGCGGCACCATGCGGAACTCGCCCTGGAAGGCCACCGTGGCGTCCTGGGTCTCCAGCCGCTTGGGGTACTGCGGCTTGGCCTGGTCAACCAGCGCCGCGGGGGGAGCCAGGACCTGGCCCTTCTTCTCGGTGTCGGTGTGCCACAGGCGGATGGTGCGCACGAACGAGCCGTCGGGCCGCGGCTCCACCGTCACCTCGATGTGGTCCCGCTCGCAGCCGGCCACGCCCAGGACCAGCGCCAGGGCGAGCAGGGCGCCATCTCGGATTGCGGATTTCGGATTGCGGATTGAGCAGCTCTCTCTCACTGCGAGTGCCTCAGACGAGCTCGAGCCAGTTGTGGCGATCGGGCACGCTGCCCGTGACAATGTCCATGAATGCCTTGCGAATGGCCAGTGTGATTGGGCCGGGCACGCCGGTGCCCACAGGGATGCGGTCCACCGAGCGCACGGGCGTTATCTCGGCCGCGGAGCCGGTGAGGAAAACCTCGTCGGCGATATAGAGTCCCTCGCGCGGGACGATCTGCTTTCGGACCTCGTGGCCGAGCTCCTTGGCGAGCACGATGACCGAGTGGCGGGTGATGCCCGGCAGGATGGAGGCGCCGGACGGCGGCGTGACGATCCCGCCGTCCTTCACGATGAAGATGTTCTCCCCGCTGCACTCGGCCACATAGCCATTGATGTCCAGCCCCACGGCCTCGTCGTAGCCGTTGACGACGGCCTCCATCTTCATCAGTTGGGAGTTCATGTAGTTGCCGCCGGCCTTGGCGAGCGACGGCTCGGTGTTGGGCGCCAGCCGTGTCCACGACGACACGCAGACGTCAATGCCGCGCGCCACGCCCTCCTCGCCCAGGTAGGCCCCCCACTCCCAGGTGGCGATGGCGACCTTCACCGGGCTATCGAGGGGGTTCACCCCCATCGGCCCGTAGCCGCGAAAGACGCACGGGCGGATGTAGCAGGCCTTCTGCCCGTTGCGGCGGATGAGCTCCTTGGTCGCCTCGGCCAGCTCGGGCACCGAGAAGGGAATCTGCATCCTGTAGACCTTGGCCGACTGAGTGAGACGGGTGAGGTGGTCGTGGAGCCTGAAGCAGGCCGGCCCACGCGGCGTGCCGTAGCAGCGCAGGCCCTCGAAGACGCTCGAACCGTAGTGGACGACGTGGGAGAGGACGTGGATCTTCGCATCGTCCCAATCCACAAACTCCCCATCCATCCAGATCATCTTGGCCTTGGGGACGCCCACCGTCTTAGGTGCTTCGGCGGCCCGCTTGTCCGCACGCATGGCTCCCACCTTTCAACGAGGCAACAAATGCCCGGCCCGGATGCCTAGAGTCTACAGGACATGCGGCGGCTTGTCAACGCGCCCCTCAGCCATGGGAAGGCGCCTTGACAGGCCGGCGTGCCCTGTGATAGCATCCGTCTGGGGGTTGGGGGCGCCGAGAGGTGAAGGTCAGTGCGCAGGCTATGCGTCGCCCTGATGCTGTGCGTGGCCCTCACGGGCCCGGCCGCGAGCCAGGAGCCGGCCACGCCGCAATCGGGCGACTTCGCGGGCAAGCCGGTCCTCGTCGTGCTCGACTTCGAGTCGCCCCACGACAAGGGCGAGACCGGCCGCTTCGTCGCCAACAACTTCCGCTCCAAGATCACACGCTACAAGCTCTTCCAGACCATCGAGGACGCGGACCGCGAGGACTACGAGCGGCAGGCGAAGTTCACCCCGCGCTTCGATATGCCGGCCAGGGAGGCATTGGAGTTCGCCACCAAGTGGCTCCAGGCCGACCTAGTGATGTGGGGCAAGGTGGAGCCGGCGGGTGGCGAACAGCTCCGCATCACGACCCGCGTGGCCGACCGCCAGCTCGGCCCCGACAAGCTCCGCTACGAGAGCGCCGTCGTGGTGCCCAACAAGTACGCCCTCCAGGTCGGCGTCTTCAAGCAGCTCGGGGAGCTGACCGGCCGCGAGGACCCGCGCTACGCCCCGTTGCCGCCAGACGCCGAGGAGCGCTGGGCCAAGGCCCCCAACCTCCTCAAGGGCGAAGGCTTCGAGACCGGCAAGGACCACCCCGACGGCTGGGAGCCGTTTGGCGTGGACTGGCAGATGAAAGAGGTGCACTGGGAGAAGGACCCCGATGGGCCGGGCAAGTGCATCGTCTTCCGCATGAGCGAGGGGGTCGCCGCGCTGGAGGGCGACTACTACTTCAGCGAGTTCTTCGACATCGAGCCGGGCGCCACCTATCGCATCGCCTACCGCGTCAAGACCATGGCCCCCACCTGCAAAGTCTTCGTCAAATACTACGACTGGCTCCACACCGTCACCGAGCCGGCCGGCCAGTGGCGCGAGGTGGGCCGCACGCAGATCAACTGCCGCACCGAGAAGGGCAGATGGGTCGCCGAGCGGCGCGAGTGCCACCCCCAGGTCTACCTCACCCGCGCCCAGCGGGTCTACACCCCCAAGAAGTGCCGCATCGGCCTCTACGCCTACTGGCCGGCCGGGGTGGTCTACTGGGACGACGTTGTGTTCAAGAAGATCGCCGACGCGCCGAAGGACCTCAAGCCCATTGACGTGGGCGAGATCGGGCGGCGACCGTTTGAGCGGAAAGAGTGAAGACGCGCCGCGTCCCGAAGGTAGAGGACAGAAGGCACGGGGCAGAGGACAGAGGACAGACGACAGACGACAGAGGGCAGAAGGCAGAAGGCAGACGAAGATGACAGACGACGGACATGAGCGCTCTGTGGGCTGTCCTCTGCCGTCTGTCGTGTGCCGTGTGCGTTTGACGAGGTCACGCTGATGCCGATACCGGTCATCGAGATAGCCGCGTTCGGCGCGGCGGCGCTGCTGGTGGCCGTGCTGGCCGACATCATCCACGGCGCATGGTCGCGCTATGAGGAGCAGGTGCTCAAGGGCACCGAGGTGACGCTCGACCAGATCTACCTCAACATCCCCGCCCGCCAGCTCTTCTACGTGGCCGTCATCCTCTTCGCACTCGTCACGGGCATCATGATGCTCCTCCTGGGCAGCCTGCTGCTGGCGCTCCTGTTCGGCATCGCGGCCTTCGCCTCGCCGCGCCTGCTGGCCATCTACCTCAAGCGCCGCCGCGACACCCGCTTCGGCTTCCAGCTCGTGGACGCGCTCATGAACATCTCGAACGCGCTCCGCTCGGGCTTCAGCCTCCCCCAGGCCTTCGAGCTCATTCAGCGCGAGATGGACAATCCCATCTCCCAGGAGTTCCGCCTCCTCAACCAGGAGACCCGCGTCGGCGTGCCCATGGAGCAGGCCCTTCAGCACATGCTCGACCGGATGCCCTCGGACGACCTCGACCTCGTGGTGACGGCCATCCTGGTCTCCGCCGAGGTCGGCGGCAGCCTGGCCGAGGTGATGGACAACATAGCGAGGACGATCCGCGAGCGGCACCAGATCGAGGGCAAGGTGCGCGCGCTCACCTCCCAGGGGCGCATGCAGGCCGCCATCCTCGGCCTCGTGCCCATCGTCCTCGCCTTCGTCATCAACTGGCTCAACCCCGGCCTCTTCGAGCCGATGGTGAGGACCTGGGCCGGCTGGGGCCTCTTCGCCGTCATCGGCATCCTGGAGGTCATCGGCCTCCTGATCGTCCGCAAGATTGTGACCATTGACGTCTAAGAAACTATCTCAGAACCCACACGGGCTGCGACGCCAGCGATTCTGGCCGCAGGCAAGGAGAGAGGAGGAGGTGATGCAACGGAGGGCATCCCTCACTTTGTTCGGGACTGACGACGAACGACGCAGCCTGCGGCCAGAAGTCGCGGCGTCCCTTCGGGTCGCGGCGGCAGCGGGGCGGCTGCCGTGTTGCGGCTCCTCAGCGATGCTCTCCGCTGCATCGCCTGCGTCGCCGCGCCTTGCATCCGCCCCGCTGACGCCGGCAACGCAGCCCGCGTGGGTTCTGAGATAGTTTCTAAGGCAGCACCTATAGGACCCATGGATCCTATAGGTCCTATCGAGGAAGCAGGAAGCGCTGTGGAACTCACCCCGGACGACCTTCGGCGCATCTTCATCTACGCCTGCGCGTTCGGCAGCGTCACCGCGCTGGTCTGGTGGGTCCACGCGGTGTACGCCGACCTCTCGGCCCGGACGGCCCTCGGCGAGGAGCGGCGGGCCGCCATCGGCTCGATGTTCCTCCTGATGATCGCTCCCGCGGCCGCCGCGGTCGGGCGCTGGCTGGGGCCGCGGATGGACCGGTTGGAGGCCGCGGCGATGGCCAGCGGCCACGCGGCGCTCCTCGTGGCGCTGCGCCGCAGGTGTGAGAACATGCTCATCGGGGCCGGGCGGCCCCACGGCCTTGCGCCCAACGAGTTCATGGGCCTCTGGGTCGTCGGCCGTATCCTCGGCACGCTCATCGGCCTCCTCTTCTATGCCTTCCTGCTCCAGTACTGGGCCGGCATCCCCGTGGCGCTCATCGCGCCCTTCTACCTCATCGTGGCCCTGATGCCCGAGCTGCTGGGCTTCTGGACCGTCGGCGGCATCCTCGCCCTCATGCTCAGCGTGGCATACTACGTCATCCTGTCGGCCTATTGGCCGGGCACGCTGCCGGCGTGGGTGTTGCCCTTCGTGCTTCTGGGCTACCTGATGCCGTGGCTGTGGCTGCGGGACCGCGAGCGGGCGCGCAAGCGGAGCATTCGCCGCGACCTGCCCTACGCGCTCGACCTCTTGACGCTGTCGGTGGAGGCGGGGCTGGACTTCACGGCGGCGCTGGCCCGCATCGTGCGCCGGCGGCCCAACACCCCCCTGAGCCAGGAGCTGGGCGAGACCCTGCGCCAGATACAGATGGGGGTCCCGCGCGCCGATGCCCTCCGCGACCTCAACGAGCGCGTGCGCATGGAGGAAATCTTCTCGGTCACCAGCGCCCTCATCCAGGCCGATGAATTGGGCGCCAGCCTCGGCCCCATCCTGCGCGTGAAGGCCGACACCTTTCGTGTGCGCCGCGCCCAGGCCGCCGAGAAGCAGGCGATGGAGGCCCCGGTCAAGCTCCTCTTCCCACTCATCTGCTTCTTTTTCCCCGCAACGTTTATCGTGATCTTCGGCCCTATCTTCATCCGCTACGTCATCGGCGTGGAGTGAGCGGCATGGACGCAGCGCTCGTCGGGCTCCTGCGCGAGCTCGTGGGCATCCCCAGCATGAACCCCTACCGCCGCGCGGCCCTGGGGCCTGGCTATGGCGAGGCCGCCATTGCCGAGCGTGTCGCCGCCTTCCTCCGCGACGCCAGCCTGGCCGTCGCCCTCCAGGAAATCGCTCCGGGCCGACCCAACGTTCTCGCCCGCCTCGACACTCCCCAAGAGTCTCACGCAGAGCACGCAGAGGGTGGAGAGAGACCGCAGAGGAGAGGCAGTCTTGGGCCGGAATCCGCAATCCGCAATCCGCAATCCGCAATCCTCTTCGTCGCCCACCTCGACACCGTCCCCGCCGAAGGCATGACCATCCCCCCCTTCGAGGGCGCGGTGGAGGACGGGCGCCTCCACGGCCGCGGCGCCTGCGACAACAAGGGGTCGCTGGCCGCCATGCTCATGGCCCTCCGCCGCGTGGCCGCCGCCAAGGCCAACCCCGCCACCATCCTCTTTGCCGGCACCGCCGACGAGGAGAGCGGCTATCGCGGCATCCGCGCCGCCATCAGCAGTTTCCGATTTCCGGTTTCCGATCTCCGATCTCACTCCGCGAGCCGCGAGCCGCAAGCCACAATCCGCCCCCAGGCGGCTTTTGTGGGAGAGCCCACCTCGCTCAACATCGTCATCGCCCACAGAGGCGTCGTGCGCTGGGCGATCACTCAGCGGGGGGTTAGCGCTCACAGCGCCCACCCACACCAGGGCGTCAACGCCATCTACCGCATGGCCCCCTTGCTCCGCGACCTTGAGGCCCTCGCGGGCGAGCTCGCGCGCCGGCCGGCGCATCCCCTCGTCGGGCCGCCAAGCCTGAGCGTCGGCACTATCAGCGGCGGCCTCACCGTCAACACCGTGCCCGACCGCTGCGTCATCGAGGTTGACCGCCGCCTGGTGCCCGGCGAATCGCCCGACGACGCGGAGGCAGAGGTTCGCCGCCTCGCCGAGCGCCACGGCGCGGCCGTCGAGCGCTTCTTCGCCGCCGGCGCCTTCGAGGTCCCCCCCGACTCGCTCCCAGCGCGAATGGCGAAGGCGGCGGTCCGCGCCGTCGTGCGGGGCGGGGCTTCGCAATCTGAAGTCGGCAATCCGCAATCGGCAATCGGTAATCTCGTCGGCGTCGCCTACGCGACCGAGGCCCCCGAGGTCCTCGCCGCCGGCATCCCCGTCGTCGTCTTCGGACCCGGCGACCCCGCGCAGGCCCACGCCGCCGACGAATGGCTCGACCTTGACCAACTCTCAGCCGCTGAGCAGGTGTATGAGCACCTGATGACGCAAACACCCGAATGCTCAACCGCAGACTCAGACAGTTGAGAATCGCGTGGCGGCGGACCTTTCGCCAGCGCGCCATCGCCCCCGAGGAGCTTCCGGGCATCATGCGGAAGCACATCTACACCGGGGCGATGGGCAACATCTGGGCCTCCCTCGTCACGGGGCTCTTCTTCGTCGTTTACGGCAATGCCATCGGCATGACCCCCTTCCTCTGGGGGGTGCTGACCGGCATCTCGTCGCTCGCCCCAGTCGGCCAGCTCGTCTCGGCCTTCCTCACCCAGCGGTCGGGCCAGCGCAAGCTCATCTGGTTTCTCAGCGCCCTGGTGGCCAGGGTGCTCCGCCTCGTGGCCGTGCTGGTGTCGCTGGGCCTCTGGTGGCTGGGCTGGCGCGGCGCTGCCGCGGCGCTCATCGCCGGCGTGTGCCTGTGCAACCTCTTCGGGGCCGTGGCCGCGCCCCCCTGGATGTCCTGGCTCGCCGACCTCATCCCGGAGCGCAAGCACGGCGGCTTCTGGAGCCGGCGCACCGCCTGGATTGACATCGCCGTCGGCCTCACCGTGCTGCCCGCCAGCCTGCTCCACGACAGGGTGCCCGAGGCCTGGAAGGTGCCCACAGCGGTCGCAATCTTCTGCGTCGCCACGATCGTCGGCATCGTGGACCTGTTCATCCACAACACTCTGCCCGAGCCGCCGATGACCCGCGTGAGGGAAGCGCACTTCCTGCGCCACCTCCTGGCGCCCCTGCGCGACGCGGGCTTCAGGCCCTGGCTGGCCTTCGTCGCTTGTTGGCACTTCTCTATGACTCTGGGCGGCGGACTCTCGCTCGTGTACATGGCCGAGAACCTCGGCATCCGCCGCAACCTCCTGGGCGGCAACGTCGTTCTCCTCGTCGTCCCGATGATCGTCGGCGCTCTAGTCAGCCGCCGCACGGGCCAACTCGTTGACCGCGTCGGCTCCAAGCCCGTTCTTCAATACGGCCACCTTTTCTGGGCCTTGCTGCCCGGCTTCTGGGTCTTCGCCACCCCACGCACGGCCCTCATCTGGCTCGGCGTCCAGGGCATCATCACAGGCACAGCCACCCGCGCCGCCACCATCGCCGCCAACAAACTCGTCACCCGCTACCCCGCCCCCGAGGACGTGGCCATGTACAGCGCCGTCTCCTCCTGCCTCGCCAGCCTCGCATCGGGCCTCGGGGCCTTCGTCGCCGGCTCCGTCGTTCGCGCCTTCGGCACCTGGAGCGTCACACTCCTCGGCTGGACCTTCATCGGCTTCCACGTCGTCTTCATCGTCTCCATGTGCCTGCGGCTGACCACCGCCCTGCTCCTCATCCCACGCATCCGCGAGGCGGGCAAGAAGCATTAGCCATTCTTGGCCGAGCTGCCACGCGCTCCTATCGCCCCAGCCCCTCGTCCGCGTCCGGTCATTAGTGCGGGCGGCCTGAGGGCGACGACAAGTTGTGCCTCCTGGTTCGGAGAAGGGGACTCGGAATGCGTAAAGTGGCATCTGGGATCTGGCTGATCGTGTGCCTGGCGGCGACGGCGGGCGCCGCAGGCCGGCCGACGCTCCACCTCGACGGCACTTGGCAGTTTCGCCTCGATTCCACTGAGGCGGGCGAGAAGGAGCGCTGGTTTGAGGCCGCGGCGCCATTCAAAGACACCATTCAGGTGCCTGGGGCGTGGGACGCCCAGGGCTTCGGGGCCGAGACGCCGAAGCTGCGGCACAACTTCGTGGGCAAGGGCTGGTATCGCCGCCAGGTTGCCATCCCCGCCGGCTGGAAGGGGAAGCGGCTCTTCCTCACCGTCGGGGGCGTCCATCGCTACGCGAAGGTGTGGGTGAACGGCGTCGCCCTCGGCCAAGAGCACATCGGCTATCTCTCGCCCTTCGAGCACGAGATCACCCAGCACGTCAAGCCCGGCGAGGCCGCGACAATCGCCATCTGCGTAGACTCCAGGCAGCGGTGGGACGTTGATACGCTGGCCGGCTGCTTCGACATCATTGACGAGATGTTCACCTCCTGGGGCGGCATCTGGGGCCACGTGGCCATCGAGGCCCGCGGCGATGCCTGGCTCGAAGACCCCTTCGTCCAGCCCCAGCTCAACCCGCCCGCATGCGTCGTGTCGGCGAGGGTCAATGGGAAGGGCGACAGCGCGACGCTGAGCCTTGAGGTCCTCGATGCTGACGGGCGCACCGTCGCCCAGGGGGCCGGCCCGCGAGTCGAGATCCCGCAGGCCAGGCTCTGGTCGCCCAACCACCCCGCCCTCTACACTGCCCGCCTCTCGCTCGTGCGGGGCGGCGAGGTGCTCGACCAAGTCGAGACCCGCTTCGGCCTCCGCGTCATCGAGATCAAGGGGCCGCACATCCTGCTCAACGGCAAACGGGTCTTCCTCCACGGCTACGGCGACGACGGCGTTTACCCCGAGACGATGGCCGCGCCGTCCGACAAGGCGGTCTACCTCAAGCGCCTCAAGCTCATCAAGAGCTACGGCTTCAACTACGTCCGCCACCACAGCCACTTCCTGCCGCCCGAGTACTACGACGCGGCCGACGAGGTGGGCATGCTCGTCTCGCCCGAGCTGCCCATCGCCTACCTCCACTACTACCAGAAGGCCAAAGGCCCCGCCCTCGACCTTTACAAACAGGAGTGGGCAGCCGTCATCCGCCGCTTCCGCAACCATCCCTGCATCCTCGACTGGTGCATGGGCAACGAGATGTGGGACGGCGTGCCGCTCGCGCCCGACCTCTATCGCGTCGCCAAGGAGCTCGACCCCACGCGGCCAGTGATTGACAGCAACGGCCTGAGCGGCGGCGGCTGGCTGGAGGGCAAGCGCGACCGCCCGACCCTCGACTTCTTCGTCTACATGTTCGACCTTCGCCACACGCCGCTGGAGCGCCCGGATAGGCATCGCTTCGGCGAGCCGAAGAAGCCGGTCATCTCCCACGAGATGGGCAACTTCATCACCTTCCCACGCCTTGACCAGATCGAGGCGTTCAAGCACAACTTCAAGCCCTTCTGGCTCACCCCCGTCCGCGAGAAAATGGCGAAGCTCGGCCTCCTCGGCGAGGCAGAATTGTGGGCGCGGAACTCTGAGCGCCTCTACCTCCTCTGCCACAAGCTCAACATCGAGGACCTGCGCAAGAACCCCTTCGCCAGCGGCCACCAGTGGTGGCTGTTCCAGGACTACTGGACCGGCTCGAACGGCATCGTGGACGCCTATTTCCGCCCGAAGGCCGAGATTCCCCCCGAGCGCGTCCGCCCATTCGTCGGCGACATCGTCCTCCTCCTCGACGGCCTGCCCCCGGTCTGCCGCGGCGGGCAGTCGCTCGACCTCAGGCTTCTCGTCTCCAACTTCTCCGAGCAGGCGCTGGCGGGTGCCACGTTCGTTGTGCGGGCGGCCGGCCTCGGCGCCGAGAAGAAGGGAAGGGCGGAAGACGTAGAACAGGGGGCAGTGGCCCCCATCGCCGAAATGCCCCTCAAACTGCCCGACACTCAAGCGCCCCGAAGACTGACCCTCGAGGCCGAGCTGAGCGCCGGCGAGGCCAAGACCTTCAACGAATGGGCGGCGTGGGTCTACCCCGCCGTGATTCCGGCGCCGAAGCTCGCGGCACCGCTCTTCGCTGGGCCGGAGCTGATTCGCTCGCTCGAGTGGCTCGGCGCGAAGCCGTTGCCGGGCGGCCAGAAGCTGCCCCCCGAGGCGGTCTACGTGATGAACCAGCCGACGAGCAGGGTGCTCGATGCGGTGGGGGAGGGGGCCTGCCTCGTGATGCTCTCGCCCCAGGGCTTATTCCCGACGGAACGCAATCGCTTCAAGACCGGCTGGTGGCTCGGCGGGCCGGGCGACAGCAACGTGGGCACCGTGGTCTACGACAATCCCATCACCCGCGCCATCGCGCCCGACGGCTGGTGCGACATCGGTTGGCACCGCCTCGTGGAGGGCTCGCAGGCCGTCATCCTCGACAACCTGCCCTCCCAGCCCGAGGTCCTCGTCCGAGCCATCGAGGTCCACCGCCTCTGCCGCAGCAAGGCCCTCCTCTTCCAGGCCAGGCTCGGCAAAGGCTCCATCATCGTCAGCGGCCTCAACCTCGGGCTCACACACCCGGAGCGATGGCCAGAGTCCCAATGGCTGCTCGCCCGCATGGTCGAGCACGCAGCCACGTTCCCGAAGCCAAAGGGCGAGCTGCCCCTCGAGTTCCTCCGCCAGCGGGTCGCCGCGATGCAGCCGCCCGAAGGGCCATTCCTATCCGGCTTCCAGCGGCTCATCAAGAACGAGGGCGAGACCGATAAGTGGGTGAGCATCCGCGAGGACAACGCGACCTATCACATCTGCCGCCAGACCGCGGTCGGCCACCTGGTCGAGTGGGAGACCGCGCCCCTGCCCGCCGACTGGAAGGGCGCGACCGCCACCTTCGTCTTCGCAGGCGGCATCGGCTGGGTGGACCAGCCGCGCACCAAGGGCTTCGCCTTCCTCGTCAACGGCGAGGAGGCCCTGACCTTCGACGTCACACAGGACCGCTCGGTGTGGAGGAGCGCCGACAAGCGGGTCGCCCTCCACTTCGTTCCCATGCGCCCGATGCCCCAGGACGGTATTGGCCTCTTCTACGTCGCCCTCGCCGCCGACCTCGTCACCCCTGGCAAGCCCTGCACCTTCGGCGTCCGCTCCAACGGCTCCGCGAGCCGCCGCTGGTTCGGCCTGAATCCCTACGCTGATGTCAGTGAGAGATGAGGCGGCCGAGGCGCTCGAAGGAGGGCGTGCGGAGCGCGCGCTCGTGCCCGGCATCGCCCATGATGCCATGATGCGTCGGCCTCGACGCATTCGCTCTGTCCATAATCTCGGAGAGGCAAATGGGATGTGGGCAGGTGAGAAAGCTGTGTACCCCACCTCCCGAACGTTCCAATGCGTTCGGGAGGGTAACGCCCCACCCGCGCCGCCGCGCCTTCAGCCCTAGCCTCCCGAAGGTATTGGAACCTTCGGGAGGGAATGGCCAAGTTCTCCCCTCGCTCCAGGCGCGTTTTACCGTAGACAACGCAAATGCCTCGCCTCGAGTGGTTCTTGACACCAATGTGATCGTGTCGGCGCTCCGTTTGCGGCCGGGCGCGTCGTTTCGCTTGCTGGAGCTGCTGGATGCAGATCGCCCCTGCCGCGGACCGTCATGGCTTTTGGGGGACGCTGCCCAGGTGGTATAATGTGGGCGGCCAGCCGCCACAGGTGAGGAGCAGGGCGTGGAGAGCTTGAGAGGCCGACCGATCGCGACGATTCCGATGGACGCCGACTTGGTGATCCTGGACTGCTACGACACCATCGTCGTCTCGGACGGCCCTGAGGGGGCTTGGCGTCCGCGCAAGGGGCTGGAGGAGCTTCTCGACTACCTCCAGGACCGCAGGGTGGCCATCGCGAGCGATAGCGACGAGGTGGAGATTCGGGTGCTGCTGCGGCCCTACCGCGGCCGCTTTTTTGGCGTCTATGGGGCGGGCAACATGGTGCGGCACGGGTTGCACACGCTGAAGAACCTCGGCCGCATCTGCCGCGACGCGCGGGTGGAGCCCGAGAAGGCCGTGATGATTGGCGACAATCGGGGCTACCTCGACGAGCTCTCGGCCAGGCAGTTCGCCATCCGCTTCATCCAGGTGCCCGTGGGCGGCGCCTTCTCGCTGGCGAGCCTCATCCCCGGCCGCCGCGGGACCACCAGGGCCTCCCTGCGCTAAAAAGGGGGCCCCCTTCGCGGCGCTGAGAAGGTGGCTCCCTTCGCTTCACTCTCCGATGCAGTAGAGGTGCTCGCCGCCTCGGAGGAAGATGTGCTTGCCGGCGAATACGGGCGTGCCCGGGGCGCCCTCGGGCAGCGTGTTGCGCCCCACCGGCTTCGGGTCGCGGCCTGGCTCGAGAATCAGGCACGTGCCGATGTCGTTGAAGACAAACAGGTGCTTGCCCGCGAGGACAATGCTCGGGTAGATGTGGGCGGGCAGGGTGCCCGGCTTGCCGCTCGCGTTCGGGATGTCAAGCTCCTTCTCGGCCGCAATCTTGCCGGTCTTCGCGTCGAGGACGTAGAGCGTCCCCGCGTCGTTGACGGTGTAGAGCAGCCCGTCGTGCAGGACGGGCGAGGAAAAGAAGTCGCCCTCGAGCTCCGCCGTCCACAACTCCTTGCTTGCCAGCTTGTCGCCGGCCTGCGCCGGGAGCTGGAGAGCCTTGGAATCGTAGCCGACGAAGTAGACGATGCCGTCGCGCACCAGCGGTGTGCCGTACTTCAGCGTCCCGAGCTCGCTCGCCAGCACTTTGCCATCGGAGATGCGCACGGCGTAGCCGCCGGGCGTGATCGCGACGTCGGCGTCGCCGACCTTTGCCACCGCCGGCGTGCCATACGTCTCTTTCACCTCCTCGGCCCTCCAGAGCAGCTTGCCTGTCTTGGCATCGAGGGCGAACAGGTGGTTGAGGGTCACAAGCAGCTTGTCGCCGGAGAGGACGGGCGAAGCGCTCCGCGCGAACTGGAGCTCCATTGGGAGGTCGAAGTAGCTGAGCCACTGGCGCTCGCCGCTAACGTCGTAGCAGGCGACGATGCCGCTGGCGAAGACGGCCCACACGCGCTCGCCGTCGCTCGTCGGCGTCGCCGCCGTGTTCCCCGCGTTCGACTTGACTGGCTTCTCGGCGGCCCCCGCGTCGGCGAAGCTGTTCGACGCCTTCCAGAGCAGCTTGCCGTTGGCGGCATCGAGGCACACGAGCGAGTCGGGCTCGGCGGTCACAAACACCTTGCCCGCGATGACGATGGGCGAAGAGTAGCTCTTGCCCACCTGGGCCTTCCAGCGGATGTTCGGTTTCCCCTCCGCGCCCCACTCCAGCGGCGGCGCGGCCTCCGGATACGTCGCGTTCGCCGTCCGCCACCCCGCCACCGCTGCCCAGGCTGGCGTCCAAGCCAACACCAGGGCGACGGACACCAGCCACCTGCTCATGCCTGCCCCTCGGGTGAACCATCCGAAGACACGCGGCCGCCGGGGCATATTATCGTCTCTGGGGCCGCCGCGTCAAGGCGCGTTGTAAGCCGGCGCGGAATGCGTATAATGCGCGAAGCGGGGCGCCCCGCGTGGAGAGCGGGCATGGCGAAACGGGTTCTGGGCTGGACCTTGCTGGCCGCGTTGGCCGCGGGCTGCGCCGCCGTGCCCCGCTACAACCCCGATGGCCCGATTATCTCCTGGCGCCAGGCCGCAAAGCACATTAACGAGTTCGTCACCGTCGAGGGGACGATTGTGCGGACGCACAACAGCGGGAAGGCGTGCTTTCTCAACTTTCATCCGAATTGGCGACAGACCTTTTCGGCGGTGATCTTTGCCCGCAGCTTCCCCGCCTTCCCGCCAAGGCCCGAGGACTTCTACCGCGGCAAGCAGGTGCGCGTCAAGGGCGTCGTAGTTGAATACGAGGGCCGCCCAGAGATCATCCTGGAATCGCCTGACCAGATTGAGGTGCTTCACTGAAATGCAGTTCCCACGAATGGTCCGCATCCGCCAGCAGCTCGACGACGAGCGGCTGGCCAATCCCCGCGAAACGGCCAGGAGCGAGACGGCGCGGCTGCTCGCCGGCGCGCCCATTCGCCGCGGCCAGTCCGTCGCCATCACCGGCTCAAGCCGCGGCATCGCCAACATCGCCGACATCATCGCGGGCGCCGTCGCCGCCCTGAAGGACGCCGGCCTCCAGCCCTTCGTCTTCCCCGCCATGGGCAGCCACGGCGGTGGAACCGCCGAACGCCAGGCAAATGTCCTCCACCACTACGGCGTCACCGAGGAGGGCGTCGGGGCACCCGTGCGCTCCTCGACCGACGCCGTGAAGCTCGCCGAGACGCCCGAGGGCATCCCCATCCTCTTCGACCGCATCGCGGCGGGGGCCGACCACGTCTTCGTCGTCAACCGCATCAAGCCGCACTCGCATTTCATCGGCCCGTGCGAGAGCGGGCTGGCGAAAATCCTCCTCATCGGCGCCGGCAAGCCCGAGGGCGCGCGGCTCTACCACCGCGCCTTCGCACGCTTCGGCTTCCCCCAGACCTTTCAGGCCGCGCTCCCGGTCCTCCTCAAGCACATCTCGGTCCTCGGCGGCCTCGGCATCATCGAGAACGGCCTCGACCAGACCGCGCGCGTCGTCGGCCTCCGCGCCGCCGAGTTCCTCGACAAGGAGCCCGCGCTCCTCGAGGAGGCCAAGCGCCGCATGGCACGCCTGCCCTTCAGCGACATTGACGTTCTAATCGTGGACAGGATGGGCAAGGACATCTCGGGGGTGGGGATGGATACCAACGTCATCGGCCGCGACAGGCCCGGCCCGAGGATTCAGGTCATCTTCGTCCGCGACCTCACCCCCGCCAGCGAGGGCAACGCCAGCGGCATCGGCCTGGCCGACGTCACGACCCGCCGCCTCGTCGAGAAGATGGACCCCAAGGCCACCTTCCTCAACTGCGCCACAGCCCTTCACCTCCACCTCGCCCGCGTGCCGTATGCCTTCGAGACCGACCGCGAGGCGCTCGAGGCGGCCATCCGCAGCACCATCGCCCCATCGCCCGCCGAGGCCCGCGTCGTCTGGATACGCGACACACTCTCGCTGGGCGACCTCGAGGTCTCCGAGGCCCTCCTCTCCGAGGCCCGCGCCAACCCCCGCCTCACCGTGGCCGGCCCGCCCCACGAACTCGCCTTCAGGCCCGACAACGCCCTTATGGACCTCTTCCCCGCGCCCGCGGGCAGACCTTGATGTTCCACACACACCCCGTAGAATGATGCACGCGGTCGGCTTCGCGCCATCCGTGGCAGGCTTTGCAAATGCTCAACGGCGGCGTCCCGACACTTCGGGAGTTCGCTAAACACTCGCCCTTGCGCCTGCCCCTCACACGCCCCTGGCATGGCGAAGGACGTGGCGGATCGCCCCCTCAAGGTCAGGGTGGCCGCACTCGAAGCCCGAAGCGCGGAGCTTGGCAGGGACCGCGCGGACGCTGCTCAGGAGCAGCTCGCGGCCCATCTCGCCCAACACCAGGCGAATCACGACCGCGGGGACGCGGCAGAACGCCGGTCGCCGCAGGACGCGCCCCAGCGTGCGGGCGAACTCGCGGTTCGTGACGCTGTTGGGCGATACGACGTTGACTGGCCCGACCAGCCCTTCGCACTCGATGCTGTGCAGAATGGAGCGCACCGCGTCATCGAGAGCGACCCAGGACATGAACTGCCGGCCGCTGCCGACCGGCCCCCCGAGACCGAGGCGGAAGGGCAGGAGCATCCGCGCCAGCGCCCCGCCCCTGCCGCTGAGAACGACCCCAAAGCGAAGATGAACCACCCGGATGCCCGCCGCACGCGCGGGGTCGGCCGCGGCCTCCCACGAGCGAACCACCTGGGGGAGGAAGCCGCTGCCAGGCGCGCTCTCCTCGGTGAGAACCTCGCCGCCGCGGTCACCGTAGAACCCGATCGCAGACGCGCACACCAGGACTGGGGGCGGCTGCCTCAGCCCGGCCAGAGTCGTGCTCAGCAGGCGTGTGCCCTGCACGCGGCTGGTGACGATGCGGGCCTTCTTCGCCGGCGTCCAGCGGCCCGCAATCGTCTCGCCGGCCAGGTGCACGGCTGCGGCGTGGCCATCCAGCCCGTCGGTCTCCATCGTGGCCGCGGCTGGGTCCCACCGCACCTCGCCTTGCCGCGGAGCCGAGCGGACCACGCGGGTGACGCCGTGTCCTGCGGCCTCCAGGAAGCTCACCAGCGCCGAGCCGATCAGCCCGCTGGAACCTGTGACCAGGATGCGCATGCGGAGCGCCCACCTCACGGGTTCAGCCGCCAGATGGCGAAGTTCAATACGGCGGCGAAGCTCACCCAAGCCAGGTAGGGCACCAGGAGGAGCCCTGCGACCGCCGACACCCGCAGGAATGCCACCAGGGTCGCCACAATGGCCAGCCACAGCGCCACAATGTCGGCAAACGCCCCGCCAAAGCTCCTCAGGCCGAAGAAGATGAGCGACCAGGCCGCATTGAGCGCGAGTTGCACCCCGAACAGCACGAGCGGCACGCTCCGCCCCGCCGCAGCGCTCTGGCGCCAGACCAGCCACGCAGCGACCGCCATCATCGCGTAGAGGAGCGTCCACACAGGCCCGAACACCCAGTTCGGCGGCGAGAACGACGGCTTTCGTATCTCCTGGTACCAGGTGCCCACGGCCGGCCCGGTGACAAGGCCGCCGAGCGCCGCCGCACCGAAGCACGCCGCGAGGCACACCGCCAGGCCCACCACGTCCTTCGTGCTGACCTTCACGCTCAGTTCCCCTTCTGACGCTCGCGGCACACCCCTGCCTCACCACACGGCCACGGCGGCAGTGGCCAGAGCGCCGAGCGCCCACACCCATCGCGGCATGCCGCGAACCTCGTGGAACCACCTCACCTTCGCAATCCAGGCGGGCAATCGCAACCAGTCCCGCAGCCCGTACGCCTCCTTGAAGCCGAACGCCAGCCAGAACTTGCCATCGGCTCGCCCCGGCAGGTAGCCCACAAGGTAGTAGCGGCCCGTCTCGGGAAGGACCAGTTTCTGCTTCTCAAACAGCCAGGAGTTCGTGCCCGTGAAGGGCTCGTGGAACGCCTTGGGCTGAGCGCCCCCGGCGGTCGGGAAGACCACTCCACCTAGCCCGGGCGGAACGTCGAAATCCCCCTTCCATTGCGGCAACCCTGGCCCGATCACAGCCGCGGAGGGCCGGGCATCCTTCAACCGCTCGAGCCGTGGCACCCCGAGCTGAAGCTCGATCTCCTTGCCCTTCTTGCCCTCAAACGCAATCCACACTCGGGGCGACTGCGGCGTGACCACGTGGTAGGCCACCATTGACACATCCACGTCCCTCACAGGCACCGCGTGCGCTGCATCTCCCGCGGCACCATTGGCGAAGATAGGCTTATGCGCCCATGCGGCGCCAGCACGCAACAGCAGCCCGGCAGCGACAACAACCGCCGGACGCACCCGGAAGTGTCTCACAGAGGTCCCCCTCGATGGCATCAGTCGCCGACCAGTGGCCGAACGCGGTCAACGTGGAACGTGACGAGGAACCGGACCTCTCCCTCTCCCGGTTCGCAGGCAATGGGCACCTTGCGGCGGCGCAGGGCATTGATCTTCTCGGCGTCGGTCTCCTCGCCCACTTTGGTCAGGTGGAGGCGTCTCCCTGCGTAACCGCTCGCCCCTTCGCGGAAGAGGTAGGCCGCGTGGGGATTCGACTGGAGGTTCCTGCGGCTCAGCCGGTCGGCCATGATAAAGGCCACCGTCTCGTCGTCCACGACGTGCGGACGAGCGTAGACCGCAACATCCACGGAGCCATCCGCGCTCGCCGTGGCCAGCACCCCAAAGCCCCTCGTTTGCTCGAAGTACTCCTTCAGGCTCATTCCAGGCTCCTGCCAACTGGCACCGTCCCTCCTTCACCATTCTATGAGAGCGGCGTCAGGTGTCAACTCCAACCCCTGACGCGCCCCCGGTTTGTCAGTCTTGTGGCTTGGAGCCCTGCAAGTGCGAGATAGTCCCCACCCCCCTCCCGAACGTTCCAATACGTTCGGGAGCGTAACGCCCCACCCCGCCACCGCGCCTGACCCCTACCCTCCCGAAGGTATTGGAACCTTCGGGAGGGAATGGCCAGTCTTGCCAGGGCTT
>Ga0101944_10002115_pt1 | contig 34432 bp, 27 predicted proteins | sample DewCreD2012metaG_FD_75245 | JGI IMG/M metagenome (GOLD analysis project Ga0101944, IMG submission 75245) | Hot spring sediment bacterial and archeal communities from British Columbia, Canada, to study Microbial Dark Matter (Phase II) - Dewar... ... | reverse complement strand
TGTGCCGGATCTCGGCCAGCAGCTCCCGCTGCTTGCACTCGAGCAGATGCGCCAGCAGTTCCCACTCTTCCGGCTTCAGTTGGGGAGCCGTCATGGTCGGGTTTGCCATGTTCACCTCCACTCCAACCTTCCGCCCCTAAATTACTCCCAAACGGCCGCCGAGGGAAGGGGGAACCTGCGCCTGTGGTACACAGGAGGTGTATGGCCGGCGCTGCCAGCCCCTTTGGGCATCCTCCAGGAGGCTGCGAGGCGCGCGCATGAAGTGGCCTCTTTTGCCCCTGCTCCTGATTCAGCTGGATTCGGCGACGCTCGACCCGCGCTCGCTGGCCGAGTTCCAGAAATACATGGAGCGGGCCGACGCCGAGATGCGCGAGCGCGCCCGACCGGGCGCTGCGGCGCGTCTGGGGGCGCCCGCCGAACCGGCCATCGCGCCCTGGCAGAAAGACAATCCGCTGGAAGCGCCCGGGGCCCTCATTCACGACTGGCTGGGCGCCGTTTTCGTGCCCGGCGCACGCATGGAAGACGGCCTGGCCGTGCTCCGCGACGTGCCCCGCTATCCGGACGTTTACAGCGGCGACATTCTCGAGGCCCGCGTCCTTTCCGCGGACGCCGCGCGCCGCCGCGTCCTGTTCCGCATCATCAAAAAGAAAATCATCACGGTCGTGCTGGAAATGGAGTACGACGTGGAAGACCGCATCGCGGCGCCGGGCGTGGCCCAGATGTGGTCCCGCAGCGTGCGCGTGGCCGAGGTGGAAGACGCCGGCAAGCCGTCGGAAAAGCTCAAGCCGCCGGACACGGGCTGGGGTTTCCTGTGGCGGCTCAATTCGTACTGGCATCTGGAAGAGCGCGGCGGAGGGCTGCTGATGGAGTGCCGCGCCATTTCACTGACGCGCGACGTGCCCGCCGCGCTCGCCTGGATCGTGAAGCCGATGGTGACGAGCCTCCCCCGCGAGGCTCTCGCCGGGACCCTCGTCAAGACGAAGGCGGCTGTGGAGAAGCAGGCGGCTGCCCGCCGCGCCGCCGGTAGGCTTCATCCAGAAGCTCCACCACGTGCAGCACCCGCTGCCCCTTCCCATGCAGCGCCACGCCCGCTTTGAGCTGGATGGCGCAGCCCACGTTGGCCGTTGTCACAATGGAGGCGCCGGTCGCGTTCACCAGCGCCATCTTCTTCTCGAGAATCGAGGCGGCCAGATCGTCGTGAACGATGTTGTAGACGCCCGCGCTGCCGCAGCAGAGGTCGGCCTGCGGAAGCTCGCGGAAGTCCACGCCGGGAATCGCGGCCAGCAGGTTCCGCGGCGCCTGCCGGATCTTCTGCCCGTGGGCCAGATGGCAGGAGTCCTGATAAGTCACGGTGGCGGGCACGGGATTCTCCGGGGGCCGGATGCCAATTTCGTCCAGAAATTCTGTAATGTCCCGGACTTTTGAAACAAATACGTGCGCTTTCTCGCGAAATTCCGGGTCGTTTTCGAGCAGCTCGTGGTACTCCTTGAGCGTCGAGCCGCAGCCGGCGGCGTTGGTGACCACGGCGTCGAAGTCCTCCGGCAGGAACGCCCGGATGTTGCGCCGCGCCAGCTCCCGCGCCTGATCTTTGAGGCCCGAGTGCACGTGCAGCGCGCCGCAGCAGGTCTGCCCCTCCGGCACGGCCACCTCGCAGCCGTTCTCCTGCAGCACGCGGACGGTGGCCTCGTTCAGCCGCGCGGAGGTGACGTTCGCCAGGCAGCCGGCGAGAAACGCCACGCGCTTCCTTTTTTCGCCTTTCGCCGGAAATATCCGGCCGATTTGCGAGAAAAAGAAGGGCGCTTCCGCCTCCGGCGCCAGCTTTTCGATCCGCCCCAGCTTGCCGGCCAGCTTCAGCAGGCCGCTGCCGCGGACGAGCTGCTGCAGTCCGGAAGCCTGGTACAGATACAGCAGCGCTCCGGCTGTCCTCAGCCAGCCGCGCGACACCAGCAGCCGCCCGAACACGAAGCGCCGCAGCAGCCGGACGTGCCACGGCCGCTCGATCCGCGCCTCGAGCTCCGCCCGCGCCGCCTCGATCAGCCTCCCGTAGGGCACGCCCGACGGACACGCGCTCTCGCAGCCGCGGCAGGCGAGGCAGAGATCGAGATGCTCGACGTAGGAGGGCGTGATTTCCGCCTGCCCCGTCGCCACCTGCACCATCTGGTAGATCCGCCCGCGCGGCGAGTCCATCTCGAGGCCGAGCTCGCGGTAAGTGGGGCAGGCGTTCAGGCACAGCCCGCAGTGGACGCACTTGTCGAGGTCGGCTCCTTTCGGAGCGTCCGGATGGCGGTTCGGCAGGACGGGCGGGAAGACGGGCGTCTCAGATGCGGCCATACAGCCTCCCGGGATTGAGGATCCCCGAGGGGTCGAAGGTGCTCTTGAGCTTCTTCATCCATTCCAGCTCCGGTCCGGGGTCGGGCCAATAGAGGTCTGCCGGTCCGATGGACCACTCCAGCAGCCGGCTCCATTGGCCGTGCGCGGGGTCCATCATCCACTCCTGCGCCGTTTCCGCCCTTTCAAAGCCGAGCCAGGAAACGCCGGTCCCCGCGCGGCTCAGGCACGGCCCGGGCGCGGATTCCAGCACCGCCTGAAGATCGGACAGCTTATGGCCTGCCCGCACCACATACGCCTGCGACGGCGCGAACTCCTCTACCGCGCGCCACAGCGCGTGCTCCTCTTCTCCTTCCAGGCGCCGTGCGCCAGCGAGTTCACGGTTGTAGCGCTCCAGCAGCGCATCCGGCCCGCCTGCGCGCACCAGCAGGCAGAACCCCTCCAGCCCGGCCATCCGCGCCGCCGCCGGGTTCAGGGCATCCAGCGCTGCCGGCTGCAGCGGACCCTGCAGAACCGCGTCCCGCCGCGCTGCCAACTCCGCGGCGGAATCGAACTGCAGGACGTAGCTGCGCGTCCTCTCCGGTTGCGGCGCCAGCTTGAAGTTCACCACGGTGATCACCGCCAGCGTGCCGAAGCTGCCGATCAGCGCCTTGTGGATGTCGAGCCCGGCGACATTCTTCACCACCATGCCGCCCGTCTGCGCAAGGCTGCCGTCCGCCGCGGCGTAGTGCATGCCGATCACCATGTCGCGCGCGGCGCCGTAGAGCCGCCGCCTTGGCCCGCTCAGGTTGGCCGCCACCACGCCTCCCACCGTGCCTGTCTCCGCGCAGGGCGGATCCAGCGGGGCCATCTGCCGGTTCTCCGCGAGCAGCGCGCAGAAATCGCGCCACCGCATTCCGGCCTCCACGCTGATGGTGAGATCCCGCGGATCGTACTGACGGACGGCGCACAGCGCTGTCGTGTCGAGCAGGACTTCGGCTGCCGCCACGGGCCCGCCCATGCGCTGTTTCGATCCGGCGCCGCGCACTTCCACACGTTTTCCCGCGCCCGCCGCGGCGCGCAGGGCTTCGGCGAGTTCCGTTTCGTTCGCGGGCCGGACAACGTCCATGGCGCAGGAGAGAACTGTTCCTCATTCTGCCAGATGAACGTCCGGCCCCGCATGGTTCGCTATGATGCCAGCATGGCCTCCCGGCGGAATTTCCTCTCGACCGTGGCTTCCGGACTCGCCACCAGCCTGGCCGCGCCCGCTTCCGTCCTCGGCGCGAACGACCGCATCCGCATCGGCATCATCGGCCCCGGCTCGCGCGGGCAGCAGCTGATGCGCGAGGCTCTGGCCTGCGAGAACGTCGACATCGTGGCCGCGGCCGATGTTTACTCGCGCCGGCTGGAAGAAGCGAAAGCCATCGCGCCGCAGGCGAAGACGTTCACCGACTACCGTTCGCTGCTCGAAGATCCCGCCATCGACGCCGTCCTCATCGCCACGCCGCAGCATCTGCACTGCGAACATTTCACCGCCGCCCTCGAGGCAGGCAAGCACGTCTACCTCGAGAAAACGATGGCCTTTACGGTCGAGCACGCGAAGAAGATGCGCGAAGCTTTCCGCCGCGCTTCCGGGCGCGTGGTCCAGATCGGCCATCAGTCCTGCGCCTCCGGCATGATGACCGACGCGCTGCGCTTCCTCGCCGAAGAGCCGATGGGCAAGGTCACCGCCATCCACATGACGATGTACCGCAACACGCCGCACGGCAAGCCGCAGTGGGCGCGCCCCGTCTATCCCGACATGACGCCGGAAAACATCGCCTGGAAGGCGTTCCTCGGCGATGCCCCCGAGCGCCCCTTCGACGCCAACCGCTACATCAACTGGCGCTTCTTCTGGGACTACTCGGGCGGCAATGTGTATGAGAACATGTGCCACCAGATCGCCTTCTGGTACAAGGCGCTGAACCTTTCCATCCCGCGCCGCGCCACGATGACGGGCGGCATCTACCTCTGGAAAGACGGCCGCGAAGTGCCCGACACGATGTGCGTCGCGCTCGAGCAGCCCGAAGAGATGCTCATCAGCTGGAACTCCGGCTTCGGCAACGACCGGCTCGGCTCCGGCGAAGACGTGCTGGGCACGGACGGCACCATCGAGAAAGCCAGCCAGATCCGCTGGACGCCGCAACGCGTCAATGTCAGAGACCGGCAGGAGAAGCTCGGCGTCAGCCGCGCTCCGCAGCACGCCCTGATGCAGGACTTCGTCCGCGCGATCCGCCACGGCGGGGAGCCCGCCTGCCCCTTCGACCTCGGCTTCCGCGTCTCCATCGCCTGCCGCATGGCCGTCGACAGCTACCGCCTGCAGCGCAGCGTCGCGTGGGACGCGCAGCGCGAAGAGATCGTCTGACGCGGCCCTGTGGCGCGCCGGGCCGCGCCTGTACGATCATCAAGAACGTATGAACCCACCCACCGCGAAGATCGGCGTCATCGGCGGAAGCGGGCTGTATTCGATGCCCGGTTTTTCCGCGCAGCAGGAAGTGAGGCTCTCCACGCCCTTCGGCGAACCCTCCGACGCCTACATCGTCGGAGAGCTGGAGGGCAAGCCGGTGGCGTTTCTCGCCCGCCACGGCCGCGGACACCGCATCAGTCCGTCCGAGCTCAACTTCCGCGCCAACATTCACGGCTTCAAACAGCTCGGCGTCGAGTGGATCATCTCGCTGTCCGCCGTCGGCAGCCTGAAGGAAGAGCACAAACCGCTTGATTTCGTCATTCCGGACCAGTTCGTCGACCGCACACGCGGCCGCGCCTCCACGTTCTTCGGCAACGGGCTCGTGGCCCATATCTCCTTTGCCGATCCGGTCTGTCCCGTGCTGATGAAACTGCTGCACGAAGCCTGCCGCGAGGCCGGCGTGCCCTCCAAGCTCGGCGGCACCTACCTGTGCATGGAAGGCCCCGCCTTCTCCACCAAGGCGGAGTCGAACCTCTACCGGAGCTGGGGCATGGACGTCATCGGCATGACCAACCTGCAGGAGGCCAAGCTCGCCCGCGAAGCCGAGATCTGCTACTCCACCGTCGCCATGGTCACCGACTACGACTGCTGGCACCCGGAGCACGACGCCGTCACCGTGGCCGACATCATCCGCAATCTGACGCACAACGCCGAGAACGCCGCCAAAGTGGTGCGCGCCGCCGTCCGCCTGCTCGACCCCGGCGCGCAGCGCAGCTGCCTGTGCAGCCGCGCTCTCGAGCACGCACTCATCACGGACAGAAATGCCGTTCCCGCCGAGACGCTGAAGAAGCTGGAGCTGATCGTTGGCAAGTATTTCGCCGAATGATCTGGCGGCGGAGCTGCTCCGCGCGTGCCTCGCGGACGAGCCCTGGCCGGAAGAGGCTCTGGAAGGACTCGCCGCCGCCGCTCTCGATCCGGAACCCGCGGCTGCCTCGCGGGCTGCGTCCGCGCTGTTCGCCGGCCTCGTTGAACCGCTCGCCGACCGTTTCGAGCCCCGCCTCTCGAAAGCCTATGCCGCCCTGTTCAGCCGCGTGCTGGCGCGGGCGCTCGGCGGACTGTCTGCGGCGGACCTGCTCGCCCGCTACGAACGCGTGCGCAGCGTGCGCGCCGTCGGTTTCGAACCCGCGCGGGTTTTCGTTCTGTCGCGAGTCACGCTCGGCGCCGACATCGCCGTCACCAGCGTGCTGCTCGACGCCGCGCGCCAGCGCTTTCCCCGCGCGGAGATCTTTTTCGCGGGTCCTCAAAAGAACTGGGAACTGTTTGAACGCGCTCCGCGCCTCCGCCACCTGCCCGTCTCTTACCCGCGGCTCGGCACGCTCGCGGAAAGGCTCGCCTCCTTCGCAAAGTTGCGCGCGGATCTCGATGCGCCCGATACGCTCGTGCTCGATCCCGATTCGCGCATCACGCAGCTCGGGCTGCTCCCGGTGTGCGCGGCGGAGCGCCACTTCCTGTTCGAGTCCCGCGCCTACGGCGGCGAATCCGATGCTTCGCTCACGGCGCTTGCGCAGGACTGGGCGCGCCGCGTGCTCGGCATCGAAGAAGCCGTCCCGTGGATGCATCCCCGCTTCGCCTGCCAGTTCGGCTCGCAGCCCGTCGCCACGGTCAGCCTCGGCGTCGGCGAGAACCCCGCCAAGCGGGTGGAAGACCCGTTCGAAGAAGAGCTGCTCGCGCTGCTGTCTTCGCGCAAGGGCCTCGTGATGGTCGACGCAGGCGCCCCCGGCAGCGATGAAGAAGAGCGCGTGCGCCGGGCGGCGGAACGGGCGCAGGCGCGCGGCGCGCGGATCGGCATTCACGAAGGTTCCTTCGCCTCCTTCGCCGCCATGATCGCCGCCTCGGATTTTTACGCCGGATACGACTCTGCCGGGCAGCACGCCGCAGCGGCTGCGGGCGTGCCCCTCGTGTGCGTGTTCCGGGGCTACGCCAGCGAGCGGACCGTGGCCCGCTGGGCGCCGGACGGACCTGCGCCCGCGGCCATCGTGCGCGGGGAAGGGAAGACGGCGGAGGCGATTCTCACTGAGATCCGCCGGATTCTGGTCTGACTCCTCCCGCCGGGCGGCGCTTCTTGACCATCCGCAGCTCGTTCATCTGCCCCGGCACGATCCGGTATTGCACGTCGTCCATGATCGCGCGGATCAGCCGCAGTCCCAGCCCCCCGCTGCGCCGGCGCCGGATCAGCTCTTCCACCGGCAGCGCGGGCTCCTGCGTGGGGTCGAACCCGCGTCCCCGGTCGATCACCTCGAACGCCACTTCCTCCTCGTCCACGGTCACCCGCACCGTCACCTCATGGGAGGCTTCGTTCTGGTAGGCGTGTTCGATCACGTTGGTGCAGGCCTCGTCCACCGCGAGAGCCAGCTTTATCGTTTCGTTTTCGCTGAAGCCCGCCTGCTCGCCGATGGCGGAGACAAACTCGCGGATCAGAGCCAGGTTCTCCGTCGAAGACGGCACCTGCAGGCAGAATGTGCGCTCGAAGCTCGCCATCGCCTAACCCTCTTGCGCGCCGGATCCGAACCGGGCCACCGCGTCCTGCACCGTGGGCTGGATGTCGAACAGGGCGGGGAAGCCGAGCACGTCGAAGATCTGATAGACCTTCGGCTGGATGGCCGCGAGCTTGATGTCGCCGCCCGCGGCGCGGGCCTCGTCGATGAAAGTCATGAACACGCCCAGCCCCGCGGAAGAGATGTAGTCAAGCTCGCTGCAGTCGGCCACAAGGCGGTGGCGCCCGCCGCGCAGCTCTTCTTCCACCGCAGCCTCGAACCGGGGCGCCGTGTGGGCGTCCAGGTAGCCTTTCAGCGAAAGCACCCGGACGTTTCCGTCGTTTCTGGTCTCGATCTGAAAGCTCCGTGTCACCGATCCCTCTCCACGCTGCCGCCCGTCTGCGCGCCGTCCACGCACTGGATCACGAGCAGCGTCCAGTCGTCATGCAGTTCCATCCTGCCGCGGAACGCCCGCGCTTCCTCCATGATCGCATCGGTCAGCCGCTGCGGCCCTTCGGAGGCCCGCCGCCGCACGATCTCCACCAGGCGCTGCTCTCCGAACGGTTCGCCCTGCGCATTCATGTCCTCCGTGACTCCGTCGGAGTAAAGCACAAGAACATCGCCGGGCTCGAACTCCAGCCGCTCGGTTTCCAGGTTCGACTCGAACGCCGGTCCGGCGGTCAGCCCCAGCCCGATGCCGCGCGGGCGGCGCCACTCGCACTCGCCGGTCCGGGCGCGCCAAAGCAGGGGCGGATTGTGGCCGGCTCGGAGATGCTCGGCCGTGCGGCGCACGGGATCGAGGACCATCAGGGACATCGTGATGAACATGCGCCCGCGGCCGGTCTCGGCCACGGCGCGGTTCAGTCGCGAGGCAAGCACGGGGAGAGCCGGAGCGTGATGGGCCGCCGACTCGAGCATTCCCTTCAGCATGGTCATGTGCAGGGCCGCGCCGAGGCCCTTTCCGGAGACGTCCGCCACGCAGAGCATCCAGCGGTCTCCCGGCCACGCCTGCGCGTCGTAGAGGTCGCCCCCGACCTCCCGCGCCGGGTGGCAGACGGCGGCGGTCTCGAAGCCGGGAATGCGCGGTGGTGTCTGCGGCAGAAGCCCCTCCTGCGCCCGCCGCGCCACGGCCAGCTCCGCCCGGAGCTTCTCGGTCTGCGATCGCGGAGGCGCTGCGGCCGCCTCCCGCATCTGCGTTTCCACCTCCCCCGTATCGGCCTCCGGCAGCAGAAACGAACAGCCCAGCGCTCCCACGGCCAGCCCGCCCGCCAGCGCCAGCATCTGCCACCCGGCGGCCTCCAGCGACGGCGCCGGCATATGGGCCAGCCGGATGCCCTGGACGGCTGCGTGCATGCCGAGCGGCGCCACCCACGCACCCAGCATGCCGCCGGAATGATAGATCAGCAGATAGCCGCCCGTGAGCGCGGTCGCAGCCGCCAGGCTGGCGCCCGGATCGTGCGGGAAGACGTTCCGCGCCATCGTCGTCACCAGCGCGCCTGCCGCCACCGCGCCGGCACCTGCCAGCCACGCGCGCTTCAGCCTCCCTGCCAGGAACGGGTACAGCAGCAGGGCCGCCAGGTAGACCTCCCACGCGGAAACGAGCCCGCCCAGCGCTTCCCATGCGGGCTGCGGGGCCGTGATCAGGGCCGGGTCATCGAGGAAGCGCACCCGCGTGCGGCCCAGCGCCAGCGCCAGCCAGTAGGGCGCCGACGCCAGCAGCACTCCGCCGGCCAGGCCCGTCCAGATCTGCCCGGCCGCCTGCCGGTTCTTCCACTGTCCCTGCGCGAGCAGCACCGCCGGCGACCAGAGGCGGAGATGGCGCTCCGGAACGGCGGCATAGGCCGCAGCCAGAATCAGGAACAGCCCCAGCAGAACCACAAGGGCCGCCGAGATGCCGAGCAGCAGGCGCGTGTCTCCTACCAGGCCCTCTTCGAAGGACCGGATCAGCGCCTCATTCTGATAGTTGCCGGAGAGGAACGGCGCCGCCGCAGCCGCGGCCGGAATCCACAGGAAGCGCAGGGCGAAAGCGAACGGATCGGTCCGTTTCCGCAGGCTTGCGTACAGCAGCCAGAACACGAGGCCGCCCAGTCCTCCGGCGCACGCCGTGGTGAGGACCGCCACCGCCGCCTGCAGCTTCCGGGGCGGCGGGGGCTCGCCCACGGCCTCCTGCGAGGCCGAATACTCATAGCTGCTCTGAATCACTCTTCCGTTGCGTGTCACAACCACCACCCGGGCCAGGGCGCCCTTCACTGCGGGATCCAGCCACTCCCAGGCGCTGCGGCTGCCTTCCAGCGTGCGGACGTTGTCCGCCGTCCGGGTGAACCGCCCGGAATCGCCGCCTGCCAGACGCGACAGCTCCTGCTCGGCCGCATCCCCTGCCGCCTCGCCCACGGCGTTCTGGCGGCGGTCCTGGAAAGACAGCGGGCGGCCTTCCGCCGTCATGGTCGCCACGACGGCGTCGCCCCGGTCGTTGAAGGCGAGCACCCGGATTCTCACCGGAGTGAACACGCGCGCCAGCTCGCTCAGTGGCGCCTGCTCGCGGATGCGCCCGAGCACGGGATCCAGTTCGGCCTGCGCGGCGAAACGCCACCCGCGGATCTCGACGCCATGCTCGCGGGCCCAGCCGATCGCCTTGCGGATCGCCTCTTCGCGGCCAACCGCCGGACGCACGCCGGCCAGGGCGGCATCGAACCGGGGCATCAGCATCCACAGCGATGAGAGTCCCGCCGCGGCGCAGAGCGCGGCCGCCAGGCGTTTCATGCCGCAGCCTCCTCTGCGGCCGCTCCGCCGCCCATCCGCAGGACGACCGCCGTGAGATCCGCTGCTCGGCGCCCGGCAGCGCTGGTGCGGACTCTCCAGGACCTGACCGCCGCTTCCAGCCACGACTGGAGCGGCGTCTCAGGCTGTCGCGGAAGCCCGGACAGAATCTCCTCCGCCACGCTGGCGCCCGGCTCCGCCAGCCCCCGCGTGCAGAACAGCAGGGCATCGCCCGGCTCGAGCCGCAGCCGGCATGCGGCTGCGTCCCGGCGGGGAGCCAGCGGCTCCCGGGCCGCCTCCTCCCGCCTGCGCAGCCACACGCCCGGCCCCGGGCCGAGCCGTGCCAGCTCTACCTCGCCCGTCCGCTCGTCGAGGATCGCCAGCGCCACCCCCACGGGTTCCGGGCCGCGTCCCGGCAGCCGGGCCAGCTCGCCTTCCAGCCGCCGCAAGGCTTCCAGCGCGCCCGCGCCGGCCGCGTTCTCGTGCCACAGAAAGCCCTTGGCCAGGGCCATCGTCATGGCTGAGGCGAGTCCGCCCCTGCCCCCTTCGGCCACCGCCACGCAGATCCTCCCGTCAGGCCGCGCGAAGAAGTCGTAGGAATCCCCGCTGGCTTCCTGCGCCGTGTCGCAGACGGCCGCCACCGCCACGCTCCGCAGGGCAGGCGGGGCCGCCGGCAGCAGCATCTGCTGCGCCTGCCGCGCCGCCGCCAGCTCGGCCTCCATCTTGAGCCGCTCCGCCAGCCGCGCTGCATGCGCCGGCCGCACCTCTTCATCCGCGTACCTTCTGCCGAACCACGCCGCCGCCGCCAGCGGCAACACCAGCGCCGCGGCCAGCAGGGACACCATGTCGAGCCGCTCCCGCCAGTAAGGCGCGGTGGCCAGCAGCGCCGCGATCTGCAGCAGCAGGTTCAGAGATGCCGCGGCCATCACCGCCGCCAGGTAGTCGAAACTGTAAAACGCCAGCAGCACCGCGGCCGCCACCGCCGACGACTCCAGCCACGTCACCGCGGCGAACGCGTCCGCCGTGCGCCCGTCGTGCACGAGCAGCGCCGCCAGGGCCGCCAGCAGCAGCGCCCGCACCGCTCCCTGCCTCACATGGCGGCGCAGGAACGTCAGCGGCGCCAGCAGCACGAACACGCTCAGCGCCACCGCCTGCAGCGGCGTGTCCGTGTAGAGCTCCACCAGCGGCCACTGGCCGAAGGTGAACCCGATCGCTCGCAGCGTCCGCTCGGTCAGGCTCGCGTCCAGAGCTGCGCGGCCGAGCACGACGGCGCAGAACAGCCAGCAGGCCCACACCGCCCCCGCCACCACGGACACGCCGATGTTGGCAGAAAACAGCCGCCCGGTCAGAGCGGCGTCCAGGGACGTGATCTTGCCCGGCCAGCCCTCCCTCAGCTCGCCTTCCCCCGCGCCATAGGCGATGCCGAGCACGACGCCCACCAGCGCCGCCGTCATCAGAAGGACGCTCCAGCGGATCACCGTGGCCACGGCCGTGAACTGCTCCGCATCGAAACGCGGCCCCATCGTGTCCGGATCGGCGAAGGCCATCAGCAGGCTGGCGCCGGCGAAGGCGGCCGTCAGCAGCACGGCCCGGCTGTGCGGCGCCTCGTGCTCGATGCTCCGCCGCGCATAGCGGTAGCAGCAGTAGGCCACGAGGAACACCATCACCAGAAGCCGCAGCGCTTCCAGCGTGTCGGAGGCCACCGAGGGCTTCGAAATCCGGCGTTCGAGAAACGCCGGCGCGAATACCGGCTCCACGCTCCGCCCCACCACCCGGTCGCCCGCCACGTCCACGCGCAGCACCAGCTCCACGTCGGGCGCGTTGCGCGGCTCAAGCCGCCAGGTGAAACGGCGCGCGCCGGCCGCCTCGCGGTCCGCCGCCACGCTCATCTCGGGCTCGCGCAGGAAGCGGACCGCCATGCCCCCGATCCATTCCTTCAGCTCCGCTTCCGCCGCCGCCCGCGACACTTCCTCCGGCGGCAGGCTCGCCGGCGCGCGCACCTCTCTCCCGGCGATGCGGAAATCGGTCACGAAGCCCCGCGGCCCGACGTCGGCCCGCACCCACAGGCCGTGGCCGGGCTGGATCAGCAGCACCTGCGCCACCGCCTCCGGCAGAAACCGCCGGACCCGGAACTGATGGCCCACGTCGTGTTCGCGGAAGTAGGCCATCGTGGCCGAGCGGATTTCGAAACGCACATGCGCCTTCCATCCGCTGGTCTCGACTCCATGGGCGCGCGCCGTCTCCCGCGCGATCGTGATCGCCCGCTCGCGGTCGATCATCATGCGGAAGCCCGGCCCTCGCGTCCTGTGCTCGTGAACCCAGAACCCCAGCGCCAGCGCGAGCGGCGCTCCGGCCAGCAGCAGGCCCCACCACAGCCGCCACCGCGGCCGCAGAAACGGCTCGAAAGGCTTCAGCAGCGCGTCCAGATCGCTCATGGCCCGTCCGGCACCCGCCGCGCCACCATCACCGTGATGTCATCGTACTGCGGCGCCGCCTCCACAAACTGATGGATCGCTTCCAGCACGCCGTCGCAGATCTGCTGCGCCGTCCCGCCGGCCAGTCCGCGCATCAGCCCGATCAGCCGGTTCATGCCGAATTCTTCGCCCGCCGGGCTCTGCGCGTCGGTCACTCCGTCGGAATAGATCACCAGCGCATCGCCGGGGGCCAGCTCCAGCCGCCGGGATTCATATCCCGCATGAGGAAACATCCCCACCGGCAGCCCGGTGGCGTCCAGCAGCTCCACCGCGCCGGACCGGCGCAACACGACCGCCTGGCACTGCGCCGCATTCACATACTCGCAGCGCCCCTGCCCGGGATCGAAACGTGCCATCATCAGCGTCGCGTAACGGTTGCCCGGCATCGATCCGCACAGCAGACGGTTGGCCCGGTTGGCCAGTTCCGTCAGCTCCAGCGGAAACACCAGCAGCGCCCGCAGCGTCGCCTGGATGGTCGCCATCAGCAGCGCCGCCGGCAGCCCCTTGCCCGCCACGTCGGCCACGCACAGCAGCGGCTCTTCCGGCGTCCCCAGCACGTCGTAATAATCGCCGCCGACCAGCCGCGCCTGCCGGTTGGCCGCCGCCAGCTCGAGGCCGGGCACCCGGGGCAGCTCTTTGGGAAACAGGTCGCGCTGGATGGCCGAGGCCAGCTCCAGTTCGCGCTCCATCTGCTGGCGGTACAGCGTGTCCTGGATCCGCCATGCATTGTCCAGAGCGACGGAAGCCTGCGCCACCAGCGCCGCGCAGAACTCCACGTCCTCCGCAGTGTAGCTCTGCCCCGAGCCCGGCGGCCCCAGCGCCACCACGCCGACCGTCGCCTCGCCGCTCCGCAGCGGCAGCAGCAGGAACGGCCCCTCGCGGCCGGGCTCGCCGTCCTGCGGCGCGGCATCGCGGAACCGTTCCGCCTGCTCCGCGGAGACGTTGCGGAGCAGCTCGAGCGGCGCCTGCCCCGCAGGCCAGGCCAGCAGCGCATGCTGCCGGACCGTCCACCGTCCGCTCAGGGTAAGCATGAGGAGCCGCGCGATCTCCTCCGGATCGATGCTCGCCGAAAACGCGCGCGCCAGGTCCACCAGCGTGTTCAGCTCGTGGATCTTTTTCGCCAGCGCTCTGTTGGCTTCCAGAATCTCCTCGTGCGCCAGCGCGTTTTCGATTGTCGCCGAGGCCAGCGACAGCAGTGCCTGCAGAAATTCGCGCTCGCCAGAGTCTTCCGCCCATCCTGGCCGCCGCGGCGGAGGCACCGCCAGCACGCCGGCTTCCCGCGCGCCTTCGCCAATCGGAATCTGCAGAGTCAGTCCCGCCCGCTCGAGATCCTCAGGCTGCACCGGGTCGCCCTCGCGCAGTCCCGCCGCGCCGCGCACCGCGGCCACGCGCCAGCCGTCCCCGTCCCGCAGCGCAATCGCCGCCCGCGTTACCAGCAGACGGCCCATCACCGTCCGCATCAGGTGGTTCAGCTGTTCGTGCAGGTCCAGCGACGACCCCAGAATCCGCGCCGATTCCAGCAGGCTTTCCAGCCGGCTCGCATCCAGACGCGTGTCGTTCACGCTCGCCTCCACCGTTTCTCCAGAATACTGTGAACGCAGCTCGGGCATTCTTGCTGGATCGGGCGGAAACCGCGGACCCCGGAGATTCACGGGGGCTGCCGGGCATCGGGTGTGTGGGGCGCGTGGTGGGATTCGAACCCACGACATCCAGAACCACAATCTGGCGCTACTACCAGCTGAGCTACACGCGCCTCAACTATCCGCATTCTAGCAGAGCGCCAGAGCGCGCTTCCACTGGAATCATGCTACGGCAGGCCGGCGCGCCTCCACAGATCGTCCACCCGCGCCTTCACCTCCGGCGACATGACGATCCGCTCCGGCCAGCGCCGTGTGAAGCCCTCTTCCGGCCATTTGCGCGTGGCGTCGATGCCCATCTTCGAGCCGTAGTCCTGCAGCCGGCTGGCGTGATCGAGCGTGTCCACCGGGCCGTGGACGAATTCGATGTCGCGCTCCGGGTCGATGTTGTTCAGCGCGATCCAGGCGGCCTCGCTCGGGTTCTGCACGTCGACGTCCTCGTCGAAGACCACGATGACTTTCGTGAACATCGCCTGCCCCAGGCCCCAGATGGCGTGCATCACCTTGCGCGCGTGGCCCGGATAAGACTTGCGGATCGACACGAGCATCAGGTTGTGGAACACGCCCTCGGCGGGCATGCACATGTCGCGGACCTCGGGCAGCTGCAGCCGCATCAGCGGCAGAAAAATCCGCTCGATCGCCTTGCCCATGTAGAAGTCTTCCATGGGCGGCGGCCCGACGATCGTCGTCGCGTAGATCGGATCGCGGCGGTGCGTGACGCACTCGACGTGGAACACCGGATAGTCGTCATCGAGCGAATAGAAGCCCGTGTGGTCGCCGAACGGCCCCTCGCGCCGCGTCTCGCCGATCTCGACATAGCCCTCGAGCACGATCTCCGCGTTGGCCGGCACTTCGAGATCCACCGTTTCGCACTTCACCATCTCGACGGGCTTGTTGCGCAGGAACCCGGCGATCATCATCTCGTCGAGGTCCGGCGGCAGCGGCAGGATCGCCGAATACATCGTGGCCGGATCGGCGCCGATGGCCACCGCCACCGGCATCCGCGTCACGCCCTGCTTCTTCAGTCTGCGGTAGTGCTCCGCCCCCTGCTTGTGCGTCTGCCAGTGCATGCCCGTCGTGCGGGCGTCGTGGACCTGCATGCGGTACATGCCGCAGTTGCGCTTGCCCGTCTCCGGATTGCGCGTGAACACCATCGGGAGAGTGATGAACGGACCGGCGTCGCCCGGCCAGCACGTCAGCACGGGCAGCTCTTCCAGCGAAAAGCCGTCGCGGCGGATGACTTCCTTGCAGGGTCCGCTTGAAACGGTTTTCGGGAAGAAGTTCGCCATGTCTGCCAGCTTCGGCAGCATCTTCAGCTTGTTGATCAGGCCCTGTGGCATCCGCATCTCGAGCATCTCCGAGATGCGCGCCGCGTGCTCGTCCACCGAGGAGACTTCCAGCGCGATCTCCATCCGCCGCATGCTGGCGAAGGCGTTGATCAGGACAGGGATCGACGAGCCTTTCGGCTTCTCGAACAGCAGCGCAGGTCCCCCGCGTTTCACCGCGCGGTCGGCGAACTCGGTGATTTCCAGCTTCGGGTCCACCTCGAACGGAATGCGCTTCAGTTCGCCCGCCTGCTCGAGCGCGCGAACAAAATCACGGAGATCTGTATAGGCCATGGAGGAATCCTTCTCGCGGGGCGGCTTTTACTATCATGAGAGACGAAACCCTCTTTGCTCAAGGAGTTCTCATGTTTCATCGAGTGGCGCTGGTGACCGGCGCGAGCCGGGGCATCGGCCGCGAGATCGCGCTCACGCTCTGCCGCCATCAATATGATGTCGTGGTCGCCTCTCCGGAAGTGGAAAAGAACGAAGAAGTGGCCGAGGCGATCCGCCAGTGCGGCGGCTCGACGATGACCCTCGATCTGGACGTCTCCAGCCGCGATTCCGTGAAGAAGGGCGTCGAGGCAGTGCTCAGGCAGATGGGGCGGCTCGACGTGCTCGTCAACAACGCCGGCATCACGCGCGACGCCCTCTCCATGCGCATGAAGCCCGAGGACTGGGATCGCGTCATCCAGATCAATCTGACGGGCGCCTTCAACATGGCGCAGGCCGTCATCCCCGCCATGATGAAGGAGCGCTGGGGCCGCATCATCAACATCGCCTCCGTCGTGGGCGAGATGGGCAACGTCGGGCAGGCGAACTACGTCTCCTCGAAGGCCGGCCTCATCGGCCTCACCAAATGCCTGGCCCTCGAGCTCGCCCCGCGCAACATCACGGTCAACGCCATTGCGCCCGGCTACATCGAAACCGACATGACGGCAGTGCTGCCCCAGGATGTCAAAGACCGCATGATGTCGATGATCCCGCTGAAGCGGTTCGGCCAGCCGAAGGACATCGCCTTCGCGGTGAAGTTCCTGGCCAGCGAGGAGGCCGGCTACATTACCGGCGCGGTGCTCCGCGTCAACGGCGGGATGTACATGTGAGCTGCCTCCGCCGGACAGGTCTGCTGCAGGCGGCGCCGTGGCTGGCCTGTGCCGCATGGCTTGCGGCGCCCCCGGCGGGGTTCGCGCAGAACGGCGCGCTTCCTTACGACGAGCGCATCTCGTGGCTTTCCTACAACGCCGATCATCCGGCAGGACGCAACTGGAGCCTGCACTTCGACGGCAGCTACCGGCCCATGTACGGCGCGCCGTGGCGCCAGTGGCTGGTGCGGCCCGGCGCCAATTACCAGTTCAGCCCCCGCTGGCAGTTGTCGCTGACCTATTCGTATTTCAGCGTGCATCCCAACGGGCTGCGCGACCCCGATGGAGTCGTCGGCGAACACCGGCTGCACCAGCAGGTGGAGTACTCGCATCCGCTCGGCCGCAACACCATGCGCCACCGCTTCCGGATGGAGGAGCGCTGGCTGTCTTCTCCATGGCGCGAGGGCGAGCCGCGCGCCTGGCGCTGGCAGGACCGCCCGCGTTACATGCTGCGCGTCGACAGGCCTTTCCGGGACTCCAGCGGCCGGCCGCGGCCCGTGACGCTGACCTTCTACGATGAAATCCTCGTCAGTTTCGCTTCGCCCGCCGCGTCCGCCTTCGAGCAGAACCGCCTCTACGCCGGCATCAACTGGCGGTTCAGCCGGCATTTTTCCTTCGATGCCGGCGCCTTCCACATGGCCTTCAGGCCGCAGAACGGCGGGCGCCTGGAACACAACATCATCTTCGTCACATTGCTCAGAAACCAGACGCCCCTCAAAGACCTATTCGCCTGGCTGCGGCGGCGCTGAAGGCTTCTTCTCTGGCGCCACGCGCACGGCGAACACATACGTCGGCCCCAGCATGTTCGAGCGGAACACCACCCACTTCGCATCCGGCGTGAAGCTGACGTTGGGCTCCAGCCGGTAGTCGTGCTTCGCCATGTTCACCAGTTTCTCGGCCCGCAGCACGCCCGGACGGATCAGCGTGGCGTCCTCCACGCCACGGTTTGGAATGCGCTCCGGCCGGAACAGGTAGATCCAGCGCCCGTCGGGCGCGCGCGCCACCTGTCCGGGATCGCCGCCATCTCCGCAGAACAGCGTCCCGTCGCGCGAGACGTTGAAGTGAATGGACCACTCGTTGCGCTGCAGGTGATACCAGGTGCGTTCGCCCGTCTCCAGATTCAGCCCGGCCAGCCAGAACACTTCGCCGCGCGGCGTCTGCAGGTCGTACCACACCGTGCGGCCGTCGGCGCTCCAGAATTCGTGGCCGAAGATTTCCATTTCCATCGTGCGCGTGTGAACCTTGCGCAGCCCTGTGCCGTCGGCGCGGATCGTCCAGATGCGGTCCACCTTGTGCCAGGGACCCTCGTGGCAGAACAGCAGCAGCCCCGGGTCGGTGGGCGAGAACAGGAAATGGTTGAACCAGTCGTTGCCGCGGTGGATGACGCGCGTCTCTCCGGTGGCGAGGTTCATCGTGAAAATCGCCATCGGCAGGCGCGCCGCCCAGCGCTGCTCCATCATCTGCCCCTTGTTGCGCGGCTGTTCCAGCGAGTGGCCCTGGCCTGCGGCTGCGGGCGGCTGCGCCATGGGCGACTGGGCGTCGCCTTCGATATAGCCGCCCGCGGCCAGCGTCTCGTCGGCGTTGATTGTCGCGATCGAACCCCGCGGCGGCAGCGCGCCAACCCTGCGCGTCTCTCCTGTGTCCGCGTCCGTCCAGTACAGCGCTCCGTCCCGGATGTAGTACACGCGCGCATGCTTCCGGCCGGCTTCGATCAGCCGCACGCGTCCTTGGACAATCTGCCGCGACTCGCGCGTCTCCCAGTCCACCACCGAAATGCCGTCCGGGGTCGAGTACACGAGGCGCCGTCCGACGGGCAGAAAGCCGTTCTGGTTGAAATACAGGCTGGCGCTGCCGGGCTCGTCCGTCAGCCGGCGCACCCGATGGCCGGTGTCGGGGTCGACCCACTCGACCGGCGGATCGGCCGCCACGCAAAGGCACGCGATGAGAGCGGGCAGCAGCAACCTTATCATGCATTCAGCCTTATCACGAAACGCGTCCGCCGCGCGGCTTCAGCGGATCCAGCCCAGCCACCCTGCCAGCGCCGCCGCCGCCAGAACAAAGGCTGGATGCACGCGCCATCTCACCAGCAGCGCGAATGCCGCCGCGCCCGCTGCCCAGTGCGGCCATGCTGTCATGCTGCCGCGCCCCAGCAGAATCGCCGCGCCGAGCACCAGCCCGGTCACCGCCGGATTGATTCCGGAAAGGAAGCGCTGCGCCAGCGGCTGGTCGCGGCGCAGCTCATACTGGCGGCTCAGAAACAGCATCCACAGCATCCCGGGCAGAAACAGCGCCGCCGTCGCCACCAGCGCGCCGATGAGCCCCGCGCGATGATAGCCCGCGAACGTCGCCAGCACTGCGATCGGCCCCGGAGTCAGCTGGCTGATGGCCACGCCGTCGATGAACTCGCGCGGCGACAGCCACCCCAGCCGCGTCACCAGATGATCGTGCAGCGCCGGCAGCAGCACGAATCCGCCGCCGAAGAAGATCAGCCCGATGCGGAAAAACACCGCGGCCAGATGCGCCAATGCTCCGGCGGAAACGGCCGCCACGGGCGCGGCCAGCGCAATCATCGGCGCTGCCCCCGCGGCCGCATCCGCGCTGCCGGCAAGCCCTCCGCTCCTGCGCGGGGGCAGAAAGAAACCCGCCACGCCCGAAGCCAGCAGAATCCACGCCGCATTGACGTGCAGCAGGCTCAGCGCCAGCGCGCCCGCGGCGATGGCCCGCTTCGGCCAGCTGTCCAGCGCTCTCGTGCCGATGTTCCATGCGGCGGAGACAATCAGCGCCACCACTGCCGGCCCCAGCCCGGTGACCGCGCTCTGCAGCGCCGGCGCCGCGTGATAGCGGAAATAGAGCGCCGAGAGCAGGATCACCAGCGTGACGGAGGGCGCCAGAAAGGACACGGCCGCCACCAGAAACCCGGCCAGCCCCGCCAGCCGGTAGCCCGCGAACGCCGCCGCATTGACGGCGAACGACCCGAGCATCTGCCCCAGCCCGACGCCGTGCAGGAACTCCTCCAGCGCCAGCAGCTTCCGCTTCCGGACCAGCTCCTGCTCCATCAGCGCCGCCACGGCCATCCCGCCGCCGAAGCCGATCGAGCCGATCCGCGCGAACACGGCAGCCAGCGCAGCCAACCCCGGTCTTCGATCCGAAAAAGGGGACAGGAACACAATGACCCTTTTTCATTTACCCAGAATTGCCGCCTCCTGTGCCTGACGCCACGGCGGTGCAGGTCGATTCGCGGTCGCCAGAGCGACGCGCGTCAATCCCCGCGCCTGGCCCGGCGCGGACAAAAAAACGGCCCGGCGAGGCAGGCGCGCCGGGCCTTCAGGCACAGGAGGTAGACGGACTTCAGAATCTGCGCTCCGGCACGGTCACGCGCTGCGAGCGCGGTGCGCGCGGCGGGGCGGGAGGCGCGTCGTCCAGCGTGACCTGCACGGTCATTTCCCTCTTCTCGCGCACGACCACGACAGGCAGTGTCTTCTTTGAAGCCTCGCGGGCGGCGCGCAGCGCCGCGCTGATGTCGCGCGGCTCCTCCACAGTGCGGTCGTCCACTTTCACGATCACGTCGCCGGGCTTCAGTCCCGCCCTTTCGGCCGGGGTGTCTTTCATGACGCTCCGCACCAGCACGCCCTCTTTCACGCCGAAGAATTCGGCCAGCTGCGAGCCCTTGAGCGGCTCGCCTTCGATGCCCAGCATCCCCGCGCGCCAGCTCATGGTCACGCGCGGCACGTCGCGCATGGCCCCTTCCAGTTCCCTCTGGATCCGGATGCGCACGTCCTCGTCAATCTTCGGGGTGGGGATGTTGAACGTCCGGCCCTTGCGCTCGGCCACGGTGGCCGTCAGCGTCTGCGTGGCGCCGTTGCGGAACACAGTCAGCCGCACCGTCCGTCCCGGCGGCGTTTCGCGCACGAAGCGGACGAACTGCTGCGTGCCCTCCACGCGCTGCCCGTTGTATTCCAGCACGACATCGCCGGGCTTCAGCCCCGCCTTCTCCGCCGGGCTGCCGGGCTCGACGGTCGTGATCTCCACGCCGTACTCTTCTTTCAGGTTCAGGGCCTTCGCCCGCTCGGCGTTGATCTCCTTGACGCCCACGCCGAGGTACGTGCCGCTCGTCTGGAAGAAGATCATCGCGTCGGGCGGCGGGGGCGGCGGAGGCGGCTGCATGGCCAGCTCCGGCTCCGGATCGCTCCAGGCGAACACCGTCTGGCCAACGGCGGGCATGGCGGTCAAAACCAGCGCGGCCAACACCGCCGCGCCTGCAACAACAGTCTTGTGTACGGCATTTTTCATGGCTTCTGAACCTCATCCGGGCGGCGGCCGGAACTGCTGCAGCTCCTGATGGCTGTCGTCCTGATTTCTCGCTTCCGGTCTTTCAGACGCCCGAAAGGAAAAAACGTCTCGCAGACCGTCCAGCCCTGTTCGCCACGGCTTGCCCGTTCGGACTCCCAATGCTAGCCTGTGCCCGATGCAACGGCGCACCTTCCTGAGCCTCGCCGGCCTCGCCGCTTCCCGCCGCGTGTTTTCGCAAAACCCGCAGCCTCCGAACATCGTCCTCGCCCTGTGCGATGATCTCGGCGCCGGCGACCTCGGCTGCACCGGCCATCCGTTCATCCGCACTCCGAACCTCGACCGCTTCGCCGCCGAAGGCATCCGTTTCACGCAGTTCTACGCTGCCGCGCCGGTCTGTTCGCCATCGCGCGCAGGCCTGCTCACCGGCCGCACGCCCAACCGCTGCGGCATCTATGACTGGATTTCCGCCGGCGGCACGGTCCACCTGCGTGATTCCGAAACCACCCTGCCCGCGCTGCTGCGCGAGCGCGGCTACGCCACCTGCCTCTCCGGCAAATGGCATCTGAACGGCATCGAAGAAGTCGAAGGCCCCGGATCGCCCTCGCGCCATGGATTCGATCACTGGTTCGCCACCCAGAACAACGCCGCGCCCTCGCACGAAAACCCGGAGAACTTCTACCGCAACGGGCGGCCAGCGGGACAGCTGAAAGGCTATTCGGCGGACCTCGTCGTGGAAGAGGCCGTGCGATGGCTGGGCGCGGTGCCGCGGGAGCGGCCGTTCTTCCTCTATGTGGCCTTCCACGAGCCGCACGAACCCGTCGCCTCCGCGCCTGATCTGGTCGATCTGTATCCCCGCGCGAAGAAGCGCGGCGAGGCGCTCTACTATGCCAACGTCACGCAGATCGACCGCGCCTTCGGCCGTCTGATGGCGGCGCTCGAGGAGCGGGGCGCGCGCGAAAACACGCTGGTTCTGTTTTCAAGCGACAACGGGCCGGAGTGGCTCGACCGGTACCCCGCCGCATGGCGCTCGCACGGCACCGCAGGCCTGCTGCGCAGCCAGAAGCTCTCGCTTTATGAGGGCGGCATCCGCGTCCCCGGACTCCTCCGCTGGCCCGCGCGTGTGCGCCCGCATCAGATCGTGCAGACGCCCGCGTGCCTGCTGGACGTCCTGCCGACAGTCTGCGACATCACCGGCGCGCCGCGGCCGAAAAGGCCGCTGGACGGAGAGAGCCTCGCGCCCCTGCTTGGCTCGCCTGCCTGGCAGCGCTCCCGCCCCCTGCACTGGCACTACTTCAACACCATCGATCCGCCCCGCGCAGCCCTCCGCCAGGGCGACTGGAAGATCCTGGGCATTGGCGAAGACAGCGGCGAGCGGAAACCCGGCGGCGGCTTCCGCCCCGAACAGCTTCCGCGCGTGAAGGACGTCCCGCTGAAGCGGTTCGAGTTGTACAATCTCCGCCAGGATCCGCGCGAGCAACGCAATCTCTGGGACGTTGAATCAGAGCGCGCCCGGCTGCTGGCGCAGCGCCTCGTAGAGATCGACTCGGAGGTCCGCCGCGAAGCGCCGGCGTGGTGACGCGCCCGGACGTTCAGAACGTGCCGTAAGAGGCCTTCATCGCCGCCAGGGCCGACAGCGTCCGCTGCCGGATGTACTGGTCCTCCTCGCGGTGCAGCAGCTGTTGCAGCGCTCCGGCGACATCCGGCTCCTGCACATCAGCCAGCAGCTCGACAGCCGCGATGCGCACGCCGGCGTGCTTGTCGGTCAGCAGGACCTGCGCCAGCGCCTGCCTCGTCTCCGGCTCATGCGCAAACGGCCGCAACGCTTCCAGCGCCTTCAGCCGCACGCCGGCGTTCTCGTCCGTCTTCAGGGCGTTGATCAGCGCCCGCCGCACTTCCGCATCGGTCGTGCGGTTCTTCAGCAGATCGATCGACTCGGCGCGTACGCCGGGGTCGGTGGGATCGCTGGCCGCGGCCAGCAGCAGCCGGCGGATGCGCTCGTCCTGGAACGATCCGCGCAGCTCGCGCGGCCGGATCTCTTCATACTGCACGCGCACCTCGCCCCGTTCGGTCGTGTCCACCAGCCGCACCTTGCCGACCACGGCCGGAGGAGAGCTGCGCGCCAGAGGGCCCAGCACGGCCGCATCTTCAGGCAGCAGACGCGCGGCGAAGAAGCCGATCGTCAGCATCGCCAGCGCTCCCGCCGGCCGCACCCACAGCGGTGGAGAGACGATCCATTGAGACCAGAACCGGCGCGCCGCCGCCATCCAGCTCCGGCTCCTCCGTTCCTTCTCGATCGCTGCCGCCAGGTCGCGCCGGCACCGCGCCAGCAGCTCCGCCGATACGCCCGCTTCGCCCTGTTCGAGCAGCGACGTCAGCTTCTCGCAGCGCGCCCGCTCGGCCTGGCATTCGGCGCAGACCGCCAGGTGCTGCTCGACGCGCTCTTCCTCGTCGAAGCTCAATTCGCCGTACAGATACAGCGGAATCAGCCCGCGAACGTCCTTGCAGCTCATAGGAAGCCTCCCAATGCCTGGCGCATTTTCTGGGTCGCCCGGAACAGGCAGTTCTTGGCCGCCTCTTCGCTCGACCCCAGCATCTCGCCGATCTCGCGCAGCCGCATGCCCTGGTAATGACGCAGCTCGAACACCATCCGTTCGCGCGGCGTCAGCTCCCCGAGCGCCTGCTCGATCGACGCCCGCAGCTCGCGGTTCAGCGCCGCCCGCTGCGGATCGCCCGCCGGACGCGCCTCGGGCAGGGATTCGAGCCGGTCCATTAAGCCCTCTTCCGTCTCCACTTCCGCCGGCTCCGTGCGCCGCACCTTGCGCTTGCGGAGCTGGTCCAGGCAGAGATTCGTGGCAATCCGGTAGAGCCACGTGGAGAAGTTGCAATCGAACCGGAAGTTGCCCAGATTGCGGAAGACGCGCAGGAAGGTCTCCTGATACACGTCGTAGGCGTCGTCCGGATTGCGCAGCAGATTCATCGCCAGCCGCAGAACCTGCTGATCATAGGAGCGGACCAGCCGCTCGAAGGCTTCGGCGTCGCCGGCCTGCGCGGCGCGGATCGTGCCAGCTTCGTCCATCCATGCTTCCCGCCGGGCGCTCGCGCAGGCGCCGCCTTCGACCGCCAATGCCGTTCCCGGTTCCATCATGGTTCCTCGACGGGGCGGAATCCGCCCTCGTGGAAGTTAGACGGACGGGAAGAGAAAACGTCTCGCCGGCTTCTTCAGTCGGCCACTTCGACTTCGATCCGGCGGTGGGCCGGATCCAGAGACACGATCTTGAACCGCCGCAGCTGGCCGGTGCGCAGAGTCTTCCGGTCGCTCGCAGCACCGCCGCCGCCCTTCCACTTGCTCGCCAGCAGCGCGGCCAGGTCGTCCACGTCCGCCGCCGCAGCCCGCGCCTTCTCGCCCTCGCCCGCGGCCTCCTTCAGCCGGCAGCGTGCGTGCACGCCCTCGCTGATTTCGATCTTGGCGTGTGAAGCGTGCGTCTCCACGACGCGCCCGCTGACCAGGTCTCCCACCTGATGCTCGGAGATGAAAATGTCGGCCGAGGTGGGCTCCAGCGCCTTCATGCTGAGCCGGATGCGCCGTTTTTCCGTATCCACTTCCAGCACCTGCGCCTTCACCACCTGGCCAGGGGAGAGCACGTCCTTGGGATGCTGCACGCGCTTCTCGCGCGTGATATCGCCCACGTGGATCATGCCTTCGATGCCGTCGCCCAGATCGACGAAGGCGCCGAACTGCGCGAGATTCGTCACCGCGCCTTCCACCACGGTGCCTGGCGCGAAGCGCGTGGCCGCCGTGTCCCACGGGTTGCCCAGCGCCTGCTTCAGGCCCAGCGCCAGCCGCCGCTCGGCGGGCTTCACTTCCAGCACCACCGTCTCCACCACGTCGCCCGCCTGCACCACGTCTTCCGGCTTGCGCACGCGCTTGGACCACGACATCTCGGAGAGATGAATCAGTCCGTCGACGCCCGGAGCGATCTCGACAAACGCTCCGAACTCGGCCAGCCGCACCACCTTGCCCCGCACCCGGTCGCCGGGCTTCAGCGAGGAAGTCGCCTCCGTCCACGGGTCGGGCTGCAGCTGCTTCATGCCCAGCGAGATCTTCCGGTTGTTCCGGTTGATCTTCAGGATCTTGGCTTCGATCGTCTGCCCGGGGCTCACCACGCTGGACGGCTTGTCCACGCGGTTCCAGCTCATGTCGGTGACGTGCAGCAGACCGTCAATTCCAGGGGCGATCTCGACAAACGCGCCGAAATCCGTCACTGTCCGCACGCGCCCCTGGACGACCATGCCTTCCTGAAGCCGCTCGAACGCCGCCTGCTTGGCCGCCGCCGCCTGCTCTTCCAGCACGCTGCGCCGGTCCACGACGATGTCCGGCCGCTCCGGGTTTTCCACATCGAGCTTCGTAATGCGGCACTCGATCTGCTGGCCCACCAGCGAGGGCAGCTCGGCCATCTCCCGGATGCCGCTGCGCGAAGCCGGCAGGAACGCATGGACTCCGTCAGCCACCTGCACGCGCAGGCCGCCTTTGATGGACTCGGTCACCACGCCCAGGATCACGTGCTTGCCTTCGAATGCCGCCTGCAGGCCGGTGTAGTCCCGCGGCTGCTCCACGCGGATCGTCGACAGCAGATAGTAGCCGTCATCCGTGCGGCCGCTGATGTTCACCATCAGCGTCGCGCCGGGCGCCAGATCCGCGGGCAGGCCCGGCGTGTCGCGCCGCAGAATGCCTTCCATTTTCCGGCCGACGTCGACGACGATGTTCTCCTCGTTGATGGAGACCACCGTGCCTTCCAGGGCCGCTCCTTCGTCCCCGTTGCTCTGCGCCGCCTCGAACGCGGCCAGCATTTCGCCGAAAGAGCCTTCTTGCGGAGCCGCGGGCGCTTCGGCCACAGGGGAAACGCCGGTCAGGTTGGGGGAATCTGCTGGATTCATGGACAAACTCGCGAGACCTCTCATATTCTGACACACTCCCGCCGGGCCGGGGCGGCGCGGGGCCGGCCATGGGGTAAGATGGCGGCTTGCAGGCCAACGCCATTCCGCCGTGGAAGCGCTTCCTGCCCCGGATGCAGGACGCCGTCTGGCTGCTGCTGTTTTCCGCCCTCGCCTGGGTCAGCCCCACCCGCGGGCCCGCCGAAATCGAGGTCCTCACCGCGCTGGCCGTGCTCCAGGTGGCCGCCCCCCGCATCCGCGCTTTCCAGTCGGCCCGCGGCAACCTGGTCCTCATTTCTCTCAAGCTGCTCCTCGGCTTCCTGCTCATCGGCGTCACCGGCGGCATCGCCTCCAGCTATTACCTGATCCTCCTGCTCCCCGTGCTGTCGGCTGCCACGACGCTGGGGCCTGCCGGCACGGCGGTCTTCACGGCGCTGGCCTGCCTCGCCTATCTCGCCTTCATCCCGGTCGCGTACAACCTCGGCTACATTCTGGAAGGGCTCTACCTCCGCGACCTCACCCTGCGCGTGCTTTTCCTGCCTGTCGTCGCCTGCCTCACCTACTCGCTCGCCGAAGAGAACCGCCGCGCCGCCCGCCGCGCTGAAGCCGCCGCCGCCGAACTGGCCGAGGCCAACCGCCGCCTGATGGAGGCCGAAGCCAGCGCCCGCCGCAGCGAGCGCCTGGCCGCCCTCGGCCAGCTCACCGCGGGTCTCGCGCACGAACTTCGCAACCCGCTCGGCACCATGAAGGCCAGCGCCGAAATGCTGCTCGACCGCACGCCCGGTGACAACACTGTCGTCCGCGAGCTCGCCGAATACATCTCCGCCGAAGTAGACCGCACCAACTCTCTCATCACGCGCTTTCTCGAGTTCGCCCGCCCCGCCCAGCTCCGCAAGACGCCCACCGACGTCCACCTCGTCATCGATTCCGTCATCGAACATCTCGACCGCGAGCTTCCCGGCGCGGCTGGCCGCTTCCACCGCAACTACGACCCCGCTCTCCCGCTCATCGAGGCCGACGCCGAGATGCTCGAGCGCGTCTTCTTCAACCTGCTGCGCAACGCTCTGGAGGCTTCGCCTCCCGGCGCGCTCGTCACCATCAAAACCCGCCGCGCGCCCCAGGCCGTCGAGATCGCCGTCATCGACCGCGGACCCGGCGTCCCGCCTGAACACCGCGAGCAGATCTTCAACCCCTTCTTCACCACCAAGCCCGGCGGCGTCGGCTTGGGGCTGGCCATCTCGGCCAAAATCGTCAGCGATCACGGCGGCGCCATCACCGTGGACTCCGCTCCCGGCGCCGGCGCCGCGTTCCTTGTGTCGCTTCCTGCGGCCGCAAAGTAACGCCCCCGGCCTTCATGTCTGTAACAAATCGGCCCCGGAAGCCTCGGGACCGCCCCCTGCCGCACGATTTTTCCGAACAATTGCCCGCATGGATCGTCATAGGTTCGTGAGGCCTGCCGGATGCGAGGGTGCTGAACAGGCATCCGGTTCGAGGCCGCACGCATTGGATCGAGCGGAGGAAGAGACAGCATGAGTCCAGCCCCAGCCGCGCAAACCGTTTCCATGATCCATCCCGCCGGCCCGTTCGCGGCACGGCGGTTCCTGGAAGGCATCCGCCTGACGCGCAAGGAACGGGCGCTTCTGGAAATGCTCATGGACAACCCCGGCCGCTGCATCAGCCGCAAAACGCTGCTGAAATCGGTCTGGAATTATGCGGAAGATGCGCGCACCCGCACCGTCGACGTCCACATCCAGCGCCTGCGCCGCAAGCTCGGACCGCACGCCGATTCGCTCAAGACGATTGTGCGTATCGGCTATTGCTGGCTTCCCGAATCCGCCTGATGGCTCTTCTCCCCTGAAACCCGCCGCTGGCAGCGCCGCGTCCCACTGTCGGGAACCGGATTTCGCATGGGCCGCGGCAACGGCACTATCATGAAGGCGGGAATGACGCCCCGCGTGCTCATTGTCGAAGACGAGGAAAAACTGCGCCGCGTCCTCTCGCTCCACCTCGAATCCAGGGGCTTTGAAGTCAGCGCCGCCGCCACTGCGGAAGAAGCCCTGCGCCTCGCCCCCCAGGCGCAGCTCGTGCTCACCGATCTGCGCCTGCCCGGCATGGACGGCATGGCGATGCTCGAGTCGCTCCAGCGGCTGAACGCGCGCCTCCCGGTCATCGTCATGACCGCCTTCTCCTCCGTCGAAACCGCCGTCGAAGCCATGAAAAAGGGCGCGGCGGATTTCCTCCCCAAGCCGTTCTCGCTCGACCATCTCGATGCCGTCGTCGGCAAGGCGCTCGAAGTGCAGCAGCTGCGCGAGGAGAACACGCGCCTGCGCGAAGAACTCGGCCACCGCTACCGCCTCGAAAACATCATCGGCACCGGACCGAAGATGCAGGAAATCCTCGCCGCCGTCATGCGGGTCGCCCCCACCCGCACCACCGTGCTGCTGTGCGGCGAAAGCGGCGTCGGCAAGGACCTCATCGCCCGCGCCATCCACTTCCATTCGCCCCGCGCCTCGCAGCCCTTCGTCAAAATCAACTGCACCACGATCCCGGAAAACCTGATGGAGAGCGAACTCTTCGGCTACGAGAAGGGCGCCTTCACCGGAGCCGTCGCAGCGCGCCCCGGCAAGTTCGAGCAGGCGGACAAAGGCACCGTCTTCCTCGACGAAATCGGCGACGTGCCGCCCTCCGTGCAGGTCAAGCTGCTGCGCGTCCTCCAGGACCGCGAATTCGAGCGCCTCGGCAGCAACCGCACACGCCAGATCGACGTGCGCGTCATCGCCGCCACCAACGCCGACCTGCGGCGCGCCCTCGAGGAAGGCAACTTCCGCGAAGACCTCTACTACCGCCTCAACGTCTTCCCCATCACCATCCCGCCCCTGCGCGAGCGCCGCGAGGACATCCCCCTGCTGGCCGAGCGCTTCCTGCGCCGCTTCGCCGCCGAAACCGGTTCCCGCGTCACCGAAATCTCGCCCGAGGCCATGCGCAAGCTGATGGAATACCACTGGCCCGGCAACGTCCGCGAACTCGAAAACGTCATCGAGCGCAGCCTGCTCTACGCCGACGGCACGGTCCTCGCGCCCGGGCACATCCGTCTGGACTACGCCCCGCGCCGCAACGCCAACGGCCAGGCGCCCGCCTCCGCCGACGGCTTTCTGCCTGAAGGCGTCACGCTCGAGCAGTACGAGCAACAACTGATCCGCGAAGCCCTCCGCCGCGCCGGCGGCAACAAGAGCCAGGCCGCCCGCCTCCTCGGCCTCACCCGCAACGCCCTCCGCTACCGCCTCTCCCAGATGGGTCTCGAGTAATCCGCCTCCAGCGCCGCCCTTCTTCCCGCCCCCCTCGCCATGGGGCAAGCGCTCCGTCCCGCCTGCGCCCCGCTTTCTCCTGCGGCTTCCACCGGGGCGGGACTCTTTCAGGCTCCTCAAGGCTCTCGCGCCGCACGTCCTGCGGCGTTGCTGTCATGAATCGCGCTGTTGGCTGCCTCCCTCGACAATCTCCGCCAGGCGCTGCGCCGCCTCCGCAAACGGCCGCTCCGCAGCAAACCGCCGCGCCGCTTCGCCCATCGCCTTCCGCCGCGGCTCATCCGCCAGCAATGCCTCGACCGCCCGCCACAGCTCTCCGCGCGCATCGCGGCGCGGCACAAGCACTCCAAACTCCGGCCGCACTATGTCGCGCGTGCCGTCGCTTTCCACTGCCACCACGGGCAGCCCCGCCGCCAGCGCCTCCATCAGCGTCAGCCCGTAACTCTCATGCCGCGACGCGAAAACATACACATCCGCCATCCGGAAAAACGCCTGCTTCCGCGCTCCCGTCGCATGCCCCGGAAAATCCGCCCGGATCCGCCGCAGCCGCGCGGCCAGCTTCTGCAGCCTCGCCATGTGCGCCCGCCCCTGCATGTACGCCGGCGCCCCGCAGATGAACAGCCGCACAGCCGGTACGCCGGCGCCGCGCGCCCGTTCCCACTCCAGCAGGGATTCCAGCAGAAGATCCTGGCCTTTTTCCGGAGAAATCCGGCTCAACGCCAGCAGAATCCGCTCCCCTTTTTCCACCCCGAATTCCCGCCGCAAGGCCTCTGCATCGCCATCATCCGCAGCCGCATCCTGCGGCGGCGCGCCCCATGGAAGCACGTGAATCCTCTCCTCGCGCGCCTCCGGCCAGCACTCGAGCAGCGTCCGTTTCATCCCCGACGACGGAACCACGATCGCGGCGCTGTGCCGCACGCTCTCCGCCTGCCTCTGAAAAATCAGCCGCAGAATCAGCGGCGCCAGCCGCGCTGCTCCTGTCCTCTCCAGCCCGCGCCACAGCGAAACCAGCGTCCGCGGCCCCGCAATGCCCCGCAGATAAATCCGCGCAATATAGGCCACGACGTCGACGTGATAAATCGTGACAATGCGGAAACCCGCCCGCTCAAGCGCCGCAAAATCCGGCGCTTCGCTGATATCATTCACCAGCACGGCCGTCGTGCGCGGATCGTGCTCCAGAATCCGCCGTGTGGCCGCCGCGCTGAAATCGCGGCAAAAAGCCGCATAGCGCCTTTCATCGAATTCCGCCAGATCAAAGCCCGTCGGCGCGCCCGCTCCCAGCACCGCCGGCGTGATCATCTCCAGTTCAGACCGCCCGGTCCGCCGCCACTCCTGCTCGAGCAGCCGCGCCACCGCCGCCCCTCCTCCCAGAGGCGCCTCCGCCGGAAACCCCGCGTGCGCGGCGCAGTAGACGGCGCGCTCCAGCCTCACTGCCCCCCGGCCCTCAGCGCCTCATCCTGCATTTGCAGCACCAGCACGTACCACGTCATCATCAGCAGCAGTTCCATCGCCGGCGTCTCGGGCAGCCGCACTTCCACGGCGGCGCCCGCCGTGAATTCGCCTTTCAGATGAATGCGGAACACTTCCCGCCGTGCGTCGTCCACGAGAATCGCGCTGCGGGACCACACGCCCGCCATCCGGAATTCATACAGCTCGCCTGTGGCCAGCCGCAGCTGGCCCTGGCTGGCGCTGAAATTCGGGTGATACATCGCGCAGCCTTCGTTCTCGCCCTCGCCCCGCGCCGTCACGATCGGCGACATGAAACCCGTCCGCTTGAACGTCCATGAGCCCGAAGCCGTCCGCCCGCGCGCCAGCGTGCCGAACATCTTCAGGAAGTCCAGATCCGCGATCAATTCACTGCCCGCGTGCAGTTCCCAGTGGCGCTGCGAGGCCGCTCCCTGCTTCCAGACCAGCGGGCCCGCCAGCCCGGCGTGAAACGGTGTCATCTGGGCCCTCCTCTCTTCCATTCCCCCGCCAGAGAGATCATACTCCGCCCGCCCGTCCCTTCCTCGAAAACCACGCATTGGCCAGCAGCAGCATCGCGCCGCAGGTGATGGCCGAGTCGGCCACGTTGAACGCTGGCCAATGATGCAGGCCCGCGTAGAAATCGAGAAAATCGGTCACGCTGCCGAACGCCAGCCGGTCGTACAGGTTGCCCGCCGCCCCTGCAAAGATCAGCGAGAACGCCGCCGGCAGCGTCCAGTGCTCGCGCAGCGAGCGGCTCGAATTCCACAGCAGCACCGCCACCAGCACGGTGAGCGCCGACGTCAGCGCCGTCAGCACCCACCCCTGTTCGCCCGATCCCTGCTCGGCGAACAGGCTGAACGCCACCCCCGTGTTGCGCGTGTGCACAATGCGGAAAAACCCCTCAATGACGGGAATCGCCTCCCACTCGGCGACACGCGTTTCGATCAGATGCTTGGTGGCCCGGTCCAGCGCGGCCACCGTCGCGGCAACCACCCAGGGCCAGCGGCGCGCCACGCCTCACGCTCCCGTCATTTCCCGCACTGCGGAAGCGCACGCCGGGCAGATCGTCGGAAACGCCGCGTCGGCGCCGATCGCCGTCGAATACTTCCAGCAGCGCTCGCACTTGCCGCCATCGGCGCGCAGCACGGTCGCCTTCAAAGAGTCCCCGCGGCGCAGCTCCACCTGCGACGTGATGAAAATCGACGGCAGCTCGGCTTGATAACGCTCGAGCAGCGGCATCAGCCCCCCGTCCGCCTCCAGCACGATCTTCGCCTCCAGCGGCGCGCCGATCAGCTTCGCGTTGCGCGCCTCTTCCAGGCTCTTGAGCACAGCCTCGCGGACTTCCATCAGCCGGTCCCAGTCCGCGCTCAGCCGCTCATGTTCCTCTGGCAGGCCGGCGGTCAGCTCTTCCGGCAGCGGCGCCAGTGCGAGATGGACGCTCTCGGGATCGCCCGGCAGCCGCCGCATATGCCCCCACGCCTCTTCGCACGTGAACGCCAGCACCGGCGCCAACAGCCGCACCAGCGCGTGCTGCACCCGGTACAGCGCCGTCTGCGCGCTGCGCCGCGCCTTCGACTTCGGCGCGCTCGTGTACAGGCGGTCCTTCAGAATGTCGTAATACACGGCGCTGAGGTCCGTCGTCGTGAAGTTGTACACCGCCTGATACACGCGATGAAACGCCAGCTCGTCGTACCACCGCCGGCACTGCTCCACCAGCGCCGCCGTGCGGTACAGAATCCAGCGGTCGATCTCCAACAGCTCGCCCCCCGGCAGCGCGTCCTCGACCGGGTCGAAATCGTGCAGGTTGCCCAGCGCGTAGCGGAACGTGTTCCGGATCTTGCGGTACGCCTCCGTCAGGCGCGTCAGAATCAGCTCGGACACGCGCACGTCTTCCTGGAACGCCACCGAGCTGACCCACAGCCGCAGCACGTCGGCGCCGTAGTTCTTGATGATGTCCTCCGGCGCGATCACATTGCCGAGCGACTTCGACATCGCCCGCCCCTCGCCATCCAGCACCCAGCCGTTCGTGGCGCACTCGCGATAGGGCGACCGCCCCCGCAGCCCCACCCCCACCAGCAGCGACGAATGGAACCACCCGCGGTACTGATCGCCTCCCTCGAGATACATGTCGCACGGCCACGGCAGCCCGTTGCCCTCGTGCAGCACCGCCAGATGGCTCGCGCCCGAGTCGAACCACACGTCCAGAATGTCGTTCTCTTTCCGGAACTCCGTGCCGCCGCACGCCGGGCACTTCGCCTCCGGTCCCAGCAGCTCCGCCGCCGTGCGGTCGTACCAGGCGTCAGCCGTGTGTTGCGCGAACAGGTCCACCACCCGGTCCAGAAACCGCCGGTCGGTCAGCGGCTCGTGGCACTGCTCGCAATAGAACACCACGATCGGAACGCCCCACACGCGCTGCCGCGAGATGCACCAGTCAGGGCGCGTCGCAATCATGTTCGCCATCCGCTCTTCGCCCCACTCCGGGTGCCACTTCACTTCGTGGATCGCGTCCAGCGCCTTCTGCCGCAGGTTGTTCCGCTCCATGCCGATGAACCACTGCTCGGTGGCGCGGAATATCGTCGGATTGTGGCAGCGCCAGCAGTGCGGGTAGGAGTGCTCCAGCTTCTTCTCCGCCAGCAGCATGCCCGCTTCGCGCAGAATCGAATTGACCACCGGGTTGCCTTCCCACACGGTCTTTCCGATCAGCGCTTCCGGCAGCCGCCCCGGCGCGCCCTGCGCGTGGAAAAACCGCCCGCCCGCATCCACGGGGCAGAACGTCGGCAGCCCGTATTTCTGGCCCGTCAGATAGTCCTCCGCGCCATGCCCCGGCGCCGTGTGCACCGCGCCCGTGCCCTGCTCGAGCGTCACATAATCGGCCAGCACGCCCGGCGATTCGCGTTCGAGAAACGGATGCCGGAACCGCGCGCCTTCAAGCTTCGCCCCCGTGAACCGCGCCACCTCCCGCGCCTCCGTCCAGCCGCAGTTCTGCGCCGTCGCTTCGGCCAGCCCTGCCGCCACGATGTAGACGGCGCCGTCCGCTTCGATCGCCGCGTACTCGAACGACGGATGATACGCGATGGCCACGTTGGCCGGAATCGTCCACGGCGTCGTCGTCCAGATCAGCCCGTACACCTCGCGCCCCTGCAGCGCCGGATCGATCGCCGCCGCGTCCGACACGAGCGGGAACCGCACCCAGATCGACGGGCTCGTGTGGTTCTCGTACTCGACTTCCGCTTCCGCCAGCGCCGTCCTGCAGTGGATGCACCAGTGCACCGGCTTCAGCCCTTTGTAGACCGAACCCTGCGCCAGAAAATCGACGAACGCCCGCGCGATGATCGCCTCGTACTCCGCGCTCATCGTCAGATACGGGTCTTCCCACCGGCCGAACACGCCCAGCCGCTGGAACGACTCGCTCTGCAGCTTCACGTATTTCTCGGCGTATTTGCGGCACTCGGCGCGGATCTGCGCCACCGTCATCTTCGCCTTCTTCGGCCCCAGCTGGCTGTCCACCTTGATCTCGATGGGCAGCCCGTGGCAGTCCCAGCCTGGCACGTACGGCGAATCATGGTCCGTCATCGTCTTCCACTTGACGATGAAGTCCTTCAGAATCTTGTTGAACGCGTGGCCCAGATGGATGTTGCCGTTCGCATACGGCGGCCCGTCGTGCAACACGTACATCGGGCGTCCCCGCCGGGCTTCGCGAATGCGCCCGTAAATGCCCTGCGCCCGCCACCGCTCCAGCATCTTCGGCTCGTTCACCGCCAGGTTCGCCTTCATGCTGAAGCCGGTCGAGGGCAGATTGACGGTCTTCTTCAGATCAAGACT
>Ga0101944_10002113_pt1 | contig 34451 bp, 31 predicted proteins | sample DewCreD2012metaG_FD_75245 | JGI IMG/M metagenome (GOLD analysis project Ga0101944, IMG submission 75245) | Hot spring sediment bacterial and archeal communities from British Columbia, Canada, to study Microbial Dark Matter (Phase II) - Dewar... ... | reverse complement strand
GGGTTCGGGCGCTCGTTCCTCGCGCTCAAACCCGCTGCCCCGCGCAATCAAGCTCAACAGGCAGCCGCAGTCGCCGCGATTTCAGCCAGCGTGAGGCGGGCTGCTGCCGAGGCTCCATCCGGTCGAGCTTGGCTTGCCGCAGTCGCCGCGATTTCAGCCAGCGTGAGGCGGATCTTTTCGCGGCTGAGAATAGACACGCCCGGCCCGCCGCAGTCGCCGCGATTTCAGCCAGCGTGAGGCGGCCAAATGCGCGACTGGCATTCGGTCGCGCGTTGGGCCGCAGTCGCCGCGATTTCAGCCAGCGTGAGGCGGATGACGGCGACGTGAATACGAACCGGACGAGGTTGCCGCAGTCGCCGCGATTTCAGCCAGCGTGAGGCGGAAAATCGGGAACGGTTCATCGTTTTCGACACCAAGCAGGCCGCAGTCGCCGCGATTTCAGCCAGCGTGAGGCGGTCCTCAATCGTGTGCGGCTTGCCATCCGCCAACACAGCCGCAGTCGCCGCGATTTCAGCCAGCGTGAGGCGGATGGCATGGTTTTTGTTGTTTTTTTGTCGGCAGGCCGCCGCAGTCGCCGCGATTTCAGCCAGCGTGAGGCGGTTGGCACAACGCTGGACACTGTTCCTCCCGCGCGCCGCAGTCGCCGCGATTTCAGCCAGCGTGAGGCGGTTTAAGCCGACAGATAAAAAGGGCGCAGACCCGGAGCCGCAGTCGCCGCGATTTCAGCCAGCGTGAGGCGGTTTTAGGCAAATCAATGCACTTGATAACGCGCATCGCCGCAGTCGCCGCGATTTCAGCCAGCGTGAGGCGGATGATGTTCAGCAAGGTGCGCTACCCGAGCTTCAGCCGCAGTCGCCGCGATTTCAGCCAGCGTGAGGCGGATCCATTCCCACGGCGCACTTGTGCCGGTGTTATGCCGCAGTCGCCGCGATTTCAGCCAGCGTGAGGCGGATGTCGGCGACGTGAATACGAACCGGACGAGGTGCCGCAGTCGCCGCGATTTCAGCCAGCGTGAGGCGGCCGTGAACGACACACGGGCGGCGGTGTATTTTCGGCCGCAGTCGCCGCGATTTCAGCCAGCGTGAGGCGGACGATGGATTCGGTCAACGCCGCAGGCATAACGCGGTAGCCGCAGTCGCCGCGATTTCAGCCAGCGTGAGGCGGACGTTTTCCAGGTCGTTAGCCAGTGAGTTGTAAGACGCCGCAGTCGCCGCGATTTCAGCCAGCGTGAGGCGGCGCACGGCATTTGCCCCAGCTTCCGCTCCAAGCGGGCCGCAGTCGCCGCGATTTCAGCCAGCGTGAGGCGGGCTTTCTGGTCATAGTATATTTCCCTGACAACTTCGCCGCAGTCGCCGCGATTTCAGCCAGCGTGAGGCGGAAAAAGGTCGGGGCCGCTAACGCCCGAACACACTGCCGCAGTCGCCGCGATTTCAGCCAGCGTGAGGCGGTCCCCCGGTGCCAGGCCAAGCGGGATTACTCGCTGGCGGGCAGCAATTCGAGCGAGCGCACGTTGAGCGGCACCCAGCCTTCCCGCACGGCGCGCAGTTCCAGCTTCACGTCGCCCGCAGGCAGTTCGAGTTCGCCGACGCGGACCCGCTCATAACGCTGATAGCCGCCGGTGGGCTTCGCCTGGCCGCGCACTTTGCGGTCGCCCGCCACCAGCTCGAACTGGCCGCCGCCTTCCGACGCGAGTTCCGCGTGAATGACGTAGCGGGCCGACCCGGGCAGCCGGAATTCCCACCGCGCCCAGTCCGCCGGTTGCGTCCAGAAGCCGATGTTCGCGGGCGTGCCCTCGAGTTTGATCCCCCCGTGCAAATCCGCTTCATCGGCGGTCAACTTGAGCCGGCCCGCCGCATCCGGGCGCAGCACGACATTTTCCACATCCGGAAGGCCCGCGATGCGCAGCACGATAACGCTGGCGTGCGCATCCGGCGCGGTGGGCGGCACGGACAACCTCACGCCGCCGGGCGTGACTTCCGCCGGGAGCGATTTCCCGCCGGCCAACAGCGCGGCGGAGAGGGGTTGGTTCTTCAATCCCGGCACAAGCAGTTCGCCGTTGGCCGGCCAGTCGAAGACGTGCAGGTAAAGCCGGGTGGCTTCGCCCTCCGTCTTCACGGTGCAACGTCCCCACGGCAGGCGTTTGAAAGGGCTGGCGGTGGTGCCGTAAATCGCCGCGCCGTTGACCCGCATCCAGCGGCCCATCTCGGCCAGCCGCTCGACGCTGGGGCCGGGAATTTCGCCCTCGGCGGTAGGGCCGACGTTGAGCAGGTAGTTGCCTCCCTTGCTCGCGCAGTCAATCAGTTGGTGGATGAGCATGCGCGGGGATTTCCAGTTGTGGTCGTTCCGCTTGAAGCCCCAGGTGTCATTCATGGTCATGCAGGATTCCCAATACACGCCCGGGCCAAAGCCGGTGGGGGGAATTTCCTGCTCCGGCGTGCCGTAATCGCCCAGCCCGCCGGCGCGGTTCATGCCGCTCATCCCGGCGCGGCCCTTGCCGACGCGGTTGTTGATGATGATGCCGGGTTGCAGGCCGCGCACGAAACGCTCGAGGTCCACGCCGCGCTCATGCGTCCACGGTTTCTCCCATTCACCGTCGAACCACAGGATGCCAATGGGGCCGTAGCCGGTGAGCAGTTCCTTGAGCTGCGCCTTCAGGTAGTCCACATACCGGTCCATGTCGGGCGGGCCAGTGGCGGTGTCGTGCCACGCGCGGCGCTGGCCGTAATCGGAGTGATGCCAGTCCAGGATCGAGTGGTAGAGACAGAACTTGATGCCGGCGGCCGCACTGGCGTCGGCCAGTTCCTTGAGCGGGTCGCGCGGGAACGGCGTGCGGCGCATGTTCCAGTCGTTCTGCCGCGCGGGCCAGAGGCCGAAACCGTCGTGGTGCTTGCTGGTGATGACCAGATACTTCATGCCCGCATTGGTGGCGATGCGGACCCACTCGGCGGCGTCAAACTTCACTGGGTTGAACTCGCGGGCCAGCGGCTCGTATTCGGAGACGGGAATTTGGGCCCGCTCCATGATCCATTCGCCGATGCCGGGCACGGGCTGCCCGCGCCACTCGCCGGCGGGAATGGCATACAGGCCCCAGTGGATGAACAGGCCGAACCGGGCCTCGTTGAACCACGCCATGCGCGCCTCGCGTTGGGCGGCCGTCTCCTCCGTCGGACTGGCGCACAGCCAACGCGCCGGCCCCAAAATCATCAAGACGGCGAGGGCAAACGAGGCAAGCGACGCGGCGGGGAGCTGGACGAAATGTGAGTTCATGCCGGAGAGACTTCAGGAACCGTCACCGTTGGGCAATCCTGGAACGCACATCCGTCGGCGAGTGACACGGCTGGCACCTTTCGGAATATGAGTTTGACACCTTTGCGGGCCAAACCTAGTGTCCCGCGACAAACTCGTTATGGCCGAGAACATCCCCAACGTGCCCGCCGGGGCCGTCCCGCCGAAAAAAGAAACCGGCAAGGTCCAGCCCAAAAAAGAGACCGTCCGCATCAATCTCCCCCCCAAGCCATCGGCGGCCCCCACCATCAAACTGCCAACGCTGCCCCCGGGTGGCCCGGCGGGTGCGCCCTCGGCCAGTCCGGCCGTGGTGGCCGCGCCGGCAGCGGCCCCCGCCGCCCCCGCCCCCGCCACCAGCGCGCCGCGCGCGACGGCCCCGACCGCCGCCCCCGCCGCCCGTCCCGGTGCCGCACCGGCGCAACGCCCCGCACCCGCCCCGTCGCGGGCGGCCACCATCAGCCCGGTGGACAAAATTCTCGCCATCGCCGCCATCGTCCTGGTGCTCGTGGCGGTGGGCACAACCGTGTGGCTCGGCTGGTTGCTTTGAGCCACCGGCAAATCTCAACGGGGCGGAGCGAGCGTTCCGCCCCCTTTCGTTTCCGTTCAAACCCGTGAAATTCATCCTATGGCCTCACCCAACATCGTCACCCTCACCCAGGACAATTTTGACAAGGAAGTGCTGCAATCCACCCTGCCCGTGCTGGTGGACTTTTGGGCCGAGTGGTGCGGCCCGTGCAAAATGATCGCCCCCGCGCTCGACGAGGTGGCGGATGAACTCGCCGGCAAGGGCAAGGTCGCCAAGCTCAACGTGGACGAGAATCCCAACCTCGCGGCGCAGTTCAACGTGCGCTCCATTCCCATGTTTCTCGTCTTCAAGGGCGGACAGGTGGTGGCCCAGCACGTCGGCGCGTCCGGCGGCAAGCCCAAGCTCAAGTCGCTCCTCGAAAACGCCTGACCCGGCCCGGCGCGACGCCGGATGCAGTCATGTTTCCCACGCCCGGCCCGCTTGCGCGCCGGGCGAACTTTTATCATCAGTTCGCCCAGTTCATCGCCGCCGGTTTGGGGGTGACGGGTGCCTTGAAACAACTGCACCGCGCCCCGCCCGGGCGGGAATACCGCGCCCCGGTCGAGGCCGTCCTGCGCGATTTGGCGGCGGGCAACACGTTTGCGGAGGCGCTGCAACAGCGCGGTGAATGGCTCGCGCCGTTCGACCTCGCGCTGGTGCGCGCGGGCGAGCACTCCGGGCGGCTGGATGCGGCGTTGCGGTCCCTCGCCCGCCATTACGAGGAGCGGGCGGCCCTGGCGCGGCGGCTGTTGGCGGACCTCGCCTACCCGGTGTTGCTCCTGCACGCGGCGGCCTTGCTGCTGCCCGTGCCCGGCTTGCTGGGGCCGGGCGGCGTGGGCGGTTACGTCCTCAACGTGTTGGTGATTCTTGTTCCGGCGTATGCAGTTGCGCTCAGTGCGTTGCTGCTCTCGCGTCGGCGGAACAGCGGATGGGGGCGTCCGGTGCTCGAGCGGGTGCTGCATGGAATTCCCTTGGTCGGGGCGGGGCGGCGACATCTGGCTTTGGGCCGTTGCGCGGCGGCGTTGGAGGCGTTGATCACCGCCGGGGTTGGCATCGTGGAAGCCTGGCCGTTGGCGGCGGCGGCGAGCGGTTCCTTGGCATTGCAGCGCGAAGTGGCCGACTGGCCGACAAGGCTGGCCGCCGGAAGAACGCCGGCGGAGCTGCTCGCGCAGGGCAAAATTTTTCCCGAGTTGTTCGTGAACCAGTATCACACCGGGGAACTCACCGGCGCGCTGGATGACACGTTGCGCCGACTGGCGGACTACCACACCAACGAAGGCACGCAGCGCCTGCGCCTCGCCGCGCAGTGGTTTCCGCGCCTGCTGTATGGCGTCATTGCGGCGTGGATTGCGTGGCGGGTGATTGCGTTTTGGAGCGGCTATTTCGAGCAGATCAATTCCGTGTTGTGACTTGGGGGACAAGGGGTTTGACTTGATTTGGGGCCAACCCTAGATTCGCCGCGATGTTTGTCGCGGATTCCAACGCCGCCCGCGCCGCCACCGCGAGCCTCCCACACCCCGACCCGAGCAACCCCTGGAAACAGATTGTCGAGCCGGTGGAACCCTTTTTGGAGGCGGTGGACCGCGAACTGGCCGGCCAGGTGGCCGCCTTCGACGCCGCGCTCGCCGAATACGCCGAATACGCCCTGACGGCGGGCGGCAAACACCTCCGCCCCGCGCTGGTGGCCCTGTCCGCCAACGCCCTCGGCGGCACCCGCCCGGCGCACGTCACGGTGGCCACCATCATCGAAATGGTTCACCTCGCCACCCTCGTGCATGACGACGTGATGGACGAAGCCCAGGTGCGGCGGGGTCGGCTGACGCTCGCGGCCCAATGGGGCAACGAAATCGCCGTGCTGTTCGGTGACTGCCTGTTTGCCCAGGCGCTGCGCCTGGCCGCGAGTTTCCCCACCCCGGAAATCTGCCGCGCGGTGGCCGGGGCCACGAACACCGTCTGCGCCGGGGAGATCCTCCAGACGCGCCACCGCTTCAACTTCGAGCTGGCGGCGGCGGAATACTTCCGCGTCATTGAAATGAAAACCGCCGAGCTGTTTGGCCTGTCCTGCGAACTGGCCGCCTTGCTGGCGGAGGCCGCCCCGGAACAGTGCGCGGCCATGCGGCACTTTGGAATGCGCTTCGGTGTGGCCTACCAGATTTACGACGATTGCCTGGACCTGTTCGGCCTCGAATCGGTCGCCGGCAAATCCCTCGGCACCGACCTCGTCAAAGGCAAGATGACCCTGCCGTTGCTGCAACTCCGCGACTGCCTCAACGGGGCCGAACAGGAGCAGCTCCGCGCCTGTCTGGCCGACTGGCAACCCGAGGCCCTGCCCCGCATCCGCCGATTGTTGAAGGAACACGACGCGTTGCCGCCGTGCCGCCAGGCCATCGCCGCGCAACTGGAAGCCGCGCGCCGGGCTGTGGACGACCTGCCCGGGCCCGGACGCAACGCGCTCTTGCAACTGGCGGGTTATCTGGCGCGGCAGGTGGACACGCTGGGAGCGGGAAATTGAGCATGGCCACGGAGGCACAGGAGGCGAAGACCCGCGCCCCGTCACCGGAGGCGGCGGCCGAGCGGAAGCTGGTGGAGCAGGCCCGGCGGGGAGACCTGGACGCCTACGACCAGTTGGTGCGCAGGTATCAGGAGCGCATTTACAGCACCATCTACCACATGACAGCGAATCACGAGGACGCGAACGACCTCGTGCAGGAAACCTTCATCAAGGCTTTTGCCGCGTTGAAATCCTTCAAGGGTGGCTCCAGTTTCTACACCTGGATTTATCGCATCGCAGTCAACAAGACGATCAACTTCCTCAAGCAGCGCAGCCACCGGCAGGGGATGAGCCTCAACGACCTCGACTGCAACGCCGAGAACGACCCCGACCTCGTGGCGCTCATTTCGCACCAGACGCCCCGCCGCGACGCCGCGCTGGCCGAGTTGCAGAAAAAATTGAACGAAGCCATGGCGAAGCTGTCGCATGAGCATAGAATGGTGGTCACCCTGCACGACATTCAGGGGATGCCCCACGAAGAAATCGCGCACATCATGGATTGCAACATCGGCACGGTTCGATCGCGGCTGTTTTACGCCCGCCAGCAACTGCAAGGGCTGCTCTCCGACTACCTGAAGTAACCATGGAAACCCCCGGCGAAAACTTCGACTCCCTGCAACGTCTCCTCAAACTCAAGCGCCACGAGGTGCCCCCGCCCGGGTATTTTGACCGCCTCGCCCGGGACATCCGGGCCCGTGCGCGCGCCACCCAGGCCCAACCCGGCCTTGACCCCCTGATCCGCCTCAAAACCGAAGCCCCGTGGTTGATGCGGGTTTGGGAGTCGCTGGCCGCCCGCCCCGCTTTCGCCGGTTTTGTGGGCGCGTCCGCCTGCGCGGCGGTCATTGCCATGATGGCCTTGTCCGAAAAATCCACCCCGTCCGGCAGCGGCGGCACCCTGGCGGAAACGCTGGTTTCTCCGGCGGGCTTGATCGCGGCGGAGTCCAGCCGGCCATTGCGGCTGACCGTTTCGAATGAAGTGGCTCCCCCGCCCAAGAATCTTTTTGAAATGACGCCCTCGGGCCAGACACTGCCAGCCGGGTTCAACCCTGCGGGACATTGACCGGCCAAACGATGGGCATTCCGCCCGGGCAAACGTTCCCCGCCACCGGCTTCAACTTTGGGTTCCCGCCTCGGTGGCGGTGCTGTCGGGCAACGGCACCACTTGGTCGAACTGCCCGTCAATAAACTTCACCACAATCTGCACGCCCTTGAGCTGGTGGTTGCTCGCATAGTCTATCGCCCGCTGCGACAACTCGAAGTCCAGCGCTTCGTAGGGATTGGCCGTCCAGCTTCCCTCACTTTTGAGAAAAAGCTGCGTGCGAACTTGCTGGAGAAGAATTTTCACAACCCGGTCCTCATCAGTTTCCAAATCTCGACAAACTGGCAGCACGCCCCGCGTGATCCAGTGGCTGCGCTGCAAACTAATCCTAAGTAATTATGCCGCAAAGGGAAAAACCGTCCAAAAGGGGGCCGGATTTATACGGACACGGTGCCACGGGCCAAACACCAGCCCGCGATCCGCCGGCACGGCTACTCGCGGTCAACCGGCCGCACCCGCACGCCCAATCCGTTGACCACCGCCCGCTCCCGGCCGTCGGAGGGGGAGTTCTGGACGCGCAGCGGGGCCGCCGCATTCGTCTGTAAAACCATCGTGCTGGAGCCGCCGCCATCCAGATTCATCGCTTCGGCGCAGCCAAGTCGCGCCATCTCCGCCGCCAGTTCGGCCAGTGTCATGCCGACGGACAACGCGGGCTGCCGTCCGTCCACCACCAGCAACACCAGTTCGCGTCCGGTCGCATCCGTTCCCACCGCCGTCCGGGGGTGGCGGATGGGGCTGGCCCCGTCCTCCCGCACCAGCACTTTGCCCCCGCGCAGCAGCATCGGCCCGCCGCCCAAGACCTGCACCAGATGCGGGGCGGGAGGGTGGGCGCGGCTGGCGTGCAGGAACGTCACCGTGTTGGAGATCGTGATGGCGACGCAATCACGGACGGCTTCCGGCGAATGCCAGTCCCGCCCGTCCGTTCTGGCCCAGCCCTGTGGACGCGCTGGCACACCGCGCCGGTAAGCCACGATGCGGCCGGTTTCGGCGTTGGTGGGCACCAGAAAGAAATCCCCGTTCACCGCCAGCGCCAGCCGCTCCCGCGCGGCCATTTCACTGGTTGGCAACAGGGTGGTGACCCACGGCCCGTCGCCATCCGGATCCTCGCCCCCCGGCAGCACCCTCACGCTCACGCGGGCATCCAGCAGTTGAATGCGCGCGACGTGCATTGAAAGATTCGGGTTCGCGCGTCGAATCTGTTCATAGGCAATCGGCCAGTCATGCGTCGCGGCCGGGGCAACCAGCGCCGACACGAGCAGCACCAGCACCGCGCGCAATGGCCCGCGTTTCCCGGCAGGCGGCAAACTCGTCATGGCTGCGGCGCGGTGCGTGCCCGCGAGAATTCCACTTCATCAAACACCACCCCCGCCGCGTCCACCGCCTCCGCCCGAACCGTCCCTTCGGGCCGCAAAGTGACGTGAAACAAATGCCGACGCGGTTCCGCCTGCGCCAGATACCAGGCGTTGGTGGGCACCGTGCGCGTGTTCACCCCCCACGCGCCGTCGCCGAGATACACGATGCCGGTGGCGTCATACCGTTGATGCCCGCGCAACGGATGCGTGCGCTTGTAGTTATGATGATCGTTCTCGAACACCGCCGTGACGCCGTGACGCTCGAACAGCGGCACCCAGTGCTCGCGGATGACCTGGGCGCGTGGCAGCTCGCACGGCAGTTGGCCGCCCTCGGCCTTGGCCGTGCCATAAGCCGGATAATGATACACGGGAAAAAGAAATTTCTGCCGCGCCCGCGCCGTCAGCGTCTCCGCCAGCCACGGTGCCTGCGCCGTCACGGGCTCGGTGTGGCCGGAGTCGAGCACCACCAAAGACAGGTAATCGCCAAAATCCAGCGCGTATCGCGCCCGCCCGTCCGGCAACGCGAACAAGCCGTAAAAATAGGGCGCATCATCCGGCACCTTGCCGTTGTAGCCACCGCGCACCTCGTGATTGCCGATGCCCACCACCATCGGAATGCACCGGCCCCGCCGACCCTTGGCGTGCAGCGTCCATGATTGCAGCCAGTCAAACCACCGCGTTGCGTGGACGCCATCCTCGTAAGCCAGATCACCGCCCAGCACCGCAAAATCGGGGTCCAGTTCGCCTGCACGCCGGTTCATCGCGTCCGCCATCTCCCGCGTGTGCATCATGTCGCCGCCCGTCACAAACCGCACCGGACGCGTGAGCGTCGCCGGCAGGGTGCGGAAGCGCCGCAGCCCTTTCGCCTCCTTGTCCGGTGCGTCCCCCACGATGAAGTCATACATCGTGTCCGCCCGCAGCCCGGTCAATTCCACACGCCGCACCTGGAACGTCGAGGGCTTGAGCACCTGATGGCTGCCGGTGGCCACCTGCCACGGCGCGTTGGTGTCGGCGCGGAACCAGACCGTGGCCGGCGTGTGCGGGTAAAGGTTCACCCAGTTGACCGTCACCGTAGTGGCCGGGTCGCGCGTCCAGGTCAGATAAACGCCAACGACATCGGATTGCGCGCGGACGATGGTCACAGACAGGGCCACGAACAGGATTGCGGAAAGCGGATGCATGACGCCGCACAATGCCCCGCAACCTGAAAAATTGCACATGGAATTTTCCCGCCGCGCGCGGCCCGCGCTTGTTCCTGACGCCGCCAACGCGCAGCATCCGGGCGTGCCGGTGGAAACTCATTTCAAAGGCTGGGCCAAACCCGGCCCCGTGCCGTTCGGTCTCGCGGCGGGCGTGGCTGTGGAACCCCACGAAACGCTCGACGCCATCAGCGGCCACTTCCGCCTGTTTCAATTGCGCGACGGCCACCGGTTCTCGACCGATGACATTTTGACCGCGTGGTATGGCACGACGTGGTGCCCGACGGCGCGCACTGCGCTCGATCTGGGCAGCGGCATCGGCACGGTGGGCATGATCGCCGCCTGGCGGCTGCCGGGGGCGCGGTTCGTCACCGTCGAGGCGCAATCCGAAAGCGTGGCGCTCGCCCGCAAATCGGCGGCCTACAACGGCCTGACCGAGCGCTATGAAATCCGGCTGGGCGACTTCCGCGCGGCGGGCGTGCTGCGCCCGGAGGAGCGCTTCGACCTCGTCACCGGCAGTCCGCCATATTTCCCGCCGGGCACGGGCGTCACCAGCGCGCAGCCGCAGAAACTCGCCTGCCGGTTCGAGCTGCGCGGCGATGTGGCGGATTACTGCGCGGTGGCGTCGCGGCACCTCGCGGCGGGCGGCGTGTTTGCTTGCGTGTTCCCGGAGGAAGCGGCGCAACGGGCGCGCGTGGAGCAGGGAGCGCGGGCGGCGGGGCTGGTCATCGTGCGGCGGCGGCCCGTGATTTTTCGTGAGGGGCAGGTGCCGTTGATTGGGTTATTTGCCATGATGCGGGCGGACGATTTGCCCGAGTGGTTCCGAGGGCAAACCTGGGTGGAGCCGGAACTCATCATCCGCGACCGCACTGGGCAGATTCATCCCGAGTATTCCGCCGTGAAACTCGCCATTGGCTTCCCGCCCTGAACAGACGGGGCGGCAAAAGGACCGTGCAGAAGCCCGGTTCCTGCGTTACCCTGATGCCATGAATCGCATCACCATCAATCCCGACCAGTGTGGTGGCCGGCCCTGCATTCGCGGAATGCGCATCCGGGTGAAGGACGTGCTTGATATGCTGGCGGCGGGCGCGACGCCGGAGGAAATCCTTGCCGACTTCCCGGATTTGGAGGCCGAAGACATTCGCGCCTGCATCGCCTACGCGGCCCGTTACGTGGGCCACCCCGTGCTCCAGCCCGCCTGAACGATGCGCTTCCTGGTGGACGCCCAACTTCCGCCCGCGCTGGCCCGCTGGCTGGGCGAACACGGACACGCCGCCATGCCGGTGCGCGAGGCCGGACTGCGCGACTCGGACGACGGTAGCATCTGGAACTTCGCCGTCGCCGACGGCTGGACGGTCGTTACCAGGGACGAGAATTTTGTCGAACGCTGCCTTGGCAATCCCGCCGCGCCCGCCGTGTTATGATTGCGAGTCGGCAACTGCACGAACCAAGTGCTCTTCACCTGGCTGGAACCGTTGCTGCCGGAAATCATCCCCGAACTCGAGTCGGGCCAGCGCCTGATTGAAGTGCGGCGCGCCGGGGTTGAAGCTTGATTTCAGGCACGCCCGCGGCTTCCCGCCCTGAACCAGCGCATCAATCGTTGTGCGGAATCTGGATGGTGCTGCCGCCGATGAATTCACGCACCACGGCGTCGCCAGGCAACAGCGCGGAGTCCGCCGCCTGCGCGGCGCTGACGCCTTCTACCTTCGCCAGGCAATCCCGCAGCCGCTCGAACCGCATCCGTGCATCGAGAAAGCCGGGATAATCCTCGAAGTCCTCCGCCTTGGGAAACAGGCTGTCCGCGCCGCTGAAGAACGGCTTGAGCACGGCCAGCTCGAACGGAAATCCCCCGTCAATCACCGCGTCCGCCAGGCCGCGCAGCGGGATGATGCTGAACAATTCGCCGCCGCGCACATAGTGCCAGTGCAGGAGGGTGCGGAGCGGGCTGTGGTTGCGGTGTTTCGCGTCGCGCAGCATCCGGCGCAGCAGGCGCACGTCCGTGGGCGGAATGCGCCGCGCGTCCGGCGCTTCGCTGGCGCGCAGCGTGGTCAGATTCTCGATATACACGCGGAACTGCGCGGCGGCGGGAATGCCTTCGGTCAGCGGCGGATACAGGCCGTGCAAACAATCCAGCAGGAGAATTTGATCCGGCTCCAGGCGCACCGGCTTGACGCCCACGCGCCGGCCCTCCTTGAAACTATAGACCGGCTTCTCGATGATCTCGCCGGCCAGCAGCGCGCGGAGATGCCCGTTCAACAACTGGATGTCCAGCGCCTCGGGCGTCTCGTAGTTGCGGTCGTTGATCCAGTCCGTCGGGTGCTCGACCAGCGGCCAGAAGTAATCATCCAGATTCAACATCAGAAACCGCAGCCCCCGCGCCCGCAACCGTTGCGTGAGCTTCACGGTGGTGGTCGTCTTGCCCGAACTGCTCGGCCCGCTAATCCACATCAGCCGGATGGGATCACCCCCGCCCAGCCGTGCCAGCATCCGGTCGGCGGCGGCCTCCAGCTCGCCCTCGTAACGGGCCAGTGACGCCTCGATGAGCGGACGCAGGCGGCCCGCGCGGGTGAGTTCGTTGAGTTCCGGCACCGAGCCGCAGCCATGCGCGCGGTTCCAGGCGTCAATCTGCGCCAGCCGCTCGCCGGGATGGCCGTTGCCCACGAATTGCGCGGCGGTGATCGCCCCTTCGCGCAGCCAGTGTCGGCACCAGCGATAGGCGGCGTAGGCGTCGGCGGTGTGCTGGAAGCCGTGGCTGCGCAACGCGTGCAGCACTTCATCCTGAATCACTTCGATGGTGGGCGGAAAATTGGCGATCAGATGATGCGGGTCGGAGTTCAGGCACATCACCACGAGATCGGCGAGGAAGTCGGCGATGGCCGCATCGTCGGCGCCGCTCTGAAACAGGCGGTCATTCACGCCGGGATGCCGGTCGGCGGCGAACCCGCCGATGGATTGGGCGGCGCGGAGGATGGCGTCGCGGATGCGCGCGCGGTCGAAGCGGACGAGCGAGCGGTTGCGTTTGAGAACCTTGACGATGCGATTTTCCACTGCCACGAGCGCAGAGTAGCGGCGGTGCGGAGTGAAAAACCAGCCGGAAGCAGCCCGCCCTCCCCCTGCTCTCGCAGCGGCTTTCGCCGCAAAGCCGGCAACGGAACCTGAGTTCCAAAACCCCAAAATCCCCGAAACCCCGGGAAGGCCGAAATCCGGACACCGGAAAGAGCTGGTGCCGACCGTGGAGAAACGGGCTTCGCGGCCAGCCGCCGCCGCGGAATGTCATCGCGCAGCGGGGGCATGGCATCCGCTCTCCGCGCGGCGGGCCGCCGCCGGAAAACACCGGTTCGGTCAGCGCGAACGGCATTGGGACATGGCGTTGTCAGTTTGCACCGCGGAGGGAATCTGGATCGGTCGAATAACAATTCAATCCGCACTCTCCGCCGCTTGGCGCAACGCCAGAAAAGCCTCCTTCAACGCCTGACTGACCGCGCTGTCCGGCTCGCGAAGGACGAGAGCCTGATACTGGTCGAGAAAATCTTTCCGCAGGCGGTGAAACAGATGCAGGAAGTGGCGCAAGAATCCGATGCAATCCAGAATCGCGATTTCCACGCCGCCAGTCTCGTCATACTTGGAGCGGGCGTAGTCCCGAACGGCGTCAGTCACGGCTTCCGTTGTGATGAAGACGTAGTTTTGAACGTGCTGTCCTTGTGCGGTGATTTTCTGGAGTGCCCGGTCAATGTCTCCCTGCTGGACGGCCTTGTTCTTCATCTCGTAGCTCGTGATCACTTTATCCTCGCCCAACAAAGTGATTTGCACGTCGCCCACCGCCCCCGTTTGTTCATCGGCGGCGTTGTGGGCCGTGAGATTCAGCACGCGCTCGCCAAGCCGCTGCTTCGCCGCCTCGTAAGCGGCAGCGACAATCAGAACTGGCAGACGACTTGAGCCTTTGCAGTGCAGATGCTGTTCTATCAGATTCACCGTGTCCTCCGAAGAAAGCGGGAGAGCATTGGCCACGCGCCCGACACCAGAGAGCAGCGTTTTGAGCCGCACTTTTCGCGCATCGCGTTCAAGCAGCAGCAGCCGGATGGACTCGTCCAGCACATCTCTCGCCGAGACGCGCCCCTGATGCACGTCATCCAGCAGCCGCAGCGCGTCCTGATACATTGCCGCCGGACGCCCGACCAAAACGACTTTTGTCGTCAGTGTTTGGTCCATGTTGCGGAGCGTTGGCGTGAGAAACGCCGTAGTTGAGTTGCACGGCAGGTTGTGCTTCGCGATGAAGTCGCCGATGAATTGCTCGTCGTAGCTGCGACCGGAAAAACACTCCTTGCTCCCGATCTTTGTGTAGGGCTTGCGCGGGTCAATTCCCGGGCGATGCACCTTCGCCAACATGCACGCCATGAGCAGACGCACTCCCGCGCGATTGCTTGGGCAATTCACCACGGACGCCACGCGGGCCGCGATTTCCTCATCGGGGATAAAGGAACGGCCGAGATGCTTCTGGGCACGCCCCAGCGCAGCCTCAAGTAGTGGGGAACAATTCTCCATGCAGATGTCTGCCGTTGCGCTGGATTTTGTGCGGGTCGTAGTTGGTCCACAGCACCTCGACGCGCTTGTCCTTCGTCGAGTGATTCGTGCGTTCGGACGAAACCGTCTTGTGCCACTTCGATGCCGGATAGAGCCTGTCGAGCAGTGGCGCTTGGTAGTTGGAGAGCGCGACCATCCCTTGGACCGAATTCAAGACTTCGGCCAGCTCGCGGTGTTGCGCATCGGTCATTTCAAATCCGTAAGCCTTGGAGTCGCCGCGTGTGGAGTGGACGTAAGGCGGGTCGCAGTAAAACAGCGTGCCAGGCGAATCGTAGAGGTGAATGACGTCAATGGCCGGGCGGTTTTCGATTTGGACACGAAGCAACCGCTCAGCCACGGCTGGCAAATCCTCCACCGCGCCAAGCCAGCGGCTGATAACGCCGCTCATTCCCGCGCGACTCGTGTTCTTGCAGTTCGCCCAGCGGCCGATGGTGGCCGTCTGTGCCAGCCCCGTCCGCACCTGACGCGCGCGAACGTAAAAGCGCCGTGCGCGTTCCAGCGGCGACAAATCGGGGCTGACTTCGCAGGCGATGGCAAACTCTTCGCGCGAGAACGGCGTCAAGCCGATGACTTCAATCAAGCGTTCCTTTTCTTCGCGGAGAACGCGGAAGAAGTTAGCCACTTCCCCGTCGAGGTCGTTGAACGTTTCCACGGGTGACGGCTCACGATTGAGCAGCACCGCGCCTGACCCGGCGAACGGCTCGCAGTAATGATGACAATCGGGCAGCAGCGGCAGCAACCAATCGAGGTGTGAGAACTTGCCGCCATACCAGCCAAACGGAATGAGTTTCTTTTTTTCCGTCAGACGGGCAACGGGCGGCGGAACTGTCCGCCCGCGCAGTTGCGTGTCGTCATTGCCGCGATACGGCGGCGGGTCTTCGCGCAGCGCAGCGTCGCTGCACTGCCGATGCATTGGTATGCTGGTTCGTTTTGTCTTCGTGCTCGTGATTCTGCACAAAAATGCATGACATGTCGAACGAACTTTGGCGGGAATTGGCGGCGGGTTTGTGCCGCCTTTCATCAGTGGTTCAACTCGTCACATTGACCACGATCAGCAGCAAGGTGACGCTCGGCAAGCGTCGCCTGGGAATGTTGTTGCGCAGCGGAAGCATGGGGAGGCATGGGGGATTCGGGCGGGATTAAAGTGGGCTGGATGGTTGGCGCAAAAATTCGCCCCCGATTGTCGGCGCAGCCATTGCACTTCCTCCCGCAGCTGTTCCACTTCGTCCATCGGTTCGAGGATCAGGCGCAGCGCCGACACGTCCGACGCGCAAACCTCCCGCAGCCGGACAATCTGTTGCAGACGGCGGATGCCCTCGTCGTTGAAGGACCAACCGACGGTGTCCGGGTCTATGATGGGCGCGACCAAACCGTGTCGGCAATAGGCGGCAATGGTGCGGCGGGCATGTGCGTGAGCCGCTTCACGACTTCGATGGAGCAGGCGAAGCCGGGTTGCGGCGCAGAACGGATGACGCTGATGGCCGAACTCTTCATCGGGAGATGCATGGGATTTCTGGTTTGCATGGCCAAAGAATTGAAAGGTTAAATTGCCGCCTGTTCCAGCAGCGAGGCACGGAGGCGCTCCTGAATACGGTCCAGACCGGCGCGCACCTGTTCCCTGGAACGGCCGGTGATCATGGCCAGCTCGTCCGGCTCGAAACCTTCGACGAAATACAACTCGAACAACTCGCGTTCAAAGGGAGGCCAGGCGCTGGCGGTCCGCCGCGCTTCAGCGAGGAGGTCGCGGCGGAGGGTTTGTTGGTCGGGGGGCACGGCGCGTTCATCGGCGATCAGTTCCTTCGCCTCACCCACCGGGGGTTCGATTTGCCGCTCTATGATGTCCAGCGGTTGCTCGGCATCGTAGCCTTCGGCCCGGGCTGCATCGTCCGGCAGAACCCGCGGGGTTTCGAGCCGCACCGTCCCGGCGGCCTCGGCTTGCAGGGCTTTGCGGCGGCGGGCCAGTTCCTGCCGGGCGAGCACGTAAAACCACAGTTCGTAACTCATCTTCTCCGGCTTCTGCTGCGGCGCGGCAAGGGCGCGCCGGGCGACTTCATCCACCACGGCGCGCGGATCAATCGCGTTGGGCAGCACCTCCCCCGCCGTGACGGCGTGCCAGAGCTGGCGGCGAACATGGCGCAGGAGACGCGCGTGCTGCGCCCCAAGCAGGTCGCGGAGGACATCGCCCGGATGCTGCGGCCCTTGGCCTTCGGGCTGGGGTTGCGGCGCGAACCCGACGGCCTTGCGCGCACGCAACTGCGCGCGGCGCGTCTTGTTTTTCCAGAGCGGTTCGCGCCGGAAACGGGCCTTGAGCGCGGCCAATTCGCGCAGCAACGCTTTGACCGCGTCATCAAACGTCCGGATCAGGTCCGGTCCGCGCTTTTCCGCGCGCAGTATGTTGGACGGCACCCGCAAGGTCAGCCGCGCGGTGTAAAACTCGCGGCGGGCATGGCGCTCCAGCGCGAGGTGCAGATGCACCGTGCCCGGCGGGAAATGCGCCAGATGACGGGCCAGCTAGTTGATTTTCTGGTGGAGCTTTTTCCGCAACAGGTCGTGGCCGTGGAGATGCCTGGTCACCAGATTCCACGGCAGCGCGAATCTCTCAGCCGGAACGATGCGGCTGAAAAACGGGGGCATCCGCCTCCGGCGTGGGCGTGGCGGCGTCGCGCCGCAAATGTCCTAGCACCAGCTCGCCAACCGGACGGTCCGGCAAAACGCTGTGGAATAAACCCGAACTCCGAAGTAGAGCGATAATTCTCCAGGGTCGCACCCTGAATGGTCAGATCATACCGCCTCCCATGTTGGAGGCGGGCTCGGCAAAGGGCAGATGGCGCCGCACCTCACCGACAAAGCCGATCTGCCCGAGGAACGAGAGGAAACTGGCCAGCCCGCCGAAGGGGGTGATGGCCTTGGGCGTTTGGTCCATTACCAGCTTGGCTTGGCCGAAGAGCGGGGTAATTTCGGTGCGGGTCGTTTTGTGCAGGATCGGGCCGGGTGGTTTAAGCATCAATCCCTATGCCCACAAGCCCTCCCACAAAACGACCTTTTTTCCACTTCGGAGTTCGGGATAAAGTGGTCGGCGAGCTGCCGACCACCGCCCGAGGGCCGCAGGCGTTCCCCGCCCCTACTGCATCGCTCCGTGCCGCCGCCTGCCCAAAGCACCACCTGCGCAGCGCGTGCGATTCATCCCGAATTCCGAAAGCCGAATCCCCAAAATCCGAAAGCAGCTCGAAATTTGCAGGCCGAAGCCGATCTCCATAGCCGGGTGGGAAAAGGGCTTCGGCTCAGCCGGGCAAAGCCGCCGCGTTCGGATTTTGGGCTGCGGACTGCTTTCGGCTCTCGGATTTCAAACTTCGGATTTCGAGTTCATGGTTTTCCCACGGCTCCAGCCGCTGTTGCAACCGCACGCACGGGCTCTCAGCCGCTACGGCCAGGTGTGGCAATGGCCGCAAGCAGCCGCCGCTCCGGGAATCCTGTGACCACGATCTGACCCGAGTCACCGATGTGAAGCTCGACGGGCGGCGCAGCCGCCAGGTGGTGTGCGCTGTATCGGCGGGTGAGGAAATAGACGCGCTGATTCGCGGAGCCACGCCAAGCCAGACCTTCTGCGTGCCTGGTGGCGACGTAACGGCCGGTGACCAGCACGTCGGTCACCGCGAGCAGTCGCCGTTGGTCCGGGGACGCCAGTTCATCAAGCTCGTAGCCGGTGAATACGAACACCGAGAGGCCAGCGGCTTGAGCCATGCCTCCCAACTCTGCCAGCGCCTCCGCTTGAGCGAACGGCTCGCCGCCGGTGAAGGTGACGCCTTCGATTCCCGGGGTTGCGATGATCTCGCGGGCCAGCGAGCCGACCGTGCGCAGGTGGCGTGGGGCAAAGCTCCAGGTGTCGGGATTCCAGCACCCGGGACAGCGCAGGGGACAGCCTTGCACCCAGACTACAAAGCGTTCGCCCGGGCCGTTGGCCGCGCTGCGGGGCAGGGTGCGGGCGAGATTCAGCCGCATGGCTCAGTAGGTCCGTTTCAGGAGCACCAGCCGGACCTTTTCCCCTTCGCGGGTTTCCTTGACCTGGTAGCCCATCTTCTTCGCCCGCTCGATGACGGCGGTGCGCTGGGATTCCACCAGCCGCCGCCGCTCCTCCTCCAACCGCCGCCGTTCCTCCGCGGCGAGCCGGGCCTGCTTGGCGGTCGAATGTGCTTCGTAGCGCGCGTGCAGCCGCGTGAGCCATTCCTGGCCGTAGGCTCTGCGGTCGTAATCACTGACGATGAGCTGGTAACCCGTCGGCGTTGCCCGGAAGCCGAGATCATTCGAGGCGGCACCGACGTGCTGTCGGCGGATGATGATGTGGGCCGCTTGCGATCGGGCGTCTCCCACGTAGCCAACGAGCGCGACCGGCTCGGTGTGAACCTCGACCCGCGTCGAGTCGAATCCGAGGTCGGCCAGGGCGGCGAGCAGGCACTCCTGGTCGGTCATCGGGGTCAGGAGTGTGAGGTAGGCGCTCATGGCTTCCTCCCCACGCTTTGGGTGCGTCGGCCCACGAGGTGCGCTTCGGCGTCAGGCTTGCGCTTCACGGAGGCCTGGCCCGGGGCGAGTTGATCGAGCAGGCGGTCGAGATCGCGCAGGCAGGCGTCGCCACTGAAGCCCTCGGCGTCGGCGGTGATGCGGCCCTGCGGGTCAATTTCGATGACGATGCGTTGTTCTTTCATGAGTTTTGCGCGGCCACCAGTTTGGCCGCTAGGCGGGCGGCTTCCGGCTCGCCCGAAGCAAGGTCGTCCCACAGTTCGATGGCCAGATAGCGTTGGTTCTTGTGACTGCGAAGCTGCCCCACGGCGGGTGACGCTTCGTCAGGAAACACCGGCAGGGTCGGCCCGCCACCGGACTCGGGGACGAAACGCGCTCCGCCGGAAGCCGCTTTGGGCTTGCCTGCCGTGACGGGGGCTGGAGGTGGGACGAACTGGAAAGTCTCGTCCGCAGACTTCTCCAGCGAGGTAATTTCGGACTTGGTCTTGGCAATCCGCCTTTCCGTCTGCTTTTGCTCATCGTTGAGGTGGTGGCGCCGCGTCCTGAGGTCTTTGTGGGCGTCCTTGTCCGCAGCCTTATCCGCAGTTTTGAGTGTCGCCTCGACAGCGGCAAGGTCGGCTCTGATCTTGTCTCGCTTTGCCTCCAGTTCCTGCAATTCGGTGCGTTTGTCCGGCAATGCCTGCCGGGCCGCTTCGACGCGCGCTCGCCACTGGCTTTCCTGACGCTTTCGTTCCGCCTCCTCCTCGGCTCTACGCTCCTCCTCCTTCAACTCGCCTTTGAGTTTCCCGACCTGCGCTGCGAGGTCGTTCAGGCGTTGGAAAAGTTCGCGCGCCTCCGTTGGGCCGGCGGCGGAGGGCCGCCGCGACTGGAGTGCCCCCAATTGCTCCAGCAGTTGCTTTTGTTGCCGCTCGAAGCCCAGCAACGCACCTACGAGACTCTGGAAAAGCTTGCCGAGGCGTCCGCGCTCTCCTTCCGTGGAGTCGAGGGCTTCCTGCGCGTGCTTGATTTGGCGATCCCAAGTTTCGTCAATTTCCCGCCAGCGCTTGATGAGCGCATCTTCCTCGCTGGCAGCGGGCAGGCGCGGCGGGAGAACCGTCCAACAGTGGCGGACGCTCAACGCCAAGGGCGAAGGCTTGGGGAAACTGCCTGGCCGGGTCTCGGCCACGGCGCGCAGCGTGGACGCGGGCACCTCGCCCAAATTGATCTTCTGCGCCGCTTCAAGGGTTTGGGCCTTCGCTTCGCCGGGCAGCCAGAACTGTGCTTGCCTGACTGAAGGCTCGCCAATGCGCTGGTCCAGGCGGAATTGCCACGAAGGCGGCCTGCTTTCGAGCAACTGGCGTAACTCGGCGGACTGCTCGGGCGAGAGCCGCACACGCAGCCGGCCCTGGTTGCCAGGCAGCAACAATTCACCGCCGGATTGCCCAGCCACCAGGTCGGGAAGGCCAGTCTCATCCCAAACCACCGGCGTGCCCGTGCGGGCCAGGCCGGCCAGCGTTTGCTGGTGCTGGCCGCTGGCGGGGAACCACAGTTGCTTCAACGGCCCAGTTGGGGGCGTTCCGCCGTTCAACAGCACCACCGCGTCGCGCGGGCCGTTTTCGAGTCGGGCGTCGGCGGCCACCAGCCGCACCGGAGCGGAGGCGGGCAGTGATGGAACATCGAACGGACGGTCGGCGGCCTTGCGCCAGACCAGTTGCCGGCCATCCGACCATGCTTCTTCGGTAGCGTCGTGCCAGAACAGGTGCAAAAAGGCTTTTCGCAAGGCCTCGCGCTGCCGCTCGTCCAGCCGGAGAGTCCACGGCCCGCCAATCCACAAGCGCGCTTCGCCACCCGCGTGAAGCGCGCTGGCCGGAATCTCGGGAACGCGCCGCACCAGAACATTGGCGGCGCGTTGCAACTCTGTCGGCAGCTTGCTCCCGTCCGCCGACACCAGCAGATAAACCCGGCGTGTGGCGTGGGCCTGGGCCACCGCCTCGAGGACCACCTCGGCGCCGTCCAACCCAAGGCAGGCCAGCAAAGGTGCGTCGGCTTTTGCTGACATGGAAGGGGAGGCCGTGGTGGACAGCCATGCAAGGTTGGGCGCTGGGGTTTTGGCCTTGGGTAGTCCCACCCAAGCCATGGGCAGCACGGTGTCTTCCCGGGAAACAATCTCTTCCCGCGGCAGTGGGCGAATGGTGCCGGTGATCATCGCGCACCTCCTTCAAGCCACTGGCACAGCGGGGCTGGCAGTTCCTGGGCGGTCAGCCGGGTGGCGATGAGGTCCTTCCACTTCAACGGGGCATCCGGCCCGGCACCGCCTTGCGCCATGCGCGCGTGCAGCGGGCTGTTGCTCATCTGCAGCCCGAATCCCGATCCTTGAACGGGAAGAACCAGCAAATAGCGGTCGTGGGGCGGAGCGGTGCCGAAGACCTCGCGATAGCTGCGCGCAGGCACGCCGGTGATGGATTGGACCGGTTTGAAGTCAGCCTGCTCTTCGCCGGTCCACACCTGGAATCCAGCGTTGGGGGCGAGCGACCGCACGGTTTCCACCAGGAGTTTCAGGGTGGCCAGATTCTCAGGGCCGCGCACATAGCGGTCGCAGAGCAGCAACTTGGCGGGCACCACGCCATCGAGCACCTGTTTCACGAACTGCCGCATCGTCCACCCGCCACGATACGGAACCCGCACGACATGCGGCGCGGCCGTGGGCGCGGGTTGGATTTCCGGCGCGGCTGGCAGCGGTTGGCCGACGGAAAACGCAGCCAGTTCCGCCCCGGCCAACGGGGTTGGTGCGAGGTCCACGGGCGCGGCCAGCGCCCAGAACCGGGCGCGATCCTTCGCCACCCCGGCCAGCAGAGAATCTTGCGCGGGCAGAGTCGGGGAGAATTTCTCCAAGGGCGTGTCCTCCGTCAGTTCGGTAAACAGGCTGCGGACAGTGTCGCGACTGCGGTAGGCAGGTTGTTTCCCCAAGGCGCGGTCAAAACGGGCCATCGCCCAGGCCTGCGCATCCGGGGCTGCAAGTGGGCCAATGGGCACGTCCACCAGTTGCGCGTCTTCAAATGTGCCTTTGGCGGGAACTTCCACCAAGGGCAGGGTAAAGTTCTTGCGAAAGCTCTCCTGTTCCTGCTCCGCCAAGCCCTGAAATGGAACTGCCAGCCGCCGGGTGGACACTTGCCATTGTCCCGCAACCTGAAGTTCACCTTTCGCCCAGCATTGTTCCAACACCGCCCACACGTTCAAACCGTCTGACTCCGGCTCATGCTGCATGGGAGCCAACGGCTGCTTGCCATTCCCCGAGCCGCTCTCAATCGCTCCCTCAAGTCGCCAGTTATCTTCTTCGGTTTCAAAGTCCAGCGTCCACTTCAGGCGGCAAGTTGCCTGAGTCTTACCGAGACGGCATCCAGGCTCATCGTGATTGGCGGGCAGGTCACGGACGACAAACCGCTCCTTGGCGTTGGCCACCGACCGGAAAACCCGGTCGCCGTCCGGTTGGATTGGCAGCGGTTGGATGGCGTTGAAGTTATCGTCCCGGCTGTCAGCCAGCCGGTTGGCGGCCAGCACGCGGCGTCCGATGACCGGGTGCTCAGCCAGCCACCAATCGTAAACCCCCTGCTCGGGAACCGGCGACTCATCCGTCTCGGCCACGTTCCGGCCCAGGCCGGTCAATGCCCCCTGCCGGTCACAGAGGCCGAGCGTCTTGCACCAAGCGATGACGTTGCGGGCGCCGGCATCGGCCAGGCCGGGCAAGGCGGTCTGGACGATTGCCGGGGTGATCGCGCCACCGCTGTCGCGGGCGGCGCGGCAGAGCCGGCCCAGTTCGGGGCGGCGCTCCAGCCAGGCCATCTCGGCAAACACGGCCATGCGGTGAACGGGGATGTCGGCAGTGAGGATCGCTTTCATCGGGGCGAGGTTCTTCCAAATCTGGGACTGTGGGGACCAGTGCGCGGCGTTCTCCGGGCCAGTTCTTCCAATTCGTGAATGCCGCAGCGCGAGAAATACTCGTGATGTCCCACGACCACCAGTTGTTGCCGTGCCCGCGTGACGGCCACGTTGAGCCGGTTGGGGCTGTCGAGGAACCCGGTGCGCCGGGTGTTGCGGAGGGAAAGCAGGACCAGGTCGGCTTCGCGTCCTTGAAAGCGGTCCACCGTTCCGCACACGATTTCAATCGGCGCGTCCGGCACGGTGAAGCGCGTCTTGCGGGTGTCTCCCGTGACCGTGCGGAGCATGTCAGCAATGGCCCGCTCCTGCTTGACGTAGAAGCACAGGCAGGCGACCTCCCAAACTGCTGGTAGAGCGCGGGCGGGCTTCCCCTTCCGCCTGGCCCAGCTAACAAACTCCCGCAGCACCTGCTCCATGGCTTTGATCTCCTCCGCGTTCACGCCGCCTTGTTCGCGTCCCTCCACGTTCAGCCAGACGCGGCGGCTGGGGAACGGACCAAAGTCCCAGCCCAAGGTGGCGTCGCGGGATTGAATGGTGTTCGCGTCTTTTAGTGCCTGACCCGCGTAGATGATGTCCCGCGAAAAACTCGCAATCTCCGCGTGCATCCGGTGCTGGAAGCTCAACCGTCCAAACCTTTCCTCGAATTCCTGTCGGCGCGTGGTGCGGAACCCGCAGGTCAGCGCGCTGCGGCGCCACGACCGTTCCGCGCCGATGCCCTCTTGCAGCACCTCGAGGATGCTGGGCAATCCGATGTCCTCGATCTCGCTTACTGGCTCATCGAGTTTGGCGGCGGCAGGCAGGAGCCGCTCCATGTCCTGTTTCAAACGCTTGCGCTGCTCCGCGCTGCCGCTGTGCCGCAATTCATGCACCCGGGTCAGCCGCCAGGCCAGTTCGCCCGCCCAATCATGCTTTTCGAGCCAGTCCTGCTCGTGAGGCTGCAACTCGGCGGGCGTGGAGAAAGACTCCCCGCGTTCCCAAACCGGCTCCGAGAAGGCCTGCTGCCGGTCCAGCCACCACGCTTGGCGCAACAACAGGGGATTGCCGGCGGGCAGCTTTCGGCCCTTGCATTTCGTCAGGTCGCTGGCCAACAACAAATTCCCCGGCAGCAGGGGTGCGGCTTCCTCCAGCAGACCGTCTTCCACCAGCACCCAGTCGGCGGCGGCCACGCGCAGAGCCTCGGGGTGACCATCGCGAAGTTGGTCCAGCGTGACGGTGGCGATCGGTCCCCGTTGGGGCGCGGTCCGGCCCAGCACGCGGACAACCTGCAAGTTTGGCTCGGGCCGGGCTTCCAGTTCCCGCGCCAGGCTCTCCAGCACTGCCGGACGCTCCACCAACAGCCAGCGGAGGCCCGGCTGACGCATGCCCTGCCGCAGCAACCGGAAACGCAGCAGGCAGGCCCGCTGATGTTCCAGCGGAAAAAGCGGGCGGTCTTGCTCGTCCACCAGGTCGCGGAGGTTGGCGACCAGGTCTGCCCGGTCGGCAAACGGCGGGAGCTGCCGCACATCACCCACGATGATCCACCGCTTGGCCATCAGCGCGGGCACGAGGAATTCCTGGATCAAGGTTTTGCTGGCCTCGTCCACGATCAAAACGTCCCAGTGGGGCAGGGTGCTGATCGGCCGCTCGGAAATATGCAAATCCTCATCCCGGCCCCAGAACAGGGGATGGTTCACGATGCCCATCGTGGTGCCGCAGGTCAGGTTGGCCGCCATGATGACGGTGCGCTGGGCCATCTCCTCCAACTCTCCCAGTCCCGCCAGTTCTGGGATTTTCCGCCAGCCTTCCAGCAGCGCCTCCACCCGCCGGTCAAGCTGCGTGGCCTGGACCTTGTCGTCCACCTTGTCGCGCTTGCCAATCCGCACCGCGTCAATTGGGGAGCCGGTCCCAAGCAGCCTTTCGAGGACGTTGTCTATCGCGACGTGCGTGGAGGCGCAGAGCAGCACCCGCTGGCCCTGCTCGACCAGTTGCTGAATGATTTCGCAAATGGCGGTGGTCTTGCCACTGCCGGGCGGCCCTTCGAGGAAGGCAAAATCGGGCGTGCCCAGCGCCCGCTGAACGAAGTCCCGCTGTTCCTCTGTGCCGCTGCGGGTCAGGTCAGTCAACGAGCGCCATTCGCGGAGTGCCTGCGGTGAGGTGGTTGGCCAGCGGCATTTCTGCGGGTCTTCACACAGCCGCAACAGCCCTTGATGGTGCGGCAAGGGCGCCTCGGCAAGCTGGCGCAAGGCCCGCTTCTGGAGGTAAAGGTTTCGCAAATCCACTGGCAGGTGGAGCTTTGTGTTCTCGGGCGGATAGCGGTCGAGCAGCAACTGGTAACGGTCCGAATCCACCTTGCGGACCTGAAAGATGGTCTCCGGGTTGCGACGCGGCTGGGTCCAAACCTCGCCCAGCTCGCTCTCGCAAAACGCGGCCCGAGGATCGAGAAACTCGTCAGCCTCGAGCGATTCCGGCGGGTGAAGTTGAACCCAGCAGCCCTGTCGCGCTCCGGATTGGGCTTTGGACCACTCGTAGCGGAGGCCGTTGTCCCCCCGGAGCGGGCCTTCCGCGGGCAGTTCCTCGACGCGAAGTTCGGAACCGCGGGCGTCCAGTCTGTTGCCTGCGGCGTCCGTGACGCTGCTCAACTCCTCGAAACCGCCCAGAATCTCCGGCTCAACCTCCTCGCCCTCCACCCGGAGCCGACCCGGCGTGAGTTTCCCCTCCACAGCGAGCAGCCAATGCCCGTCTCCGTCGGCTCTGGCCTCGCGGAGCAGCTTGAGCTGGCGGCCTTTCGCATCCGTGACCTGACGGGGCGGTGCGGGCGGTGGCTCCAGTTGGACCGAGCTTTCGAGACCACACCAGACCACCTGATCGCCAGCTTGCAGGGCAACGTCGGCCTGCACGCGCAACCCGGTGCCCACCGGGGTGGCGGATTCGACCCGGAAAGGCAGCCCCCGGTTTTTCACAAAGCCGTGCTGCTGCAGGTCTGGCCCTTTTCCGGCCGGCCAGTCGGCGAGCACCACTCCAGCCGGCCGCCGCGGAACCCGGAGCAGCGTGTCCACGGGAGCCAGCCGCAGGGTGATCAGATGGCGCACCTTGGACCACGGGAGCTGGTAGCGCACCTGTCGTTCCTTGGCGGTGTGGATGGCCTGCCCGAGAAACCGTTTGAAGGGACGCAGCGTGGTCCACGCCTGGGTCATCAGGGCCCGGGCGACCTTGGGATGCCCGGCGACGCGCGGCCCTGGTGTAGGTGAAGGCCGGTTGAGGCTCATCAGGGCCCGGGCGACCTTGGGATGCCTGGCGACGGCGTAAAAGTGGAGCGCCTTCATGCGGGACTTGCCGGGGGAATGAAGGGATTGCGCATGGTCTCCTGCCGGAGTTGCGGCGCGGTTGTCTTGCCCGCTGGCAGCGGCTCGGGCGCCTCGCTGCTGGCCAGCCGGGCGCGGACTTTCGCCCATTTGCGCAAGCCCTCGATCTGATCGGCCATGGTGCGGGACAGCGGGTAGGTCTTCTCCAGCGCGCGGGCAATATGCTCGGTCCGCAACTCCCTGCCCTCGGCGTAGGCGTCAAACAAGCCCTCCCGCACGGCCTCCTCCAGTTCCGCGCCGGAGAAGCCGGCGGAACTGCGGGCCAGGGCCTCCACGTCGTAGCCCTGCGGCTCACGATTCTTCCGGTGGAGATGGATCGAGAGGATTTCCCGCCGCACGGACTGCGTGGGCAAATCCACAAAGAAGATTTCATCGAAGCGGCCTTTGCGGAGCAGTTCGGGCGGCAGCATGTCAATGCGGTTGGCCGTGGCGACCACGAACACCGGCTCGCGCTTCTCCTGCATCCAGGTCAACAGGGTGCCCACCACGCGCGCGGTGGTGCCGCCATCGGTCTGATCGGAACTGCCCATGCCGGCCAGACCTTTCTCGATTTCGTCAATCCACAAGACGCATGGGGCCAGCGCCTGGGCCACCTGCAGGGCCGTGCGGATGTTGCCTTCGGACTGGCCCACAATGCCGCCAAAAACCTTGCCCAAATCAAAGCGCAGCAAGGGAAACTGCCAGGCCGCCGCAATGGCTTTGGCGGTCAGGCTTTTGCCGCATCCCTGAACCCCCAGGAGCAGCACCCCTTTGGGCGCGTCGAGGCCGAACTGACGCGCGCCCGCGCCGAAGGCCCGCCCACGGCGTTCCAGCCAGTCCTTGAGCTGATCCAGGCCGCCGACCTCGGCCATGCTGCGGTCGGTGGGGTAATACTCCAGCACACCACTTTGCTTGATGATGCGTTCCTTTTCCCGGGCCACCAGCGGGACGGCGCTATGATCCAGGTGCCCACACTCCGCCGCCGCCCGGCCAAAGGCCAGTCTGGCTTCCATCACCGTGAGACCGCGCGCGGCTTCCAACAGCGCCTCATCCGCTGAAGCCCGCACCGCCAGCGTGGTGGCAACCTCTTCCAACACCACCTTCAAGTGGTCCACACCGGGCAGTTCCAGTTCGATGGTTGGAACTTCCTTCTGCAGGTCCATTGGCAGACCGGGCAGGGGCGTGGTGAGCACCACCAGCTTGCGCGGGGAGGCTGGCAGCCGGGCCATTTCCCGCAACCAGCGCAGCAGCGGGTGATGCTCGGGGCACAGGAAGGGATGAAAATCTTCCAGCAGCCAGACGCCGGCCTCGCTCGAACCGTGAATGGACTTGAGCACCTCCAGCGGGTCCAGCGCATCCGCATTTTCCGGCGAACACTGCCCGTTCTGGTCGCAGGTTTGCAGCCCGGAGGATTGGCTCCAAATCCGCAGCGGCAGACCCAGTTCATGCGCCACCCCGATCACCTGGCCGCGCACCCGCTCCCACTCGTGGGAGGCGACATGGATGACATTGGCACCGGCCTTGGCAAGGGGACCCAGGATGTTTGCTTTCACAAGATCATTACGGGGGTTGACCAGCGGGGCGGCTGTGCAAGCTGCAGCAAAAGCGAGCCAGCCGCTCGGCGGCCGCATTGCCGACCCTGTTGGCAATCATTGTTGTCGAATGCGGACGGACCTCAACTTGTCGGACGGAATCCATGAACGGGCGGTGCGCCCGGAGTTTGTCCCGATCAAAGTGGAAAACCGGTCCAACATTCCAACGTTGACATCAATAATTCGGCTTGCTTCCGGAGGTCAAACTTTTTCAGCCGCTTGTGATGTCGATTCGATTCCGGGCCGCAATGCGGTCGGCCAGGCGCGCGTGGCTGCGGGGCTTTACCCCAGCCAGTGCGGCGCAAGTCTCCGTGGGATTCAAGCAGCACTGTCGCCGGACCGACGATGCTTGCGTTGAGTTCATCCATGCGTCCTCCGTGGCAATGCTGCTGCGGAGGACGGGTGTCTGCGCAATCGCAAACCGGCGGCTGGGAATTACATCGCGCAGCAGGCGCATGAGGGCATTGGGGGCTCGGGCGGGATTGACGTGAGCTGGGTGGATGGCTCAAAAAATCGCCCCCGATTGTCGGCGCAGCCATTGCACTGCCTCCCGCAACTGTTCGACTTCGTCCATCAGTTCGAGGATCAGGCGCAGATGCTTGGTCACCAGATTCCACGGCAGCGCGAATTTTTCAGTCGTCTGTTTCATGGCTCATGGATTCATTCCATCCAGGTCACCTTTCCCGCGGGCGACGGGCGGCGGCGGACTCGAAGGCCAGTTCGCCTTTCTTCAACTCGATGGTCACGCGGCTGTGGTCGGTGATTGCACCGGCCAGCAGCTTGCGCGAGAGCGCCGTCTCGACCTGCCGTTGCAGGAAGCGCTTGAGCGGTCGCGCGCCATAGACCGGGTCGTAACCCTCGCGGGCGATGTGTTCCTTGGCCGCGTCGCTCAGCTCCAGTTCGATGTGCCGCTCGGCCAGGCGCGCGCGGAGCAGGTTCAGCAGCAGCTCGACGATCTTCTTGATTTCGTCCAGCGTGAGTGGCTTGAAGAGGACGATCTCGTCCACGCGGTTGAGGAATTCGGGGCGGAAGTGCGCGCGGAGTTCGGAGAGGACTTGTTTTTCGAGTTCGGACCAAGCGTCGGGCGGGGCGCCCGACGCAGCACGCGAGGCGCGCGCACTCCCCTTTCCCGCCGCCCCCTCACCCCGGCCCTCTCCCCCGGTGGGGGAGAGGGAGTCCGAAGCAGGGCGGTGGCTTGCCATGAAGTCGAGGATCAGCGGGCTGCCGATGTTGCTGGTCATGATGATGAGCGTGTTCTTGAAGTCCACCGTGCGGCCCTGGCTGTCAGTCAGCCGGCCATCGTCGAGGATTTGCAGCAGCACGTTGAACACGTCGTGGTGAGCCTTCTCGATTTCGTCGAAGAGAATCACACAATACGGCTTGCGCCGGACGGCCTCGGTGAGCTGACCGCCTTCCTCGTAGCCGACGTAGCCGGGCGGCGCGCCGATGAGCCGCGCGACGGCGTGCTTCTCCATGTATTCGCTCATGTCAATGCGCACGATGTTGTCCTCGGTGTCGAACAAACTCTCGGCCAGCGCGCGGGCCAGCTCGGTTTTGCCCACGCCGGTCGGGCCGAGGAAGATGAACGACCCGATGGGACGTTTCGGGTCTTTGAGGCCGCTGCGGGCGCGGATGACGGCATCGGCCACGGCCTGCACGGCTTCATCCTGGCCAATGACGCGCTGGTGCAGAATCTGGTCCAGGCGCAGGAGTTTCTCCTTCTCGCCTTCCATGAGGCGCGCGACCGGGATGCCGGTCCAGCGCGAGATGACCTCGGCGATTTCCTCGGCGGTGACTTCCTCCTGCAACAGACGCGGGCCGCCTTTGCCGGCGGATGCGGCCCTGGCTTCCAAATCCTTCAACTGTTTCTCGAGGCCCGGAATCTTGCCGTATTGGAACTCGGCCACGCGCGAAAGGTCGTTGGCGCGGCGGGCTTTCTCCATTTCGTTGCGGGCCAGTTCGAGGGCCTCGCGCAGTTTCTGGATGTCGTCCACGACGCGTTTCTCGGCATCCCACTGGGCCTTGAGCGCGTCGCGCTGGCTCTTGAGATTGCCCAACTCCTTTTCGAGCGCCTTAAGCCGTTCCTTGCTGGCGTCGTCCTTTTCCTTCTTCAACGCCTCGCGTTCGATCTCGAGCTGCGTGAGGCGGCGTTCGAGCTGCTCCAGTTCCTCGGGCATGGACTCCATCTCGGTGCGGAGCTTGGCGGCGGCCTCGTCCACGAGGTCAATCGCCTTGTCCGGCAGGAAACGGTCCGAGATGTAGCGGTGCGAAAGCTGCGCGGCGGACACGAGCGCGGCGTCCTGGATGCGGACCTTGTGGTGCAGCTCGTAACGCTCGCGCAGGCCGCGCAGAATGGAAATGGTGTCCTCGACGCTCGGCTCGTTGACCATCACCGGCTGGAAGCGGCGCTCCAGCGCGGCGTCCTTCTCGATGTATTTGCGATACTCGTCGAGCGTGGTCGCGCCGATGCAGTGCAGTTCGCCCCGTGCGAGCATCGGCTTGAGCATGTTGCCCGCGTCCATCGCGCCCTCGGCCTTGCCCGCGCCGACCATCGTGTGAATCTCGTCAATGAACAGGATGATCTGCCCTTGCGCCCTGGTGATTTCCTGGAGGACGGCTTTGAGGCGCTCCTCGAATTCGCCCCGATACTTTGCCCCGGCGATGAGCGCGCCGAGGTCCAGGGCAACGAGGCGTTTGTCCTTCAGGCTGTCGGGCACGTCGCCGGCGACGATGCGGCGGGCCAGCCCTTCGACGATGGCGGTCTTGCCCACGCCCGGCTCGCCGATGAGCACGGGGTTGTTCTTGGTGCGGCGCGAGAGCACTTGGATGCAGCGGCGGATTTCGGTGTCGCGGCCGATGACGGGATCGAGCTTGTTTTGGGCGGCCAGTTTGGTGAGGTCGCGGCCGTATTTCTCGAGGGCTTCGTAAGTGGCCTCGGGATTGGCGCTGGTGACGCGCTGATTGCCGCGCACTTCGGTGAGTGCCTTGAGGAAATCGTCGCGGCGCAGGCCGAGGTTCTTGAAAACCTTCCCGATGCCCGTGCCGGCCGGCTCATCGAACATCGCCAGCACGAGGTGCTCGACGGAGACGTATTCGTCCTTGAGTTTCCTGGCCTGGTCCTGGGCGTGGACGAGCAGCTTGTTGAGGCGTTGCGTCACGTAAGTGCCCTGGCCGGTCATGTCGCTGCCGGAGACGCGCGGGATGCGATGGAGTTCCTCCTCGACCTTGGCCTTGAGGAGGTCGGGCGCGACTTTGGCCTTTTCGAAGAGGCGGGGCACGAGGCCGTTTTCCTGTTCGAGCAGCGCCAGCAGGAGGTGTTCGACGTCCACCGCCTGGTGCTGGTGGCGGGTGGCGATGTTCTGGGCCTCCATCAAGGCGGCCTGCGATTTTTCAGTGAATTTGTTCAGGTCCATAAATCAAAGCTTGGTAGCGCAGGCTGCCAGCCTGCCGTATCGCGGATTGGCAATCCGCAGGGTTTGGCAAAGTTCCAACGGTCCGCCGACTGCCAGTCGGCGAGACAGCAGATTGACAATCTGCGCTACGGCCGAGCGGGCTGGCGCTGCTGTCGTGGCGCAGGCTGCCAGCCTGCGGTGTCGCGGATTGGCAATCCGCGGGGTTTGGCAAAGTTCCAGCAGTCCGCCGACTGCCAGTCGGCGAGACGGCAGACTTCCAGTCTGCGCGACAAGAGGCGCAATCCCGCGGCAGCTCGAACAGGCAGTCAGTGCTAGAGGAGAGCAATGGCCTGTTGTTTTGCTCATAGTTGCGTTCATCGGCAGCGGCTCGTGGCCGGGGCTTCGTCCAGCGCCAGCGCAAGGACCGCGTCCACGGTTTCGACGGATTCGATTTGGAGCTTTTCGCGGACCTCTTCGTCGGGCAGATCCTTCTCGTTCAATGTGGGAATGATCGTGGTCTTCACACCGGCGCGCAAGGCGGCGAGGGATTTTCCCTTCAACCCGCCGATGGGCAGCACGGTCCGCACAAGATGTTCTCGCAAGTCATAGCCGCATCCGCCGTGACGCCGAGGTAGCCGCGCGTCACCTTGCCGTCGGCGATGAGACGCTCCATGACGTAACGGGCCAGGTTGATGGGCACGGAGAAGCCGATGCCCTGGTTGCCGCCGCTGCGGCTGATGATGGACTGGTTGATGCCGACGAGCCGGCCCGCGGCGTCCACCAGCGCACCGCCGGAGTTGCCGGGGTTGATGGAGGCGTCGGTCTGGATGAAATCCTCGTAGTCCACGATGCCCATGCCGGCACGGCCTTTGGCGCTGACGATGCCCATGGTGACGGTCTGGCCGACGCCGAAGGGATTGCCGATGGCCAGCACGATGTCGCCAACCTCGAGCTGGTCGCTGTCGGTGATGGTGATCGCGGGAAGGTTCTTGCCTTCGATCTTGATGACAGCGATGTCGGTCTGCGGGTCGGTGCCGATGACCTTGGCGTCGTAGGCCGTTTTGTTGTCAGCGAGGGCGACTTTGATTTCATCCGCGCCGTCCACGACGTGGTTGTTGGTGAGGATGTAGCCGTCTTCGGTGACGATGACGCCCGAGCCGAGGCTTCGCTCGCGGCGCTCGCTGGGGATGTTCTCAAACGGCACGCCGAAGAACTGGCGGAAGAAGGGATCGTCAAAGAACGGCGCAAACGCGGGCGTCTGGCGGACGGTCTTGGCGGAGTAAATGTTGACGACGCTGGGCGTGACCTTTTTGACGATGGGCTTGAAGGTCAGCGCGGGGCGGGCGTCGGCGGGCAGGAGCGAGTTGTCGGTCTTGAGCCTGGGCGCGGCGGCCGCCCAGGCGGGTGAAGTCGCGAGCAGCAGGCTCGCGAAGAGCGAAAGGGAGAACGGAAGCGTCGCGTGGCGTTGCCGCGCGAGCGGTCGAACGGACTGTGACCGCGAGCGAGGTGAAAACGGGGTGTTCATGGTTCAACTTCCGTAGAAAGTTAGAGGATTCTCAGACGGTGTTTTCAGTGGGGCGCGCCGCGCTCGCAGGCTGCGGAAGAAAAGCGTGTGCCGGCCCGCGATCCGGCGCGCCCGTTGCGGCTGCCGATCAGGCAGCCAGCTTTTGCGATTGCGTCGCCGGGTCCGCGGAAGCGGAAGGCGACGACTTCTCCACCGAGCCGCAACACGTGGTTTGCCGACACCGGCACCAACTACGAACCCGTTGCCAGAGCCGCTGCCAGAAACCCGGAGTCGCGGTGGTGGTTGACTGCGTGTTTGTGTTGGTCGTCATAGGTGCATGGATTGTTTTGAAGTTTGCTCTGTCGCGTATCGCACGGACGGGGTGGCCCCGACATGCCATCACTCCAAGCCCCCCACCCCGCCCGCGCTCGACTGTCTTTACCGCCTCGCCCCTGCAGGCCAGCCACGGAGGCGGACAGGCTGGAATCGCTCAACTCACCTTCACTTCGATCTGTTTCGGACGGGCCGTTTCGCTCTTGGCCAGATGCACCCGCAACACGCCATCCTTGAACTCGGCCTTGACGTTGTCGGCCTCGGCGTCATCCGGGATGGTGAAGCTGCGCTCGAACCGGCCGTAGTAGCGTTCCACGCGATGGAACTTGCGGCCCTTCTGCTCCTTCTCGGCTTTGCGTTCGCCGGAGATGGTCAGCGTGCCGCCTTCCACGGTGACTTTGACGTCGTCCTTGTTGACCTCGGGCAATTCCACCTTGATGAGGTATTCCTTGTCATCTTCGGCGATGTCCACCAAGGGTGCCCATTCGGGCACGGTGATGTTTTCCTCATCCGCGGTCAGCGCACTGCGACGGAGTGGACTCCAATCAAAAAGAGAGGTCATCCGCCGCTGCAGGTCTTCCATTTCCCGAAACGGATTCCAACGAGTCAGTGCATTCATGGTTCTACTCTCTTTCCAGGCGGACTGGTTTTCGTTGTCAGCCCCCGTCGGTCCGCCAGCGACGGGTCAACCTGCTTGGCTTTCCATCCTCCCACCCAGAAGGAATTGGCCAAGCACAACATTTATCAATCATCTCCCATACCAATTCAAAAACACCATCAACACTATTACCAAAGCATTGTCCGATAGTTATTAAGCAAACTTCAGGTGGCTTATTTTCAAAAACCAATGGATCATTATGGCACACTTGCAAGGCAATTAATGCGCCATCCTGGCCACATCATTCCATCGAACGGGCTGCTTTCGCAGCGCTCCGAAGTTCCACAATCAGACTTCGTCATTAAGATGTCCTCGTTTGCCAGCATTTCACAATTTTCGGGTAGGGGATGCCAACAAGCCCCGGCCCGTTGCGCAGAAAAGCCTATGTAAGAAGTCGGTCCCGCGTTCCCGGTGGGCGCGGGCGCATCTCACTTTCTTGCAAGTCCGTTTCATATGTGTGCGGTGGTAGCGTCGGCAATCCTTGGCTGACGTGGAGCCGGGCTTCCCAGCCCGGCGGAAAGCAACGCCCGCCCGCACGGGGCGCTCGGCAAGTTCATGTCGCCCGCCCGGAGCCACGCTCATTCCGGGCG
>Ga0101944_10002112_pt1 | contig 34470 bp, 33 predicted proteins | sample DewCreD2012metaG_FD_75245 | JGI IMG/M metagenome (GOLD analysis project Ga0101944, IMG submission 75245) | Hot spring sediment bacterial and archeal communities from British Columbia, Canada, to study Microbial Dark Matter (Phase II) - Dewar... ... | reverse complement strand
CGGTACGTTGCCTGCGGATGTCTGCGCCCACGCCGAAGCGAACCCGAATCGCCGGGCGGGGACTTGCCTGAACGACCCGCTCTGGCGAAAATAAAGCGAAGAACAGGCGGCTACCATGGCCACACAGCCCGTGCTCGAGCGCCCCTTGCCCTATAACCTCGATGCCGAGCGCTGCATTCTCGGCGCCGTGCTGTTGGACAATCATGTGCTCGATGCCGCCCTGGAGCAGCTCCGTCCGGAGGATTTCTTCCTTGACCAGCACCGCAAGGTGTTCGAACGCATGGTCGCCTGCCGGGAAGCCGGCGAGGTGATCGACCTGGTCACGCTGACCGAACACCTGCGGCGTCGCGGGGAACTGGAAGCCGTGGGGGGCGCCGCGTACCTGTCGCAGCTCGTCGACGGGGTGCCCCGCGTCAGCAACGTCGAACACTATGCCCGCATCGTCAAGGAAAAGGCGCTGCTGCGCAATCTGATTCACACCGCCCACGCCATCCAGCAGCAGGCCTTCGAAGCCAGCGAAGAAGCCGACGAAATCCTCGACCGCGCCGAATCGTCCATTTTCCAGTTGGCGGAAGCGCGCATCCGCGCGGGGTTCGTCGGCGTCAAGGAACTGGTCCGCGAAAATTTCGCCCGCCTGGAGAAAATCTTCGCCGAGGGCCGCCGCATCACCGGATTGGCCACCGGCTACGCCCAGCTCGACAACCTGACCTCCGGGCTGCAGCCCTCGGAACTGATTGTTCTGGCGGCGCGCCCCTCGATGGGGAAAACGTCGCTGGCTCTGAACATCGCTGAAAATGTCGCCCTGCACAGGGGAGAGCCCGTGGCCATCTTCAGTCTGGAGATGTCCAAGGAATCGCTCCTGTTGCGCCTGCTGGCTTCGCACGCGCGCATCGACGCACACAAATTCCGCACCGGCCATCTGAGCCGGGAGGACTGGCGCCGCATGACCGAATCGCTGGCCCACCTGGCCGAGGCCCCGCTGTGGATCGACGACACCGGCTCCACCACCGTCAGCGAAATGGGAGCGAAGGCACGCCGCCTGAAACGCGACAAAGGCCTTGCCCTGCTCATCGTGGATTACCTCCAGTTGATCACCGCCCGCGGCCGTTTCGGCAACCGCCAGGAAGAAGTCGCCTCCATTTCGCGCGGTTTGAAAGCCTTGGCCAAAGAGCTGAAGGTTCCGCTGCTGGTCCTCAGCCAGTTGACCCGCGCCCCGGAACGCGACGAACGCAGGCCGCAACTGGCCGACCTGCGCGAATCCGGCGCCATCGAGCAGGATGCGGACGTGGTCATGTTCATCCACCGCCCCAACCTGTTCAAACCCGACCTGCCCGACGAAGAACGCGCCAAGGCCGAACTCATCATCGCCAAGCAGCGCAACGGACCCACCGACCGCGTCCACTTCGTCTTCCTCGGCAGCTTCACCCGCTTCGAAGAAGCCGCACCCGAATCCTGGGAAGCCTGAACTTTTTTTGCTTTACAGGAAGAGGTGTGCTCTAATGCGGGCCAACCGCTCGAAGGCGAGCAGACATGTCCGGCCTTTTCAACAGCTCTTTCGTAGGTCCCCTGGACTGGCTGCTTGAAAGCGGCCTGGTTGGGCTGTCGGTTCTTCTCTCTTTGTTCTTTTTTCTGGTCGTTCCTGTATTCGCCATCATGGCCTTTCTGCGCGTACGCCGGCTCGAGCGGCGCGTGCAGGAAATCCAGACCGAACGGGAAATCCTTCGGCGGCTTCACGCTCTCGAACAGAAAGTCGCAGCCCTGGAAAGCGGCGCCGGCGCGCCCGCTGCCGACCGCGCGGCTGTTTCACCACCGTCGGTTGCCCCGGAGCCTTCTGCCGTGTCGCCCCCGAGTGCCAGACCACTGCCGCCGCCCGGGCCGGCGCCTTCCGAACGGGACCTGGAAAGCCTGATTGGTGGACGCCTGCTGAACCGCATCGGCATTGCCGCCCTGCTGCTGGCCGCAGCATTTTTCCTGAAGCTGGCCTACGACAACCGCTGGATCGGCCCGGCCGGGCAGGTGGCCATCCTGCTGGTGTGTGGCGCGGCGCTGCTGGTCTGGAGCCAGTGGCTGCTGCGGCGCGGCTACCCGTACTTTTCCGAAGGCATCGCCGGCCTGGGCGGCGCGGTGTTGTATCTGGCGCTCTACTTCGGTTGGAGCTACCACAATCTGTTCGGCCCCGGCACAGCCTTCACGGGGATGATTCCGATTACCATCACGCTGCTGGCCATTGCCGTGGGGCGCGATTCCCAGCGCATCGCCGTGATTGCGCTGCTCGGCGGTTTTGCCACACCGATGCTGGCCAGCACCGGCCGCGATCAGCAGGTCACCCTGTTCAGCTATCTGACCGTGCTCGATGCGGGCCTGGTCGCGCTCGGCTGGCTCCGCCGCTGGCGCAGCCTCGAGCTGCTGGCCTTCGCCGCCACGCAGATTTACTTCTGGGGCTGGTACAACGAGTTTTACACCGAAGAAAAGCTGTTCCGCACGGCGGCGTTTGCCACCCTGTTTTTTCTGCTTTTCTCCGCTATCCCGTTCCTTCGCGCGCAGCGCGAGCGGCAGTTCACTCGCGGCCCGTTTCTGCTCGTGCTGGCCAATGCCTTCTTGTTTCTGATCGCCCTGCGGCAGATGCTCTGGACCGAGCATCGCTGGATGCTCACGCTGGCAGTCCTGGCGCTTTCCGCGCTGCATCTGGTGATCAGCCGGATGAGTCCTCCGGGAGAAGCCGGACAACCTTCGCCGGTGCGCATCCTGTATGCCGGACTGGCGCTCACGTTCGCCACGCTGGCCATCCCGATTCGCCTGGAGGGCAGGTGGATTACGCTGGCCTGGGCCATCGAAGGTGTCGTGCTCATCTGGAGCGGCTTCCGGACCCGGCTCTGGCTGCTGCGCGCGGCCGGGCTGGTGCTGTTTGCTCTCGTGGCGTTCCGGCTGTTCGTGTTTCCGATTCCCGCCGCCACGTTTCTGCTGAACGCACGCTTGCTGACCTGGCTGTTCTGTGCCGGATGTTTCGCTGCGGCGGCCTACATGGCACGGCAGGAACGCGAGCAGCAGGAAAAGCGCGAGCCCGCGCTTTATGCCGCGGTCGCCGCCGCGGCCAACCTGTTGCTGCTGTGGACGCTGTCCCAGGAAATCTGGGATGTGTTTGGCCGGATGCACAGGCCGCTGGGGATGGAAACGCGGCAGGCGCAGCAGATGATGCTCTCGTTGCTCTGGGCGGTCTACGGCACCGTGCTGGTCGTTGTCGGCTTTGTGCGCAAACTCGCCGGGCTCCGCTGGCAGGCACTGGCGCTGTTCGGGCTGACGGTCATCAAGGTCTTTCTCTACGACCTCTCGTTTCTGAGTCGTGCTTCCCGGATTTTCTCTTTCCTGGTGCTCGGTGTAGTGCTGCTGCTGGCGTCGTTCCTCTACGCGCGGCGGCAGCGCCGGCACAAAGAGGTGAGCGACGCATGAGAAGTCCGGCGGCGATCCTGTTGCTTGTGGCCCTTCCGGTGCTCGCCGATTTCCACGAGGAATGGATTCGGCGATGGTCGGAGTGGAACTACGCCCGCCCGATAGAACGTAAAGGCACGGAAGCTGCCCGCGAGGAAATTCGGCTGCTGAGCGTGGTCGTGCCGCGCGAAGTGTACGCCCGGGCGCAGCGGTCGCTGGCCGACCTGCGCATCGTGGACGACACCGGCGCGGAGGTCCCTCATCTGCTGCACGCCTTCCACGGCCGGCGGGAAGTTCGCTGGCGCGATGTAGTGGCCTTCGAGCCCAGCTTTGTTCCCGGCAGGTACACGCAGATGATCGTGGACACCGGTCCGCAGCCGGCACCACACAACTCGCTCGAACTTTCCACCCCGGACACCGACTTTTTCGCCTGGGCGGAGGTGGCCGCAAGCGACGACGCGCACAACTGGCGCATCCTGCGCGAACGCCTGCCGCTGTACCGCTTCCGCGAGCAAGGTCACGCCGGCAACCCGGTGCTTTCCTATCCGGAGACACGCTCGCGCTATCTGCGCGTGCGCGTCTTGCTGCCCGACAAACAGTTTGCGGTGACCGGCCTCCGCGTCGCCCGGGAAATCGTCGAGGAGCCCGAGCGGGTACCGTTCGACGTTTCGTTCACCCCGCAGCCGGGCGCCCTGGAGCGACATTCCGTTTGGGTGGCCGACTTTGGCGAGTTTGTCCCGCCGGTCTCGGAGATTGACTTCACTGTGCGCGAAGCGGAATTTCACCGCCCGGTCAGCGTCTTTGCCAGCGACGACGGCGAATTCTGGCGCACCGTTGGTTCGGATGCTGTCTACCGCATCCGGAGCGACGGACGCATCAGCGAACAGCTACACGTTCGCTTCACGGAAACTGCCGCACGCTACATCCGCGTCGCGGTGTTCAACCGCGACGATGCGCCACTGCAGGATCCGGTGCTGAAAATTGCGGGCACGCCGCGAAGGATATTCTTCCGCGCCGGGCCCGCCCGCCGCTACTGGCTGCTTTACGGCAACGGCAAAGCCCGCAAACCGGAATACGAACTCGCCCGGCTGATTCCCGACACCGAGTTGCGCAGCGCCGAAGCTGCGCAGTTGGGCGCCGAGCTGCTCCGTCCTGGCTTCGCGGGGCGCACCGATCAGCGCCCCTGGACCGAGCGTCACCCGCTGGTGCTGTGGTCGGCGCTGGGCCTCGCCGTGGTTGTTCTTGCCTACCTCGCCCTCCGTGCTCTTCGCACCGCGTAACCCAGCCTGCCCGCGGAAAGGACACAACCCGCATCCGCGCAGCCACACCGTGGGCCGCGAACCCGCAGCCACGACCGACTTTGCGACAGCCGACATGCGTTCTGCGTAGATTGGGTCCTGTCCGCTGCGGCCGGACTGCAAGCACACCTGCCCGGCTGCTCCGCGCGAGTCAGGCTCACCTGCGCGCCTCGGTGCTCTGCGGAGGAGTGAGGCTGTTTACTACACGGCGCGAGGACGGGATTTCCGGTATTCTAGGAATGGCGAATTTCGAGTACGCTCAGGCGGAGGGCATGGGGCGTCCGCTCAAATTCGAAGGCCGGCCGGTGTGGGCGGAGATTTCGCTCGGGGCGATTCAGCACAACTTCCGGCTGATTCGCCGGCACATCGGGCGCGGGCGCAAAATTCTTTCCGTGGTGAAGGGCAATGCCTACGGTCACGGCGCCGTTCCCGTATCGAAGGCATTGGCGAAAGCCGGCACGGACTGGTTCGGCGTCACCTGCACCGCGGAAGGCATCGAGTTGCGCGAAGCCGGCCTCCGCCAGCCCATCCTGCTGCTCACCGGCTTCTGGCCCGGAGAAGAAGCGCGCATCCTGCAATACCGGCTCACTCCTGTCGTCACTGCCATCGAACAGCTTCGCTACCTGGAAGGCGCCGCCCGCCGCGCCCGCCGCCGGCTCGACTTCCACCTGAAGGTGGACACCGGGATGAGCCGGCTGGGCATTGCTCCCGCTGATGCCGGCCGTCTGGTTTCGGTGCTGGCCGATTGTCCGCACCTGCGGCTGGCGGGAACGATGACCCATTTCGCTTCCTCGGAAGTGTTCACCCATGCGCAGACCGAGGATCAACTGCGTGTGTTCAGAGAATTTCTGCAGCGGCTGCATGCGGTGCGCGTCAACCCGGGCCTCGTGCACATGGCGAACAGCGCGGCCATTGCCTCGCGTCCGGACACCTGGGCCGACATGGTTCGTCCCGGTGCATTGCTCTACGGCTATCACCAGCGCTACGACCCGCCGGAAAGGCTCGCGGAGGTGAGCGAAACGCTCCCGCTCAAACCCGCACTCAGCCTGCGCGCGCGCATCGTGTTGCTGCGCGACCTGCCGGCCGGAGTCGGCATCGGCTACAACGCCCGGTTCGTGACCCAGCGTCCCTCGCGCATCGCCGTGATTCCCGCCGGCTATGCCGACGGCCTGGTCCGGCGGCTTTCGAACACGGGCCGGGTGATCGTGCGCGGACGCTGCGTGCCGATTGTCGGCATCGTCTCGATGGACCTGACCACGATCGACGTGACCGACGTGCCGGAAGTCTCTGTCGGCGACGTGGTGACCATTCTCGGCCGCGACGGAGAGCTTTCTCGCAGCCCCTTCGATGTGGCCGCTGAGATCGGCACGGTCACTTCCGATCTGCTGTGTTCGCTGGGAAGCCGGGTGCCGCGATTCTATCTGCGCTAGCCGACGAACGGTGTTTCTCCGGGCTTGTGGTATAGTAGCCCCGCTTCTTGCTCGGTCGGTCGTACGGAACGTTGAACCGGAATACTCCATTACTCCATGTCCTGGACCGGCAAGTCGCTTCATAGTTGTGTTTCAAGAGGGTGGTATGCGACGCACTCTTTCCCGCGCCACCGGCGCGCGTTCTTCGGCAGCCACTCCGGGGATGAAACCGGCTGAGCTGCCCTCGCGGGCGGAGGCCCGCTTCGGTTCCTGGTGGGATCTGCTGCTCGTGCGCACCGTGTTCGCGGCGACGGCCGTGGCCGCCTGCCTCTATTTCCGTCCGTTCGGACTGCAGGCCCTGCCGGCTGCCGCGCTGGGGCTGCTGTTCTCCGTGGCGGTGATTTTGTTTGAAATTCGCCTGCGGCGCGCCAGCCTGAAGCGGCTGATTGGCGCTGCCGTGGGTTCGGTGCTGGGCATTCTCGGCGCCTACCTGATGAACCTGGTGCTCGCCCAGACCTCGCTGGAACTCCGCACCCGTTCGTTCCTCGGTGTCGCCGTGCTGCTGGTGATGTTCTACATCGGCCTGATTGTTGGCGCCAACAAAGGCGACATGTTGAACCTGCAGGCTCTGGGCGGCCTGTTCGGCGCCGAGCGCAGCGCGAAGAAGCTCTACAAGGTGCTCGATACCAGCGTGATCATCGACGGCCGCGTGGCCGACATCGTGGATGCCCATTTCGTGGATGGCACGCTGCTGATCCCGCAATTCGTCCTGCGCGAACTGCAGCTCGTGGCTGATTCCGCCGACGCCCTGAAGCGGCAGCGCGGCCGCCGCGGTCTGGAAGTCCTGCAGCGCATGCAGAGTCTGCCCCACATTCAGGTGGAAATCGCCGAAGACGATTTCCCGGGCATCCAGGAAGTCGACCTGAAACTGATCGAGCTGGCCAAGCGCTATGAGGCCAAGATCATCACGAACGACTTCAACCTGAACAAAATCGCCACGCTGCAGGGCATCGAAGTGCTCAACGTCAACGCCCTCGCCAATGCGCTCAAGCCCGTCGTGCTCCCGGGCGAAACCATGCGCGTCTTCATTCTTCGCGAAGGCAAGGAATACAACCAGGGCGTAGCCTACCTCGACGACGGCACCATGGTCGTCGTGGATGGCGCCCGCAAAATGATCAACAAAACGATCGACATCACCGTCACCTCCGTGCATCAGACCACCGCCGGAAAGATGATCTTCGGCCGCTACGACGAACGCGCGGAACTGTCGGCACGCTCTCCTTCCGCACCCGCAGGCGAATCCAACGGCCCGCGCCATGAAGCCCGCGCCGGCGAGTACGGCCGGCGGAGCACCGGCTCCGGCCGGGAATCCTCCGGCGAACACACTCCGCGCCCGGCCTACCACGACCCCGAGCACAGTTGAGTTCTCGGCTGTTGGTGGCTTCGTCAGACTGGTCGGGCAGCGGCATCCACCGTGCGCCCTTCCTATCCGGTGGCCGGGAGGAGCCAGCCGCGGTTTCCCTGCGGCGCGAATTGCGTTAGACTTTTCCGCCCATCCATGAGCCACATTGCTGCGATCGTGCCTGCCGCCGGCCTCGGCACCCGTATGGGCGCCGAGACACCGAAGCAGTTCCTCGAGCTCGACGGTGTTCCGCTGCTCGTCTTCACCCTGCGCCGGCTGGCCGAATCGCCGCAGCTTTCGGAATTTCTGGTGGCCGTGCGTGCTGAAGATGTTGCCGCCGTCGAGCAGCTGCTTGCGCAGGAATCGCTCGGGCGGCTCGTGCGCGTGGTCTGCGGCGGCGAGACCCGTCAGGCCTCGGTGGCCAGCGCCCTCGAGCAAGTTCCCGGGGAAGCGGAGCTCGTGCTGGTCCACGACGCCGTGCGTCCGCTCGTCACCCGCGAGCAGGTCGAGCGCGTCATCGCCGAAGCCCGTGTCTGCGGCGCCGCCATCCTGGGCGTTCCCGCCGTGGACACCATCAAGGAAGTCCGGCGCACCAGTCTGCCGGAAGATGTCGCGCTGATTACCGCCACCATCCCCCGCGAACGCATCGTTCTCGCGCAGACCCCGCAGGTGTTCCGTACCGCACTGCTCCAGGAGGCCTTCGCCAGGGCCAGGCAGGACGGCTTCATCGGCTCCGACGAAGCGGTGCTGGTCGAACGGCTCGGCTACGAAGTCCATGTGGTGCTCGGCTCCGAGCGGAATCTCAAAATCACCCGCCGCGCCGATATGGAGCTGGCCCGTTTTTATCTCGAACTGGAGCGCGCGGGAAAATGATGCGCAGCGGCCTCGGATACGATCTGCACCGGCTGGAGCCGGGCAGGAAACTCGTCCTGGGCGGGGTGGAAGTGCCGTCTGACAAGGGCCCGGTGGGGCATTCCGATGGCGATGTGCTCAGCCACGCCATCTGCGATGCCCTGCTCGGTGCTGCCGGCCTGGGCGACATCGGCATGCACTTCCCCGACGACGACCCGCAGTGGAAAGGTGCCGCCAGCCTGCTCTTTCTGGAGCACGTGCGGAAACTGCTGGACGGGCGCGGTCTGCACATTGCGCACATCGACGCCGTTGTCGTGCTCGAACGGCCCAGGCTCGGCCCGCACTTCCCCGCCATGCGCCAGAAGCTGGCTGCCACGCTGGGCATCTCGCCCGAGCAAATCAATCTGAAGGCCAAAACCAGTGAAGGCACCGGCGCCATCGGCCGCAGCGAAGCCATTGCCGCTTACGCCATCGCCACCCTGGAATCCTGAAGTCTGCCCGTGGCACCGGACGTCACGCGAGCGCGCAGCGATCTCGGGTGAAAAAAACGGGCGGGAGAACTGTTCTCCCGCCCGTTGCAGTCATCTAGGTGATTTGTCCGCTGAGTTTTACTTGTGGGCCCACGCCAGGATGCGAGCGAAAAAGTCGCGGTGCGTGCCGGCTTGCAGCACGTCTCCGAACGCGTCGGCGATGGCCCGGTTTTCTTCTGCGCTGCGCTTGCCTTCTGCAGCCGCAAACGCAGCGGCGATTTTGTCTTCTGCCTCGGCATTCGCGGAGACATGTACGACAAACCGCAGGCCGGGGTCGGTGGTGTGCACGTCCTCTGTGTCAATTCCATAGAAGACGATCGCTCCGCTGTTGAACAGTTCATCGAACACGGGCTGCCGGTATTTGTCCCACAACTGGCGCCACTGCTGCCCTTTGCCCGGCTGAGTCAGATAGGAGCTCACATAGAGATAGCCTCCGGCCCCGCTGCCGGCCCTGGCTTTGTGAAGCGCCGCGGACAGAAAATAGTCCCGGTGCACCTGCGCCGAGAGCATCGCCGGACTCGGCGCCAGGCGGATCAGCTCCGCCCGGGTGCGTTCGATGCCGGCGATGGTCCGGGAAGTCCACCAGATGCCATGGGTAGTTTCCCCCGGCACATGGACGACGGCTTCGAAGGCACCCCAGCCCACCAGCGTGCCGTCGGCCAGCAGGCGTTCCAACACCGGACGTGAGTTGCGCTCGAAGTTGTTCACGAATTCGCTCCACTGCGAACGTTCAACAGCCCATTCCGCCACAAACGTGTAGTGCTGCGGTTGCGCCTGTGCGACGCTGCCCAGCAACAGCAGAACACACACGGCGAACCCCCAACGGCTTCCCTTAGCCATTCGTTCCTCCTGAGAACGCGAGGGAACACCCTCGCGTCGCATTGAATTTGCAGGAACCGCAGGGTCTTTCGGAGAGGCAGGGCCGATTGGCGCGGCGATCCCTGTGTGGCTCGGACACTATCCCTTCCCACGCCCCCTGTCAAGCAAGGTCTGCAGCAGTGCGTTAGAATCTTCTGCATGTCGGAATCGCAAACCACTCCGGACCCGGCCGTGCATCTGTCGGACGGGCCTGCCCCGCGGCCGAATCCGTATTCGGCGGCGGACGTGGCGGCAATTCTGCGCGCGCGCGGTTGGCTGGCCGAAACCGCTACGCCGGAAATCCTGGCCTGGTGCGAGCAGGCGGCTGCGCTGCTCGGCCCGCAGGCTGAATCGCCTGCGCAACTGGAAGAACTGCTCGCCCTGGTTTTCCACTACGACGCCCGGGACGCCCTGGCGCAGCCGGAAGCGCCCAGTGTGCTCACCCGCCAGGGGGCGCGCGAAGTGCTCCGTGCGCTGGCGCTCGAGTTGCTGGAAGGTCCGCCGGTGGATTCCGCGCGGCTGAAGGAAATTGCCGCCAAACTCCGCGCGCAGGTCCACGCCAGCAGCCGTGCGCTGTTCCATCCCTTGCGGCTGGCACTGGCCGGACGCGTCGGCCAGGGCGAACTCGATCGCGTGATTCTTCTGCTCGATGCAGCGGCGGCGCTGCCCTTTGCCTGCCCGGTCAAAGGCACGCGGCAGCGCATCTTGGAATTCTGCGCGGCACTGGACTGACGATGCACGTCCTCACCGGCATCCATTCCGTGCGCGAAGCCCTGCGGGCCGGACGTCCGCTTGACCGCATCCTGCTGGCGCGCGGCCGCCATGGCCAACGTCTGGAAGAAATCGTCCGGCTGGCCCGCGCACAGGGCGTCCCGGTGCGGTTCGAAGACCGCGCGCAGCTGGACCGCGTTGCCGGCACCCTGCAGCACCAGGGTGTCGTCGCCCTGCTCGCCGCACGGCCGACTGTGGCCCTGGAAGACCTGCTGCGGCGCCCGTCGCCGGCCGGCCTGCTCGTTCTGCTGGACGGCATCGAGGACCCGCACAACCTCGGCGCGATTCTTCGCACAGCGCTTGCCGCCGGCGCCGACGGCGTCGTCCTTCCCGAACGACGCAGCGCCGGCCTGACCGACACGGTCGCGCGTGTTTCGGCCGGAGCACTCGAGCACCTGCCGGTGGCGCGCGTGAAAAACCTGGCTCGGGCACTCGAAACGCTGAAGCAAGCCGGCTACTGGCTGATCGGGCTCGATGAGCGCGCTGCGAAACCTTATACCGGTGTGGACCTGACCGCACCGGTCGGGCTGGTGCTCGGCAACGAAGGTCGGGGGCTGCACGAACTCGTCCGCGAACGCTGCGATTTTCTGGTTTCGATTCCTACCACCGGCCCGGTGCGTTCACTGAACGTTTCCGTTGCTGCGGGCATCGTCCTGTTCGAAGCGGTGCGCCAGCGGCGCGAGCGCGCGCAGCAGAGCACCGATGCGACGGAATAAAACGGCTCAGGCATGGGGAGGGATGGCTGCAGGCCAGCCTCGCTGCAGGCGTGACCGCCGACTGCGAGGTCGAACGGAAACGCGCAACTGCGTCCGGCTAGCCTTCCTCGATTTCGGCCGACCATTGCACCGCGAAGCCTCGCTAGATGCTCTGGTGCACCGGGCAGTAGCGTTCGTGGATGGCGAGCGTGCGGTCGGCTCCGGCGCGCTTCCCCTGCGGGATTTTCAGCCGGTAGTGCAACTCGACCGCGGTGACGCGAATCAGCTTTTCTTCTGTTTCGATGCGGCCCGTGACTTCGGCTTCCAGATTGTTGGCCGCGGAAATTCCGCGCTTGCAGTGCTCCAGCCAGGGTGCCGGTCAGTCAACCCGCGAGTGCCGCGAGCAAGTGGTCAATCGCAGCCGGCAGCGGCTCGGCCGGCTTGACCTTGCAGCACGACACATAGCCGGCGTGCACGCCGAAACGCAGCGGCCGTTGCCTCTCCACGATGCGCATCCTTGCCGTAGGTACGATTTCGCCCATGTGGACCTCCACTGCGGCATCGGATTCGTGAATCCCGCCCGGATGCATCTGTCCGCACCGCGGCTGTTGCCGGTTCCGCCATTCACTTCTCGTACTGCACCAGAGAGAAGACGTCTACGCCCTTCAGTTTTTCGCGACCCTTCAGGAACAGCAGCTCGACGGCGAAGCCCGCACCGATGACTTCTCCGCCCAGCTCCCGCACCAGGCGAACGGCGGCAGCCGCTGTGCCGCCGGTGGCCAGCAAATCGTCACAGATCAGCACGCGCTGGCCGGGTAGGACAGCATCCTGGTGAATCTCCAGGGCATCGGTGCCGTACTCGAGCTCGTACTGTACCCGCGCCGTCTTCCAGGGCAGCTTGTTCGGCTTCCGCACCGGCACAAAGCCGGCTCCGAGACGATAGGCCAGTGCCGGAGCAAAAATGAATCCGCGGGCCTCGACGCCGACGACGATATCCACCTGCCGACCGTTGTAGTGCTCGGAAAGTTTATCAATCAACGTCCGGAAGCCCTGCTTGTCTTTCAGCAACGTGGTCAGGTCGTAGAACAGAATTCCCGGCTTCGGCCAATCCGGGATTTCGCGAATCAATCGCTTCAACTCGTCCATGCAGGCTCCTTCGTTCCTCCCAGGGGCAAGATGTCACGACCAGTCATGCTCGATGGAAAAACCCTGCGTGTAGGCAGGTTCCAGCGTCGCTTCGGTTTCGGCGACAGCCTCCACGCTGGCCAGAGCGGGCCCCCGCTTCAGTTGCACCGCGAGCTGTCGCAACTGCTCGGGTGTGCCGATGGCATACACTTCCACACGGCCATCACGAAGATTTTTCACATAGCCGGCCAGGCCCAGCCGGCGCGCCTCCCGCTCGACAAAAAACCGGTACCCCACTCCCTGCACGATTCCCGAGACGTAGTACCGCCGTGCCAGCCGCACTTCGCTCATAATGCCGTGCGATTCTACCAGAGCGGCGCCGTTCCCTGCAGGCTCTGGTCTCTGCGCTCGCTGGCCTCGAGCGCCGGCCCGGCGATGCGTCTGTCGTTGCCCGGTCAGGTGCGCTATTATGGGCTGGAACGCTGACGCGCCCAGCTGACCGAAGCCACGCGGCCCGGTCGCGGCGCATCGTACTCATCCGGAGCCATGCCTCGAATTCTCCCGTGGTTGGTGGTCCTCCTGCTGGCTGCGGCAGCCACGCCGCAGCAGTCCAAACCCGGCCCGCTGAAACCCCCCGAGCCGCCCAAGGTGATGCGCGTGCCGCGCACGCCCGCGCCGGAGCCTCCCCCGATTCCGGCCGAAGAAATCATCCGACGGTTCGCGGAAAAAGAAACCGCCCTGCGGGACCAGCAGCAAGAATTTTCGTTCCGGGTGAGCCTTCGCGTGCAGGAATTCGACGAGGCTGACCAGCCAGCAGGCGTCTACGAACTGGTTGGCCGCCTTCTGGTGAATGAGCGCGGGGAGCGTTCCATCCGTCTGGACGCGGAGCCGAAATCTACGCTGCAGCGTGCCACCCTGAGCCTGGAAGACGTGCAGGAGCTGCTCACCCTGCCGCTGTTTCCTCTCCCCGCGGGCGAAATCGAGCACTACGAGATCACCTATCTGGGCCAGCGCCCGCTCGACGAGCTGACCACCTTCTCCTTTCGCGTACAGCCGAAACAGTTGAGCCGCCAGCGCCGCTTCTTCGACGGCGTTGTCTGGGTGGACGACCGCGACTTCGCCATCGTGCGCTGGCACGGCGAATACGTTGCCGAAGCGGAAGATCCGGGCCGCCCCGCCCTGTTCCGCCGTTTCGAGGTGTATCGGGAAAATGTGGGTGAGACGCTCTGGTTTCCCACCTTTGTTCGTTCGGAAGAGTGGCTGAAGTCGGAAGCGGGCGAAGCGCGCCTGCGCCTGACCGTGCGCTACACCGACTATACACCGCTGCCCGAACCCCTGCGGGAAGCGGTGCGCCAGGCGCGTCCGGCGGCGGTGCGGCCGCAGTCCTGACGCGGCGTTCCATCCTGCCGGAATCTGTCCCGCAGCAGTGCCGGCAGCTCGCGCAACGAGCGTAGCAGCACATCCGGACGCGCGGCCCGCAGCCTGCGATGCGTGGGGAACGGACCGAGGACACCGACCGCGCAGACGCCCGCGCGACGGGCCATCTGCACATCTTCGGGCGCGTCGCCGACGTAGATGCATTCGGCAGCGGCCACGTCCAGCCGATGCAGCGCCTGCTGCAGCGGCTCGGGATGCGGCTTGCGCTGTGCGGCATCCTCGCAGCAGATGCGCACGGCAAACACGCGCTCCCAGCCGAACGCCCGCAACTGCCGTTCGACCCGCGCACGATGGCCGCTCGTCACCAGCGCCACCCGGTACCGCCGGGCCACCCAGTGCACTACCCGACGCGCCCCGGGGAGCAACCGGGGCCGCTGCTGACGGTAAAAACGGGCCCACAGCCGATCCGCCTCGTCCCAGCGCTGCGGCGGAATATGGGCGGCTCGATAGATGCGGTGCCAGTCTGGTGAGTAATGCCGTCGCAGCTCGCGCTCACCCCAGCGCACCCCCAGAGCGGCAAACATCCCCAGATAGGCATGCACATCGGCGCGGTAGGAATCGAGCAGTGTGCCGTCCCAGTCGAACAGCACCGCACGCAGCCTGCCTGGAGGCCGGTCAGACATCCTCGGATGGTATGCAGAACTCAGCGCTCAGACAAGCCGGAGGGAAATGCGTCGTCACGATAGAAGCTGATGTCTTCGAATTCTGCGGCCAGCCCGTGCCAGCCGCCCTCACCGGCCGGATCGACGCGCACGATGCGCGCTTCAGTGCGCATGCGCACGCTGCCGCGGCCGAACGGGCGCTGGATGATGCTGATCTCCATCTCGACCGGAGTGCCCGGTTCGATTCGTTCCGGACAGAGAAAGTAAACCCCGCTCGAGCTGATATCGCGGGTCAGCAAACTGCCCCGTACTGCCCCGGTTTGTCCGGCCACACGACGCACCTGCAAGGGCAGCCGAAGGGCCGCACGCGGATACTGCCGTCGCTCGGCCGCGACGCCGATCACATGGGTGGGTACGCGAGAAAATCCCCGGCTGCGGCTTCGCTCGGCGGGCGCCTCACTGGTCGGGGATTCCGCAACGTTCGGTCGCAAAAACGAAAGAAGATTTCGGTCTTTCGCAGCGCTCACGGATGCCCCCATGCCCGAAAGACAAACAATTTCGCTGCACCGCCAACTATCTTCGACATCCTTTTCCAGGTCAACCGGGCCTGGCGCGTGCCGTGTCCTAATCGCCAACCCGCACCGTTGCACGCTCGCGCGAACCGGCCCATCCCGCTGCCGGGGCGCATGCGGCTACGGGGTTGTGACTTCGCGCAGGCGCAACACGCTGCCGCCGATGTCCGCCACGTACATTTCTCCCTGCTCGTCCACTCCGAACGAAGTGATCCGGCGCCCACTTCGCACCAGCTCGGTTCGTTGCCAGTTGCCCTGTGCGTCCTGCTGGAGCCCCCAGATCACTCCGGAAATAAAATCCCCGAACACATAGACGCCGACCAGCCGCGGAATCTGCGCTCCCCGGTACACATAGCCTCCCGTGACCGACTCCCCGTCGCTGTGCCCGTAATCAAAAATGGGTAACGCCAGCCCGGAGGTGTTACATCCCGAAGGGGGCTGAAAACACTGCCGGCCTTCCATCACATTCCAGCCGTAGTTGCCTCCGCGCGCAATCAGATTGATTTCTTCGAACCGATCCTGTCCGACATCGGCCAGGAACAGCCGGCCGGTCGCGCGGTCAAACGAAAAGCGCCAGGGATTGCGCAGCCCGTAGGCCCAGATCTCGCCCCGGGCGTTCCCCTGGCCTGCGAACGGATTGTCCGGCGGAATCGCGTAATTCCTGCCCGGGTCCTGGCGGTTCACATCGATGCGCAGCAGTTTCCCGAGCAGGGTATCCAGCCGCTGCCCGTTGCCCAGCGGATCGCCGGCGCCGCCGCCGTCGCCGAGCGCGATATACAGGAATCCGTCCGGCCCGAACGCGATCTGCCCGCCGTTGTGGTTGCTGAACGGTTGTTCCAGGGTGAGCAGCACAGTTTCTGCCGGGTCCGCCACATTCGGATTGGTGGCAGAAACTCGAAACTCGGAAATCACGGTGCGCAGCGGGCTGCTCGTCGTGGTGTAGTGCACGAAGAAGCGCCGATTCTGCGCAAACGCGGGATGAAACGCCAGGCCCAGCAGCCCGCCTTCACCTTGCGTGTCCACCCGGCTGGAAATGTCCAGGAAAAAACCGGCCTCGAGCGTACCGTTGCGGAAGATGCGAATCGTGCCGCGCCGCTCGACGATGAACAGTCGCCCCGACCCGTCCCCAGCATTCTGCAGGTCTACGGGAGCCGCCACACTGCTCGTTACCGTTTCCAGGGTGACCTGGAGCGGTCCCGGCGGCGGGGGTGGTGGCGGAGCGCTGCTGCCGTCCCCGCCGGCACCGCAGCTCCACAGCAGCGCGGCAAGCAAAAGCGCGACGGCACGCGCGCCGGCAGCGCACTTGCCGATTCCTTCTGTCGCCGAACGATTGTCCACAGAAGACGCCCGGGGGCTGAGCACCCTGCATTCTATCTGGGATGCGCCGGCAGCAGAAAGACCTTTTTCGCCTCGATATCCTTACCCGCGCACCTGCTACCATGGGAAAATTGGCTCGATGGCGCGGACGGCACTGACGGAATATCTGGTCTATTTCGAACGCTACGGCAGCGATGTCGCCGTGGCCGAGCGCCGCGGCTACCGTTGGTCCCGCGTACGCTACCGCGAACTGCTCCGCTGGGCCCGACAGTTTGCGTACGAGCTGGAAGTCCGCGGTATCGGCCGGGGCGACCGTGTCCTGCTGTGGGGCGAAAACTCTGCGGCGTGGGTGGCGGCGTTCTGGGGCTGTTTGCTTCGCGGGGCGGTGGTGGTGCCCATGGACCGCATCGCGGCGCCGGACTTCGCCCGCCGCGTAGCCGAGCAGGTAGACGCACGGCTCGTGGTATGTGCCCGAGGCCTAAGCCCTCACATCGCCAACCGGCCGAACCTGTCGCTGGAAGAGCTGCCTGAAATCATCCAGCAGCACCCCGCTGCGGCCCCGTCCACTCCGGAACTGCGCCGCCAGGACCCGGTGCAGATTGTGTTCACCTCCGGCACCACCGCAGAGCCCCGCGGCGTGGTGCTCACCCACGGCAACATTCTGGCGAACCTGGAACCGCTCGAAGAGCAGATCCGCCCCTACCTGAAGTACGAGCGCATCGTCCACCCCATTCGGTTTCTGACGTTGCTGCCGCTCAGCCACGTCTTCGGCCAGTTCCTCGGTTTGTTCCTGCCGCCGCTGCTCGGCGGCACGGTGACGTTCGCACCGGCACTGAATCCTGCCGAAATCATCGAAACCATCCGCCAGCAACGCATTTCGGTGTTGGTCACCGTGCCGCACCTGCTGAAAACCCTTCAGCAGAAACTGCTGCGGGATCTGGAAGCCGATGGCCGCCTGGATCGTTTCTGGAAGCAGTATCACGCCGCAGCCGGAGAACGCTTCTGGTGGCGCTGGTGGCGTTTCCGCAGCATCCACCGTCGCTTCGGCTGGAAGTTCTGGGCGTTTGTTTCCGGCGGGGCCACCCTCGACGCCGCCACCGAGGAGTTCTGGACCCGCCTCGGCTATGCCGTCATCCAGGGCTACGGACTCACGGAAACGACCTCGCTGATCAGCGTGAATCATCCCTTCCGGCTCAGCAAAGGTTCCATCGGCAAGGCCCTGCCCGGCCGGGAAATCAAGCTCAGCGAAAACGGAGAAATTCTCGTGCGCGGGGAGAGCGTCGCCGCCGGGTACTGGACCGGACAGCAGTTGCAGCCGGTGCTCGGCGAGGACGGCTGGTTTCACACCGGCGACCTTGGCGCGCTGGATGCGGAAGGACATCTCTATTTCAAGGGCCGGCGAAAAAATGTCATCGTCACGCCGGCCGGGTTGAACATCTATCCGGAAGACCTGGAAGCGGTGTTGCGCCGGCAACCGGAAGTGCGGGACGCAGTCGTCATCGGCATCGAACGGGAGGGCAATGCCGAGCCTTGTGCCGTACTGCTGCTGCGCAACGGCGCCGACCCGGAAGCCGTCGTTCGCCGCGCCAACGCCGAACTGGCCGACTTCCAGCAGATTCGCCACTGGCACGTCTGGCCGGAAGAAGACTTTCCCCGCACGCCCACGCAGAAGCCGCGCCTGGGGGAAATCCAGCAGGCCGTCGCGGCGGCTTTCGGTGATCGCGCGGTGGCCCAGCCGGCTTCCGGCGCACTGGCGGAGCTGATCGCGCGCGTTACCGGTCGCGCTCCCGGGGCGCTCGATCCCGACGCCCGGCTCGGCGCCGACCTGAATCTCAGCTCGATTGACCGCGTCGAGCTGCTCAGCGCGCTCGAAGACCGCTTTCAGGTGGACCTGAGCGAAGCGCGCTTCACCGAAGCCATCACCATCGGCGAAGTCGAGCAGATGCTGCGCCAGCCTGCTGCGCCGCGCGCCGAATTTGTCTATCCGCGCTGGGCGCAGCGGTGGCCGGTCACCTGGTTGCGCCTGCTGGTCTATTACCTGCTCGTCTGGCCGGCCACGATGGTGCTGGCGCGGCCGGCAATCCGCGGACGCGAACACCTCCGCGGGCTCCGCGGGCCGCTGCTGGTGGTTTCGAACCACGTCACGCGCGCGGACATCGGCTTCATTTTGGCCGCACTGCCCGCCCCCCTGCGGCACCGCCTGGCTGTAGCCATGGAAGGCGAACGCCTGCGCGACATGCGCACTCCGCCGCCGACCCGCGGCGTGCTGCGCGGCTGGCTCGACCGCATCAGCTATGTGCTCGTGGTCGCGCTGTTCAACGTCTTTCCGCTGCCGACCCGCGCCGGCTTCCGCCAGAGTTTCCGCTATGCAGGAGAGTGCGTGGACCGGGGCTACAGTCTGCTCGTGTTTCCCGAAGGCCGGCTGACCCGCGATGGCTCGATCGGACCGTTCCGCACCGGCATCGGCATCCTGGCTGCGAACCTGCGCCTGCCCGTTCTGCCCATGCGCATCGATGGCCTGTTTGCGCTGAAGCAACGGCGGCAGCGCTGGGCCCGGCCGGGCACCGTGCGCGTGACCATCGGCCCCGCGCTCCATTTCCCCCCGGATAGCGACCCGGAGGAAATCACGCGCGCGCTGGAAGCCGCGGTGAAATCGCTGGGGAGCTGACCGGGGCGCTGAAATCGATCAGCGCCCCGGGAAAACGTGCGGTGTCACAGGATCGGCGGTGGGCCCTGGCCGCGCTGTCCCGGCTTGGGCAGTGGCTTGCGCGGCAACAGCTCATTCCGATTCGCGGCGTGGTAGGCAAACGCCGCCACAATGACGGCCATCTGTTTCAGGTCTGCTTCCTGGAGCCGCTCGAACGTATCCATGTTCGAGTGGTGCGTCAGCGTGGAGTAATCCATCGGGTCCTGAATGAACTGAAAGCCGGGCAGTCCGACCGCGTCGAACGCGAGATGGTCGGTGCCGCCGGTGCCGCGGATGCTCAGCGTGGTCATGCCCAGATTGCGGAACGGCTCCATCCACCGCGCGAAGATCGGCGCGACCGCTTCGTTGCCCTGCAGATAGACTCCGCGAATCTTTCCCGTTCCGTTGTCGATGTTGAAATAGACGGAAAGCTTTGCATGGCCCGGTTTCAACTGCATGGTCTGCGGGTCGGCGAAGTATTTCCGGACGTAGTCGCGCGAGCCGAGCAGGCCCTGTTCCTCGCCCGTCCACAGCGCCAGCCGGACTGTGCGCCGCAGCTTCAACCCGGTCGCCTTCAGAATGCGTATCGCTTCCATCATCACCACCGAGCCGGCGGCGTTGTCCGTGGCGCCGGTGCCCGCATGCCAGCTATCGAAGTGTGCGCCCAACATGACCAGCTCGTCGGCCTTGTCGGTGCCCGGCAGGTCGGCGAGCACGTTGAAGGAACCTATCTCGCTGTCATAGAACCGGTTCTGAATGTTCAGCTCGATGGTCACCGGAAGATTGGCCTTCAGTAGCCGGTAGAGCCGGCCGTAGTGCTCGATGGCCAGCATCACGCGCGGAAACTTCGGTGCCGTGGCTGGACGCCGGGTTTCGGCGCCGCCGGCGCCACCCACTCGCACCACGCCCGCATCCCAGGGAGAAGGTTCGAAGATGGCTGCCACACCTTCCTCCTCGAAGAATCGGGCTACCTTCTGCGCAAATTCCCGCCGACGGGCAAACTCCTGCCGCCGCTGCTCGGCGTCCTCGGCCGGCGAGGTGGGCACCGGCTGCTGCGCGCGCTGCGCCAGTTCCTCGTCGGTGAGCCGGCGCGCCTGAGCCTCGAACTTCGGCTCGACACGCCGCAGGGCGCTGGTCAGCACGATTTTCCCCCGCAGCTTGCCACGGAATTTGGCCATGTCCTCCTCGTTTTCGATGGGTGCCAGCACAGCTTCGGCGGTCACGGTGCCTTCCGTTCCGGGCGTCCAGGCCACCGGATAGCCGATCAGCGGGAAGGGCTGCGGCGTGACCACATGCGCGCTGAAACGTTCATTGCGCCAGCCGCGCCCGAACTCTCCCTCCCAGGGTTCCAGCCGCGGGTTGGTCAATCCCCACTCTTTCATCTTGGCCACGGCCCATTCGGCCGCGGCGCGGATGTTGGGAGAATTCGTGAGCCGCGGCCCGTGGACATCGGTCAGATAGAAAGCAATTTCATTCACCTTCGAGTTGTTGAATCCTTCGTCTTTGATGAGCTGAATGGCCTGGAGATCCACCGGCTCGGGTGCCTGCGCCAGAATCGGAACCACCAGCGCCAGAGCCAGAAAAACCGCTACGAATTTCGGACGTTGGAACACCTTTGACCTCCTGAGAGTGGCCGTAGAACTCGGAACCGGAAACGCGCATCGAGCGACATGGCTGTACAACCTGCGCACGATTGGACGTGCAGGCCGTGCGCCCAGTTTCATTGGCGCGGCAGGCGCAAGAGGCAGCCTGCACCCCGGTGCGCCGGCCGGCGAACCGGGTATACTGGCACGGTATGGCTGCGACAGACAAAGAGAAAATTCTGGAAGCTTTTCGCCGCTGGGGATACCTGCAGGCTGACCTCGACCCGCTCGGACACCTGAAGCCGCTGCCGCATCCGGAGCTGGCCCTCGACGGGCCCGAGGCCGAACGCGCCCGCCGCATCTACTGCGGCAAGCTGGCGGTCGAATTTGCTCACATCCCCGAACCCGAGCGCCGCCGCTGGATTGCCGAGCGGATGGAAGCGGAGCCGCCTGAACCGGACCGGCAGCGCATCCTCGATTTTCTGCTGCGAGCAGAGGTCTTCGAGCAGATGCTGCAGTCGCGCTACCCGGGCACGAAGCGGTTTTCCATTGAAGGCGTGGCCGCGCTGCTCCCGCTGCTCGATGCCGTGCTCAGCACGGCCGGTGAGCTCGGCGCTGAACAGGCTGTGCTGGCCATGAGTCACCGCGGTCGGCTGAACGTCGTCCTGCACATCGTCGGCCGCTCTGCCGTCGAGCTGTTCGCCGGCTTCGAAGACGTGGATCCGCGCAGTGTGCTCGGCAGCGGCGACGTGAAATACCATCTCGGCGCGACCGGCAGCTTCCGCACCGCGCAAGGCAGGAAACTGGCCATCCATCTGGTCTCCAATCCCAGCCACCTGGAAGCGGTGAATCCGGTGGTGGAGGGCATCGTCCGCGCGAAGCAGACGTTCATGGGCGACGAGAAGCGCGAGAAGGTGCTGCCGGTGCTCGTGCATGGAGACGCTGCTTTCGCCGGGCAGGGAGTGGTGGCGGAGACGCTGAACCTCTCGCTGCTGAAGGGCTACACGACCGGCGGCACGATCCATCTGGTCATCAACAACCAGATCGGATTCACCGCCACGGCTGAAGAGAGCCGCTCTTCCACCTACTGCACGGACGTGGCGCGCATGGTGCAGGCGCCGATCCTGCACGTCAACGGCGACGATCCGGAAGCGTGCGCGCGGGCGATGCAGATCGCGCTCGACTACCGGATGAAGTTCAAGAAAGACGTGGTCATCGATCTGGTCTGCTACCGGAAGTACGGCCACAACGAAGGCGACGACCCCAGCTACACGCAGCCGGTGATGTACCGCACCATCAAAGGGAAGGACTCGCCGGGCACGCTGTACACGCAGCGGCTGCTGCGCGAGGGCGTGGTGACGAAGGACGCGGTGGAGCGGATCAAGCGCCAGATCCAGGACGCGCTGAACGCCGCGCACGAAGAGGCCGTGCGCAAGGGCGAGAAGTGGGAGCTGCAGGAAGTCACCGAGTACGAGGAAGCCACGATTCCGCACATCTGCCCGCGGACGGCGGCAGACGAAGCTCTTCTTGAAAAGGTGATCGAGGGCATTACGACGTTCCCCGAGGGCTTCACGCTCCATCCGAAGCTGAAGCCGTTCATCGAGCGGCGGCGCGAGATTCTCCGGGGCGGTCCGGTGGACTGGGCGGCTGCGGAGACGCTCGCCTTCGGCACGCTGGTGCTGGAAGGCACGCCCGTGCGTCTCAGCGGCCAGGACAGCGGGCGCGGGACGTTTTCGCAGCGCCATCTCGAATACTTCGACTACAACACGGGCGAGCCGTACACCCCGCTGCAGCATCTGGATCCGCGGCAGGCGAGGTTCGAGGTGTACGACAGCAGCCTGAGCGAGTACGCGGTGATGGGTTTCGAATACGGCTACTCGCTGGGCGATCCGCTGACGCTGACGCTGTGGGAGGCGCAATTCGGCGACTTCGCCAACGGCGCGCAGATCATGATCGACCAGTTCATCGCCGCGGGCGAGGCGAAGTGGGGCCAGCCGTCGGGGCTGGTGCTGCTGCTGCCGCACGGGTATGAAGGCCAGGGGCCGGAACACTCGAGCGCGCGCATCGAGCGGTTCCTGCAGCTGGCCGCGGAGAACAACCTGCAGGTATGCAACGCCACGACGCCGGCCCAGTATTTCCATCTGCTGCGCCGCCAGATGTACGGCGGACACGACCGGCGCGGGCTGCGCAAGCCGCTGGTGCTGTTCACGCCCAAAAGCCTTCTGCGCCATCCGAAGTGCGTCAGCACGCTGGCGGACCTGACGCGTGGCTTCTTCGAGCCGGTGCTGTCGGATCCGGAAGCCGTGCAGCCGGACCGGGTGGTGCAGGTGCTGTTCTGCTCGGGCAAGATCTACTACGAACTGGCAGCCGAGCGCGAGAAGCGGGGCGCGTGGAACACCGCCATCGTCCGTCTCGAGCAGCTTTACCCCTGGCCTGAGCAGGAGGTCGAGGCCGCACTGTGGCGGTATCCCTCGACGGCGGAGATCGTGTGGGTGCAGGAGGAGCCGCGGAATCAGGGCGCCTTCCTGTATGTGCGCGACCGGCTGGAGCCGATGCTGGCGCAGTCCCGCCGGATTCTCCGCTACGCCGGGCGGCCTGAGGCGGCGGCGCCGAGCACGGGCTCGGCCCGGCGCCATGCGCAGGAGCAGGCGGCCGTGCTGGAGGATGCATTCAGCGGGGGCAGCCCGATCCGTCCCCGGCGCTATCGCGTTGTGGAGAAACGGCGAAACCTGCCGGTGGAAGGGGCGAGGCCGGAGGCGTAGCCGCGGCGATTCACGCCTCATCCACAGGGATTTCCACAGGCTGTGGAAATCAGGCGCGGTATGCGGCCAGCCGCGGTAGCAGGGACGACGGAACCTGGGCCTCGAGCTCGCAGACCTGATCGCCATACTGCTCGGCGGTGACCCGGCCATACTCGTGCACCAGGTGCACGACGCCGAGGTCGCTGAGGGGCACCCTGAGGCGCACATCGGCGAGGGGGTCGTCGGGCAGATGGCGGTCGATGGCCTCCAGCAGCCGGTCCAGACCCTCGCCCGTGGCGGCGGAGATGACCACGGCGGGCGCGCCGCCGGCTTCCCCGGACAGCCGGCGGGCGAGGGACTCGCCGTCAATGCCTGCGCCCGCGAGAAGATCGCCCTTGTTGAGCACGAGAACCTGCGGCGTGTCGAGAGCGCCGATCTCGCCGAGCACCTGGCGCACATGGGAGCAGTATTCTGCGGCGGCGGGCGCGGAGGCGTCGACGACGTGGAGCAGCAGCGAGGCTTCAGTGACCTCTTCGAGAGTGGCGCGGAAGGCTTCCACGAGTGTCGTGGGCAACTGGCGGATGAAGCCGACGGTGTCGGACAGCAGCACGCGGCGGCGGGAGGGCAGCACGAGCTGGCGCACGGTCGGATCGAGAGTGGCGAACATGCGGCTGTCGGCGGTGACGGAGGCGCCGCAGAGGCGGTTGAACAGCGTGCTTTTGCCGGCGTTGGTGTAACCGACGAGCGCCACCGTGGCCAGAGGCACGGCCTGGCGGAGGCGGCGCTGGGTGGCGCGGGAGCGGCGGACGTTTTCGAGCTCTTCCCGGATTTTTTTCATGCGGGCGCGGATGCGGCGGCGATCGGTTTCGAGCTTGGTTTCGCCGGGGCCGCGGGTGCCGATGCCGCCGCCGAGGCGGCTGAGCGCCACGCCGCGGCCGGTGAGACGGGGCAGAAGGTAGCCGAGCTGGGCGAGCTCGACCTGGAACTGGCCTTCGCGGGTGCGGGCGCGGCGGGCGAAGATGTCGAGGATCAGCTGGGTGCGGTCGAGCACCTTGACGCCGAGCCGGTTCTCCAGGTTGCGCTGCATGGTGCCGGAGAGCTCGTGGTCGAAGATCACCAGGTCGGCCGAAAGCGATTCAGCGAGGGTGCGGATTTCCTCGGCCTTGCCGGCGCCCACGAGAGTAGCGGCGTCGAAGGCGGGGCGGGACTGGAGAATTTTCCCGGCGACCTCGGCGCCTGCGCTTTCGGCCAGGACAGCGAGCTCCTCAAGGGACTCAGAGGCGGACAGGCCTGCCGCACGATCCCGGGCCGTTTCGACGGCCACGACGATGGCGCGCTCAGGTGCGGGCTGCGAGCTCAGCGGATTCAGACCTCCTGCGGCTCGGCGGCAGGCTGTCCGGGGGCGGAAGCTGCGGCGTGCGCGCTGGAGACCGGCGCATGAGACGACCGGGTGACGACGACGGTGGAGATGGCGTGCTTGAAGATGAGCTGCTCCTGGTTGTTCGTCTCAAGCACGACGGAGTACTTGTCGAAACTCTTGATCCGCCCGGAGAGCTTCACGCCGCTCATCAGATAAATGGTCAGGAGAATTTTCTCTTTTCTTGCGTTATTCAGGAACGCTTCCTGAATATTCTGCGCCTGCTTTTCTGCGCCGGAGCGCCGCGGCGCCATGGGGGCTTTTCTTGTTTCGTCCATCATTGTTTTGCGCCCCTCCTTCCCTCCGCCAGATCATGCATGCCGGACAGGTTCCGAGGCCAAACATCAGAGCCGGCGCCCTGGAGCTCCGGGGCGGGCGCCAGAGTTCCGGCCGCCCGGCGCAAAGGCATTCAGGGCCAGGCCGAACTGCCTTGAGTGTAAACGGAAATCCCGCAGAGGCGCAAGGGATCGAAGGGCGGCGCGGCCGGCCGATGCGCTACATTCATTTGGAGTGGGCACGGCTGAATCCCAGGGGGCGCGCATCGCCATTGCGAGCATGGCGGTGAGCGGAGTGCTGGCGCTGGCCAAGCTGATCGCCGGATGGCTGGCCGGTTCGGCGTCGGTGATCGCCGACGGCGTGGAAAGCGCCGGAGACGTGCTGGCGTCGAGCATCGTGCTGCTGGGGCTGACCGTGGCGGCGCGGCCGCCGGATGAAAACCACCCGTACGGCCACGGCCGCTTCGAGACCCTGACCGGGCTGATCACGGGCCTGGGGCTGGCGCTGGTGGGGGCCGGGATCATCTGGAAATCTCTGCAGGACGTGGGTCTGCGCCATGCTCCGCCTGCGGCGTATGCGCTGATTCCCGTGGCCGCCTCGGTGATTCTGAAGGCGGTGATGGCCGTGCTGAAACTGCGGATCGGCCGCCGGATCCGGAGCTCGGCGCTGGTGGCCGACGCCTGGAACGACACGGTGGACATCCTGTCGGGGTCGGTGGCGCTGCTGGCCGTCGGGCTTGCGCTGTACGACCCGGAGCGTTTCCTTGCGGCGGACCATTACGGCGGCGCTGCGATCGGCGTGATCGTGATCCTGCTGGGCCTGCGCGTGGTGCATGAGACGTCGCTGACGCTGATGGACACGATGCCGGACGCGGAGATGATGGCCAGCATCCGGGCGTCGGCGCTGAAAGTGCCGGGCGCGCTGGACGTCGAGAAGTGCTACGCCCGCAAGACGGGCCTGCGCTACCATGTGGACCTGCATCTGGAGGTGGACCCGGAACTGACGGTGCGCCGCAGCCACGCCATCGCCGAGGAGGTCCGCAACCGCGTCAAGGCGGACCTTGCCTGGGTGGAGGACGTGCTGGTGCATGTCGAGCCTTACGGGGAGAGGGCATTCCATGGAGAATCCTGATTTCGCGCGGCTGCTCGCCGAAACCGCGGATCTGATGGAAATCGCCGGCGAGGATCCGTTCCGCATCCGCAGTTACCGCAACGCCGCAGCAGCGATCGAGAGCCTGCCGGAACGGCTTGCGGACATCCTGCGCGATCCGCAGCGCGACGTGACGTCGATCCCCGGCATCGGGAAGGGGATCGCAGGCGCGCTAAAGGAAATCGCCGAGCGCGGCAGTTTCGCCCGGCGGGACGAAATGCTGGCGAAGTATCCGCCCACGGCGCTGGAGCTGCTGCGCATCCCGGGCGTGGGACCGAAGACCGTGCGCACGCTGTGGGAACACTTCCGCGTCAGCACGCTGGAAGACCTGGCGCGGCTGTGCCAGGAGCAGAAGATCCGCGAGCTGAAGGGCATGGGCCCGAAGATGGAGCAGAAGATCCTGGCCGGGATCGCGCACTACCGGCAGGTGGCCGGGCGGTTCCTGCTGAGTCTTGCGGCGGCGGCGGCGGAAGAGCTCGCCGCCACGGTCAACGGCACGCCGGCGGGAAGCCTGCGGCGCGGCAGGGAGACGGTGGGCGATCTGGACATCCTGAGCACGGATCCGGAGGCGATCGAGCGCTTCCTGGCGCATCCGTCGGTGCATGACGTGCTGGCGCACGGCGGAACGAAAGCGAGCGCGCGGTTCGGCAGCGAGGGACTGCAGGTGGACGTGCGGGTGGTGGCGCAGGAGAGCTTCGGCGCGGCGCTGCAGTATTTCACGGGCAGCAAGGAGCACAACGTCGCCCTGCGCCAGCGGGCGCTCAAGATGGGCCTGACGCTGAACGAGTACGGCCTGTTCACGCTGGAGGGCGAGCGGCGCGTGGCCGGGGAGACGGAAGAGGACGTGTACGAAGCGCTGGGGCTGGCCTGGATTCCGCCGGAGCTGCGCGAGAACCAGGGCGAGATCGAGGCCGCCGAGCGCGGCGCCCTGCCGGCGCTCGTCGAAATGCGGGACCTGCGGGGCGACCTGCACATGCACACGCGCGAGAGCGACGGGCGGGCCACGCTGGAAGAGATGGCGGCGGCGGCGCGCGGGCGGGGCTACGAATACGTCGCCATCACCGATCACTCGAAGGCGCTGGCGATGGCCAACGGGCTGGACGAAAAGCGGGCCGTGGCTTTCGCCGCACAGGTGCGCAGGTTCAATGAAACGGCGCCGGGCATCCATGTGTTCTCGGGCATCGAATGCGACATTCTGCGCGATGGCCGGATGGACCTGGCCGAAGACGCTCTGGCGGAGCTGGATTTCGTCGTGGCGAGCGTGCATTCCTACATGAACCTGGAACCGCAGGAGATGACCGACCGGCTGCTGCGGGCGATGGAGAGCCCGGCGGTGAAGGCGCTGGGCCATCCGACGGGCCGCGTGCTGCTGCACCGGGACGCCTATCACTATGAGTTCGAGACGGTGGCGCGGGAGGCGGCGCAGCGGGGCGTGTGGCTGGAGATCAATTCGAGCCCCGAACGGCTGGATCTGCACGCGGCGCTGATCCGGCGGGCGCGGGAGCTGGGCTGCCGGTTTGTGATCTCGACCGACGCGCACCATCCGAAGCACCTGTCCAACATCCGCTTCGGCGTGCAGATGGCGCGGCGGGGGTGGCTGGGCGCGGGCGACGTCGTCAATACGCTGCCGCTGGCCGAATTCCGGGCGGCGCTGGGAAGATGAAACAGATGCCGATGAAACTGATTTCCTCCGAAGAGCTGCTGTCGACGCCCATTTTCCGCGTCACGATGGACCACGCGGTGGACCCGGACGGTTTCGAGATCCGCCGCGCCATCGTGCGGCACCGGGGCAGCGCGGTGATGATGGCCGTGGACGGGCGGCGGAGAGTGCTGCTGGTGCGGCAGTACCGTCTGCCGGCTCGGGCGCACCTGTGGGAGCTGCCCGCGGGAAGAATCGACGAGGGGGAGACGCCGCTGAAGGCGGCGCGGCGGGAGCTGCGCGAGGAGACGGGCTGCACGGCGCGGCGGTGGACCCGGCTGGCCGAATTCTATCCGAGCCCGGGATACGTTGAAGAGAAAATGACGATCTACCTCGCCGAGGATCTGCGGATGGGCGAAGCGCAGCCGATGGAGGACGAAAGGATCGAGACCGGCTGGTTCACGCTGAAGCAGATGGGGGAGATGATCGCGCGCGGCGAGATCCGGGACGCGAAGACAATGATCGGCTGGGCGATGCTGAAGTGCCGCCCGGCTCAGCCGCGCCCGAGCCGCAGGCAGTAGTCGAAGAGTTTCCGCAGGGCTTCTCCGCGGTGCGAGACCTGCATTTTGGTATGCGGATCGAGTTCGGCGAAGGTCAGGCCAAGCGGGGGATACAGGAACAGCGGATCGTAACCGAAGCCGCCCGAGCCGCGGGGCGCCTCGAGAATGACGCCATCCACGGATCCGCGGAACGCGGCCTCCAGCCGGCCCTGGCGCGCGAGGGCGATGACGCAGACGAAGCGGGCGCGGCGGTTTTCCGCGCCGGCGAGCCGCGCGAGGAGAAGGCGGTTGTTGGCCTCGTCGGTTCCTTCCGGGCTGAAGCGGGCGGAGCGGACGCCGGGCGCGCCGCCGAGGGCGTCCACTTCGAGCCCCGAGTCGTCGGCGAAAAGGAAATCCCCGCAACAGGCCGAATAATGCAGCGCCTTTTTAACGGCATTTTCTTCGAACGTGGCGCCGTCTTCCTCGCAGGCGGCTATCGACGGGAAGTTCTCCAGAGGCTGGATGTCGGCCCAATCATGGCCGAGCGACCGGGCGGCCATGCGGAATTCGGCCAGCTTCCCGGGGTTGCCGGTGGCGCAGCGGAGTTTCATGGCCGGCCGAGGGCCTCCCGCTGGGCTTCAAAGAGGGCGGCGGCGCCCGAGCGCCCGAGCGCCAGCATGGCGGCCAGGCGGTCATCGTTGAAAGCGGCTTTTTCGGCGGTCGCCTGCAGTTCGACGAATTCCCCTTCGGAGGTCATCACGATGTTCATGTCGACCTCCGCCTGCGAATCCTCCTCGTAGCAGAGATCGAGCAGAGCCTCGCCGCCGACGATGCCGACGCTGGCGGCAGCGACGAGGCAGCGGAGAGGCGGGCGGGGGAACACGCCAAAGGGGGCCATGCGCTGGAAAGCGAGCGCCATGGCCACGCAGCCGCCGGTGACGGAGGCGGTGCGCGTGCCGCCATCGGCCTGCAGGACGTCGCAGTCGACGATGACGGTGCGCTCGCCGAGCGCCTCCATATCGACGACGGCGCGCAGGGAGCGGCCGATGAGCCGCTGGATTTCCTGGGTGCGGCCGCTGGGGCGTCCCTTGCTGATTTCGCGCGGCGTGCGCTGCGCGGTGGCGCGGGGCAGCATGGAATATTCGGCGGTGACCCAGCCGCGGCCCGTGTTGCGGAGAAAGGAGGGGACGCCGTCCTCGATGGTGGCCGCGCACAGCACGCGCGTATGGCCGATTTCAATCAGGCACGAGCCTTCGGCGGTGAGGAGGAAGTTGGGCTGGATGCGCACGGGGCGCAGCTCATCCGGGCGGCGGTTGTCGGGACGCATGGGAGTGTCAGGAGCCCGCGGGGGCGGAATAGATGAAGCCGTAGTAGAGAACGATGGCCAGCAGGACGAACGCGCTGGCGAACAGGATCAGGCACCCGATGGCGCCTGGATTCTGCGGGCCGCGCCGCGCTTTTTTCTCGCGCGCCGGCTTGATTTTGGCCATACGGGCACTATGGTAGCATCGCGGCCGGCGCGCAGCGTTCGCGCCGCCGCTGGTACGATGTCAGCCGTGACGGAACTCCGCAGGAGAACGCTCTTTGCGGCCCCGCTGGCCGCGCTGGCGCGCACGCTGCGCGCGCAGCAGCCGAAGCTGCGGCTCGGCTACGACACGTATTCGCTCCGCACCTGGGGCATGAAGGCGCTCGACCATCTCGAGTTCGCGGCGCGGCATGGCTGCACGGCGCTGCAGATCTCGTCGCTCGGGGACTTCGAGTCGCTGGATGCGGCGCACCTGCAGAAGGTGCGGACGCGGGCAGAGGAGCTGGGGATCGTGCTGGACGCGGGCACGGGGTGCATCTGCCCCTCGGCGCGGGCATGGCGCAACCGCGGCGAGACGCCGGAAGAGCACCTGCGCCGCGCCCTGCGGGTGGCGCAAGCCGTGGGAGCGCGGGCGTTGCGCTGTTATATGGGGGACTTCGAGGACCGGCTCCACCCGAACGGGATCGAGTTCCACATGGAGAACACAATCCGCGTCTTCCGCGCTGTGCGCGAAACGGCGCTCGAGACGGGCGTCAAGATCGCGATCGAGAACCACTCGGGGGACCTGCAGGCGTGGGAGTGCCGCCAGATCATCGAGGCGGCGGGCACGGATGCCGTGGGCGCGTGCCTGGACACCGGCAATCCGATCTGGTGCGTGGAGCATCCGGAAGTGACGCTGGAGGTGCTGGGTCCGGTGGCGGTGACGACCCATGTGCGCGACACGGCGATCTTCCCGCACGCCCGGGGCTGCGCCGCGCACTGGACGGCGCTGGGCGACGGGTCGGTGGACATGGCGAAACTGGCTTCGCTGCAGAAGCGGCTGTGCCCGGACGCGCCGCTGCATCTGGAGATCATCACGGGGCGGCCGCCGCGCATCGTGCCGTTCTTCGAGCCGGAGTTCTGGAAGGCGTTCCCGAAGGCGAGGGCGGGCGAGTTCGCGCGGTTTGTGGCTCTGGTGAAGAGCGGCTCGCCGCTGATGAAGCCGATGGTCATCGAGGACGTGCCGGGCATGGATGTCGCCGAATACAGGGCGGCCCTGAAAAAGCAGCAGTGGCTGGATCTGGAGCGCAGCCTGGCCTACGCCCGCGAGCGCATGATCTGACGGCGCGGGCGGTCCGGCGACGGCGCAGAAGGGTCAGCCTTCCGTCTGCGTGCGGAACAGCGACGGCCAGGGATAGCGCTTGAGGAACTGAATCAGCGTGCGGCGGGCAGGCAGCGCATGGTGGCCGCTGGCGAGCGCGTAGCCGACGCGGCGCACGGCGGGCGGTTCCAGAGGAATGAAGCGGCATCCGGTGTGATTGCGCACCGCGGTGGCAGGGGCGAGGCTGACGCCGAAGCCGGCTTCGACCATTGCGAGGAGGCTGTCGAGCTGGTCGGATTCGAAGGCGGTTTCGAAGTCGGCGCGGGCGCGGGTGCATGCTTCGAGGACGTCCTCCCTCAGGCAGTGGCCTTCGCGCAGCAGCAGGAGTTTTTCGCCCTTCAGCCTCGCCAGTGAGATGGACCCGGAATCGGCCAGCTCGTGCGAGGCGGGGACAGCGGCTAGCAGCGGCTCGCGGAACAGTTCGCTGACGACGATCTCGGCGTGCTTGAGGGGGAGCACGATCATGGCCAGGTCAATCTCGCCGAGGCGGAGTTTTTCCACGAGGCGCTCGGTGATCAACTCGACGATTTCGACATGGATGCCCGGGTATTGGGCGCAGAAATCCCGCAGGGCGGGGGCGCCCGCCCCGGGAAGAAGCGTCGGAATGATGCCGAGGGTGACGCGTCCGTGTTCGGGCGAGAGGCCGGCCTCGACGGCGCGGCGGCACTGCTCGATCTCGCGCAGCACGGCCTCGGCGTGGGGCACGAGCGCTTCCCCGTGCGCCGTGAGCCGCACCGTCCTGCCGAGGCGGTCGAAGAGCGGGACGCCGAGGTCGATCTCCAGCTTCTTGATCATCTGGGAAAGCGAGGGCTGCGCGACGCCCTCGGCTTCGGCGGCCTTGACGAAGCTGCCCGCGCGCGCAACGGCGAGGAAATAGCGCAACTGTTTCGCTTCCATGGGGTCAATCCGAGCTTATCGAGAACCCCGAGCGCGGTTCAATCACGCGGCCGCCTCAGGCGGACTTGCGGCGGCGGAGGGCTTCCTGCCAGGCCTGCTTCAGGCGGGATTCCAGCTCCGGAGGCAGCTGCGGCGGCTCGACCTCGGCATGATAGGTATGCGCAGCCTCGATGGAGCGGCGCAGGGAGCGGACGAAATCGATGCAGGGCTTGCAGTCCTGGATGTGCTCTTCGATGAGGCGGCAGTCCATTTCGCCGAGCTCGCCGTCGAGGTACTCCGACAGGCGGGCGAAGATCTCGAGGCAGCGCGGATCGCGCGCCCCGTGAGAGTGGTGCGTATGCTCGTGGCGGGTCATTTCTGCTTCACCTCCCCATTGCCGCCAAGGTATCTGGCCAGGCTTTTGCGCAAGGCCAGCCGCCCGCGGTGCAACCGTTGCTTCACGACATCGAGGCTGAGATCGAGAATCTCTGCGGTCTCAGCCGTGGAAAGACCTTCAACGTCGCGCAGCAGGACCACGGAGCGGTAGGTGTCGGGCAGCTCGCGCAGGGCGCGCTCGAGTTCGGCGTTCAGCTCCGCGCGCAGCAGCCGCTGGTCGGGCAGCTCGGCTCGGTCTTCGAGCTGGGACGACCGGGCGACGTCCTCAGTGCCGGGGAGGAGCTCGTCCAGGGACAGCTCGCGCTCCGGGGCGAAGACGCTGCGGCGGCGCTTCATCAGGCAGAAGTTCTTGGCGATGCGGAACACCCACGCCCGCACGCGCGCCGGATCCTGCAACTGGTCGAAGTTCTCAAAGACCTTGAGGAGCGTCTCCTGGGCGACCTCCTCGGCGTCTTCCCGCTGGCCGCACATCAGCCAGGTGTACTGGAAGACGCGGTGCTGGATGCTTTCGACGAACGGGGTGAAAGCCGAGGCGTCGCCTTCGAGCAGACGCCTGGCCCATTCGACTTCCGGCGCCGCGGCGGCAGAAGGAGGCGAGGGTGTGGCCACCCTTCCATGGTAGTTCTCCTGCGCCCCGGCCTGCGGCGCTGCCGGCGCTGCGACGGGGAGCGCCAGCCGGATCCATTTCATTGCCTGGGCCTGTGGATGCAGAAATCGGAACGAGGTGACCGGTGTAGCGACGGTTTCCGTGCCGCTTTGGGCGTGCAAAACTCGCGCGCCGCGGCTGTCACGGCGCAAAATTTGCCGCATCTTGGGGAATGTGCGGAAAAGAATTCTCACCCTGATATTCGGGGCGCTGGCGGCGTCGGCCCAGACGCCGCTGACGCTGAAAGACGCGGTGAAGCAGGCTCTCGGCCGGCACCCCTCGCTGGAAGCGGCCGACGCGCGCATCCAGGCCGCGGAAAGCCGCATCGGGCAGGCGCGTTCCGGCTATCTGCCCCGCGTGCAGTACATGGAAAATCTGATGCGGGGCAACAACCCCGTGTATGTCTTCGGTTCGCTGCTGACGCAGCGGCAATTCACGGCTGCGAATTTCGATATCGTCCGCCTGAACCGGCCGGATGCGCTGAACAATTTCCAGAGCATAGTGACGGCCGAGCAGCTCATTTACGACTTTGGCGGCGTCAGGAACGGCGTCAGGGCCGCCGAACTCGGCCGCAAAATGACGGAGGCCGAAAAGCGCGCCGCCGAGCTGAACCTGATCGCCCACGTGGCGCGCGCCTACCACGGGGTGACGCTGGCGACGCAGGCGCTCGAAGTAGCCCGGGAGGCCCTGAAGACGGCGGAGGCGGATCTGAAGAGAGCGCAGACGGTGCGGGACGCCGGCCTGGCCACCGAGGCCGATGTTCTGGCCGTGCAGGTCCATGTGGCGGCCATGAAGGAGCAGGTGATCCGGCGAGAGGCGGATCTCAAGGTCGCCCGCGCCGCCCTGAACGAGGCGCTGGGGCTGCCGCTTGATACGACGCACGAGCTGGCGACGCCGCTGCTGCCCGCGCCCCCGGTGGAGGCGGCCAGCCCGGAACTGCGGCCCGAGATCGAGCAGATCCGGCTGGCGAAGCAGGCGGCCGAGGCTCAGGCGCGCAGCGCGCGCGCGGGCTATCTGCCGCAGATCGCGTTCCGGGCGCAGGTGGAGGCCGACCGCCAGGAGTTTTTCAACAAGGGCGGCGGCAACTGGCTTGTGATGGGCTCGGTGCGCTGGAACCTGTTTGACGGGAACCGCACGCGGCAGACGGTGGCCGAGGCGAGAGCGATGGCCTCGGCGGCGGCGGCCAGCGAGCGGCAGTACACGAATGCACTGAAGCTGGAGCTGACGAAGGCGCTGGCCGATTTTGACGCCGCCACGGAGCGCATCGCGGTGACCGAGGCCGGAGTGGCCCAGGCCGAGGAGAGCCTGCGGATCATCCGCAACCGGTACTCGAACGGCCTGGCGACGGTCACCGAGCTGCTGCGGGCGCAGACGGCATTGCTGGATGCAAAGACGCGCCGGCTGGCCGCGGTCCACGATCAGCGGCTGGCGGCGGTGGAAGTGGAAAGATCTGCTGGGAAGCTGAATGGAGATTCGAATGTTCTCGACTAAAGGAAAGCTGGCCGGAACAACCGGCGTACTGGTGCTGTTGGCCGCCGCGGGCCTGGCCGGCTGCGGCGGCG
>Ga0101944_10002111_pt1 | contig 34472 bp, 29 predicted proteins | sample DewCreD2012metaG_FD_75245 | JGI IMG/M metagenome (GOLD analysis project Ga0101944, IMG submission 75245) | Hot spring sediment bacterial and archeal communities from British Columbia, Canada, to study Microbial Dark Matter (Phase II) - Dewar... ... | reverse complement strand
CGACAAAAATCAACCCAAATAAGCCAACAACCCGAAAAACCCGGGCCTGTCCCCCATGTTTCCATCATGTTTTAGCGCCAATGAACCCTTTGCGCGCGAGGCCGGGGCCGAAAAAGCCAGCGGCCTCGCGCCCCTGAATGCCCCAAGCGCGCGAACGCGGGGCCGCACAAAGCCAGCGCGTTCGCGCCCATGAACCCCAAGCGCGCGAACGCGGGGCCACACAAAGCCAGCGCGTTCGCGCCCTTACCATCCCATCCAATCTGCGCGAGGCCGGGGCCAGAAAGAGCCAGCACCCTCGCGCCAGCTGTAACCCTTCGAAAACAATGGGCCTGTCCCCGTTGGTTTCCGTTGGTTTCCGTTGGTTTCCGTAAAAGCCAGCGCGTTCGCACCTGTCTAACCGAAACACCTTCCGTGGGGAGCTTTCTCGGCCAGCGCTTCGATGAGTACCGGGTGAAGCAGACCGTTGGATGCCAGTGTTTCTGCCCCTGACCAGTCATATGGACGACCCGAGAGATCTGTGATTTTCCCGCCAGCTTCTTCGACGATGAGAGCGCCGGCCACGACATCCCATGGGCACAGACGAATCTCCCAGTAACCATCGAGGCGCCCGCACGCCGTCATGCAGAGGTCCATGGCTGCCGAGCCGCCACGCCGAACACCCCGAGTCCGCAGCGAAAGCAGGCAGAAGCGGTCCAGGTTGGTATCTGGCTGTTCGCGTCGGTCATAGGGAAATCCAGTAGCAAGAAGCGCGCGCTCGAGTTCACGGGTCTGACTCGCCCGAATGTGCTCGCCGTTTTGCCAGGCCCCTCGGCCGCGCACGGCGCTAAACATTTCATCCCTCAGCGGGTCGTACACCACACCGATAACCGGCCGGCCCTTGTCCATCAAGGCGATGGAGGAGCAAAAGAAGGGATAGCCGTGGGTGTAGTTGGTCGTGCCGTCCAGAGGGTCGATGACCCACAGCAGACCCTCCGAGCGGGTGTCCGGCCGGCTTTCTTCGGCGAGCACGGCCGCGCCGGGAACACCGCGCTGGAGAGTTTCCAGGATGGCTCGCTCACACTGGCGGTCCACTTCCGTGACCAGGTTGAACGCACCCTTGAATTCCACTTGGTGGGCCCGCCGCATGCCGGCCCGCTGAAGCTCCCCGGCCCGGCGGGCGGCCTCTTTGGCGACATCGAGGGCCCGCTCCAACTCGAATCGATCCAGCGAGCTCATTGCAGTTTCTCCAGTTCGGCGCGCAAGACCCGCTCCCGTTCCCTGGCAAACCGCACCAAACCGGGAACGAATCGATTCGGATCTTTCGGATTCCAGCAATCCGGGTCGGCGGCGTCGGACCAGCCGTCCTGATCGTTGTCGAGGCCATCGTTGCAGGAGCGCGCGCCGGAGTGCTCGGTGTCATCGAAGGCGCTGTCGCAGCCAGGGTCCTCGCCGTCCCATCTCTGATCGCGGTCGTTGTCGAGAAGGTCATTGCAGGCATGAACGCCCGGACCGGATTCGGCCCGGCCGGCGATGCAGTCCGGGTCGGCGCCGTCGGAAAAACCGTCGCGATCGTTGTCGAGCTTGTCGCTGCACACGCCCGGCACCGAGCCCGCTTCGTCGTCATCGGTGGCGCTGCTGCACCCGGGATCGGCGAAGTCCACGAGCCCGTCCCCGTCGTCGTCCAGCCCGTTCTGGCATCGGGGCGCGTTTCCGCTCCGCTGGCTAGCGTCTTCCTGGGGAGGGGCCAGTGGAATGTCTTCTTCCAGGTTGGCACGCCACTGCTCCAGGGAAAAATCCAGCGCCGGGTCGCTGGCGGCCACGGGCTCGAGCATGCGGTAGAACCGGCGCGCCTCTTCTTCCACATGGGCGGCCGAAAAAGGTCCGGATATGAGCTCGAGAAACACCTCCAGATAACGAGCACGGATCTCGGGCAGGGCCAGAACCCTGTCGATGAGAGGCCGGGGCTTGCCGCAACCGGGAGAGCCGGCCGGCCAGGAGAGAAGGTCTTCAGCGGTGACATGCTGGCAGGCGCGGTTCTTGGCGAGGCGATTGCAGCTCTCGTCCGCATCCTCGCACTCGACGGGCTCGAAACGCCCGAACGCCGCTCGCAGATCCCAAGGGATGGCGGCCACCCGCCGGCCCGAGCGCGAGTTGTCGCGGCCCGGCCAGCGGTACAAGAAAAGATTCCCTCCCAGCCCCGGGTAAGAATCCAGATCGGAGAGCCAGGCGAGCGCCGCCAGCAGGCGCAACCATCCGTCGAGGTCGAGGTTTTCAGGCAACCAGGCCCCGAACTCCTCGGATGGCGTCAACGAAAGCGCGCGAATGAAATCCACCAGGTCGGTCAGCTCCTGGCCGCGCAGGTCTTCTTCGTTGGTTCTGAGCTCGTATATCGGCGGCGTGGTGACATAGGCGCCCGGATCAGCTCCTCGGTCCTCGAGCGATGGTTGCGGATCGGCATCGTCATCGAAGACCCGGTCCAGACGGTAGAGGTTGCCGCTGCGATCGCCGAAGTGCTCCTCGAGAAATGGCCTGTTCACGGCCTCGACCAGGGTAAAGATTCCCCAGGGTAAACCGTTTTTCACCACCCATACCAGGCTGGCCCGGGGTGCTGGAATTCCGGCCTTTCGCATCAATGAAAGCGCCAGCACCTCCCGGATCAAAGATGGATCAGCTCCCGGACGGTGCAGGTACACCCGGCGCAGGCCGAAAAACCCCCGGCCGCGAATTTGCTCGCCAAAACGGACGACTAGCGAGGTCTTGGCGCTCGCCACCGAGCCGGAGAGACTGACGCTCGCACCCTCCACTGGTTCTCCATCGACTGCCAGATTAACCGGCACTGGCGTATCGGGAAACGTCCAGAGCCTCTGCCAGTGATCCAAGGAAAAATCGATTTCCCAGGTCGATATTCGGCTATCGGAAAAAACGCGATCGGATTCCGGAAGCCTCTCTCCTGCGGGCGCGCAGGCGCAGAACAACGCACAAGACCATGAAAATAAATAATATTTCACCAGCACACCCCGCGCCGACCCGGGTAATTTTTGCCTTTTATCTTTATTTATCAATTAGTTAACCTGTGGCCTGTCCCCATAGAATCCGGGGTGGGTGGCACTGGGGTGTTTGCCGGGGTGTTTTGTGGTTTTTGTCATTTTATCTTTTTATTTCAATTTGTTGCGGATCAATTTGCCGACTCGAAGATTTTCGAGGAGATGGTTCCGGACACGGCGCCTCCCGATTCCCAGGATGCTTGTTCGAGATGCAGCGTGCCGTTCATGAGAAGGCCGAGCAGGCTCACCTCGGAACCGGGCGGCGCGCCCGGATCGAACCTGTACAGGATGCCGATCGCGCCCCAGAACCCCATGTCCAGGTCGACACCGGAGACGAACGCCCACGGCGGGATTGATAGCAGCACCACCAGCGCCGTGTTGTCGCGCTGCCAGGCCGCAATCTCGACCAGGACCGTCCTCCGATCCAGCGGAATGTCCGGGTTCGGGTCGAGGCCGGCCATCGAGCCCGCGAGCAGGGTATCGAAAAGCCGACCGAGGCACTGTCCGCTCAGGCTCCCCGTCCCGGTCTGGAAGGGATCCGGCGCGCCCAGCGTTCCAAAGGTCGTCGCGAACGACCCCGAGAGATTGCCGAGCTCGTTGAAACACGGCGGGCCGGAGATCGGAAAATCCCACCGGGCCGGCCCCTGCGAAAGCTCCGCCTCGAGCATGCCTCTGCGGGCCTGCACCCAGGAGCGCACCTCGCCCACCCTTGCCGTAAAGTCCCCCGCCCCCGCCGGATCGGCGATCGGCCTCAGCATCGCCTCCCAGCGATCGATGGTCGAGACGATGGCGAACTCTGTGAAAACCCCATTCAGCAACGCGCGCAGCCGCTCCAGGTAGGCGCGCTGGCCCTCGGGGTTCAGATAGAGCCGCCGGGCCAGCAGGCTCTCCGCCAGCACCGTCTCCGGCCGTCCCTGTTCGCGCCGGCTGGGCTCGTCCACGAAGACAGCGTCGATGCCCCAGGGAATGAAGTGAAACCGCTCGTCGAACGGGTCGCGATAGAGGTAGAAGTTGTTGCGGTTGTTGTTGTAGCCGTCCCAGTGCCCGAGCAAGACCTCCATGGCCCAGAAGCTCAAGAACTCGTCGAGGGCGATGAGGGGCTCGAGCGCCGGAAGCAGTTCCTCGTCCGGCGCCTGAAGCGCCGCGACCACCCGGTCCAGGTCCGCGCGATCGGCGCGCCGCCGGTTGGTCTTTTGCACGAAGGTTTCGACGAACGCCGGGCGAAAGTCCGAGACCGCGCCCTCGTAGAGGTTGCCGTGGCTGTGCAGAAAATGCTGCGCCAGAAATTCCTTCTGCACCGCCTGGACGTGCGCGTACACGCCCAGATCGACCTCGCGCCCGTCGATGTCGGCCGTGACGTGGGCGAAGGCGCAGCGCGGGCTCGGCACGCCGGCGCGCTCGAACAGCAGATACCCCAGGCACTGGCGGATGAACGACGGATCCTGGCGGCAGTTGTTGAGGGTGAGATGGCGCAGGCCCCGGAGCCGCTGGCCGGAGACGTAGTGGTCGGTTTTGATCTTGAGCGCGGGCTTGTCGAGCGGCCGGGCGAAGTCGAACCCCTGGTTGCACGAGCCGAAAAAGCACTTCTTGCGCACACCGACCTTGTCGAGGCGGATCGGGCCGCCGCCGTCCCCCGGATCCACCTCGATGGCCGCCGGAAAATACGTAAACGGGCTCTGGCGGGGGTTGAGACAATCCTGGCCGAGCAGGTCCCAGATGTCGCGGTTCTGGTTGTTGAGCCGCTCCCAGTCCGCGCCGTTCATCTCGATGCGGATGGAGATCAGCCGCTCCTGCGAAAAGAACGCCAGGTACGGCGACGCCTCCTCGACGGACGGCGGAAGGTTTTCCCGGCAGGCAGACAACACCAGCGCGACGAGCCACGACCCGCGCAAGATCCATCCCGGGGCACGCACGCTGGCACCTGTCGCCATCCGCTGCTCTCCGATCATAGCCCGGTCCTGCGGCGCTGTTCTACCACCGTGCCGAATCCGTGGCAATCGCGCCAGCCGGCGGGTATATTCGCGCCATGCCCACGTCCCCGCCGCAGTCGTCCGCCGACGCCTGGCTGGCCGCTCGCCGCCGCCGCGTGATGCTGTGCCTGGCCTCGCTCGCGGCGCTGGTGCGAGCGGTCTATCTTTTGCAGCTCGCCAGCGGGCCGCTTTTGCACTGGCATCGATTCGAGCAGTCGGACAACCACTTCTTTCACGAGTGGGGACAGCGCATCGCCGCCGGTGAGCTCTTGCAACCGGCGCCGCTGCACCCGTTTTTCGACTGGCACCGCCAGGTGGCGCAGGAGGTCTTCCGGCGGCATCCCGAGGTCCTCGCGGCTCTGGTCGGCCCGGACGGGACCTCTCCCGCCTCCGAGGAGGAGGCCGCGCGGCGGCTGTGGGACCGCTGGTACGGCGGCCCGACCTTCCACCAGGAGCCGCTCTATCCATATCTGGTGGGGTTGAGCTACCGGCTCTTCGGCCCCGATCCCAGCGTCGTGTTCGTCTGGCAGCAGGCCCTGGGCGTCCTCGGGGTGCTGCTCCTGTTCGCCATCGCGCGCCGTCGGTTCGGGGATCTGCGCGCCGTGATCGCCGGCGCTCTTTTGGCGCTATGCAGCCCTGTTTTCTTCTACGAGCTTCTGCTGCTTCGCGACAGCCTCGTCGTCTTCTGGGGCTTGCTGCTGGTGTGGCTCTGGCAGGTCGCCAACGAGCGGGAACGCGAGTGGCTCTGGGCGCTCGGCGGCCTGGCCGGAGGTCTGGCCCTTCTGCTCAAGAGCACCTTCGCCCTGCTGCTCGCCGCCATGGCGGCGCACCGGCTCGCAACGCGCCGGCGCGAACCGCGCGCGCTGCTTCGCTCGCTCCTCCCCGCCGCCATCGGGCTTTCGCTGGCGCTCCTCCCCGCGGTCGCGCGAAACGCGGCGGTGGGAGCGCCGCTGCTCGCGCTCCAGAGCGTGGGCACGGTGACCTTCGTGGCGGCGAACACCGCCGACGCTCCGGCCGGCGCGGGGTTTTACGTCAACGCCAGCATCGTCGGGCGCATTCTGCACGAGAGCGGGGGCCGCTTTTCGTCCGCGCTCGCGCTCACCCTGCAAACCCATCCGAGCGCCTTCGTCTTTCTCGGTCATCTCGGAGCCAAGCTGGCCTACTCCCTCCACTGGTACGAGATCCCGGTCAACGCCGATCTCGCCGTCTTTCGCGCTTTTTCTCCGGTGCTCGGCCTGCCCGTGACCTCCGGCCTGATCGGGCCGCTCGCGGTGCTGGGCCTTGCGATCTGCGGCCGGCGCGAGCTGCGCCGGTCCTGGCCGCTGCTCGTGCTCGCCGGCGCGCACCTTCTCGCCATGATCGTTATGCACCCGTGCTCGCGCTATCGCGCGCCGATGACCGCCGCGCTCGTTCCCTTCGCCGCCGCCGGACTGGCGTGGCTGTTCGAACAGGCGCGGGCCCGGCGGGCGCGCCGGCTCGCCGCGGGCGGCACCGCGCTGCTCGCGCTCCTGCTCGCCGTCCATCTCCCGACATCCGAGCGCATGAGAGTCCCGCGCCCCGATTACCTGGTCCAGCCGCACCTGTTCTATACCTCGCCGAAGGCCGACCGCCTTGCCGCCGCCGGCCGGCCGCTCGACGCGGCCATCGAAGTCGAAAAGAGCCTCTTCTGGGAACGGATTTTTCTCCCGGACGCTCTCGACGACCCGCCCTCCCCCGAGCGGGCGCGGCTGGCCTACGTGGCCGCGGCCATCCGCGAGGAGTGCGCGGCGCGTTTCCTGCTCGCCGGGGACATCGGCCGCGCCGGGCGCAACCTGATCCGCGCCGGGGAGCTTTGGGCCTGGCGGGCGCGCGCCATTTGACAAGCCTGCGCGATTTTGGTCGAATGCCTTGGATTTTCGGCTGTTTCCGTTCTCGCGGCATCGAGGTGTGATGAGCCGATGAACGTCGATCGCACCGTCCCCGTCGCCCTTTCCGCCCGGCACGTTCATCTCTCCAAGGAGCACGTGGAGGCGCTGTTCGGGCCCGGCTACCGCCTCCGCCCCCAGGCGGAACTTTCCCAGCCCGGCCAGTTCGCCGCCATGGAATGCGTCGAGGTGGTCGGGCCGCGCCGCTCCATTCCCGGTGTTCGCGTGCTCGGCCCGCCGCGAGGAACCACCCAGGTCGAGCTCTCCATCTCCGACGGGGTGCTTCTCGGGATCGCGCTTCCCAACCGCCTCTCCGGAAATCTGGACGGCACGCCCGGAGTCCACCTCATGGGCCCGCGCGGCGCGGTGAAGCTGCGCCATGGCGCCATCGCCGCGGCCCGGCACCTGCACGCCACCCCCGCGGACGCCGAGCGTCTCGGGCTGCGCGACGGCCAGAAGGTCTACGCCCGGCTGCTGGGCGCGCGCGGCATCATCTTCGACGAGGTGGTGGTGCGGGTCGCGGACGCGGCGCTGCTCGAACTCCACCTCGACACCGACGAGGGCAACGCCGCGGGCGTCAAGACCGGGGATCGGGCCGAGATCGTGGCCAGCCTGTGCCGCGAGAGCTGCGCGCTCGAGGGGTGCCCCATCGCCCCATCGGTCGTGGACGGCGTGGGCCGGCCGTTCTGCGACTTCACCCGCAATCGCTCCTTTCGCTGAGAGGCGGCCGCGCGGCGCATGAATCCATCCATCGACATCGAGGCCCTGATCGCCGCGGTCACCGCCGAGGTCATGGCGCGCCTGGATCCGGCCCGGCCAGCCCCGGCGGCGCGCCGGTACGCCTTCTTGCTGCCGCTTCCGGGCCGGGCGCTGCCCGCAGCGGTTGCGGCCGCCAGCGCGCTGGCCCGCCGGGGCCACGATGTCTCGCTGCTGGCCTCGCCGCAGGCCGAGGCGGCGCTGCGCCGACTGGGCCTGGAAAAGGCTCCGGTCGCGGTGGCGCCGCTGGAGGCGGCCGCGGGCGAATGGCTGTCCCGGGGTCTTCAGGGCCGCGAGGCGCTGGTGCTGGGGAGCCTGGGCTTTTCTCTGCTCGCCCGCCTGGAGCGGCGCGAGGACGACGATCCGTGCGTGCGGCTCCTGTTCGGCGCGCTGCTGCGCGGCTGCCCGGTGCTCGCGCTGTCCGACGATCTGGACGGAGAAGGCGTGCTGGCACGGGAAGCGGCCGACCGCCTTCGCTCGCTGACTCCCCTGGGCCTGACGGCGATCTCGAGCGCCGAACTGGACGCGGCCCTGCAGCGGCTGGAGCGCGTGCCCGACACCGCGGCCCGAGCGCTCGGCGGACTGCTCACCGAATCCGACGTCGAACGGCTGGTCGCCGCCGGGGAGCGGCGGCTGCGCCTGGCCCGCCGCACCGCCGTCACGCCGCTGGCCCGCAGCCGGGCCGCCGAACTCGGCCTTCTGCTCGAACGAGAGGAGGACTAGATGCTGCTCGCCCGCGTCATCGGCACTGTGGTCAGCACGCGAAAAAGCGAAAAACTCTCCGGAACCAAGCTGCTCATCGTGGAGCCGGTGGATTTTCAGAAGCAGAAGCCCGAGGGCAAGCCCATCGTGGCCATCGACTCGGTCGGGGCCGGCCCGGGCGAGATCGTGTTGGTGGTGCAGGGTTCGTCGGCGCGCCTGACCGAGACCACCAAGGACACGCCGGTGGACGCCACGGTGATGGCCATCGTGGACTACGTTGACATCGAGGGCAAGCGGACCTTCGCCAAGTCGTGAGGTTGAGCCATGGCCGCATCCATCAGCGAAAAAGAGTTGGATCGCCTGGTGACGCTGGTCGTCTCCCGGGTGCAGGAGGAGCTTTCCGCGCGTTCGGGGGCCCGGCCCGCTGCGGCGAGCGCGGCATCGGCCCCCGGGGACGCCGCCGGCGAGGCGCGCCCCGAGGATGGGATCTTCGCGGACGTGGAGCAGGCCGTCGAGGCCGCCAAGGAAGCCTATGCCTCTTTCGAGGAAGTGAGCCTGGCCCGGCGCAAGGTGTTCGTCGAGGCCATGCGCGAGTGCGCGGCGAAAAACGCCGAGGCCTGGGCGCGGCTGGCGGTGGAGGAGACCGGCCTGGGCCGGGCGGAGCACAAGATCCAGAAGAACCTGCTGGCAGCGCGCAAGACCCCTGGCGTCGAGGACCTGGCCCCGCTGTGCTACACCGGCGACGACGGCATGACGCTGGTGGAGCCGGCGCCTTTCGGCATCATCGGGGCCATCACTCCGTGCACCAATCCCGCCGCCACCATCATCAACAACAGCATCTCCATCGTCTCGGCCGGCAACGCGGTGGTGTTCAACCCGCACCCATCGGCCCGGCGGGTATCCAACGCCGCGGTGGCCGCGCTCAACCGGGCCATCCGCGAGGCCGGCGGCCCGGCGCGGCTGCTGTGCTCGCTGGCCCGTCCCAGCATGGAGAGTTCTCAAGCCCTGATGAAGCACGGCGCGGTGCGCCTGCTGCTGGTCACCGGCGGCGGCGAGGTTGTGAAGCTCGCCCTGGCCTCGGGCAAACGCTGCGTGGCCGCCGGGCCGGGCAACCCGCCGGTGATCGTGGACGACACCGCCGACGTCAAGAAGGCCGCGCGCTGCATCGTGGACGGGGCGTCCTTCGACAACAACGTGCTGTGCACCGCCGAGAAGGAAGTCTTCGTCTTCGACAGCATGGCCGACGCGCTCAAGCAGGAGATGCGGCGCTACGGGGCCTTCGAACTCACGGGAGCGCAGATCGAGGCCGCGACGAAGACGCTGGTTGAGCCCGGAACGCCCTACCCCCATCCCCAGAAGAAGTTCGTGGGCAAGGACGCTCCGGTTCTGGCGCGGGCCATCGGCGTCGCCGTCCCGCCCGACACCCGCCTGCTCATCGCCGAGGTGGGCGAGCTGAACCACCCGCTCATCCAGGCCGAGATGCTCATGCCCATCCTTCCCATCATGCGGGTGCGGGACCTCGACCAGGCGCTGATGTGCGCCAAGTCCGCCGAACACGGCTTCCGCCACTCGGCCATGATGCACAGCGAGAGCGTGAGCAACATGACCCGAGTGGCGCGCGAAGTGGAATGCACCATCTTCGTCAAGAACGCCCCCTCCTACGCCGGCCTGGGTTTCGGCGGCGAAGGCTACGCCACCCTGTCCATCGCCGGCCCCACCGGCGAGGGGCTGACCTCGGCCCGGACCTTCACCCGGCAGCGCCGCTGCGTGCTGGCCGGCGGCTTCCGCATCGTCTGAGGAAGGCATGGAGCCGTCGCGCGACACCATCCTCGAGCGCATTCGCCTCGCCGGCGTGGTCGGCGCGGGCGGCGGCGGTTTTCCGGCGCACGCCAAGCTGGCGAGCCGCGCCGAGGTGGTGATCGCCAACGGCGCCGAGTGCGAGCCGCTCTCGCGGGTGGACCAGCAGCGCATGCGCGACGAGCCCCGCCGGCTGCTGCGCGGCCTGCGCCTGGCCATGAAGGCGGTGGGAGCAAGCCAGGGCATCGTTGCCCTGAAGGCCAAATACAACGACGCCATCGCGGCGCTGGAGGAGTGCCTGAAGCAGGAAAAGTCCGCCGACGTGCGACTGCACCGGCTGGCGGACTTCTACCCGGCGGGGGATGAGTTCGTGTTGGTGCGCGAGACGCTGGGGCGGGTGATCCCCGAGTTCGGCCTGCCGCTCGCGGTGGGCGCGGTGGTGCAGAACGTCTCCACTCTCATCGACATCGCCGCCGCGGTGGACGAGCGGCGCCCGGTGACGCACCGTTTCGTGACCGTGACCGGCGCGGTGGCGCGCCCGGCCACGTTCGAGGTGCCGCTGGGGACGCCGCTTTCGCTGCTTTTGCGCGCCGCCGGCGGAGCGGACACGCCGCAGCCGGCCCTGATCGCCGGCGGGCCCATGATGGGCGCGCTGGCCGCGGGGCCGGAGACCCCGGTGACCAAGACGCTGAACACCCTGCTGGTTCTTCCCGAGTCGCATCCGGTCGTCCAGCGCCGCCGCCGCGCCATCGCCCGCCAGGTCCAGCTCACCCGCAGCGCCTGCCTCAAGTGCATGATGTGCACCGAGGTGTGCCCGCGAAACCTGCTCGGGCACCGGCTGTACCCCGACCGGCTCATGCGCTCGCTGGCCGCGTCCGTGGCCGAGGATTTGGCCGCCTACCGCGGCGCCTACCTGTGCTCCGAATGCGGCCTGTGCGCCGTGTACGGCTGCGTCATGAACCTCGACCCGGCGGCGGTGCACCGCGATCTCAAGGCGCGCCTGAGCAAGGCCGGGGTGCCGCGCCCGGAGCCGCTCCCGGCGCCGGAGAGGGTATTCGGGCCGCTGCGCGCCGTGCCCAGCAAACGGCTCATCGCCCGGCTGGGGCTGACCCCGTACGACCGGCCCGCGCCGATCCGGGTTTTTTCCGAGCCGATCGCGTCGCTGATGCTTTTGCTGAAGCAGCACGCCGGCGCGCCGGCGGCGCCTCGGGTGAAGCCCGGCCAGCGCATCCCGGCCGGAGCGCTCCTGGCCGAGCCACCCGAGGGCAAACTGGGCGCGGCGGTGCACTGCGGCGTCGCGGGCACCGTGGTCGAGGTGACGGACGCGCACGTTCGCGTCGAGGTGGGTTGACATGGCCTCCATGAACTGTCCCGACCCCACGCTGCACGATCCCTTCCACGGCCGGGAGGGCCCGGCCCCGCGGGCGCTGGGCGGGATCGAGACCTCCAGCATCGCCCGCGGCATCGAGGCCACCGACGCCATGCTCAAGGCGGCCCGGGTGGAGCTTCTGGCCGGAAATCCGGTCTGCCCGGGAAAATACGTGGCTCTGGTGGGCGGGGCGGTGGCCGAAGTGGAGAGCGCGGTGCGCGCCGGCGAGGCGGCGGCCGCCGACACCCTGGTGGACGCCCTGGTCATCCCCAACGTCCACCCCCAGGTTCTGCAAGCCTTCTCGGCCACGACCTTCCCGGAGACACTGGCCGCGGTCGGCGTGCTCGAGACCTTCTCGGTGGCCGCGGCGGTCGTCGGCGGCGACGCCGCGGTCAAGGCGGCCCGGGTGGATCTTCTGGAGATCCGCCTGGCCCGGGCGCTGGGCGGCAAGGCCTACGTGCTGCTCACCGGCGAGGTGGCCGCGGTGCGCGCGGCGGTGGAGGCGGGCGCGGCCGCGGCTCGCAAACAGGGTCTCCTGCTCGGGACCTCGGTGATCCCGGCGCCGCATCCCGATCTGCTCTCCCGGCTGGTGTGAGGTCGATCATGCGCCTGGCCCGCGTCATTGGAACCCTGGTCTCCACCGTGCAGCACGAGTCGTTTTCGGGCCACAAGCTGCTGTGGGTCCAGCCGGTGGACGGCGCGGGCCGAGCGGTGGACGCGGCGCTCATCGCGGTGGACGGCGCCCAGGCCGGCGTCGGTGATTACGTGCTCGTGGTCCAGGAGGGAAAGAGCGCCCGCGCGGTGATGGAGAACGACAAGGCCCCGTGCGAGGCGGTGGTGGCCGGAGTGATCGACTACATCGAGATCGGCGGGCGGCAACAGCCGCTCGAGCCGCCGCGCGAGGAGACCACATGAGGTACCGGCGCGAGGACGTCGAGGCGCTGGTGCGCGCGGTGGCGGCGGAGGTCCTCGCCGCCGATCCGGCCGCGACGGCCGCTCCGCCGGCGCGAAAGCTGCTGGCCGCCAACTGGAAGATGAACCTCCTCTCCCGCGACGCGGTTCGGTACTGCGCCCAGCTCGCGCCGCCGCCGCCCGGCGTCGAGGTGTTGCTGTGCCCGCCGCACATCCTCTTGCCGGTGGTGCGGGAGGCGCTGGGGGCGCGGCGGGACGTGGCGCTGGGAGCCCAGAATTTCCACCCCGAGCCGCGCGGGGCTTACACCGGCGAGCACAGCGCCGAACAGCTTCGCGACGCCGGGGCTTGCTACGTCATCGTGGGCCACTCGGAACGGCGCCAGCTCTTTCGCGAGGACGACCTTTCGGTGGGGCGCAAGCTGGCCTGCGCCCTGCGAGAAGGGCTGCGGCCCATCCTGTGCCTGGGGGAGACGCTGGCCCAGCGGCAGGAAGGCGCGACCTTCCGCGTGCTGCGAACCCAGCTCGATCTGGCGCTCGCGGCCTTGCCCGCGCCGGCCCCCGATCCGGCCCTGCTGGCCGTCGCCTACGAGCCGGTGTGGGCCATCGGGACCGGGCGCAACGCCACCGCCGCCCAGGCCCAGGAGGCGTCGGCGTTCTTGCGCGAGCGGCTGAGTGAGCGGTTCGGCCACGCCGGCGCCCGGCGGGTGCGCATCCTCTACGGCGGCTCGGTGACGCCCGACAACGCCCGCGCCATCGCCGGCTGCCCGGACGTGGACGGCTTTCTGGTGGGCTCGGCGAGCCTGGATGCGGCGAAGTTCATGTCGCTGGGCGCGGCCCTGGCGGGCGCGAGCGGCGGAGGCGGACGATGAAAGCGCGCGTGTTTCTCGGCGCCGATCACGGCGGATTTGCCCTCAAACAGGAGATCCGCGCCCACCTGGAAAAGCAGGGATATCCGGTGGGCGACTTCGGCACCCACGGCACCGAGGCGGTGGACTACCCCGATTTCGCCCTGCTGGTGGCCCAGGCGGTGCGGGGCGTGCAGGAAGCGGGCGGGACGGCCTTCGGCATTTTGGTGGACTCCATCGGCCAGGCCAGCGCCATCGCCGCCAATAAAGTCCCCGGCATCCGCGCGGTGATGGCCAGCGACGCCTACGCGGCCAAGAGCAGCCGCGAGCACAACGACGCCAATGTGCTCTGCTTCGGCGGCCAGGTTCACGGCCCGGGCTGGACGCGCGATCTGGTCGACCTGTGGCTTTCCACGCCGTACGCCGGCGGGCGGCACCAGCGGCGGCTCGACAAGATTTCGGAAATCGAAAAGCGCTACCGGGGAGGCGGCACGTGATCGCGGGTCGGGTCATCGGCCAGGTGGTGGCCACGGTCAAGGACGAAAACCTCGCCGCGCTGCGCATCTTCGTGGTGCAACCGCTCGACGCGCGAATGCGGCCGGCGGGAAAGCCCTTCGCGGCGGTGGACGGAATTCGTTGCGCCGGCGTCGGGGATGTGGTGTATCTGGCCACCAAGAGGGACGCGGCCATCGCGCTCGGCGACAAGCCGCCGGTGGACGCGACCATCATCGGCTACGTGGACGAGTCGGCCGTCGAGGAGAAACCCGGCGGCCGCATGGATACCTGGAGACCATAACCGGACAACCCAATGAGGAGGTCGAACGTGGAAACCAAGGAAGCCCTGGGAATGATCGAGACCCGCGGACTGGTCGGCGCCGTCGAGGCGGCGGATGCCATGGTGAAGGCCGCCAAGGTGACGCTGGTGGGCAAGGAGTTCATCGGCGGCGGCTACGTCACCGTGATGGTGCGAGGCGACGTGGGCGCGGTCAAGGCCGCGGTGGAGGCCGGCGCGGTGGCCGCCAAGAAGGTCGGCGAGCTGGTGTCGGTGCACGTCATTCCGCGCCCGGACGACCAGGTCGAGGGCATCCTGCCCAAGATCGGCAAGTAAGACGCCCGTTCATCCCCCGCGCCGCCGCTGAGCGGCCCGCGCAGGGGTCGTGTGTCCCGGGAGGCCCCCGATGGATACGAATGATCTCGTGCAGAAGATCAGCCAGGAGGTCTTGCGCCGGCTGGTCGGGATCGCGCCGTCCTCCGCGGACGGCCAGGGCGCGCCCCGGCCGGCCCGAGGCGATTCGGCTTTTGCGGCAGAGACCGGAAAGGGCACCTGGCTCATCCTGCTTACCGGAGGCGATGCGCGCGCGGACGAGGTTCTGCGCCAGGTGGGCCTGATCTGCGCCCGGGCGCCCCGGTCAGTGGTGGTGATGTCGCCCACCGCGGAGCGGGTGCTGGGACCGGCGGCGGTACGTCGGGCGGCTCCCGAGGCCGCGCTCCAGCCGGACACGCCGGTCGAGGACCTCATCGAGGGCGCCGGCCGGGTGGTGCTGCCCAACCTGTCACTGAACGCCGCCGCCAAGATGGCCAACCTGCTGCCCGACAGCCGGGTGTGCATCCTGGCCATCCAGGCGCTGCTGCGCGGCATCCCCGTCCTGGCCGCCGCCGATTCGCTGCTTCCTGCGGGCGTGAAGCCCGGCGCCGTACCGGCCGGAGTGCGCGCGCGACTGGACGGGCTGCAAAAGACCCTCGCCGACATGGGAGTGCAGTTCTTCCCGCTCGAGCAACTGGGCCAGGCCACGACGCCGGCGGGCGCGGCGGCCGTCCCGGCGAGCACCGGCGCGACCCGGGCATCCGGCATCGGTTGCGAGCGGCTCTCCACCGGGGAGTGCAGCGGCTGCGGCCTGTGCGTGGACCACCACGCCGAGACGGTGCAGAAAATCGTCCAGAGCGGCGCCGGGCGCGTGTCGGCGTTCGGCGGCGCGCGGGCGCAGCATCCGGATCTGGCTCCGCTCATCGATCACACCCTGCTCAAGCCCGACGCCACCGAGGCGCAGGTGCGCAAGCTGTGCGAGGAGGCCCGGCAGTTCTCCTTCGCCTCGGTTTGCGTGAACCCGGCCTGGGTGCCGCTGTGCGCCAAGCTGCTCGAGGGAAGCCCGGTCAAGGTGTGCACCGTGATCGGCTTTCCGCTCGGCGCCACCACGCCCACCACCAAGGCGGTGGAGGCCCGCGACGCCATCGCCAACGGCGCGCACGAGATCGACATGGTGCTCAACGTGGGCGCGCTGAAATCCGGCAACGACGATCTGGTGCGCCGGGACATCGAGGCGGTGGTGCAGGCGGCGAAAGGCCAGGCTCTGGTCAAGGTCATCCTCGAGACGGCGCTTCTTTCGCGCGAGGAGAAGATCAAGGCCTGCCTGCTGGCCAAGCAGGCGGGGGCCGACTTCGTCAAGACCTCGACCGGCTTCGGACCCGGCGGGGCCACCGTGGAAGACATCGCCCTCATGCGCGAGACGGTCGGGCCGACCATGGGCGTGAAAGCCTCGGGCGGAATCCGCGACCGGGCCACCGCCGAGGCCATGGTGGCGGCCGGCGCCACCCGCATCGGCGCTTCGGCCTCGGTTGCCATCGCCAAGGGAACGGGCGGCGCGGGAGCCGGGTACTGACGGAAACGTCCGCCCAGGGATCCTTTTGCCCGGGCCCCATCCATCGGCCGGCCGGCGCAACATCCTGTAAAAAAAATAAAAACACAAGAGGCCGGGTGTTTCGTCCCGATCAGCTCCCGGGCCTGTCCCCACAAAAAACTGTTGAATATCGATCAGTTGTGAATTTCGCTACAGGTCCCGCCGTGAAAATTGCAAGGGAAGCAGGCGGCCGAGCGAGGTCCGGATGAGGTCGCCGCGGGGGTTGCACAAGAGCAGACTGAGGTCCGGCGAAAACTCCGAGATCACCTGCCGGCAAAGGCCGCAAGGAGCCGCCGGGGGAGCGTTTCCGGTCGCGACGGCCAGCGCCAAGAAATCCCGCTTTCCCGCCGCCACCGCGGCGGCGATCGCGTTTCGTTCGGCGCAGACCGTGGCGCCGTAGGAGGCGTTTTCCACGTTGCAGCCGGTGAAGATCGTTCCGTCCGCGCAACGCACCGCCGCGCCGACGGCAAAGCGCGAATACGGCGCGTGGGCGTTGCGGCGCACCTCGAGCGCGCGCCGGGTCAGCTCCATGTCGCCCGCGCTCAGCCGAGCGCGCCGCGTCCTGGGATGCCGGGGTTGTTTCGCCATGAAATCCCTCCTGCCTGCCGGCGCTGTCGCAGCGCCGCGTCGGGTCGCGCCGAGACATGTCCAGCCGAAAACCTCGCCGGCTCCGGTCCGGCATGCTAGCGAATCTGCCCCACCAGCGCCAGGACGAACCGGCTGAAGGTCTCCTGCACCCGTTGGGTCGTCTCCTGCACCTCGTCATGGGAAAGGGGGGTTTTCCCGATGCCCGCGGCCAGGTTGGAGATGCAGGAGATGCCGAGGACCTTGAGGCCCATGTGGCAGGCGGCGATCACTTCCGGAATGGTGGACATGCCCACCGCGTCCGCGCCCAGCGTGCGCAGGGCCCGGATCTCGGCCGGGGTCTCGTAGGACGGGCCGCTGAAGGCCGCGTACACGCCCTCGCGGACGGGGATGTTCTCCCGCTCGGCCACCGCGCGCGCCTGCTCGCGCAGCTTGCGGCAATAGGCGTCGCTGAGATCGGGAAAACGCGGGCCCAGCGCAGCCAGGTTGCGCCCCATGAGGGGATTCCCGCCCATGAGGTTGATGTGATCCGAGATGAGCATGAGATCGCCCGGCATGAGATCCTCGCGGATCCCGCCCGCGGCGTTGGTGACGATGAGGAGGCGAGCGCCCAGGCGACCGATGAGGCGCACGCCCACGGCGACCTGCTCGAGCGAGTAGCCCTCGTAGTAATGGAAACGCCCCTGCATCACCGCCACCCGGCGTCCCGCGAGATGCCCCAGCACCAGCCGCCCGGCGTGGCCTTCGACGGTGGAGACCGGAAAGCCCGGCAGATCGGCATAGGCGATGCGCGCCGGCTGGTCCACCCGGTCGCCGATGAAACCGAGCCCCGATCCGAGGATGAGCCCGATCTCCGGGACCAAGTCGCTCTGGGTGCGCACGCGCTGCACGGCCTCGTCGAGCTGTTCCAGAACCGTGATCATTCGCCCTCCGGTCAGGTGGAAGAAGTAATGATGCGGCGGATGAGCTTGCCCCGCGCCGGAGGCTGCGCCCCCAGCGTATAGGCCGCGAGCAGCCGCGAACGCGCCTCGTCCCGATGGGTGGCGTCGTTGAAGTACAGCGTCGCCAGCGGAGCGCCTTCCTCCACCGCGTCGCCGACCTTGCGATGCAGCACGATGCCGGCGCCGTGGTCGACGGGATCCTCGGCCCGCGCCCGCCCGGCGCCGAGCAGCATGGCGCTGATGCCGACCTCCTCCGCCTGGATGCGCTGCACGAATCCCCGGCTCGGCGCGGCCACCACCTCGGTGCGCTTGGCGGACGGCAGGCGCGCAAAGTCCTCCAGCGCCTGCGGGTCGCCGCCCTGGGCGGCCACCACCTCCTGGAACTTCTTCAGCGCCGCGCCCTTCTGCACCAGTTCGCGCACCCGCCGGCGCGCCTGGGACAGGTTGGCGGCCACCTGTCCCAGCACCAGCATGTGGGCCGCCAACTCCAGCGACAGCTCGGAGAGATCGTTTTCGACCTGGCCGCGCAGCACGTTGACCGACTCGATCACTTCCAGGCTGTTGCCCACGTGGGTGCCGAGCGGCTGGTCCATGTCGGTGAGCAGGGCCACGACCTGCTTGCCGTGGCTGTGGCCGATGGCCACCAGGGTGCGGGCCAGGCGCAGGGCGTCGGCGGGCTTCTTCATGAAGGCCCCGCTGCCCACCTTGACGTCGAGCAGCAGAGCATCGATGCCCTCGGCCAATTTTTTGGACAAGATGGAAGAGGCGATGAGCGGAATGCTCTCCACCGTGGCGGTCACGTCCCGCAGCGCGTATAGCTTGCGGTCGGCCGGCGCCAGCTCGGCGGTCTGGCCGGCCAGCACCAGCTTGCAGCTCTTCAGCACCTCGCGAAAACGCTCGGCGCTCAGGCGTACGGAGAATCCCGGAATGGACTCCAGCTTGTCCAGGGTGCCGCCGGTGTGTCCGAGCCCCCGGCCCGAGACCATGGGCACCACCACCCCCGCGGCCGCGGCGATGGGCGCCAGGATGAGCGAGGTCTTGTCGCCCACCCCTCCGGTGCTGTGCTTGTCCACCTTGCGCCCGGGAATGTCCGACCAATCCATGACCGCGCCCGAGTGCACCATCTCGCCGGTCAGGGCCACCGTCTCCTCGTCGGACATGCCGTTGAGGAAGATGGCCATGCACAAGGCCGAGGCCTGGTAGTCGGGGATTTCTCCCGATGCCACGCCCTGGACGAAAAAGCGAATCTCCTCGGGCGTGAGCGCCACCCGATCGCGCTTTTTGCGGATGATGTCGGCCATCCTCATGGCTTTCCCTCCGAACCGCCCGCCAGCGCGGTAAAGAAGCTCTCCCCCGGGCCGCTCCACGACGCACCCAGCGCCTCGGCCACCGTGGCGCCCAGGTCGGCGAACGACCGGCGCACGCCGAGATCGCCGCCACCCTCGCCGGCGCACCAGGCCAGCAGCGGCACGTACTCGCGGGTATGATCGGTGTGCGCGGTGAAGGTCGGATCGCAGCCGTGGTCGGCGGTGATGATCAGGATATCGCCGGGGCGCAGCCGCTCGCGGATCCGCGGCAGGGCCGCGTCGAACTCGGCCAGCGCGCGGGCATACCCGGCCGTGTCCCGCCGGTGGCCGAAGGTCATGTCGAAGTCCACCAGATTGACAAAGAGCAAGCCGCGCTCCATCTCGCCGAGCAGCGAAAGCGTCTTTTCGATGCCGTTTTTGTTGCCCTCGGTGGGCTCGCTGCGATCGACGCCTTGGCCGGCGAAGATGTCGCCGATCTTCCCCACCCCCCACACCGGCACCCCGGCGCGCCGCAACGAATCCAGCACCGTCGGTCCGGTCGGCTTCATCGAGAAATCGTGCCGGTGGTAGGTGCGCCGGTACGAACCCGGCGCGCCCACGAAGGGCCGGGCGATCACCCGGCCCACCCGGTGGGCGTCCAAAAATTCCCGCGCCGTGCGGCAGGCCCGGTACAGCTCCTCCAGCGGGATGGTCTCCTCGTGAGCCGCCACCTGGAAGACGCTGTCGGCGGAGGTGTACAGGATCCACTTGCCGCTACGCTGGTGCTCCGGGCCCAGTTCGTCGATGATGGCCGTCCCCGAGGCTGCCTTGTTGCCCAGCACGCCGCGCCCGGTGCGGCGCACGAATTCGGCGACGATCGCCTCGGGAAAACCTGCCGGGAAGGTCGCGAACGGCTCGGACAGCACCAGCCCCATGAGCTCCCAGTGCCCGGTGGTGGTGTCCTTGCCGGGGGAGCGTTCGGCCATCTTGCCGAAAAAGCCGTCCGGCCGCGCGGCCGCGGGCACGCCTTCGATGGGCGCGATGCGGCCCAGACCCATCACCCCGAGGTTGGGGAGCGCAAGCCCGCCCACCGCTCGGGCCAGGTTGGGCAGGGTGGCGGAACCGGCGTCCCCGTAGGCAGCGGCGTCCGGAAGCTCGCCGATGCCGGCGCTGTCCAGCACGATTACGAGCACGCGCCGGCGGGAAGGATCGAGAAGGCCGTTTTTCTTGAGCTTCGCCATGGGGTTTCGATTGTACGGGAGGGTGCGCCGAAGTCAAAGTTCTCCCGACCCCGATTCTGCGCTTCTTTCCCCAATGTCCGCCGGCGGGTCACATTTGAAGGCTTAGCCTCCGCTCGGCGTATGGCGTCTGGCCGCGATGCCGAAAGAGCCAGGGCAGCCAGGCGCGATGGTACGAAAACCTGCCAACAAGACGCATCTCCATGCGCGGACACGACCGGAAACAGCGGAAGCAACGGCCGCGTCGCCGTCACACGGATGGATGCCAAAAGATAAGATCGAACGAAGAAGAGACCGCAGCCCTTGGCGCGCTCGGGGAAGGGGGGACCGGACCCAGGCCGGCGCTCAGTTGCGCTCCCGGTCCAGGTTCATCATCTTGCGCACGCAGCCGGCGCACACCGAGGCCTCGGAGCCGCTCACCAGCGGGCCGGCTTCGCGGGCGGTGCGGCCGCAGAAGGAGCAGCGCGGCTCGGCCTGATCCCCGCCGGACCGGGCGGGCAGCATGGCCTCGGCCTTGGCCAGCCACCCGTCCGCCGGATCGAGCGCGCGCAGCCTCTCCAGCATGGCCGCGGCCAACGGGGCGTCGCCGGCCTTGATGGCCAGCCAGCTTCCCGTCTTGAGGTGCAGCCCGGCCTCGCGCCGGAGCCCGAGGTCCTCGGCGACCCCGGCAAGGTCCTGATACACCCGGGCCGCCTGTCCGGGAATGCGCAGCGCCCGCTGCAGCAGGCAGGCCGCCAGCAGCGGATGCCCGTCGGCCCGGGCCCGGGCGGCCCGCCGCCGCAGCGTCTCCCTGCCGACCTCATACTCCTCGCGGGCCAGGGCTCGTTCGGCATCCTCGATGGCCGCTCCCGCAGCCTGCCGCGCCGTTGCCGACAGATCCATCAAGCGCTCGGCGACTTCCGAAAGCCGCAGGGAAAATCGGGCCAGCGCCCGGCCCGAGAGCAGACACTGGCCGCAGCAGAGGTTCTTCCCGTCCGGCGAGACGGGCTCGTCGAGCGCGCCGCCGCACAGGGGGCACTCCCCCTCCGGCGCGCTCATCGCGCCACCCCGAGGAGCGAATCGATGAGCTGGATGAGCTCGGCGACCCGACCCCCCTTGTTGAGCCAGCCATCGGCGCGGTTCTGCCGGGCCAGCTTTTCGAGCTGGGTGCGCTCGATGCCGGAGTAGAACACGATGCGGATCTCCGGACTCAGATCGCGCAGGGTGGCGCAGGCCTGATCGCCGCTGAAGGACCCGGGCAGCATGATGTCGAGCACGACCAGATCGGGGGCAAAGTCGCGCAGCAGGTAGCCCGCCCCCATGGTGTTGCTGGCGGTGGCCACCTGGTAGCCGGCTTTTTTCAACAGCGAGCCGACCGCCTCCAGAATGAAGGGATCGTCGTCGATCACCAGAACCTTCTTTGCCGACGGCATGCTCCCTCCTGTTCCCTACCAGCCCCAGCTGTCCCGGCCGGCGAGATCCTGACCCTCCGCCAGGAAGATGCACGAGCCGTGTCCCATGGCCATACACGACCGCTCGGTGCACCCCGCCGGCATGGCCAGCAGGCTCTCCGCCAGACCCGCCACCGCGCCGCAGGCCAGGTGGCACACCGGGTGATCGGCCGACCCGTAGGCCTCGGCGAAGGGCGAACCCTGGATCTCCACCGCCAGGCGGCGCGCGCCGGGATCGAACGCCTGCACCGTCCACAGGCCCCACCCCATGGCGGTGGCCTGGGCGCACACCGCTCGGGCCAGCTCGACCGGCTCGGCGCCCTTCGCCAGCCGGCGAACGGCACCCACCGACCAGGCGGCGCCGGCGGCGTAGAGGAATTCGGCGGCCTTGTTCCCCAGCCGGTCCTCCACTCCTTTTTGCAGCTCGGCCAGCGTCTCCGGCCGCACCAAGAGGTGGCGCAAGCCCTCGAAATGGAGGCGCCCGGCCACCGGATCCCAGTCGAAGTTTCGTCCCGCGGCGTTCATACCGATGCCGGCCGGAAGCGGGCGGTGAAGTGCCTCAGGAAGGGCGGCTGATACTCGAAGGCCAGCCCGCGGATCTCCTGCCGCCGCCGCACGAGCTCCTCGAATACCTCGATCACGTAATCGACGTGGCTCTGGGTGTACACCCGGCGCGGGATGGCCAGCCGCACCAGGTCCATGTCGGCGACGATCTCCTGTCCGGAGGCGGGATCGGTCCGCCCGAACATCACCGTTCCGATCTCGACCGAGCGGATGCCGCCCTCCACGTACAGGGCGCAGGACAGGGCCTGGCCGGGGAGTTGTTGCGGCGGGATGTGCGAAAGGAAGGCCCGCGCATCCACGAACACCGCGTGTCCCCCCGGCGGCCGCACGATGGGCACGCCCAGCCGCGTCAGATGATCGCCCAGGTAGCGCACGCAGGCCAGGCGATAGCGGAGGTAGTCCTCGTCGAGCACCTCCTCCAACCCGCGCGCGATGGCCGCCAGATCCCGTCCCGCCAGGCCGCCGTAGGTGGGGAACCCCTCGGTGAGGATCAGCAGGTTGCGCATGTCCCGCGCCCAGGCGTCTTCGTTGAGGGCGATGAAGCCGCCGATGTTGGCCAGGCCGTCCTTCTTGGCGCTCATGGTGCAGCCGTCGCACAGGCCGAACATCTCCCGCGCGATCTCGAGCGGCGTGCGCTCCGCCTGGCCCGGCTCGCGCAGCTTGATGAAGTAGGCGTTCTCGGCGAAGCGGCAGGCGTCGAGAAAGAACGGGATGCCGTGCCGGCGACACACCTGGGAGACGGCGCGGATGTTCTCCAGGCTCACCGGCTGCCCGCCGCCGGTGTTGTTGGTCACGGTGAGCATGCACAGCGGAATGTTGGCGCGGCCCTTTTCCGCGATCAGCCGCTCCAGGCGCGCGACGTCCAGGTTGCCCTTGAAGGGGTGCTCCAGCGACGGCACCTTTCCCTCGGGGATGACCAGGTCCGCCGCCTCCGCCCGCTGGAACTCGATGTTGGCCCGGGTGGTATCAAAGTGGTTGTTGCTCGGGACGACCTGGCCCGGCTTGATCGCGATGGAAAACAGGATGCGCTCGGCGGCGCGGCCCTGATGGGTGGGAATGACGTGCCGCAAGCCGGTGATCTCCCGGACCTTCGCCTCGAACTCGTAGAAGCTGCGGCTGCCGGCGTAGGCCTCGTCGCCGCGCATCACCGCGGCCCACTGCTCCTGGCTCATGGCAGCGGTGCCGGAGTCGGTCAAAAGATCGATGAGCACGTCCTCGGCGCGCAGGTTGAAAAGATTGTACCCGGCCTCGGCAATGAGCGCCCGCCGTTCGTCGCGGTTGGTCATTCGCAGCGGTTCGACGGCCTTGATCTTGAAGGGCTCGATGATCGTTTTCATGGACGCTCCTTGCGTTCGGCGCGCGCCAACCGTAGCAGAAGCCCGATTTTCGGGTCAAGCGCAGGATCGCGCTTGACCCAACTTCAAAGAGCCGGCGACCGACCGTCGAAAAGGAGTATCCGGGCAAGGCAACGCCCGAGGGCGGCCATGGATGCAGAACAACCCCCAACACGTTGTTCTGCCACCGCTTTCCCTATCAGACTTTCGAAAGGCCGAGTACCGCCGTTGGGTCCCTTTCGCTTGTGCGCACGGCGGCTCTTCTTGCGCGCTCGTCGCGCCGCGGCTCAGGGGGCCGGATTCGTCGCGGGCGCGGGGGCCGGAGCGGGAGCGGGCGCCGGAGCCGGGTTGGCCACTGGCGCCGGAGCCGGAGCCGCAGGTTCGGATGCGGCCGGAGCCTTCTCGGTCGGGGCTGGAGCCGCCGGAGCGGGCGCCGCGTCGCCGGGCTTTTCGGCCGGCTTGTCGGCCGTGTCCTTTTCGGCCGGCGCATCCGCCGGCGTCTCCGGATCGAGGCCGGCTTCGTGCTCGGGCGGCGGTTCCTCCCCCGCCAGGGCCGAGCGGTGGCCCGTCGAGAGGGAGGCCAGCGCCACCGACAGCGCCATGTAGAGCAGAGCCATCACCACCGTGGCCTTTTGCAGCGGCGTGGCCTGGCCGCGCCCGCCGAACAGCGTCTGGCTTCCGCCACCGAAGGCCGCGCCCATGCCGGCGCCCTTGCCCTGCTGCAACAGGACCACCAGGATGAGGAAGATGCTGGCGATGACGAACAGGATGACGAGGAAGGTGTACATGCGTCACCTCGCAATGAGTCCCACAAGGACCGGACGGCCTACCTAGCAAAAAGAAAGGCCCGTTGCAAGTTCTATCGCCGGCCGGGGCGCGCCTCGCCCGGCGACCGAACCGCGCTAGGGAAGATCCACGACAAAGTCCTGCGTCTCCCCCTCCAGCGTGACGGTCTTGTCGGCGACGGCCTTGCCCTTCTGGGCCCGGATGAGAAGCGGCGTCTCGAAGTACCGCACCGGATCGGCCGACCATGGCTTCGACTGCGTCACCGTGACCGCCGCCTGCCGGCCCTGGATGGCGTGCGTCTCGCCGAGCGCCAGCCACCCGGTCCCGTACGCCCACTGCTCGAAGAACCAGCCGATGTCCTCATTCGCCTGCGCCTGGGCCGCGGCGGCGAACTCCTCCGTAGTCACGGCGGCGAAGGCGTGGCCCTCCCGGATCGCGCGCAGCAGCGTCCGCATGGCCGTCTCGCCCAGGACCCCCTCCAGCATACGCAGCACCCAGGCGCCCTTGATGTAGTAGATGCGCGGCTCCATGTCGATGGGCGCGCCCGGCACCAGCGGGTGATCCGCGCCGCCCGAGGCCCACCAGTCGAGCAGCGGCCGCACCTCCCAGCGCCACAGGTTCTGGATGTCGGCCGCGCCGTACAGCGCCGCGAGCGCCTTCATGGTCACGTAGTCCGCCATGCCCTCGATGAGCCAGATGTCGCGCATGGCGCCGTAGAAGACGTCGTTGCCCCACCACTGGTGCGAAAGCTCGTGGCCGAGAAAGAAATCGCGCTCGGCGAACGAGCCGCTGCCGTCGTCGTCGAAGGAGTAGTTGGGCGCCAGGATGAGCCCCGGCGTCGAGTAACCGCTGGTGAAGCGCTCGTCCACGCCCGCCACCACGATGCTCGAAAACACCGGCGGCCCGAAGCGCGCCACGTACTCGTCGCACAGCTTCTTGTGGATGGGTGCGTAGGTGCCCGGCGCGATGGGGTAGCCGTCGATGCTCACGCCCGGCATGGCCGCGACGCGCAGCGAGGCGCTGCCGCATTGAGTCTGGGCCGACTGGTAGGAAGCCAGCGCCAGCACGATGTTCCAGCGCACGGGCTTTTCGACCCACCATACGGTCGTGGCGGCGGCGCCATCCTGGCGCGAGACGAAGTCCCCGCTCATGATGAGTTCCAGGTCCTTCGGGTGAGTGACGCGAAACTCGATATTCTTGATATCCGGCACGCCCCGCGGCCGCGGCCAGAAATGGTAACCGTAGGTGAAGAAAGTGGACGGCAGGCCCAGCCGGTTGGCCAACACCACCCCGCCGCCCTCGGGGGTGAAGTCCACCTCGCGCTCGACGTCGCGATCGTGCCAGCGCACGGTCACGCTCCAGCTCGCGCCGGGCGCGATGGGCGCGGCCGGGGTCACGGTGAGGATCTCGTCGGCGTAGGCGTACGTCGCGGCGGGGTTCTGCGCCTCGACGGCGTCGATTCCGGCGGCCGAAAGATGAAACGACAGCGACGACACCGCCGCATCGGTGGCCGTGACCTCGATGACGGCGACGCCTTGGAGCGTGCGCGCGGAGGGATCCAGCGAAAGCTCGACGACGGTGTTCGGGAAGCCGGGCGGGGGGAGCGCCGGCGCGCCCGGGCGACCATCGCGGCGCAGCGCCCGGGCCGCGCCGAGGTCGAAGCGCTCGGGCACCCTCCGCAGAGATTGCGAAAGCGCCCCGGACGATCTCGCCGCGGGGGGCGGCAGGTCGGCGCGAAGCAGCGTCTCGCCGGGGTCGAGCCGGATCTTCCAATCAGCTTCCCCGCCGCTGCAGCCGAAAAAAGCAAGCGCAAGCGGCGCCCCGAGCAGCCAACCAGTGAACTTTCGCCGCCAATTCCTCATGCCCGCATCCTCGCCATTCTCCCGGGCAAAATCAATCGGCTTGGAAATGACCTCCGCCTGAGCCGATATCCACGATGGACTTTTCAAAGAGGTCCATGTCCGCGGCCAGCGGCGCAAGATCGTCGCGCCGCGCGATCTCGTCGGGCGGTACACGCCGGTAGCCCATGGACGCAAACAGCGCCTGGGAGGCGGCGTTGTCCTTGCGAACCAGGGCGCCGAGGCGGCCCAGGCCTTCTCTCATCGCCTCGCGCTCCACCGCGCCAAGCAGCCTCCGGCCGACGCCGAGGCGCCGGTACAGGATGCCCACCGCGAGCGCGGAGACGTAGCCGGTGGCCGGCTCTTCCAACCCCGCGACACGGTCGAGGGCCACCTCGCCCACCCGGCCGAGTCTGCATCGCGCGACGAACACCCACGACGCGCCGCCCGGTCCGTTTTTCGCCGCAGGCGGGGGATGCAGCCGCTCTCGCGACACCTCGATCTCGTCGCAGCCGAGGCGCAGGAGCCGGATCGCGAGCGAGGAAAGCGCCGGGGAGCCGAGGTCTTTTTCCGCGAGCGCCCGCTTGAGGCGGGGGAGCCGCCGGGCGGCCCGGCGCAGCCAGTTCTGCGCGTGGTTGGAGGCGAGGCCGACGAAGTCGTCGATGCGCCGGTCGAGCCGGTGGTATTTTCCATCGCGCCAGAACCCCACCACCCGGCCCAGCGCCTCGCGCGGCATGAACGGGCCTTCCATCTCGAGCGCCGCATCCCCGCGGGTCCAGAACCGCTCGCCGTTTACCTTGACCACCCGGTGCGTGACATGGCGGCCCTTGCTCACGATGGAGACGATCCAGCCGACATTGGGAGTGCCGGATAGTGGCACATGCCGAGGGCGATCACCGGCCTGAAGCAACGGCAACATGCTCTGGCCAACAGACAGTGCGTTCGTTTCAGGATAAGCCATTTGATAAAGAGATCTTTTCGCGCTTCAGAATGAGGGGGGACATGCTGAGGCCGAAAAGGGTTGCGTCCGGTACCGAGGCTCCCCGGCCTTCACTCGATCCCGGCTCGTTTCTTGTAGCGTCGCCAGTTTCCATCGATCTTGTTAATGTCTTCCGCAAGCTTGAAGGATAAAAGAAGAAAGCGCCCGATTACTTCTTTTCTCAAGGCCTTGTTGTGCTCGAGTTTGTCTTCAATTTTTCTTCTGGATGTCTCGTCGTTCAGAATTCTCACGCAGTTCTCGCATGGCGTCTGGGTGGAATCGTACTTGATTCCGGCCACTCTTGCCATACCTCGTGGACCCAGCGCGGCCAGGGCAACCAGGCGAAAATCCGACTCACTCTCGGAAAGCAATCTTCTAAGGCTATCTGAGCGGATATTTCCCCGGACCAACCAGTCACTTCTGATAGCCGGCATGATCGCACTACAACAAGAAATGAATGTGCCATCGTGCAGGACCACTGGTTTTGCCAGCATGGTACAGCCAGAGCCCTGCGATGAATTTACTCGGACAAGATCCGTGGCGAGATTTGTCGCCATCCCCACATGATCTAGGGAAAAATGCTCGACAACAACCGGCACTGATTTTTTTTGAAAGTGTTTTTTTATTTCCCTAATCGCTGATTCGGATTTTTTTCCGCAGGACTTGATGGAGATGGCAATTCCGCAAGCGGCGGAAGATTCGAGCAAACGTATCAGCTCATCCTTGTCTAAAGAGGGGCTATGATAATCGTCAAAACTTACAGAAACCGAGTTTAATCCATATTTTTTCAGTCTTGTAAGTATTTTTGTAGGTTCATTTCGCAAAGACCACAATCCATTTGTCACGATCGCAAAATTACGACCGCAAGAACGCATCCGATGCGCAAGATAAAACAACAGATCCAGATCGGCAAACGGTTCTCCACCCGTAAGGCAGATTACTTTGATGTTCTTAGAAATTCCTGAAAAAAACCGGCGCAAGACAACGGGATCATGCCGCCCCGAACGTCGCTGTCGAGCGCTGAAGAGACAGTGAAAGCAATTTGCATCGCAAAGCAGGCTCGGGGAAAACCCGAGAAACCGGTATCCGAGTGAGAGTCGAGGAGAAGGAATTTTCATCTCGAATTTCTCCCCAGCAACCAACTCGGATCGAACGTCCTGCAAAACACAAGCTCGCGGGGCCGGGTTTTTTCCATAAAATCCATAAACCACATATACACGTTGCGCCGCAAGTCTTTTTGCGCAAAGGGAATGAAGATTTCCCTTGATACCATTTCGGCTGCGCTGTGAAATTTCATTTTCCGAACCCGGGTTTTGCGACCATGGCGTATCCAGTAGACGGCGGACAGGATAACCTTTTCTGCTGATGTGAGCGTTCCGTCCTTGTGGAGGAAAGGAAAGGAGCATCCATACCAAGTTTTTCCGACCCGACGCACCGCGCACATGTCGTCGGAAATGACTCTGAGACGTCTTGCGTTCCGCGAAAGAGTCGACTTGCCGGCGCCGGACGGGCCGACGAAGCAAATCCCGCTGCGTCCTTGTGCCAACAGGGCTGCATGAACGAGAAATCCCTGCTTCTCGGCCAATACCAAGGATATTGCCAGACCTATTGCACTGACAAGAGCTCTCGGATGATCTCCGAAAAACTCAATGATCCCCTTGTGGTTCTGGAGCCGAATGATCCGAGCGGGTGCGGCTCGATGCGTTCGCCGTTTTCGGCAAATGAGATGGAAGAAATACTTCGGTCTCCGTTCACAAAAAAAACCCTCACATAAGACTCGAACTTCAGGGAGGGAGTGAGAGGGAACGATAAAGCCGACCGTTAAGCCGCAACAATGGATCTTGACGATATTGTTCAAATCAGGGGGAGTTCTAAAGAGTTCCACTACCTTCTTGGGGGGCGGCGATACGGACCATATCCGTCAATAACACCCGGAGTTGCAGTTCCGCCACTGTATTGAACGTGGGCAGGAAGACGGCGTGAAATGATACGTGGAGCATTGTATCTCTTTTTGTTCGTGGCGGATATTTTTTTCATGATTCCTCCCATGTCAATACCACAAATAAATCTGATTCGAAACATACTTCCCGACAACCAGGTCGGGTAGACCATCGTCGTTGAAATCTCCCACTGCCGCGCTGATGCCGAAATAGCTTGTATCGCTCAACGTGGTATCCGGTTGGGCGACGAACCAGGGAGAAGACTTTCTATTCAAGTAGATGAAGATGCGATTGCCGCCGATGGAGTTGGTTCCGAGAATCACATCAGGGAAGCCGTCCAAGTTGATGTCCGCCACATCAAGATCGAAACCAAACAGTGTGTTCTCGGGCCAGGTAACGCGGGTGGTGTAGGTTGTCGGAATCGCGCCCATCGCAGCCACGAAGAAATAGAACCGGTTGGCGGCAGCGCTGGTGACGACGAGGTCATTTGTGCCGTCACCCGTCAGATCATGTGCACCGTTGGCCTCTGCACCGAATGCCACCCGGTTTGTGGTGTCCGGCGAATCATAACTGATGATAGACTTTGCCGCGGAAGCCGCGTTGATATCCCCGGCTGGCAGCGCCGAAATGGTTGCGCCGTCGAACACATAGACTTTCCCGATGGTTGACGATGCGATGGTGAAATCATCGAAGCCGTCGCCGTTCACGTCTCCCAGCGTCGTTGTGCCCGTCCGATAACCAAACCAATCATTTGCCGCTTCGCCCAGGAACACTTTGTTGGCCGCCGAGGTCGGAACAAATTTCTGCCCGTCGCCGTCGTCCCCGGTCGCTGCGGATGTCCAATCAGCGTTGTTTTTACCGTAAAAGATGAGGCCCTTTCCGTTGGCATCATACACCGGCGCACCAACAAACAGGTCCAATTTGCCGTCGTGGTTGACATCTCCGATGACTTCAACGTTCTGGCCGAACCTGGTTACCAGACCTAGCGGCGCGCGGATCTCGACGTCCGGTTGCGCAGGCAGCGGCTGGTGATCCCGACCAAAGTAGATGGAAACACGGCCGCGACGAGACTGGAACCCGTGGCCGCTTACGATGAGGTCGGGAATGCCGTCGCCGTTGATGTCGCCCGCGCAGGCATCCCAACCCAGGTATTCAGAGGTTGCCACGCCTCGGCTCAGTTGCTGCGGGGTAGCCGCGTTGGCCCAGTTGGCGAGGTCTGCCTCGCCGTAGAACACGTAGAACACTCCGGAGTTGCCGTTGAGTCCAAAGGCCGACACCCCAAGATCCTGGTACCCATCGTTGTTGACATCGCCAATGTTCCAGGCGTTGTAGCCGAAGTTCCCCCCCGTCCCGGTGTACGATACCTGGTTCCACATATTCCCCACCGTCACATCCCCCGGCACCGGACCCAGGTTGCCCAGCTCATCCACCGCGCGCAGCGCGAGATGATAGGTGTTGAGCGGCGGCAGCCACTGGGCGGTGTAGGTTTCCGCCTGTCCCGGGGTCTTCGGGGTGAGGTTCACGGTGATCGGCGTCGCGCTGTTCCATGCCGCCTCGTCGCCGATCGCCGTCCGCGCCCAGCGCAGCTCGTACGCCGTGGCCGTCCCGGTCGCCCCGTCGTCGCCCACCGCGGTCCAGTCGAGCCGCACGTCGGCGTGGCGGCTGTGGGTGAGCGCGGCCGTCGCGGCAATGGCCGCGGGCGGCGTCACGTCGGCCAGCACGGTCATGGAGTGGTGCGTCTCGTTCCCGGCGTAGTCCACGGCCACGATGTCCAGGGCGTTCGAGGCGTTGTCGGGGATCTGCACGTTGCCAAAGTTCACCACCTGGCTGGCCTGGTCGATGGCCTGCGAGGCCAGCGTGTTCGCGCCGAGCTTGATGGCGAGGCTGCCGGCGCGGCCGATCTCGCCGCCGCCGCTCACGGTGAACCTAAAGTCCATCTCGCAGGGCGCGCCGGCGATCTTGTCGGCCAGCACGGTGGTGCCGTTGGCGTTGGGGTTGCCGCTGCTGGCCACGCACTGGACGCTGTCTTGTCCGGGGATGTTTCGCGCCAGGCCCGGCGGCACCAGGTCCACCAGCTCCACCTCGAAGCTGTCGTGGGCGGTGTTGCCCGCCCCGTCGTCGATGGTCGCCATGACCGTCACGCCCTCGGCCCCGTCGGCGAGCTGGACGTTTGTGAAGGTGGCGCAGCCGCTGCCGTCGAGCGGGCGGGGGCTGCCGAACGGCGTGCCGTCGAGGGTGAGGGAGATGCTGCAGCCGGCGCAGTTGCCGGCGTTGCAGGTGTTGGAGCAGGCGGTGAGGTCGATCTGCAGCCCGTTGGCCGCGTTGTGGTCCTTGTCGTCCGCGAGGTTGAAGATCTCGACGCCCAGGACGCCCGCGATCTCGATGTCGCAGCCGGTCACGTCCACGGCCACGCCCGGGATGGGGTAGTCGGCCGAGACGTTGCCCGAGGCATCGCTGGCGTTGACCGTCACGTCGCGCGTACCCTCGGGGAAGCGGCAGGTGAAGGTGGTGGTCTCCGAGGCGTCCACCGGCACGGTGCAGCGCAGCCCGGAGATGCTGGAGTACACCCGGATGTTTCCGCCCGTGGCGCCCGAGGTCGTGCAGGTGAACGGCACGTCCTGGGTGTTGTAGGTATGGTTGGGCGTTGGCGAGCTGCACGAGATGGTCGGCCGCACGGTGTCCACAAAGACGCTCTTGGTGGCCTGGGGCGCCGGGTTGCCGCAGGCGTCGGCCACGTCGGCGCGCAGCGTCTGGTTGCCCTGGCCGATGCTGGCCGAGATCGAGGCCGCGCCGCCCGTGACCGCGGCCGTCCCGCCGGGCGCGAAGACCACCGCCTGACCGTCCTCGGCGGTTGTCGAGACCGCGAAGACGAAGTCGAGATCCTCGGTGGCCGGGTTGAGATCGTCGGCGTAGAGGAGGTTTGTCTTGCTCGGCTGGGTGATGTTGAGAGTGGGCGGCGTCACGTCCACCTTGACCAGGAAGTGCGCCTCGGGGTTCTCGATGAGCGGGTTTTCGTACACGTTGGGATTGTTGAAGGCGTCGCGGACTTCCGCGGTGAGATCGTAGATGCCCTCGGCCAGCGAGATGTTGAAGGACGCCACGCCGCCCGTCACGGTGGAGTTGGCCACGGTGGTCCCGGGGGGCCAGTCGCGCTTGAGTGCGATGGGCCTGCCGTCCTCGACGCCGGTTACGTTGACCGTGACCAGGAGCCGGCTCTCGGCGGCCGAGACGCAGCCCTGGGCGTTCATGTTGGTGACGATGGAGGTCACCGCGGGTGGAACGCTGTCCACATGGACCAGGATGGGGTCCGAGTAGGTTCCCTGACCGGGGATGTTCTCGGCGTAGCCCACGATGGTGTTGTCCCCCTGCTCGAACGGCACGCACGAGACCGCGGTGCTGACGCCGGTCACCGTGCCGCGCCAGGCCTCCCGGCCGTGGCCGGCGCAGGCGCCCTCGGGCAAACCAGTGCCCGGGGTGAGGCACAGGACCAACAGATCGCCGAGCGCGGTGTTGACGGTGTCCACGTTGACCTGCGTCTGGAAGCCGGCGGGCGAACACATGTCCCAAAAGACATTGAGATTTGCGTCATTGAGCGGCCGGGAGACGGTCACCTGCGGCGCCAGGGTGCGGATGGAGACATTGCTCGCCGCCGAGCCCGTGTTGTCCGCCGCGTCCTTGAGCGAGCAGGTCACGACCACGTCGGCGCTGGGCTGCGCCGCGGTGTCGGCGATGAGCGTGGCCTGGACGAAGGTGTAGGAGGCAAGCTCCGAGTCGGTCAGTGCATGCTCGACCGGGGCGATGTTGCCGCCGCCGGACACCGCGAGCGTGGCCACGTCGCCGGCCACGGCGCCGGTGAAGGCGCAGGTGACGTTGCGCTGGAATCCCGGCGCCAGCGACTGGTCGTCCATGGCGCCGAACACCGAGCCGTCGGCGGGAGCGGTGACGGCCACGCCCGGAACGAGCCGGTCCACCCGGATGGCGACCGGCGGCACGTCGCTGCAGTTGCCCGCCCGATCGCACACCCGGGCCGCGAGCGTGTGCTGGGCCTGGTCGGCGACCGTCACGGCGGAGAAGGTGACGAACCCGCTTGCAAACACTGGCGATACGCCGACGATCTCCGCGGCTTGGCCGTTGACGAACAGCGTCGCCGGCTGATCGTCCTCCACGTCGGCGGCGATGCGCACCCGGATCTGGAAGCCGGCCGCGCCCGAGGTGTCCGCGCTGGCGGCGTTGAAGACGGCGCCGTCCTGGGGGTCCACGAAGGCCGCCTGGGGCGGCGCGGAGTCCACGACCAGCCGGGAGTAGAGCGAGGTCCCGGTGTGGCCCGCGCTGTCCGCGCACGAGGCCCAGAAATCGTAGTCCCCGTCCACCAGGGTCTGGGCCACGGTGGCGTCGTGGTTTGCGTCCACCACGCCCTGGCCCACGGCCGTCCCGGCGTCGCACACCGGGGGCAGCCCGCCCGCCTGATGGGTACGCCGGCACAGGTAGCAGGTCTGGCCGGGCTCGGCGCCGGTGTGGACCACCACCGTCTGATCAGCCAGTGGCGAGAAGGTGCCGTCGGCGGGCTCGGCGATCACCACTGTGGGCAGCGTGTCGTCGCCGACCTGGAGCAGGACGCTCTTGCGAGCGGTGCCCACCGCGTTGTGGGCCTCGATCTGGAGTTCGGCCGCGCCGCGCGGCAGCGGCAGGTTCGAAAACACCGCCATGCCGGCGCCAGAAACGAGCGCGCGCACCGGCGCCCGGGCGAAGCCGTTGTCCACCACGGTAAGATCGGCCGGGGTACCCGGGGAGACGTTCTCTACCCGGGCGATCACGGTGTACATGCGCGAGGCTTCGGCGACGGCGATGGGCTGCACGGCGCTCTCGTCCGGGTCCAGGAAGGTGATCAGCGGCGGATCGGTGCTCAGGCAGGTAGAGAGGTGCAAGGTGACCGAGCCCACGTTGCCGGGCGCGCCGGGCTGGCCGGCCAGAATGTCGCCCACGGAGACGACCAAGGTGTTCTCGGTGCAGCCATTTCCGGACCAGAACAGCGTCACCGGGCAGAGCGCCCCGTTCCCCGTCACGGTGCAGCCGAAGTCCGCGCTGTCCGCGCCGGCGCTGACCTGCACGTTGGCCACCGCGCCGTCGGGCACACCGGTGGTGGTGATGGAAAGCTCGACGTCCAGGACGTCGAACGAGGCGCCCTCGGCGGGGCTGGTGACGGCGACCGCGGGGGTGTGCCCGTCCACCGTGACAGCGACGCTCGGCGATGCCTCGCCGGTGTCGAGGACGCAGCGAAGGGTCCTCGCGCCGTCTTGCAGGGTCGCCTCGACGGTGGCGGCGTTGCCCGCGACCGGAATGCCGGCCAGCGGAGTCTGGCCGGAGATCTGGAGCGTGAGCTGGGCGCCGTCGCTCACGTTGGCGGTCGCGATGCGCACGTCGTACTGGAGATCGTTTTGCTCGTTGTGGTCCTTGTCGCTCGCCGAGAGCAGCACCCCGCCCGGCGCCGGATCCACGATCTGGCAGGTGCGCTGCTCGGTCTGGGCGGTGACGATCACCGGATCCGAGAGCGCCTCCTGGCCGCAGGCGTCATGGCCGCGCACCTGGATGGTGTAGGCC